>Ga0164309_10000013_pt1 | contig 100763 bp, 137 predicted proteins | sample Whisoiple_247_MG_FD_109984 | JGI IMG/M metagenome (GOLD analysis project Ga0164309, IMG submission 109984) | Soil microbial communities amended with fresh organic matter from upstate New York, USA - Whitman soil sample_247_MG | ecosystem: Environmental > Terrestrial > Soil > Unclassified >... | reverse complement strand
GAGGCTAGGTCGTGGCCGAATCCACGAACTCCTGCCGGCGGGGGCAACCACCGGCTACGCACGTGAACGAAGGTTGTCTCGATGCCTCGCGGACCCGGGTTCAATTCCCGGCGCCTCCACTGAGACAGAGCGAGAATTAAGCGACGATAGCGAAACGCGCCAAAGTACGCGGACAAGTGAATCCGCGTGCATTGGCGCATCGCCGCGCCCAATAGACACGCGCCTTAGTGTCGAGGCGTGGGGACTCGTGTTTGCGGCCCACAAAGTCGGCGTCCTCCCGGAGGTCGGCTGATGCCGCGCGTCGTCATCGACCTCGAGACGGAGCGCGCCCGCCGGCTCGGTAGCCGCCGGCACACCTACGCTGAGCTCCAGGACGGGGTGCTCTGCGTCATGTTCCCCGCCCCGGTTGAGCGGCTGAAGCTGACCGCCGCCCAGGCCCGCTTCTGGCGGGACATGCTCGACAACTTCATCCCCGCCCTTGAGGCCGAGGAAGCCCGAGGTGCCCAGTGAGCGCCAAGAAGGCCGCCGGTTCCGGTTTTGCTCCCTCAAATGAGGGGAAGAAATCGGCAACGCGAGCCACCGCCGTCGACGTCAAAGCAGCCCTGCGATTGCGCTACCCCAATGGTGCGTTCGGTTTCTTCGAGGAGGTCGGCAATGCCACGGGCGCCGGCGTCGCTCGTCACGCTGACGCCGTCGCAGTTGGGCTCTGGCCCTCGCGCGGTCTGCTGATCGAGGGCATCGAAATCAAGGTCTCGCGCTCGGACTGGCTGAGCGAGCTCAAGAATCCGAAAAAGGCCGACGCGATCGCGAAGTACTGCGACCGCTGGTGGCTGGCCGCCGGCGACGAGTCGATCGTGCAGCCCGGCGAGCTCCCCGCGAACTGGGGCCTGCTGGTGCTCAAGGGCGACAAGATGGTCTGCAAGACCGAAGCACCGAAGCTCGAGCCGGAGGCGCTGACCCGCAGTTTCGTAGCGGCTCTGCTCCGTCGAGCGAGCGAAGGCCTCGACCGATCCATCGCGGTGGCGAAGCGAGAGGGCATCGAGCTCGGCGAGAAGCGCGGTCCCGAGGAGCACGTTGCGAAGCTCGCCAACACACAGCGCGCGCTGGAAATGCTGCAGTCGAATCTCGATGAATTCGAGAAGCTCTCCGGGCTCAAAATCAACAGCTGGGATGCGGGAAACATCGGCAAGGCCGTTGACGACCTGATGAAGGTCCGCCGCTTTGGGCACAAAGCCGACCCAATTGCCGAGCTCGAGCAAGCCGCGGACCGCATCGAGCGGCAATCCAAGTCAGCGGCTGAAACTCTGCGACAAGAAGCGAAGGTGCTGAAGTCAGCAGCGGCAGCGCTTGGCTTGGTCGAAATGGAGGCTGCTCAATGATCGCGCACAGAGCAAAGGTGGGTGTTGCCGTCGCAGCGCTCGGCGCTCTCGGCCTGGTGCTGGGAGCGCTGACGCTGGTGGCGATGGTTGCCGCTGAGCGGCTCGAGCGGCGTGATCGGAGGGCGCGGTGAAGCTGCCCGACCACTTGCCCGCGCCTGCCGAGGTCGTGGTGTGCGACTACTGCCTGCGCGCTGGCTGCTGGAACAAGCTCCTTCCGTGCGTGGGCATCACCCAGGGAAACCCGCGACAGAGCAGAACGCTCACCGCTGAAGAGGTCGAGGGACTGGCGTACGAGTACTCGTCGTTTTGGCATGGCCCGCGGCCTGCTGACCAACCACCGCGTTGCGTCGAGGAGCTCCTGGACTTCGTCCAATACACACGCGGCAGAGCGAGAGTGGAGCGCTCGGTGCTTCGCGCATTTCTCGCCGAAGAAGTCGGCATTGACCAGGACCAGGTCGACGCAGCGCTCGAGCAGGCGTGGCCAGTCAGGAGGGCGTCTTGAGTCAGTTCAAACCAGGGGACGTCATCACGCACTCGCATCCGCCGCGCGCTGCGCTCGCCAGGGCCTTCGAGCAGCGGCAAGGGCGGCGCGCGCAAATCCTGGGAAATCTCGTCCAGGATTTGACGCAGAGCTCGCTGCGGTTGGCGGCTATCCTGGACGACCGCCAGCGCCGAGCTCGGCTCGTCGCTGCGCTTGCATTGGGTGCCACGCTGCTCGCGCTGCCCGCGTGCGGCGGTACCTACGAGCCCACCCCTGCTCTGCCGGACTGCTCACCCGGGAACACCAATGTTCAGCTCGTGGTTGCGCCGCCTGATATCGAATTCCCGAATTGCACGGAGCTGCCGTGCGGCGCGTATTGCAGTGAAACAGCTGGCCGGCAGTGGTGCTGCTGGAAGGGGACGGTTGTTCGATGAGCGCGCTCACCTCGATACAGTGGACCGATCGCACCTGGAACCCAGTGCGCGGTTGCTCCCGTGTGAGTGCAGGCTGCGACAACTGCTACGCGATGAACATGGCGCACCGTTTCTCAGGCGCCGGCAAACCGTTTGAGGGGCTGACGACGATCCGCCGCGGCAAGGTCGATTGGACCGGCGTGGCGCGCTTCATCCCCGGCCAGCTCGCAGCCCCGATGAAGTGGCGCAAGCCGGCCCGCATCTTCGTGAACAGCATGAGCGACCTGTTCCACCCGTCGCTTTCGAACGAGGAGATCGCGGCGGTGTTCGGCGTGATGGCGGCGTGTCCGCAGCACACGTTTCAGGTGCTCACGAAGCAACCGAAGCGGGCGGCCGAGTGGTTCAAGTGGGTCGACGGCAGCGGCGCAGGCATTGAATCGCTACCGATCGACCGGTGCGCGAGTTTGGCCGACGACGCACTGCTGAATCTGTTGCCGCGCCCCGCGCGCGCGATGGCATTTGCTCCTGGTCGAGGCTCGCAACGCTGGCCCATCCCAAACGTCCACCTCGGCACCTCCGCCGAGAACCAGGAAACCTACAACGCGCGCGTGCCCACGCTCGTGCATGGCTGCCCCGCGGCGGTTCACTTCGTCAGCATCGAGCCGATGCTTGGCCCGATGCGGCTCCGCGGCACTGGTCACCTGCATCTTGATTGGGTGATCATCGGCGGCGAGAGCGGCCCAGGATCGCGCCCGTGCGATGTGGCTTGGATCGAGAGCATCGTGGACGAGTGCCGCGAGAACGCGATTCCGTGTTTCGTGAAGCAGCTCGGCGGCAACTGCTTCGCGCCTTGGAGGGTCGAGTGGCGCGACAACGTGCGTTCGCAAGGCTCGCTAGAAGCCGTCGCAGTCGACTGCATGGGCAAGAAGACGGAACTCGCGACGGTTTGGAAGAACGGTGTTTGGCACACTTGGGACCGCCGCGGCACCGGCGGTGAGAACGCGAGTGAGCCGACCGTTGAGCTAGCGAAGGCCGCGGTACTTGAGTCGCTTCAGCGTCAGCATGTCACCCCGATCAAGGGCTGGGCGCGTCACGCTCACATGCTGCGCGACAAGAAAGGCGGCGACCCATCGGAGTGGCCTGAGTCGCTGCGCGTTCGCCAGTTCCCGGAGGCTCGAGTCTGATGGCCCCTCCGCGGAAGTACTCCACCACCGAGCTCGCGCGTGCGCTCCGCGTGGCACCGTCCGTCGCCGGCGCGTGCCGGCTCGTCGGCATTGGTCAGGCCGCGCTGCGCAAACGGGTCAAAACCGACGCGATACTGAGCGACGCCTACGCCGCGTGCCTTGGCCGCGGAATGGCAAGCGCACGACAGACGATCGCCACCTTCCAGAAGTCGAGTGACACCAAGCTGCGCAACAAGCTCTCGCGCGCTCGAGCCGCCGGCAAGCTCGGGAGGAAGCAGTGATCCTGCTCACCGCTGCCTCCCTGCTCACGGGTATCCCCGCCTACTTGGGGACTCGCCGAGCCGTGCTGCGTTTCGCTGTCGCTCGGGGGTGGGCGTGACCGCGCGTCTGCCGACGGCAACCGCGACGGCGCCGAACGACGTCGCCGCGGTACCGGAGCGACGCGGGGTCGCTGGGTGCTCGAGCGGACGCCCCGAGGCCAGCGCGGCCGCGGGCGACGTCGAGAGCTGCTCGGAGCGACGCTGCCTGTGGTGCGGCGTTTCCCTTCCTGCGGAACGGTTCCGATGGTGCTCGAAGAAGTGCCGCCAGACGGCGTGGCGCATGCGCCAGCTCTGCGTCGCGGAGGACCTCGGCGACACGCCAAAGCGGCTCGGCTACGGGGACCCGCCCTACCCTGGGACGTCGCGGAAGTACTACCGCGACGAACCGACCTACGCCGGTGAAGTCGACCACGAGGCGCTCGTCGCCAAGCTGGTCACGTACGACGGCTGGGCGTTATCGACCTCCGCCAAGGCCCTGCGGCACATACTGCCCCTCTGCCCACCCGAGGCCCGCGTTGCCGCGTGGGGCAAGCCACACGGCGTCAGCTCGAAGACCCGCGGCGCGCACAACGCGTGGGAGCCGATCATCTACGTGCCTGCTCGGCTGCGCCGCCCAGGGTTTCCGGACTTTCTATCGGCGCAGCCGGCGCGAGGCGGCGGCACCCTGCCCGGGCGCAAGCCGCTTGCGTTCTGCGCGTTCCTGTTCCGCCTGCTCGGCGCGTCGCCCGGCGATGACTTCGACGACCTCTTTCCTGGGACTGGCGTGGTGGGTCGCGCGTTCGCCGAGTTCAAGCGGACGTCGCTCCACCATCGAGGCGACACGTCGCTGAAGGCCTCCGTGGCGCACCGTCGCTCGGCGCCGGCAACGTCGCCGGATCCAGGTCGCGCCGCTGCCGCCGGCGCGGGCGACGTCGCTCCCTGCTCGAGCCGACACGCGCGTCGCGGGAGTACTCCGGAGTCGCTGGGAGCAGCTGCGCCTCTTTTTTTGCCCAAAACCACTGAGCATCCGACACGCGACCACATTGACGCCGCACTTTTCGGTCCAGCGAGGGGCGAATGAGCGACCGCAAGCCTGGCGAACTCGTCGACCTGGCCACCGCGCGCCGAACTCGAAAGCGCGCAGCTCTCAAGGCCTCCGTGGCGGAGCATGCCCAAGAGTTGGGTCTCGACCTCGCGCAACCGGAGGCGAAGGGTGTTTGCGTTGTTGCCGCCGGCGTCCGCGTTGCGGTGAACGAAACGCTGACCACCGAGCAATGCGAGGACTTGGTCTGCGCAGTCCTGAATGCGGCGCGGCGGTTTGATGGCGTCGAGGCACCGAATCTCGGGCTTGGCTACGACCCCTACCATTCGATCGAGCTCGACGAGCTGCGCGAACTCATCGCTGAGGAGTTCGGCGGCGTGGCCGAAAAGGGGTTCTATTTTGACCGGGTCAAAGAGGTAGCCGCGGAGCTCCGCGCTCTTCGCGCCAAGGTGGGGACGGTGGAGCATGCCTAAGCTCAAGCTCCGCCCCCTGCCCTTCTACGCTCCCGAGCTCGGGGACGGAATCGAGGGGCTCGAGTCGCTCGGCGCCGGCAGCGCTGCGCTGATTCTCTCGGACCTGCCCTCGGGCGAGACCGCGGCCAAGTTCGATCGCGCCCCGGATTTCGCGCGTTTCTGGCCTGCCGTGTGGCACGCGCTGAGCGCGACCGGCTGCGCCGTGCTGATGACGTCCTCGCTCCGCTTCGCGGCCGCGGTGATCGCCTCGCAACCCAAGGCCTACCGCTACGACCTCATGTGGGAAAAGACCCTCGCCACCGGCCACCTGAACGCGGCGAACCGACCGCTTCGCGCGCACGAGTTCATCCTGATTTTCGCCCGCAAGGGGACCACGGTGTTCAACCCGCAGATGGTCGAGACCGGCGTGCCGGTGAGCTCGGTCGGCGCCGGCGTTGCCACGGGCAGCGAGAACTACGGGAGCATGGCGCAGACAGCGAAGTCGCGCGCCGGCGCAACTGACCGTCACCCGCGCTCGGTCCTGCATTTCGGCACGGTGCCGACGAACAACGAGCACCGCGCGCACCCACAGCAAAAGCCGATCGACCTGCTCTGCAACCTGGTGCGGCAGTACTCGAACCACGGTGATCTCGTAGTCGACCCGTACGCGGGCAGCGGGAGCACGATCGAGGCTGCTCGAGCTTGTGGGCGCCGGGCGCTGGGTTGGGACTCTAGTCCGCGCTTCGGCGTTGCGCCGCGAACGCGTGCGGCCGGAGGTGCGCAGTGACGGCGACACTCTCCCTGGTGCCGGTTGAGCAGCTCACCACGGGCGCGCAGCTGTTCCGCTGTGTTCCGTACAACTGCGGCATGCTGGCGCGCTCGTGCGTCACGCGCCAGGCGCAGGCTGATTCGGCCTTTCCGCCCGCCCACCTCATGCTTTGCAAGGGGTGCGAACTCGGGCGCGAGGTGAAGCGCCGCGCCGCAGACGTCGATGTCGACCCTCACGCCGGTGCACGCGCCTCGCGCAAGCACATGCCGGGCGTCCCGCTGCGCGCCCCGCGTTCAGCGCGCTCGTCCCTGCCGATCATCGGGCTCGAGCTCGCCGCGGTTCCATCGCCGGCACCGGCTGTCCCGCCGCCGGCGTTCACCACGAAGCCACCACAACTAGCGACGAAGAACGAGGAGCCCATGTCAAGAAGACCCATCGACATCGAAGGCGTGATGGTCGGAAAGGAGATTGCAGGCGTCATCGTCCTAGCCGGCCTTCCCAGCCAAGGCGCCGGCCAGTTGTGCAGAGTGCGGTTCCCGCAATGCGGGCACGAGGACAACGTCCTGGCCTTCTCGCTGAACAGCAATGCAAAGACTGGGCGCAATCGCCGCTGCAAAATTTGCCAAGCGGTTAAGTCAGGCGCGGTGCCAGCGCCCACACCGGAAGCGCAGAGCGCCCCGCGCACCGGAAGCGCCGAGCGCCCCGCGCCGTCGCCCGCGCTGACCAGCTCGGCAACGCCGAAAACCTACGAGTTCCCGCTGCGCCGCGACTTCGTAGCGAGCCTTGTGCTGCCGGAAAACCTCACCGCCGCGGACGTCTATCGCCTTACGCGGTTGCTCGATGCGCTCGTGTTCGAGGACGACACCGTTGCGGCTGAGTGAGGAGCAAAGTGGGAATCAGCAACAGACACGAGAGTGGGGCACGCCACTCGACATCACCCTCTCACACGCTCGAGCGTCGATGCGCGAGTGCGAGCGGTGGGGACATCCGGAGCGCGCTGCCGAGTGGCGCGCATTCATCGAGCAATTGGAGAAATTGACGTGAGTGCCTTCGACGCAATCAATGCACTATTCGAGTTCGGTGGCGCTCTGGTGCTGCTGCTCAATATCCGCGCGCTCTGGCGTGATCGGAAGCTCGCAGGTGTGCGCATCGCACCGACGGTTTGGTACCAGTGCTGGGGCGCATGGAACCTAGTCTACTACTTTCAGATAGGACAGCGCCTCAGCTGGTTCGCTGGCTTCGCCGTGTTCGCCGTCAACTCGGTGTGGGTCCTGCTCGCCATCGCCTTCACCCGGAAAAATTCCCGCGTCGCGCGCATCTGCGCGGTGATTGCGGGCGACACGCTCCATTCGGAGGAGAGCGACGAAGAGCTGCGCGAACGTATCTATCGGCGTTTCGCTGGACCGCTCGGCTCGAAAGCTGCGGTGAGATCCGCAATCGCTGACGCCCTGCGCGAAACCCTCCCGGCGAATATCGCGGTCACGATGTCGTTCGGAACCGACGCGGGCATCGAGACGGGACGCATTCACATCACCGTCAGCGAGGGCGCGCGATGAACGCTGTTGGCCTAGCCGAGCAAGAGAGCGGCAGAGCGGTGGGGTTCTACTGCTCGAAGTGCGGGCGCTTGCATGTTCCGCAGTTTGGCATCCAGGGCGGCGTCTCGGCGCTGGAGCTCGTCAGGTTTCACGAGAAGGCCGAGGCGTGCTGCACGGTCACCGAGTGCCCGAAGCACAAGCAAACGCTCTACAACGGCGAGCTTTGCCCGCACTGCGTGATGGAGGGGCCGAAGCAATGAAGGTCGCAAAGAAGCGCCTCTCGAAGGCGTCACTGATGGCCAAGGTGACCGCGCTGGTCACAGGCAAGAAGGCACCGAAACGCCGCCCGAAGGCTCATCCGCACTTCAACATTCCGAAGGCGTTCGCGCTGGCACACGACATCTTGTCTCGGCCGCCGGCGCTGAACTGGATCGTTCGCCCGAAGCCCAAGGGGCAGCTCGTGCTTCAGTGCGCGCTTCCACTGCACCTGTGCCCGACCTCGAACGCCACCCGTGGCGCGTCGGGTTGGTCGCAGGGGGAGATAAAAGCGAAGGTCGGGCAGCTGATGCTGCTGCAAGCGAACGGCCGAGCGAGCGCGCCGTTGGGCGGGCGACCGCAGGTGATTTGTCGCCGCTTCTCGCACATCGAAACGGACCCAACGAGCGATTGGGGGAAAATCCCGGTCGACAAGCTGTGCGTGCCAACGAAGCGCAAGAAGACCAGTAAGCGCTCGGTGCCGGGGCTCGGCTACCTGGTCAACGACAAGGGCTCGGTGATCGAGGTGCACCAGATTTGGGAGCCGGCTCCGCCTGGTGAAGGTTGCGTGATCATCGAGCTGCGAACGGGGGCCCGCCAATGAGCTTCACCGAGGGGCACGCGCTGTGCTGCGACTGCGATGCTTGTCTGAATCGCGGCGGCGGCACGCCAGCAACGACGCCTCCAACGGTCGTGACGCTTGCCTCGAGGCTTCCAGCGTGGCGCGCTCGAGCGATCACGTCAAAGACCGAAGCCGAGCTCGACGCTGGCAGGGCTGAGTCAGCTCGCCGACGCGCCGGCAAGGCCGCGCGCACACGTGTCTCGCGCGCAAAGCAACCGATGGACAGGGGCACATTGGTGGAAACGAAATGGACGGGATGGTGAGATGAGCTGGCTGGAACTCGACGACGGTATTCTCGATCACCCGAAGTTCATCAGAGCGGCGAAGCTCGGGGGCAGTGAGGCAATTCACCTTTGGCTTGGGCTGCGCGCATATTGCGGCAAGCACCTGACAGACGGCGCGATCCCCAAGGACATGCTCGATGAGGTACGTGGGCCAGCCAACCCAAAGAAGCGCGCCGCGGCCCTTGCCGCACTGGTTACGGTCGGTTTGCTCCACGAAGCCGATGACCAAATGCTCATGCACGACTACCTCGACTGGTCGTCCTCGCGTGACGAGGTGCTGAAGGCGCGCGAAGCGGCACGGCTCAGAAAAGCCAAGTCACGTGGCGGTCACGGAGGTGGTCACGGTGGGACAGACGACGAACCGCCGCAGCCTGTCACGGTAGGCGTCACGATTCCCTCTCCTCTCCACTCCCCCTCCTCTCCGGATCACACACACACCAGCGAATTGGCAGAGCCAACCCCAGAGCACCAAGCACTCGGCGCCGAGCTCGGGTTGGACGTCGCCTACGAGTTCAAGCGCTTCAAGGCTCAGGCCAAGGGCAAGGGGCGGCAGATGGTCGACCAGGACGCCTGTTTTGAGCTTTGGCTGCGCGACGAGGCCAAGAAGCCCAAGCGCTCAGAGCCGCGCGCCTCGCCCCGTGGCGGGCCACCGCCAGCGTCGGACGAAGAGCTACGGCGCGCGCGCAACCTGGCGCTCGAGAACGCCGAGGCGGGCCTGTACGGCGCCAAGGCGCGCGATGCCGCGAAAACCCTGCGCGGTGCCGAGCTGACCGCGCTTGCTGACCGACTCGCGAAGACTCCACGCCCAGCGATGAGGCTCGCCGCCGATGGCTGACCAAAACCCGCTACGCCGCCGTAGCCCGCTGCAGCTGATGGCACTCATGGCGATCGCGAGCACCGGCGGCATTGGCTTCGGCGGAAGCGGCCGACCGGACTTCGCGCCAGGGCCAGCGATGCCCGAACCCAGGCGAGCTCTGCCCGCCGCGCCGCCGGCGCCTGAACCACCGAAGCGCCAACACCAACCGGTGTTCACCGCTGCGCAGAAGGCCAAGCGGGCAAAGCGCAAAGCCGAGCGCGCCAAGCGAAAGGCAGGCCGCCGATGACGGAGCCGATGACCCTCGCCGGCCCTCACCTAGCATGCCCGTACGGGTGCGACTCCGAGATTGTGAATAGCGAAGCAGACCATTGGTGGTGCCCCCGCTGCTGCCGCTCGGCGCCTCTGCAGGTAGTCGCGCTCTCGGCGTTCGAGCGCGGTGCCGCATCGAGCCAAGCGCGCATCGCTGAGCTTGATGGGCGACGCCGCGAGGGCCGAGCACTGCTCCACCGCATGGTGAAGTACGTTACCGAAGACCGAGCCGTGACACCTCGAGCCACCCGACTCGCGCGCTTGACGGACCAGGTTCGGGACTACCTCAACAGGACGCGCGATCCGAAGGACATCCTGCGATGAGTGACGATCGCTGGAACAGTGAAGATCCGGAACACCCGTACATCGACCGCGGGCCGCGGCTGCCGCGCGTGAAGCCCGCAGCGGGTCCGCTCGTCACGCCTGACGAGATTTTCGGCTGGCTCACCACCACATTCGGGCCCGACCCGAAGCCACCAGCGCCGCGGACTGAACCGCCAGGTCCCGACCTGACGCAAGCGAAAGCGCTCGCGGTCGAGTTCCCGTTCAGTCCCGAAGAGTGCGAGCGCGTGCTCATCGTCGCAAAGCGTGACGAAACACTCGCTCGCCAGCTGCTCCACCGCGCAGCGAGCATCAACCGCCGCCACGGCCCAGACGCCATCGGCGAAGTCTGTTTCTCCATCTCCGAATTGAAGAAAGGCTCCTCTGCTCCGTGACCGAATACAAACTCTTCACCAGGCCATTCACCGTCAACCCATTCCAGATTCAACCTGACGAGTTCCGAACCGAGGAGGAAAAGCTCCGTTACCAGCTTAAACAGGCGAACGACACGCTCAACCGCACGCGAGAAAAGCCTCAGCTCATCGGCACTGTCGGCTGCGTTCTACCCGGCCAGCGCGGCATGGTATTCGCGATGAATGGGCAGATGAGCCTGAAGCTGCCCGACGGCTGCAAGGCTGGCGCTCAGGTCTCGATCGCGGCTGAATCGAATTCGATCCTCGAAGTCCTCCCAGCGCACGTGAACTTCGGTCCCGTGGTGACCGTGGCCGGCAAGACTGGGCACGACGTCATGTACGACCAGGGCATGCTGCAGCAAACAGCCTTCCTGCCCTCGACCATCAGCGCCCGAGTCGGGGACAAGGTGCAGCTCGACCCCACGGGCAAAGTGGTGCTGCGCAACGTCGGCAACGAGGAGCCGTCGGACTACGTGGTGCACAAATCACCGGGTGTTTCTTGGGATGACATCGGCGGGCACGAGGAAGCGAAAGAAGCGCTGCGCGAGGCCATCGAGTACCCGATTCGCTACGCCGAGGCGTACAAGGCGTACGGCCAGAAGCCGACCAAGGGCGTGCTGCTCTACGGCCCTCCCGGTACCGGCAAGACGATGCTCGGCAAGGCCGTCGCGACCGCGCTCGCTGTCGACGGTGACTCGAGCGGGTTCATCTACGTCAAAGCGGCCGAGGTCCTGAACCGATTCGTGGGTGCGTCGGAGGCTGCGGTGCGCGGGTTGTTCGCGCGCGCTCGAGCGCACAAGGAAAAGACGGGCAACCCTGCGGTGCTGTTCATCGATGAGGCCGATGCGCTGCTCGGCACCCGCGAGGGCCAGGGTCTCACGATGGCGATCACGCAAACGCTCGTCCCGATGTTCCTGGCCGAAATGGACGGCCTCGACGAGTCGGGGTGCTTCGTCATGCTCTCGACGAACCGCCCCGACTCGCTCGACCCGGCGATCGTTCGAGACGGGCGCATCGACCGGAAGATCCGGATCGGGCGTCCTGATGCGGCGGCGACCAAGACGATCATGGCGCTCGCGCTGCGCGGTCGCCATGTCGATTCCAGCGTCGACGAACTAGCCGAGTACGCCACTCAGCTGCTGCATAGTGAGACTGCCACTCTATACGAGTTGCAGTTTCGACATGGCGCTGAGCTGATTCGCCTCCGTGACGCGCTGAACGGCGCGCTGGTAACTGGCATCGTCAACCGCGCTACCCGGCGCGCGCTGCAGCGCCACCGAGCCACCGGAGAAGCGACGGGGCTGATTCGCTATGACATCCAAGACGCGGTGCGCGAGAGCTACGCCGAACTGTTGGCATCAAAGCTGACCGAGCTCGTGATCGAGAAGTGCGACGCGATGGGCGGCGCTCAGCCGGGCGGCATCGAGAAGCGCCCAGGGAGGATCGAGTGAAGCCAGGCCAGAAGATCAGTGAGCGCTACCTGGAGTTCTTCATGCCAAAAACAGAGCTGAACTCGGGGCATCTGGGAATCAACGCTTCACTCTGCCAAGTGCTCGACGAATTCCAAGCCAGCGTCGAAGCACGCCTTGTCGCAATTGAGCAGCGCCAATGTGCCCCTGTTGGCGCGCCGCTCGAGCCAACCCCCGACACGGAGCGCAACACGTGACGACGGCGCTGGTCATTATCGCGATCATCTTGGCCTGGATGGTTCTCGGCAGCGCAACCGTGTGGTTCGCGGCGCGCTTCGCCGGATCGGACACAGCACTGCTGAACTTCTTCATTTGGCCCATTGCCTTCATGGGCACGCTCTGCATCTTGCTTGGAGCAGAATTGCGCAGCACGTCCAGTTTCCTGGATTCGGTAGCGGAGCATGCTCTCAAAGCCAGGCATCGGAGCGGCAAGTGATTCGCTGCGGCTCATACACAGAGGTGACGTGGATTGCCACTCGCGAGAAGACGAAGGTGTGGTGCCGGCTGGACGACTCGCATACGTGCGACCATCGGGGGAGCGTTGACAGCGTGGGGCTGACGCTCACGTGGCCGCGCTACCTTGCTACCGCTGCAGTATTGAGGATCCCAGAGCTAGTGCCGCTGCCGGCGCCAATCGGATCGCCCGAACGCTGGAATGCGGCCTGTATTTGGCCACCACCCTACCCGCTTCAAGACGACCCTGGCCCGAAAGTGAGAATCGAATGACTGAACAAACCAACCAAACCGACACTTCAGAGCGCGTTGCCCTTGCACGCGAGATGTTCGCAATGCTGAAGGAGCACACCGCTCCCGCAGTACCGAGACCCGTCAGCACCGGTGACGCTGCGCACCCGCTGCGGCTGAGCGCTCACGAGGTGCACGAGCTCGCCGACGGCGCTGCTAGGCTGATTGCCGCCACCGCTCCGGGTGCAGCGACGCCACGCATCGGCGGGAAGCGTGAGGGCGCGTGACCACCGTCTTTGACCGTCTGCCGCCACCTCCCGAGAGCTTCGTCGAGGCGCATCCACACGGGCGTATCAACTGGCGCGTGTACGCCACGGACCTACTCTACGAATCGCCGAACCCATTCCGCGACTCGCGCGCACCAGTGGGGTCATGCACGCTGCGCTCAGGCGGCGTATTCGGTGAGGTGGTGCTTCCGCTTTACAGCATGGCGGAGTACGAGGCTGCCGAAGTCGCTCACCGAAGCGGCAAGATGTTGACGCTTTCCCTCTTCATTCCATTGGCGCAGCCGAAACCGGCGCTCGATGTTGCGAAGCTTCGAGAGCGGCTGCTGAACAACGAGCGCGAGCAGCTGCTCGCCAATGTTCGCCCATTGACCGATGAGACCCTGCGCGAGCTGTCGATGCTGCCGCCTGGCAGCTTTGAGACGAAAGTCTCGAACGAAGCGCTGCTCGCGCTGGTTAACGAAGTGCACGAGCTCCGCGCGTACAAGGCAACGCTGAGCCCAGAAGGCGCGCTCGAGCTGGCCGCGCGTCTGCAGCACAGCGAGGCCGACGCGGAACGCTGGCGCGAGCACTGCAACCTGAACGCAAACCCGGAGGGCGCGTGAACACCATCGTCAAACTCTGCGTCAACTGCACGCCTCAGCTTGAGCAGCTGTCGCGGTATTACGGTGACGGAGAGTGCCAGGCATGTGGGCAGCGCGGCGAATTGACTGGTTTTTGGCTACGAACGCTCGTCGAGGCACTGCGACCGCCAACTAGCCAGCTGCCGCGCCCATCGCGTTCAGTCGCTGTCGATATCGGCAGGGGCGGACCTCCCGTGACCAAGGCCTATCCCTGGCCACCAGACGCGCCGCGTGAAAAGTCAGCGCTAGACGACAGCCCTGATGGGCCAACGGTGCATGACACCGTCTCGGCGGTGTTCACATACTTGGCTACGCGCTTCGCAGGCATGGGGTTCCCATTGCGCGTATTGGTCGATGAGTTGACGAGCCGGTCCGGCGTGGCGGGCTGGACAGCTGAGATTGCCGGCGGGCGCGTCATCGTCACCGCGCCACGGTCGCGGGAAAGCACTTCCGAATGACCCGCATCGACAGAGCAGCGTGGAAGCGCATCAAGGCGGGGGTGGCGGAGCCAAAGACAGTCACCGTGTTCAAGGGGCGCGCCACCGGTTCGACGATGGGCGTGCTCGAAAGCAACCCCGAGCTAGTTGACGAGCTGCGCTTCGCTGACGGGAACAGGCTCAAGGCGAGCGGTCCGCGTGCGCCGGCCTTCAAGGGTCGATCAGTAGGGCCAAGCACCCGTTTCAGCGCGGAGGAACTGTTTCGGAACAATGACCAGGTGACGTACTTGGCGCAGCGCCATTGGCTGCGCGCGCTGTTGCCCGCCAAATAGAAACGCAAAAGCCCCACTCGCGTGAGGCTCTTGGAAGCTTGGTCGGCTCCAAGGAGGCTACACGATGGCGAGCGAGGCGGCAATGCAGACACAGAAGCGAACGAGCGCGAAGGACCGCGTGTGGACGGGGCTGCCCGTCGCGAAGCCACGACGATCGCGCACTGGAATCGATCCTGACCTCGCGTGGTTCTTGGAGGCGGGCAACGCCGCGCTTGGTGAGAAGGGCACGCTTGGCGGCATCATCGCGCAGCTCGAGCGCGGCGGCCCCGGCGGTGGCGTGCCGAACACTCACCCCTACAAGGACGCCCAGCTGGGTTGGGGGCGCAATGGCGAGGAGATCGGCCAGGTCGAGCGCCATCGGTGGCTGAGCACGGCCTGGCTCGCTCTCACCCATGAGAGTCAGCGTGTGCTGCTGGCGCGCTATGCTCCGCCGCCGGCTGAGTTCCGCAGTGATGAGGGGTACGGCGCGCGCGACCAATACGTGAAGGGGCAGCACCCAGTAGGCGAGCGTCCAATCCAGGAGATTGGGAAGCGGGGCAAGCCAATCAAGAAAAAGCAGTATGAGGCCAGATTGGCGCGCTGGGAGCGCACCATGGGTCGCATTTGGTCCGCGGTCCGTCGCACTAGCGTGGAGGCCGAGCTCGGGGAGTGGGCCGGTCTCGCGATCTTGCTCAGTGCCGCGCCTGACAAGCTACTAGCCGCGTGTGAGCTGCCAAAGAAGGGCAATCGCGAATTGCGCTCTAGCGCAATCGCCACTGCGAAGGCGGCTAGCGAAAAGGCCCATGCTGAGTGGGCGGAGTCGAAGGCCGGCGCTGACCCTGTGCGAACGCGCGCGCAGCGCGTCGGAGGTTCCCGTGGGTGAGAAGAAAAGATTTCATCGCGGCGAAGACGTGGTCGTGCGCTGGCGAACGACCAGCGGCAGCGTCACGGAACTGCCTGGTCGCGTCGTACAGATGCGCGGGTACACGGTTGTCGTAAAAATCAACGGCCGCAATGAAACCATCGATTTAGCGTCAGTCCGCAAGGTGACCGACGATGAGTGGTTGTCTCAGTCGGTTATTGCGCCAGCGCCCGTTGCGCCAATCGGACCACCTCGGCCGCCTCCTGCTCCGCGAAGCAAGGCGCCAACAACAAGTAAACCGCTATCCGCAAATCTTGGAGAGATCATCATGGCAAAGACCGCTACCCCGACCACCACGCCGCCGTTTTTTGATCCCTCTGGGCACGCCCGAGATCCGCAAGGGATCGGCGCTGCGATTCGCTCAGCGCGCACGACGAACGGCATCGAGCCAAAGACCATGGCGAAGATGTTGCGAATCCAGCTGAAGGAACTCGACGCAATCGAGTCAGGAGAGGTCATTCCTGACGATGGGGTGGTGTTGAGGGTTTCGGACGTGCTCGACTGTCCGCTCGATCCGCTCAGCAAAGCGCTGGACTACACCAAGGAAAAAGTGCGCGAGGCCGAGGAACGCCGACTGGCGGCTCTGGAGCTTGGACGCAAAACCCAGGAAGCGGAGGCTCGCCAGCGGGCTGAAGCTGAGGCGATGAAGGAAAAGAAAGCCCAAGAGGCAGCAGCATCTAGAGCGACTGTGAAGCCGACGACGACTAGAACCGCCAGTGAAACACCAAGGCGTACGTTGGAGGATTTCGGCGAGCGGCTGATGGACGTGTCTCCGGTTCCAGTTGATGCGACACGCCGCAAGCAGTGGTGGACCTGCGCGCGCATCCTATTCGAGCTGGAGGGACAATAAATGGCGAACGCTGGCGCTGCGCAGCCCAATGTTGGCCCGTGGGGATCCAGGGGTAAAGGCTCTAAGAACCGCAATTCCGTGCAAGCCGGATATTCTAAGAAGGCGCCTGAATTGAAGACAACGCTTGTCAGGCGCCTATTGGAGCATTGTCGCGCTGACCATCGACCGCCCGCAGCAACAGATTGGGTTTGGGTAGGACAGCAGCGTGAGGTCGGCTGCCTGCCAAAGAAGGCAAGAAAGTCGCTTGCGAGCGAGGTAATAGGGCAGGCCGTCGCGTTGTTCAAAAAAGAGGGCGCATGAAGCGCTGGCTCACCACCACCCAATTGGGTGATGCCTTGGCAGCGAAGTCGCCACGCGTGGCCAAACTGAGCTCGCGTCGTCGTGCCGAATATGCCCGACGCCTAGTCGAGCGCGCCGAGCGGCTCGAGAGCGTGCGCTGTTCGAAGCGCGAGGGCCGGCGCATGCTCATCAGCGTGAGCGCGCTGGCCTACCTACTCCCATCGGACGAAGCGACCGTCGATCGGCTCGACGTGGAGTTCGGCAAGTTGGCGCAGAACCAGCGAGCGCTCCGGCGACAGGTAAAGGGGCACACCACACTCCTCAGCGACCACAAGCGGCTGCTTTCAGACCACGCGAAGCGGCTAAAAATCGTAGAGCGCATTTCGAGTGAAACCGCGGCATTCCAGCTGCGAATCGCACCGCTCTTGGAAGAGATTGGACGCACTTAGGACGCACGTTCGCCGCATGCGCCGCAGCCCACTCATAGCCGACCGCGCCTAGGCGCGAGGACGCACGCACCGACATGTACGACCACAGGCCAAGCCTCGCCGCCGAAGTCGCCACCTTTGATCACCGACACAACCCCGCTTCGCGCCGCACCGGTACACCGCCGCCTCCGACCGCAGCTCAGCGAAAACTCTGGGCTCGAACAGCTGAGCAAAGCGGAACCGGACGCGCTTTGGGCGATATCGTTGCGGAACTTCCTGGAGGGGAAGCAGCCTCGACCGACTGAGCGGCGCCGCACAGGCATCACCCAAGAGGTCGAGGAACTATTCGCCGAAGCGCAGCGCATGCCGCGCGCTCGGCGTTGAGCACGGTCGGAGCGTCGAAGGCGGCTCGCAAAGGCCATCCGAGGCAGAGTCCGCACCTAGGCCCGTGAAAGTGTTTGCGCGCAAGTAGCGGGCTGGTCCCAATCCAATGATCACCGTCGAACTCAAGGGCGACAAGCGCATGGTGGACGACCTGGCCAAGATGCGGGCCAAGGCCGTTCCGTTCGCCATTCGGAACGCGCTCAACACGTGCGCTTTCGAAGTCCGGTCGATCTGGCAGCGTGACATCAAGTCGACGTTCACGAACCGCAACACCTTCACGGCCAACTCGGTTCGGGTCGAGCAGGCCAGCGTCACCAAGCTCGAAGCGCGGACGGGCAGCGTCGCTCCCTGGCTGCGCACTCAGGAGGACGGTGGCGTGGTGCATGCCAACCGGCGCGTGGTGGCTATCCCTGGCCCCTCGGCTGCTGGGCAGGCTGCTGGCTCAGGGAAGCGCACCAGGCTGGTAGCTGGACGCTTCAAGTTGGGGGCGGTGCAGGTGGCCCACCCTGCGCTACATGGCGGACGACGACAGAAGAACGCCATCGCCATCGCCGTGGCCCGCAAGCAGGGCAAGACGGTCGTGCTGCTCACCAGACCGAGGGGTGGCCAGGGGCTGTTCAGCATCAGTGGTGGCAAGCGCAAGCTGAAGACGCGGCTGCTGTACGACGTGTCACGTGGGTCTGTGCGGGTGAAGCCCGAGCCCACCTTGGAGCGCTCAGTGGCAGCAGTAAGGCCCAAGGTCGAGCACATGATGCAGGCTGCGCTCACGCAGCAGATGCAGCGGCTCAGCATCGGCACGTAGCGTTGCAGCATACGTGGAATGCAGCCCTAACTGTAAATTCCAAAGGTACTGTAACGCTGTACGCCCAGGTGTGCCGTTCAACATTGCGACCGCGGCCTCTCACGACAATCTGACTTTCCTCGCGGGGTTAACCAAGCACCGTTAACCGTTAACCGCTCTCCTCGGCCGGCCCCCGCCGGCGTTGTATGCCCCAGCGAACAATCTCACGCGCCGAGCTCGCGAAGCTCGCTGGCGTTTCCAAAGCCGCGATCACCAAGCAGTGCGCGAAGGGTCTCGCGGCAGCCGCCGCTGGCGACCGCGTCGACCTCGACCATCCGGCTTGCCGGGCATGGTTGGCGTCTCGTGGAGTAGAAATCCCCAAGGCCACCCGGGCCCCGACCAGGCAGTCGAAACCCGAGCCGGAGCCGCCGCCGGCACCGCCGAAGGTCGCGGATGGGCGCCCGAAGCGAGCAGAGAAACCGACTGCGCGACGACCTGAAGCCGGCGAAGGCGAGCTGCAATTCGACGGCTCGCCCGAGGAGCTTGAGCGGATCGCAGAGCTGCTTCGGCCGATGCTCGAGCGGTTCGGCACCGAGAGCACTTTCCGTGATTGGTTGCTAGCGCTCAAGGAAATCGAAGTCATCCGTGAGAAGCGCCTTGGCAACGAAGAGACCGAAGGCGAGCTCATAGCGCGCAGCCTCGTGCGCACACACGTGTTTGGTCGCATCGAAGCCTGCAATCGCAGGCTGCTCGGTGACTTGCCCAAGACGCTCGTTGCTCGAGTGTACGCGCTGGCGAGCACGGACACACCGCCCGAAGTCGCTGAGGATGTGGTGCGCGATCTGATCAGCTCTCAGCTCGATCCCATGACGCGCGAAGTTGAGCGTGCAATCGGTGCCAACCGAACCGACTGAGGACCAGCTACTCTTTCTCGATCAGCAGTTCGGCGCGCTCACGACAAGGATGGTGTTCAAAACACCGTCCGAGTGGGCGGAGTCTGAGCGCTATCTTCCGCAGGCCGCGGCGGCGATGCCCGGGCCGTTCCGTTTTGCGGTAACTCCCTACTGGCAGGAGGTTGTTGATTGCCTGAGCGTCACCTCGCCCGTGCGCGAAGTGGCGGTCATGAAAGGCGCGCAGGTCGGCTTCACGACCGCAGTGCTCGAGAACTTCATCGGTTACTCGATCGCGCACGTGAAGACCGCCGCGATGATGTACGTCACAAGTGACGACAGCCTCGCGAAGACGCGCATCGACTTGTCGATCATCCCGATGCTCGAGGAGTCGGGCCTCGCGCATCTGATTCAGTCGTCGGACGTCGGCAACGCCCGCAAGACCGGAAAGACCGCCAAAAAACTAGAATGGGCTGGTGGCGGCGCCCTACTGCCCAACGGCGCCAAATCGCCGAACAAGTTTCGGCAGCAGCCGATCCGGTTCATGTGCCGGGACGAGGTCGACTCTTGGCCTCTCGTCGTCGGTAAAGACGGCGACCCAATGAAGTTGTCGGCGGCTCGCTGCAACTCCTTCGAGAAGAGTTACAAGCTACTCGACGGGTCAACACCGAACGAGGAGGGCACGTCGCGGATCGCCGATCGCTTCCGCCGGGGTGACCAGCGCTATTATTTCATCAGGTGTCTTCGCTGCGGTTTCCCGCAAGTGTTGCGGTGGAATCGCACCGACAACCTGACAGGCTCCGTCTCCGGAATTTGGTGGGAGACAGACAAGGGTGAAGGTGAAACGCGTATCGTTACCCCAGGGTCGGTGCACTACATCTGCGAAAACGCAGGATGTGGTCACAGGCACACCAACGACGACAAGCTCAAGCTGCTCGCACCGGCAAACGGAGCGAAGTGGAAGCCGACTGTACAGCCGCAGCACGAGCAGCTGCGCAGCTATCACCTGAGCGGCTTGTATTCGCCGCCTGGGATGCGCACATGGGAAGCGATCGTTCGCGATTTTCTTGAAGCGTGGGACCCCGAAAGGAACGTAGCCCGAAGCGTCAAGAAGCTGCAGGTGTTCTACAACAACGACCTGGGCGCTCCGTTCAAGCCGCAGGGTGACCGCGTTCGGTTCGAAGCCGTTTCGCCGCATCGACGCATCGGTATCTACAAGTTCGGAGAAATTCCGAACAAGTGGGCAAAAGAGCACGCGGGCGGCCCGATTCTTCTGCTCGTCTGCACGGTAGACGTGCACGGTGACAACCTCGCCGTATCTGTGTTCGGTTGGTGCACCGGGGGTCGAGCCTTTCTCATCGATTATTGGCGTTACGCCGGCGATACGGAGCAAACCGACAGTCCAACGACTTGGGGCAAGCTGCGCGAACTCATCGAGAGCAAGGAATACAAGGCTGACGACGGCAAGCGGTACCGGATCGAACTCACGCTCATCGATTCAGGTCATCTAACGGACCAAGTCTATCGCTTCGCCGCTGATTGCGGCGCCGGCGTGTTCCCGATCAAGGGGCGCGAACTGCCGCCGAAGGGCGCGAACCTCAAAGAATTCTCGGAATTCACGACCACCATGGGCACCATCGCCTACGGCATCACGGTCGACATCTACAAGGACCGTTGGAGCGCGCGCTTGCGCCGCAGTTGGATCGGCGATGGGCTGCAACCGCACGGGCACTTCAACGCGCCACAAGACGTCGTCGACGATCAGCTGAAAGAGCTTACGGTCGAGGTCAAAGTCGAGAAGCGCGACGCTGTCACGAATGAGCGCATCGGGACTGAATGGCGCCGGCCAAGCGGCGCAAAAAACGAGCTATGGGACTGTCTTGTGTACGCCAACGCGGCACTCGAGATGATCGCTCACGACTATTGCGTGAAGCAGAAAAAGCGCGAGTTCGTGGACTGGGATGAATTCTTCTCGGCTTGCATCGAGCAGCAACTTTTCTTCTACGAAGCCCCAAACTGAACAATGGCCGACTCCTGCGACGAGACGCTTTCGACGCAGCTCGCGGCGTTCAAGCTTCAGCTCGCGTCGCTCAACACGGCGATCGCGAAGGTCGCTGTAGACGGGATGGCCAGCTACCAATTCGACAGCGGGCAAACGCGTCACCTTGTGACCAGACTGAATCTCACCTCGATGCGTGAGCACGCCGCGTGGTTGTTCAATCAGGTCACCATGCTTGAGTCGATGCTCTGCCGCACCGGATCGACGCACGTAGTGCCAGGCTTCTGATGTACATCGTCGACGTCGTAAAGAGCTGGTTTCGGCCGAAAGTTCCGAAACTAACGCTCGGGCAACTCCCCGATGTCCGTTTCTCGTGGGATGACGGTTCCAAGTTCGCCGGCGGATTCGGCGCGACTGAAGTCCTGATTCCGGACTACTGGACCCTTCGGCGCCGCAGTGCGGAGCTGTACGAAAAAAACCTGTACGCCCGCGGCCTGATTCGCCGTCTCGTCACGAACGAAATCAACGTCGGGTTGCACCTCGAGGCCACTCCAGAGGAGGCGATCCTCGGTTTCGCTGAGGACGAGCTCGCGGACTGGACCGAAGAGACGGAGAACCGCTTCTCGCTTTGGCGCTCCAACGCATGGCTCTGTGACCAGGGCGAAAAGCTAACGTTCGGTGCGCTCCAAGCGATCGCGCGCACCGAAGCGCTCGTCGCCGGCGATGTGCTTGTGCTGCTGCGTCAGGACCCCCGCACGCAGCTCCCGCGCGTGCAGCTGATCAACGGGGAGGCCGTCCAGACTCCAATTGAAGCAAGCCCTCAAGGCGGGAACGAAATCAAGCATGGTGTTGAGGTCGACTCGATGGGTCGCCAGGTGGCCTATTGGGTGCGGCAGCCCGACGGTACGTCGAAGCGGCTACCGGCTTTCGGGGAAAAGTCTGGGCGCCGGCTAGCTTGGCTGCTTTACGGCACCGACAAGCGCATGGACGACGTCCGCGGCAAGCCGTTGCTGTCGCTCGTCCTGCAAAGCTTGAAGGAGATCGATCGCTTCAGAGACAGCACGCAACGCAAGGCGTTCATCCTCAGTTGCCTCGCGATGTATATCGAGAAGGGCGAGGACGCTGTGTCGTCCCGTCCGCTGACACGCAGCGCAACCAAGAATGGTGTCGAGGTCGCTTCCTCGGAGTCTTCTGGTCCAGATCGCGCATTCAGAACCGCCCAGCACGTTCCAGGGCTCGTGATCGAGCAGCTGCAAAAAGGCGAAAAGCCTCAGGCTTTCCAGTCGAACGGCACCGTCGAGACGTTCGGTGTGTTCGAAGCCGCGATCATCCAGGGAATTGCGTGGGCGCACGAGATGCCGCCCGAGATTCTGCTGCTCTCTTTCAACTCGAACTACAGCGCTTCGCAGGCCGCCATCAACGAATTCAAGATGTACCTGAACAAGGTTCGTCAGGAATTCGGAGACAACTTCTGCCAGCCGATTTACACGGAGTGGCTCCTAGCTGAGACGCTTGCTGGGCGCGTGCGAGCAGACGGCTTCATTGAAGCTTGGCGCGATTGGTCGAAGTTCGACATCTTCGCGGCGTGGACATCTAGCGATTGGACCGGGCAAATCAAGCCGTCGGTCGACATCATGAAGATGGTCAAGGGGTACGCGGAAGCCGTCAAAGAAGGCTTCATGACCCGTGATCGCGCGGCGCGCGAAACGTTCGGGACTAAGTTCTCGAAGAACGCGCCAAAGCTAAAGCGAGAAAACGAGCTGATCGCTGCTGCGAACGCCCCGCTTGCTGCCCTGGAAGCCGCCACAAAAGCGCCAAAGCAGCCAGCGGCCGACGAGAGCAAACCACAAGACGATTTCGCCGAAGGCCAAGATGCGCTCGACGCACTCGAGGATATCGAGCTCGCCCGCACGCGCCTTCGCCTCGAGAGAGCCGCCTAAAAATGCTTCAAATGTTCCTGCGCCCGGACGTCGCCGAGAAAATCGGTCGGCTGTACAAGTCGGGCCTCTCTCTTTCGATCAAGCAACGCGAGGACTTCAACGCCGCGCTCGCTGCGCGCCCGCGTTACTCGGCTACAGTCGAAGGCGCTCGAGCCGCGTCCTCGTCCGATCCTGAAAACTACGCAGTTGTCGGTACCGTTGCGCAAATCCGCGTCGCGGGCGTGCTCTCCGAAACGCCCGACTTTTGGGCGTGGCTGATGGGTGAAGATCAGACCTGCTATCAGGACATTCGCGACTCCTTCGCGCTCGCCGGAGCCGATCCGAACGTCCAGAGCGTGATTCTCGACGTACACAGCCCCGGCGGCTACTGCGACGGAATGTTCGACACGCTCTCGGCGATCGAGGCGTTTGGCAAGCCGATCGCTGTGCAGGCGTCGCTAGCGTGCTCCGCCGCCTACGCACTAGCCGCCATGGCAGGGCCAATCACCCCGCTAGGTCCAGCGTCCGAGTTCGGCAGCATTGGAGTCGTGCAGACCTACAGCTTCTGGGCCGACCAGGAGATCATCAATGTGACGAGTACGCCGGCGCCGAACAAGCGCCCGGACCCCCGCACGCCCGATGGCAAGGCGGTCATCGTGGCGGAACTCGATGCCTGCCACGAGCTGTTCGCTGATGCGATCGCTCGGGGGCGCACCAATGCCACTGGCATGCAGTTCACGGTCGAGCGCGTCAACAGTGACTTCGGCCGCGGCGCCACGATGCTGGCCGCGGCGGCCTTCGAAGCTGGACTCATCGACAAGAAGCCAAAGAAGCCTAAGCGCGGCACCAAGGCCTCCGGTGACGATGAAGTCGAGGTTGACCCGACCCCCGCGTCAAGAGTTGCGGCCGCCAACAATGGCGCGCCTGCACCGCAGCAGCCCCCGTCGGTCTCGGCCGCCGCGGAGCCGCCACCATCACCGCCCCGGGAACCCGGGCACGAAAGCAGAAAGACCAAAATGAACGAGAAAGAACTGCTCGCGCAGCACCCGGAACTTCACGCGGCGGTGCTGGCTCAGGGCGTCACTCAAGAGCGCGATCGCGTCTGCGCCCACCTCACCATGGGCGAAGCATCTGGCGACATGCCGACGGCAATTGCCGCCATCAACGCCGGCACCGCAATGACCGCAACCCTGCAAGCCAAGTACATGGCTGCTGGGATGAACCGCGCATCGCGTGGTGCTCGCCAGGACGATTCTGACGCCGCTGGCGCAGTTGTCGCCGGCGCTTCCCCGGCGGCTGCTGCCGCAGCTACTCCCGAGGCTTCCTCGGAAGACAAGGGCGACAAGGTCGCTGACGAAATCGATCGCCAACTCGGCCGCACCAGCAAGAAGGTGGCGTAATGCCCGCAAACAGCATGACCGTCACTGACATCGAGGTCAGTGCCGTCGCCCTTCGTGACGAAGAATTTCGCGACGAGGTGTTCACCGCGGCTAGCGCGAAGACCTTTCCCGCAGGAACAATCTTTGCGCGCGACAGCGTGAGCTTGAAGCTCGTGGTGTTTGCCAAAGGCGGTTCGACCAACCAAAACGGCATTCCCAAAGCCGTTTTGACCTATCCGCTCACTACGACCGGCGCGGCTGACTACAAGGTCCGCGCGCTCGTGAAAGGCACCGTAGACAAGTCGAAGCTCATCATCGACGTGGACGGTACCGGCGTGAACATCGACGGCGCGGTGCTCGACCAGCTGCGTGACTACGACATCATCCCGATCGATGTGAATCACATCGCAGGTTTCGACACCCACGACTGATTGACACTCTGGGGCGGCGCTCCCGTTTACGGAGTCGGCGCCGCCCTCAAACAACCCAACTCGTTTTGACGGGTACGCATCGCCCATTGGCGTTCGTGCGTTCTCCGTACCGCAATAAGGAACAATCCCAATGAGTGATTCATCCACCCGACGGATGATCGAGGCGTACACGGATGAAGCTCCGGCGCCGATGTACCTGTCGAGCCAGTTCCACACCGGTCCGCGCCAAATCCACAACACGGAAGAGGTCGAGATCGACGTACAGCGCGACTCGGAAGAAGTCGCTGTCGTAATTCAGGACCTTTCCACCGGCGCGCGCCAAAACGCCGACGGAAAATTCACCAACAAGAGCTTTCGCCCGCCGTTGTTCAACGAGGAAGGAACGATCACGTCGTTCGACCTCCTGAAGCGTCAGCCGGGCGTGGTTCCGTTCGAAGACCCGGTATTCCAAGCGACCGCGATCGTCAAGGCGTTCAGCATTTTCCGGAAGCTGGGCAACAAGGTCAATCGCGCTGTCGAACTCATGTCCTCGCAGGTCTTGCAGACCGGCGAACTGCATTTGTTCGATGACGCGGGAGTCGAACTGTACACCTTGGACTTTCAGCCGAAGTCCACGCACTTCTTCACCGTCGGCACGACGTGGGCGGCCAACGGATCGACCGGCGATCCGATGGGTGACCTGGCTGCATTGGCGGCCATTTTGCGCAAGGACGGACGCAAGCGCCCGGCCAAGCTCACCTTCGGCGCCGGCGCATGGCAGCGCTTCACCAAGAACGCAGACGTCAAGGCTGCGATCGCCAGCATCGGTATGCAGGACTTGGTCAAGCTTGCCGTGCCCTCCGCTGAGGCAGGTCCACAAGATGCGACGTTCGCCGGCACCATCGTAGTGCAGAACTACCGGTTCGAAATGTGGCTGTACGACGGGTCGTACATTCATCCGCAGACCAAGGTGCTGACGCCGTACGTCGCCGACAACAAGGTCATCATGACGTCGCCCAGCGCGCGCATGGACCTATCGTTCGGTGGCATCCCGCGCATCGTTGCTCCCGATCCGCGTGTGCTCCCGTACCTGCCGACTCGCATGAGTGGCAACGGGTTCGACCTGTCCACGTACGCGTGGATCACCCAAGACGGTCAGCACCTGAAGGTGTCGGCTGGCACGCGACCGCTAACCATCCCCGTCGCAATCGATACCTTCGGTTGCATCACCGTGTTCTGAGCGATTTGGGGGCGCCTCTGCGCGCCCTCACTTTACTCGCATCAACCGATTGGTGATTCGAATGGCAGATCTCAGCAAAAAGCAACTCTCGGAACGCGCCCTGGCGCTTGGTGTCCAACTCAGCGCCGAAGTGAAGACGGATGGTCTGAACCATGCGCAACTCACTGCGCTAGTTGCCGATCTGGAGTCTCAGGTGAAAGAGAAGGCTCGAGCCGCCGTGGTTCTCGATGGCACCGAGAAACTTCCCGAAGGCTACACGCGCCCCTCCGTGGACGAATTCGTGGCGAAGGGATATCGTGCCGAGAACTACGAAAATTACTTCGCGGAATACGAGCATGGACTGCTCGTGGATGCGGCGCTAGCAAAGCAAGCGGACGCGCAGTCGTCGAGCATCGCTCGCGCTGCTGACGCTCAGGGCCAGCCGAGTGATCGGCGCTACGTACTCGCCCAAAACAAGTCCATTCACTGCCTGCGGGGCGTGCTTGGTGAGGGCGAAGAGGTCTTCGCTGCCGACATCATGCACAACGGCGCCGAGCGTCTCGCCCAACTAGACGCCGAAGGCCACTTCGTCAAGTGAGCCTCGCTGATATCGCAGCCGCCGACATTCAGGCGATCCTGAACGCCGACGGCTGCGTCGTCACCCTCCAAGAGCCCGGCGGCAGGACGGCCGAGCTCCGCGGCATGCAGGCGGACATCGCCCACGCGGTCGATCCCGAGACGGGCAAGACGGTGAGCCTGCGGCGCTGCTCGGTGGCGCTGTCGATGCGCGACCTGGCGCTCGTCAACATGGAGCCGGTCCGTGTGCTCGACGCCGACAAGTCGAAGTGCTGGCAGGTGACGTTCGCTGAGACCGTCGGCTGCCAGTCGCAGACGTTCACGATCGCCGAGACGATTCCCGATCGCACGCTCGGCTGCCTCGTCCTGATTCTCGAGTTCTTCGAGCTCGCTCCGCCGCCCGGATAGCTAAATGACGATCGCGACTATCCCGTCGAAGATCACCACCCTGATCGATCGGCAGGACAACTCCGAGCTGATTTGCTACCAAATCGGGGCAATTCTTCTCGCCGAGTCGCTGTCGCAGCAGGCGATGGCGAAAGCGGCTAGCAAGAACGAGAAGCTCTGGAAACTCCGCGTTTTCGTCGAGCGCTCGAACGCGTGGGAGATGTGGTCCGACGCCCCGAGCGCGGGCAAGCCGAAGCCCGATTTCGACCGCTCGCCCATCGTCAACGTGTCGTTCGACCAAGAGGCGTTCGACAAGTCGAAGGGCGACCCGCACGAGCGCCAAGCCGCCGACGGGACGTTCTTAATTGACTGTTTTGGCTTGGGCCTGACTGCCGACAACCCAAACGGGTTGGGCCACTTCACCGGTGACGAACTCGCCGCAATCGAAGCGAAGCGGGCTTACCGCCTCGTGCGCACGATCCTCATGTCGGCGCACTACATCACCCTCGGCTTTCCAATGGCCAAGGGTGAGAACAAAGTCATTTGGGGCGGACGTTGGGTCCAAAGCATTCAGATGTCGCCCGTCGGCCCCAGTGAGCGGGTCGCGCAGCACATCGTAGGCGCGCGCGTCTCGCTCGCCGTCACGTTCAACGAGTTCTCCGAACAAGTTCAGGGCGCGCCGCTCGAGCTCATCTCGTCGTCGTTCATGCGCGCCGAAACCGGCGAACTCCTGTTCACCGCAGACTTCCCGATTTCCCAGGAGCCTGAGAATCCATGACTCAGATCGATAGCACCGCCATTGCCAGCGTCCTTGGCATCGACGTCCAATACAAGGCCTTGGCGGGTGGTTCTCGCGCCGTCCTGCCGCCGCGCATTGCAGTGTTTGCTCAGGGGCAAACCGGCGTTTCGTTCCCTGCTGCCAAGCAGGAGCTCACGAGCGCTGGCGCCGCGGGCGCGCTCTACGGCTACAAGTCGGCCATCTACCTCGCGATGCGCGAGCTTTTTCCGTCCAACGGTGATGGCGTGGGCACCATCCCGGTCACCGTCTATCCGATGACGGACGCGGTCGGCGCGACCGCTGCCACGGGCGACCTCACCCCCTCTGGCACAGCAGCCTTTGCGGCGGACTACGTCGTTCGCGTCGGCGGAGTGGCGTCGAAGTCGTTCGGTATCCCGGCCGGCGCCATCGACGTCAATCTGACTCTGGCCAAGATCGGGTTCGCGATGAACTCCGTGTTGCACATGCCGGTCACGACGTCGTTCGCCTACGGCACGCCTACGGCTTCCGCGCTGTCTGGTACCGGCAACGGCACGATCGGTGCGCTCTCTGTCGTTGGTCCCGCGCTGCCCGGCGCCTATAAGCTCGTGCTGAACACCGCGGTGGTGAACGGTGGCGTGTGGACGCTCACCGACCCGCTCGGCAATGTGCTCTCGCGCACTCTGACTCAGACGGTCGGCGCCAGCGCTGCAACCGTGTTCACGGTCAACGGCCTGAGCTTTACCATCACGGACGGCTCGACCGACTTCGGCGTCGGCGCGACGTTCACGATCACCGTGCCGGCGACGAAGATCAACTTCACGGCAGGCTGGAAGGGCACGATGGGGAACCTCATGAAGATCGAGGTCCTCATGCAGCAGACCGGCGTCGTGTTCGCCGCGACAGCGATGAACGGCGGCCTCACCGACCCGGACCCCACCACTCAGCTCGGTTGGGTTGGCAACGTTTGGGAGGTGTTCGGTCTGAACACCCTGCCGGTCGCCAACACGAACGCGCTCGACGCCTACCAGAACTTCGGTGATGGGCGTTGGGGGACGACCGTCCACAAGCCGATCGTCTTCTTCACCGGCACGATCCACAGCACGGTCGACCAGGCGTCCGCCGTGAGCTCGACGCGCAAAACGGACCGGATCAACTCGATCATCGCTGCCCCGGACTCACCCACCCTGCCTTTGGTGGTCGCCGCTCGAGCGCTCGCGCGCATTGCCGTGCAAGCCGCCTCCAACCCAGCACTCGACTATTGCGGGCTGCCGATCACGAGCGCGGGACAGGGCGTTGTCCCTGGCTCCGACGCGGCGCAATGGGACTTCCCGACGCGCAACCAAGCCAACTTGGCGGGGTGCTCGACCACCTCGATCGAGGACAAGGTCGTGGTGCTCGAGGACATCTTGACGTGTTACGCGCCCACTGGCGAGGAGCCTCCGGCTTACCGCCACGTGAAGGACCTCGTGAAGATCATGAATATTATCTTCAACGAAGCCCTGATCTTCGGCGGTCCGAAGTGGCGCCGCGCGGTGCTCATTCCGTCCGACCAAGCGACGTCAAACCCGGACGCGCGCAAGCCGTCCGCAGCGATCGCCGAAATCTCCGCGCTCGCGGATGACCTCGGTTTGGCGGCGCTCATCAGCGACCCAGCGGCTACCAAGAAGTCGACAACGGCGCGCATCGCTGCTCCGAATCGAATCGACACCAAGTCTACTTGGTACATCTCGGGAAACACGAAGCAAAAGGCCGTCACGCTCGAGTTCTCGTACTACATCGACCCGCAGACGCTGGTCGCCTAACAACCAATCACCGCGCGTCGCGGCCTGACCCCTGAGCGCCCAGCTGCGCAGTCGGGAAGGCCGCGGTGTGCCCGCACTTCCCCCACGCACGAGCGAGGATTCAAATGGCAGCAGTAGGTGGTTCGATCAAAGGCATCGAGATCGACGGGCGCCCGTTCGCCGTCGCGACCGATGCGGACGCGAAGGTGAAGCTCGGCGGCAAGAAGGTGGCCGTCGAAGCCAACGGTGATGGCACGGTCCGAGTGCTCGGCACGGTTGAGCCGTGGTCGGTCAGCGACATCACGATCACAATCGACAACGACAAGGCTGACAACGAGTTCCTGCAGGACAAGGCCGACGCGATGGAGATCGTGCCCTGCACAATCACGTACATCGACGGCACCACCTACCAGGGCAAGGGCATCGTCGCGGACGATCACGACTTCAGCACCGCCAAGGCAACCACGAGTATCACGCTCATGGGCCAGGGCAAGCTCACGCCGCAGTAAAGCGGCTGTTTGAAGAAACGGACGAGGGTAAATCATGGCTGAATTGCGTGTTGCGGTGGAAGCCGCTGAAAAAGAGTTCGAGCGGCTGTGCACGTTGCGGCGCATCGACATCGACGAAGACGGGCTGACCAAAAAGGAGCTCACATCGCTCAAGAAGCTCCGCGCGAAGATCGTGAAAGAGATCTCCGTGGGGACGCTCGTCGTCGGAGAAGACGGCACGGCGACGTACACGCCGCCCGTGGACGGCGCCAAGCCGCTAACGTTCCGGATGGCCAAGGGCGCGACCTTCATGGCGATGGACGACGGCAAAGAGCAGGGCGAACAGCACATGATGATCGCCATGCTCGCCGACCTCACCGGATGGCCGAGGGGCGAATTGTCGAAGCTTGCGGCGCCCGACTACACGTTCTGCGCAGCGTTGGTCGGCCTTTTTTTGGGGTAAGGGTCGTCGACCTAATCGTGCGCAACGGCGTCGATGCGCGGCTCGAGAGAGACAGAAAAACCGGCGCCGAGTGCCATAGGCTGGTTCCCGTCTACCGCGAGATGTTGCTGCAGATATGCAGTGACTATCCAGGTTTGCCCGACCCACGAACGTTGTCGATGCAGGAGATTCGGTTCTTCTACAACGGCATTCGCGAAGCACTCAAAAAGCACACGAAAGCGTAAGTGTCTCGCTTCTCAATCGAGGCCCTTTTCAAGGGCAACGACCAGGTCTCCGCGGTCATCGCGAAGATCCGCTCGAACGTGTCCGGCTTCAGTGTTGGTGCGTCCAAAGCGATCCACGGCATTGCCGAGGCCAATGAGAAGATCGGCGCGAGCTTTGAGGCCGTAGCGCACAAGGCGATAGCGGCAGGCGCTGTGATCGGTGCTGCCGTCGGCGCCGGCCTGCATCACGTGGTGCATTCCGGCGCTGAGTTCGAGCAGTCGATCACGAACGTCGGCGCGGTCATGGGTAAGACCCGCGCGCAGATCTCGGAGCTCGAACAGTCAGCGCTGAGCCTCGGTGTAACTACGCAGTTCTCGGCGTCCGAAGTCTCCGAAGCGATGGAGTTCATGGCCCGCAAGGGCTTTGACGCCGAGGAAATCCTGCAGGGCATTCCCGGCGTTTTGAACGCGATCGCGGCCTCCGGAGAGGGCATGGCCGAAGTCGCGACCGTCGTTGGTAGCGCAATCCGCGGTTTCGGCTTGGAGGCGAAGCAGGCTGGCTACGTCGCGAACGTACTGGCCTTCACCGCGGAAAAGACCGGCGCCAAGATCACCGACATGGGCACGGCGCTCGCGATCGCGGCGCCAACTGCTCAGGCCCTCGGCGTGTCGATCGAAGACACCGCGGCGGCGGTAGGCTTGCTGCAGAAGACGGGTATCGACTCGTCGACCGCGGGCAGCGCGGTCGCCACCATGCTCGCCAAAATCTCCCACCCCTCAAAGGAGGCGGCGGACAAGATGAGGGCGATGGGGGTCAAGTTTCAGGACGCGAAGGGCAACATGCTCTCGTTCCGCGACGTCCTCGGCCAGTTCGTGAAAGCCGGCGACAAGGCTGGCGGCAACATGAGCAAGATGAGCTTCTTTGCCGAGCTCGTCGGGTTGCGCGGCGACAAGGCGGCGCTCGGGCTCGAGCGCATGGCCTAGTCCGGGGAGTTCGACAAGCTGCTCGAGAGCCTCAAGAACACCGGCAATTACGCCGAAAAGGTCGCACAGATCCGCCTCGACACCACGATGGGCAGCTGGAAACTGCTGCTCTCTACGATTGAAGTGCTCGAAGTGAAGCTCTTCCAGCTGAAGAGCGGCGCGCTTCGGCAAGTCATCGACCAGGTGAACGCGTGGATCCAGGCGAATCAGGAACTGATCGTCACTCGGGTCAGCGACTTCATCAAGAGCATTGCCGACAACATGCCGAAGATCGTGACGTGGGGAATGCGCATTCTGAAGATCATCGCGGTCTTCATGGCGTTCTCGGCGGCCGTCAAGACGGCGAACGCCGCGATCAACATCGCCAACTTCGTCGCGAGCAATCCCTACGTCGCGCTCGCCCTAGCCATCGTCGCCGCGATCGCGCTGATCGTCGCATACTGGCCCGAGATCTCGGCGTTCTTCTCTCGTCTCTGGACGACGATCAAGGAAGGCGCCGCGGCGGTCGGTGCCTGGTTCTCGAACCTCTGGCACAAGGTTTCGGATGCCTTCCTGAGTGTTTGGAGACCGGTCGCGTCGTTCTTCAGCGCCTTCTGGGACGGCCTCAAGTCGACCGTGCGTGGCGTAGTCGACTTCATCGTCGGCATTTGGACGCTCGAGCTTTATGCGCTGAGCACGGTCATGCGCTTCGTCGTCAATCTGTTCAGGCCGATGTGGGAGCCGATTGTCGCTTTTTTCACTTGGTTGTGGGGTGTCGTCGGAACGGCGTTCTCACTCGCATGGGACGCAATCGTCGCGGTCGCCAACGTCTATATCGAGGATATCAAGGCGATCTGGGGGCCGTTGTCGGCGTTTTACAGCGCGCTCTGGCAAGGCGTGAAGACGGTATTCTCGTTCTGGTGGGGCGGGATCGTACAGACGGCAAAGGATCTTTATGGCGTGTTCGTCGCCATCTGGACACCACTGTCCACGTTCTTTGCTGGGCTGTGGAGCACAATCTCTAATGCGTTCGAAACTGCATTGGGGTGGGTGATCGGCAAAGTCGAGGCCATCGTTTCCGGCATCGAGCGCGCAATCAAGTTCGTGCAAGGTGTTGGTCACGGAGTCACGGAAGGCGCGCTTGGCGGTGGTGAACAAGGTGCGTCGCCCAGCGAAGGCAGTGGGCCGCAAGTGGTCACGCCAGCCGAGCGCGCGGCTGGCTCCGGTCAATTCAACGGCGAGATCGCCGTGCGCGCCGAGGGCGGATCGGCCGCACGCGTTGTGAGCCAGTCCAAGGGCGGCGTGAGCCTCAACCTCACGCCCAGCGGTGCTTTCTGATGCCCGACCTCGGACCCGTATCGAGTGTCGCCTCGAAGCTGATTGGCTTCGGTGGTCAAAGCAGCTGGCGCGATCGGCTCAAGGAAGCGGCATACACGTCACCCGTCACCGGTACGCGTGTGCCGTTTGCGTACACCGACGTCGGGCGCAGCTTCGACGTCCGCGGCACAGCCTTCGACTTTCCCGGCGTCAGCGATTCTTATGTGCAGCAGACTGGGTATAGCTCGCGCAAGTATCCAATGGTCTGTTTCTTCGGCGGGAAGAACTGCGACCTGCTCGCCGGCGGCTTCGAAGCGGCGCTGATGGAGCCAGGGATTGGGCGGCTCGAGCACCCTCTCTACGGCACGATCGCGGCCCTGCCGTTTGGTACCGTCGAGCGAAACGACGCGCTGGTCACGGCCTCAAATCAGAGCGTCGTCACGGTGACGTTTTGGACCAGCATCCCCGCGATCTACCCGGACGACACGAGCAGCGGTACCGGCGACATCGAAGGCTTGCTCGATCTTTTCAATGCTGCCGTCGCCGCGCAGTTCTTGTCGAACACCAACCTACTCGCCACGGTGCGGAAGCAGGCGGCCATTGGCACGCTCAAGGGATTGCTGAAGAAGGTCAAGGCGGCGCTAGGAAAGATCTCCGATTCTATTGCCGATGTCCGCAACGGCTTTGGCAAAGGATTGGCCGCGGTCAACGGCGGAATGGATGTGCTCATTGGCAACCCGCTGGCGCTTGCGCTGCAGATTTCGAACCTGATCCAGGCGCCGGGACGGGCGCTCGCTGGCATCGCCTCGCGCTTGGACGCGTATGCGCGGCTCGCCACGGAGATCTTCGGCTCCAGCGCAGGCAGTCCAGCGAAAGCGCTCAGTTCGGCGTCAGTTCTCGCGGGGCATCAAGCGGAAGTAGCCAACGACTTCCACATCGCGAGCCTCTTCTCGATGAACGCCGTCGCGGGGTCAGTGGTCACCGCGATTTCGCAGCCGATCAAGGCGCCAACCGTCGCGCTTGCGGCGGGCTTCAGCAATCGAACGCAGATCCTCTCGACAGCTGCTGCGGTGCTCGAGCAAATGGACGCGCTCGTGGCTTGGCGGGACGACGGGTTTGCGGCACTCGGCCCCATCGGCGATGCCAGCCAAGCCATCGACACCGGCGAAGCCTACGCCGCGCTGCAGAACGTAGTGGCGAAGACGGCTGGCTACCTGATTCAAGCGTCGTTCTCGGCGCTGCCGGAGCGCGCTGTGGTCCTGACCCGCCCGCGCACCGTCATCGACTTGTGCGCCGAGCTCTACGGCACCGTCGACAAGGACGGGAAGCTCGACCTGCTGATCACGAGCAACGACCTCACTGGTGATGAGCTGCTCGAGCTGCCGGCGAGCAAACGCATCGTCTACTACCCGACTGCGGCCTGATGCTCGACGAGAAAATCGAGCTGGTGATCGCCGGCAAGAAGTTCGCAAACTGGCTCGATCTCGAGGTCACGCTGTCGGTCGACAAGTTCGATTCGATTCGATTCTCGGCTCCGTTCGAGCCATCCCGGAAGGAATTTCGCACCCTATTCCGGCCCTTCTCGTACCAGCCTGTGCAGGTCCTGCTGAACGGCGACCCGCTGTTCACTGGGACGATGCTGACGCCGGACCCGAGGATAGACCGTGATTCGAAGACGGTGTCGGTGTCCTGCTACGCCTTCCCCGGCATGCTCTGCGACTGCACCGCGCCAACCGGCGAAGGCTACAAGGGGCGCCGGCCGAAAGGCGCAATCAAGACGCAGTTCACCAAGATGACGCTGCAGGCGATCGCGCAGCAGCTCTGCGACCCGTTCGATTTGGACTGCGAGTTTCGCGGCGACCCGGGCCCGAAGTTCGATCGGGTCAGCATCGAGATCGAAAAGAAGATCCACGCCTTCCTCGTCCCTCTCGCGCAGCAGCGCGGATTCGTGATTACGAATACCGAGGCGGGGAAGGTGCTGTTTTGGCGCACCATCAAACGCGGCGCGCCGGTCGTGCAGTTCGTCGAAGCCGTCCCGCCGTTGACGAAGGTGAGCGCAAACTTCTCGCCCCAGGACTTCTACAGCCAAATCACTGGCTACGCCCCGGCGTGCAAAGGCAAAAAAGGCGGCGTCACGGTGGCGTTGAACCCGCACCTCGGAACGCGCCTCGACTCGGGCGCGCCAATCAACGAATACCGTCCGATATCGAAGAAGTTCAACGACACCGAGCGCGCGGATGCTCCCGATTCGGCGAAAGCCATGATGGGGAGAATGTTCGCGAACATTGTGAGCTACACGATTGACGATCTCCCCACCTGGCGAGATCCGGACGGGAAGCTTTGGGACCCGAACACGAGCCTCACGCTGCTCGCTCCTGGTGCGATGGTTTACCGAGAAACGGAAATGCTCATCCGCGAGGTGACCCTGCGCCAGAGCACGGAAAAGCTCAGTGCATCGCTCAACCTCGTGTTGCCTGGCGCCTTCAGCGGCGAGACCCCGGACGTTTTGCCCTGGGATGAGGCGGACTGATGGCGCATGCGCGAACGGGCGTCGTTCAATCGAGCGAGCGAGTAACCAAAGATGACGGCCGCGAGCTCGTCGAGGTTACGGTCGACGCCGGCGGCGGCGAGCTGCTCACGCTCGAGCACGTCGCGGACGCCGGCGATGATTCTCTGCCGTTGCCCGACGACTTCGCTGGCGCCGCTGACTCGACCGGGCAAGGCGCGCTGCGCTCCGCTGGCTATGCCAACACCAAGACGAAGGGGAAAGCGCTGCCGGGCGAGAAACGCATCTACGCGCGCGACCCCGCCGACGGCTCTGTCGTCTGCGAGATATGGCTGAAGGGCCCAGGCAAGATTGCGATCTCGGCACTCAAGGACGGCGCCGACATCGAACTTTCCACGGCAGTGAGCGGCGGCAAAGTGATCATCAACGGAGTCGTCATCGACAAGGACGGCAGCATCAAAGCCCCGGGTGAAGTCACTGCGATGACGGGCGGCGCGAGTGTTTCGCTCTCGACGCATCTGCACCCGACGGGCGTCGGTCCCACGGACAAGCCCACCCCGGGCACCTGATGCCCCTCAATCTTTCCGCTCTCTCGAGCGGGCTACAGTCGACTTTCGAGAGTCCGCCTGACGGCTACGCCGCGTGCGCGCAGTCGTGGGCAGACGCAGTACAGGGCTGGGCAGCTAGCATCGTACCGGCGTCAACGACGGTCGCCAGCGCAAGTGCTGCGCTAGCCTCATCGCTCGCCGGCGCGTTCGCGGCGCCCTCCGCGATCCCCGGCATGGAGAGCGCGTTCGCAGCGTTCGCGGTGACTGTTGGCGGTGGCATGGCCGGATTCGTGCCCACGCCCCCGCCGGCCCCCGTCGGTTTTGCTGCGCAGTTCGGCGGTGCGAAGCCGCCCACAGCAGCCGCAGCGGCGAGCGCGATCGCCTCGCTGATCAACACGTGGATGAAAACGGGGCTGAGCACTCTCGTCGCTCCACCCAACACTGTCATCCCCTGGTCCTGAATCGAAATGGACGTCCTGATCTTTCAGACGCCAGACGGTGGCGAAATCATCGCGGAAAACGGGCAAATCACCCTTACCGAAGGGCTCGACGTTGCCGCGTACCTGAGCTGCTTCGGAGGGAACTCTGATGACTCTGGACTCTCCGCTGACGATTCAAAGCAGTTCTGGGCGAACTTCGACGAGTCTGATCCGGACAAGCGTTATCGCAGCGAACTGCAGCACGCGCTGAAGACCCTGCCGCTCATCCCGGCAAACCTAACTCGCTTCGAGGACGCAGCGGTCAAAGACCTCTCTTGGATGCAAGAGAGCGTCGCTGATTCGGTCGCTGCGCGCGCCACCATGCCCGGCGTCGACAAGGTCCAGGTCGACATCGCCGTCGTCATCAACGGCGAAAAAACTCTCTTCAGTCTCAAGCCGCCCGGAATCTCCAAGTGAGCCTGCCCACACCATCGACTCAGGAGCTGAGCGGCAACATCTCCGATCAGATTGGCGCGTCGCTCGAGCAGACCGTGCCAATCCTGCCCAAGGCGTTCATCAACGTCCTGGCCAAGGTGCTCGCCGGCCTCGTCGTCATTCTGTGGAAATACTGCGGCTTTATCTTCCTGCAGCTTTTCGTCGCCTATGCGACGGACAAAGAGACGACGATCAACGGCAAGATCGTTCGCCCGCTCGTCGAACTCGGCCGACGCAGTGGCATCGGTGACCCCGAGCCAGCGATACAGGCGCAGCACAAGATCAGCGTCACGGTCACGGTCCAGACCGGCAAGTTGGCGAGCGGCACCGCACTGCTCTTTCCGGCAGCCAACATCATTTATGAGACCGTAGCTGAAGTGGCGCTCGACGCTTCGACGGTTACCGTGAACGTGCGCGCCGTTTCGGACCAATCCGGCGGCGACGGGTCAGGCAGCATTGGAAACCGGCAGAACGGCGATGTGCTCGAGTTCGCCAACCCGCCGCCAAACGTCGTCAGCAAGGCAACGGTTGTTGGTCAGGAAGTCGCAGGCACAGATGCCGAAACCACCGACGCTTACCGCGCGCGCCTGCTTACCAAAACTCAGGGCAAGCCCCAGGGCGGCTGCTACGCCGACTACGTTGACTGGGCGCTCGAAGTTCCGGGGATCATCAACGTCTATCCGTACGCCAGCCCACGCCCGGGCGAAGTCGACATCTACGTCGAGGCGGACCAGGCGAGTTCGGGGAGCGCGGATGGCATTGCCACGCCAGCGCAGATCACGGCGGTTTTCAACGCGCTCCAGTTTATCGACAGCTCTGGGCTTGCTAGCCGCCGGCCCGTAGGCGCCGCGATCAACGTTTACCCGATCACTCGAACAGCAGTTCTCGTCACCGTTGCTGGATTCGACCCTGATGTGCAAGCAACGCGGGAAGCTTTGAAGGCTGGCGTAGACGAGTTCTTGCGCACCCGAGAGCCGTACATCGAAGGGTTGTCGACGTTGCCACGCCGAGACCGCGTCACCGATTCTGCCATTGGTGGCGTCGTGCAAACGATCGTTGATGCCAACGGCGCGAGCGTGACGAAGGTTACCGCTTCGCCTGGTCCGGCATTCACTCTTGGCCCAGGGCAAAAAGCCAAACTGGACCATATCAACTACGCCTGAGCGAGCGCGAAACAGCATGGCACTCGATCCAAAGACTCGCTATCCAGGGCAGGTATCGACGCTCGATCCTGGCTATCCCAATGGCAAGGCGCAGAACATTGTAGTCGTCAACGACGGCACGGGTACACCCTGGGAGCAGGACCTCGTCAACGACTTCCTCGGCTTCGAGCAGGCGCTACTCGATGCCGCGCGCATCACTCCGACGAACACGCCCGACAAGGTCGGCGCGTCGCAATATCTCGATGCCCTTCGAGATGCCTGTCGCCGCGAAATTCAAAAGAAACAAGCTATCAATTGGCCTGAGCGCGGAAGCTTCCACGACGCTGGCGATTTAGTTACGCCTGACGGACCGGTGGACATCGCGTGGGCACCAACGCTCGGAGTCAGTCTCGGCGGACGCTACGTGGTCATCTCTCCGAGCAATACTTCTGGGTTCCGCCCTTGGTCGTCAGAGGATGGCACCGAGTGGGATCACTCGGGGCTGAACAACGCGGCGTATCAGTGCGTTGCATACGGAAAAATCAACGGCGCGCCGGGCTTCCTGATGACCTGGGCTGCGCCGACCGGATACTACACGTCGGTAGACGGTCTCGCCTGGGGCCCTCTCTCTGCGACGGTGCCGGCGCACGCCGTCGCTTGCTGGGCAGAGAGCCTCAGCCTGTGGGTTCTCGCTGGCGATGCTGGGGTGATCTATACGTCGCCGACTGGGCTTGCTGGCAGCTGGACAGTGCGCACTACGCCAGGCGCGTGGGTCTCTGGCTGCGGTGGCGCGCGGCGAATCGTGTGGAACGGGTCACTCTTTGTGATCCTCCCGCTCGGTTCCTACAGCAAGTGCCTCACGTCACCTGACGGCATCAACTGGACAGAAAGAGCACTCGGAGGCTCAGGCCTTTGGGTTGGCGTTGCCTACAGCTCGTACGATGGACTGTGGATGGCGATCGGAAACGGCCTCGGCTATTCGACATCGCCAGACGGCTTGACCTGGACGCTTACGCCTGGCCCGCCAGCAGCGAATGACCTCGCGGTAATCGGTCCACTCTGGGTGATGGTGACCCAGAGCGCCAGCTTTGGCGGAATCGCTTACTCGACGAACAAGGGCGCGAGTTGGTCAACGGTTGCGGTCGGCAATCACCGCGTCGCAACGGCGGGTTGGAATCGAATCGTGGTGGCGGACGGGAGATTCGTCGTCGCGCATGCCACTGGTGCGCAAACTGAAATTGCTCTGTCGGTGCGCGCTTAAGGTTTCGGCACGCATTGAGCGGCAAGGCTTCCGGTGCCGACTGCGGCGCAGACCATGCCGGTACTGGTACCATCGTCACAATTCTTATCTACGAACCAAGGCGTTGGACTCCAGCGAACGTCGGTAGCTGACGCACCGGTGCAGAACTTGTTTCGGTATCCTGTCTCGAGCCAAGTCGCCGAGGAGCAGCGAGTGGTAGACGGGAACTCCCCCAGGAAATAGGAATAGGGTCGGAACTGGCACCCATCGCAACACTCGCCGCTCGAGCAAACGCACGGTGCGCTACCGCCTGAACCCGCACTCGCACCTCCCGATCCGCTATCGACGGAGCCACCCGCCCCGCCGCCGCCGGTGCTGGCGGCACCGCCGTTGCCAGCCCACGAGCCACCAGCAGAGCTGCCGCCCCACGCCGATCCGCCGCTGTCGACGATTGCCTGACCACCGCTAGACGAGCCTGCCACCGCCGGCGCGGAACCGCCTGCTTCGACCGGGTCTCCGCCCTGACCACCGCTGCTCGCTCGTCCGGCGCTGCCGCCACTCGACTCACCGCCTCGGTCTTCGATGCTCAACCTACCGCCGGCGCCGCCCTTGGGCGCCGTGCTGCCGCCTCTTCCGCCCTGCGCAGTCGGCGCAGAGCCGCCAATGCTCCCCGACCCAGAGCCACCGCGCGCATCGCTTGGTGACCCTGCCTGTGCCGCCAGCAACCCGTGCTCAGGCGGTTCAGCCGCTGTCCCACCGCATCCAAGCGCCACCAGCCCCAACGCGCACAGCCCTCTGAACATCCAGCAACGCTAAGTCGGCCCGCAAGCTCGCGCAACTGCTCGCCCGACCACCGTGTGTCTGCCGCCTCATGCCATCCCGGTTTCTCGCCACCCTCCAGCACCTTTTGCCGCGCAGCCCGACGTGGGCGCTCACCGGCAACAAGACGCTGCGAAAGCTGTTCGAGGGGCTGACCGGCACCCCTGACGCGCTCCGGCAATTCGTCGACGATATCTGGTCGGACCAATTCCCGGCCACCGCCCGCACGCCAGGGGCTCTTGAGGAGTGGGAACGGGAGTTTGGGCTCGTCCCAGCCGCGACCGCCGACGTCGCGTTGCGACGGCTGGCGCTTGCTGCGGAGTGGCGCTCAACCGGTGGGCAATCACCGAGCTACATCCAAGGTGTCCTCCGCGCGGCGGGCTTCGACGTGTACGTGCACGACTGGTGGAGCTCTGGTCCGCCCTACGTCGCCCGCGACCCTCGAGCTTACACGCAGCGCCCGCGCATTGGCACGGTGCAGTGCACGCCCAACTCGCTGCTCTCGGTGCAACCGCAGTGCACCGCATATGGGCTACCCAATGCCACGCAACCCCAGTGCAACACGTTCCTGGCGAACGACACTCACTATCTGGTCAACAAAGACCTGACGCGCCGCGCGCCACCGCCAGTCCCCGACGATCCAACGACTTGGCCGTACTTCTTCTACATCGGCGCATCGACGTTTCCCAACCACGCTGACGTGCTGAACACGCGCCGCGAAGAGTTCGAGCGCCTGGTGCTGAAGCTACGCCCGACCCACCTGTGGCCGGTCCTGCTCGTCGATTACACCGACATTTTCGATGTGACTTTCGATGACTCGTTTGTCTGAGGAATCCCGATGACCGCTGTCTCTCGAGCAACGCTTCAGGCCTCTGCCGACGTCGTCAAAACCGAAACCGCGGCGAACGCGAACACGGCGAACCGAGTCGGCAGCGTGATGCGCGACACGGCCGATTCCGTCGTATTCCCCGGAGATGCGGCGCTGAGCACTGGTAGCTCAGCCGAGCGCGGCTGGGTGTCGTATCAGTTCAGCAGCGATGCGGTGCCCGCTCGCTTCATCGCGAAAAAGAGCCGCGTTGTCTCCGGTTCGCCCGACGAAACGCAGAACGGCGATGCAATTGCCGAGTTCGTTGCGCGCTCAACTGGCATCAACCCGCCGAGCTTCGACGACGTTGGCATCCTCCGCTTCATTCAGGACGCCAATGGCGGCGGAACCTCGTACGAGCTGCAGCTGCACGACGCTACCACGTTGCGTAAGGTCGAGACGCGCACCGTCGGTCGCTACACGACAGCCAACGCGACCACGGCGAACACGCTCAGTATACCGCTAGCAGCAAACAACCTCGTTTCACTGTTCGCGCGCTGGAAGGGTGTGGACGCTGCCGGGAACATGGTGTTTCTCGAGCAGCGCGCCGTCTATCGCCGCATTGCCTCAGCTGCGCCGACCATCTGGGGCTCGGTGAACAACGTCTTCGCAATTCAGAAGGACGACGCTGCGTGCGGCACACCGGCTCTCGCCGTCGTCGGCAACAGCGTCGTGATGACGGTCACCGGAAAAGCTTCGACCACCTACACGTGGGACGTCGAGCTGACCTGGCGATTGCTCTGACCGCGACTCGCAATCTCGTTTGAAAGGTTGAACGCATGCGCGCATTGACGATCGAGAAAGCTCTCGGTGGGTCGCAGTACCTATTTTCTCTGAAGAACTCGACAACCGCTGACGACATCGGTGGCATCACCTGCGCGATCACCTCGCCTACCGCGGGTGCGACCGTGACGCAGGGTACGCCGGTAACGGTCAATGTAACCACGAGCGTCAGTGCGAGCGGCGTCGCCTTCAAAGTGAACGGCTCGACTGTGGGATCGATGACTGGATCCGGCACGTCGTGGACGTACAGCTGGACGCCTTCGAGCACAGGCGCTGCTTCTCTGACCGCGACCGCTACGGCATCCGCTGGCGGAACCGGCGACTCTCCCGCGGTGAACGTGACGGTTTCGGCTGCCTCTGTCGACTGGACAACCTACTTCCCAGGCGCCTGGGCGATCTTGGAGCCGAACGTCGGTACGACCGACAACGGGACCACGTTGACCGTTACTGATCGTAGCGGCAACGGCAAGAACGGCACTGCCTCAGGCACTGCGCGCGCCGCTATCACAGCAAGTCTTGGAGGCTGCAACAGTCTCGTTGCAGACGGCTCTGACGACGTGCTTTCCATTTCCGGCCTCACGCTGCCCGCGCCGGGAACCACGCCGTATTACGTATTTGCTGTATTCCGCTACTTGGCAACGGCGGCGGATGCGTGCCTGCTTGGTAACGGCGACGCCGCGTATGGCAATCGCGTCGGCTGTCTCAGCGCTACGCCGTCGACAGGGTTTTACCATAAGAACGCCAACGTCGCGGGCGTCAGCGTAACTATCAATCCGCTTAACTGGAACATCCTGGAGATCAAACGCTCGAATAATGCGAGCGACACAACCAAGATCGGCGCCGTTTCGGCTACGGGCAACGCAGGTAACGACGCAGTTTCGAACGTTCGAGTATTCCACTCCCCCGGAGCTGGGGTACCCGCGAACGCAGAGCTCTTGGTGCTCGTTTACACTCCGAATCTTCCCGACTGGTCGGCAGTGCGCGCGGCGGTCACCGCGAAGTACGGCGGATCGGTTGCTGTATGAGCACGCCGGCAACCCTGCCGAACTTGGCGCTCTGGTTCGACGGATCTCAGACCGCCTACTCAGACGCGGGCTCGACGATCGCCGCGACGCCATACGGTCGCGTTCAGCAGATCGCGCAGCCTGCGCCGCTGTCCGGAAACATCACGGCCAGTGGGAGCGCTAGGCCTTGGCGCGAAACGGCCGCGCTCGACTTTCACTCGGGCGATCCGAATTACATGGTGTTCCCTGCGCCGGCGAGTCCGGTGCCGGCGAACAACTGCACGATCGGCCTCGCATGGCAGTCACGCGGCGGGCAGCAGACCATGCCGTTGCTGTATGCTACGCACAGCGCCGGGACCGATCTTGCGATGTATATGCAGGGTGGGAGCTTTGTTCTCCAATCGCCCGCGTACACCGCAGTCATACCCGGGCTGACTGGTATTCAGCCGGGTCACAACGTCACCGAGTGCAACCTACTTCTGACATGCAGCCCGACTCAGTTTGAGATCAGACTCACGATCAACGGCGTCACGTCGACGAAGGTGATCGCGACGGCGCCCACCGCCGGAACGCTGACCAACTTCCAGCTGGGGCGTTGGACCGGATACGCGAACTCCCACCTAGCAGTAAGTCAGTACGCGGTTTTCTATCAGGCGCTGTCGTCGACCGACCAAGGCGATCTCCAAGCGTATTTGGTGAGCAAGCCCGTCGGCAACCCTCCGACGTCCGCGCCGCTGATTATCATCCTGGGAGATTCCGTTGGCGCGGCTTGGCGCCCGGCGTGGCAATCGTCCTTGAATGGACTGGCTAATCCCCCTCGCGCGATCAACGTTGCGGCGGCGGGTACGGGTACGACGAATCCGGCGCAAATCCCCGCGTTCTATCTGACCGATGCTCTCCCTCGCTACTCGGCATCGAGAGCGAAAAACATTCTCGTCTGCCAGGGCATCTCGATCAACGACGTGTCCGCCGGGCTGGGCACGCTTACGCCAAGTCAAGTCGCCGCGCTCGTCCTCCCTGCATACAAGTCGGTGTGCAGCCGCGGCATGGCGGATGGCTTCCGCGTGATCGCCTGCACGTTGTCAGCTGTCCAAGGCGACGCAAATTTCGAAGCCGCGCGACAGATCATCAACGCGGACCTGTTGTCGACGTGGCCAACATTCGCGCACCGCATGGCGAACGTTGGCCAGGTTCTAACGCAGGCCGACATGGCAAACCGCTCCCTGTCTGTCGACGGCACCCATCTGGCCGAGGGCGGATATCTGCTTTGGGACCCGGTGCTGGTGACCGAGCTGCAAGCAGAGCTCTTGGGCGCCAACGGCACCAATCTCACGGTCTCTCGGTTGTACCAAGCAACCGTGCCTCCGACGTACGTCTTCGCGCTCCCCAATTGAGCCGGACTTAGCGCAGTCGACTCACAACATCCACCGCAGCCCACGCGCTGCAGAGGCCGAGCCCTGCTCGGCGCACGACCAACCAAGGGAAACGAATGTCTAACCGATTCTTCGATAAGGGCCGCCAGGGATTCGTTGCTGCGGACATCGACTGGGATGCACACAACTTCTGTTTCATGCCGCTCAAGCTCGACGGCACGCTGACGGACACGTGCATCAAAGCGATCACCGGCATCACGACTGCTACGCCCGCTGTCGTCACCAGCAACTCTCACGGCTTTTCGAATGGTGACATCATCGTGCAGCGCGGGGTCGCTGGCATGCTGAACGCCAACGGTACTTTCAAGGTCGCCGGCGTCACCACGAACACCTACCAGCTGACCACGCTCGACGGCCAAAACGTCGTTGGCACAGGCACGTATTCGAGCGGTGGTTGCGCGATCAACCTCACCGCCGCCGATACCTACGACAAGGTCGACGGCGCGCTGTGCACGGGAGCTCCCGCTTTCGCCTCTGCGGCATTGCTCTCGAGCAAGACGAACGTAAACGGCACGATTGGCGCGGCAAACGTTACTGGCATCACGTTGAACGATACCGTGCACGGCATGGTGTTGGTCGACAACATCAGCAACACCGCAGCGTCCTCGCGCCTGGTCCACTTCTGCGACGGCCGCACCTTGGTCCGCTGCGTGAAGGATGCGAGCACGAGCGACACCACGTTGTGGGTCGAACCACTCGAGGGCCCGCTGCCTTCCGGAACGGTGATTCAGATGACCAACGGCGTCACTGTGACATTGAGCGCCTTGGCAGCGCTTGGCGCACGCAGCATCTCGGTCAACGCCCTCTCGGCGGGCATCGTGGCGGGGCACCACGGCGACGCGCAGACCACGAATAGCGGCCTGCCAATCACGGCTTCGTCCGGCACGTTCAATCACGATATTTCGGCGGGCATCGGTACGATCTGAGGCTTTGTGCCGGTACAACGAGGGATAGGGCGCGCGGCGGCCGCTGTATGCGTGCTGTCGACCGCGCCCAGCGCTTCGCGCTCGCAGGCAAGAAGCGGCGCAAGCGTTTCGAGCTTGCCCGGATTGCCGCTCAATGTTTGGAACAACATCACCCCACCCGTCGGGTCGATGGTGCCGCCCAGCCCCGCTACGTATGGCGTCGTGTGGGTCGTAGCGAACCCTTCTCGCGCGGGTGAGATCTGGTGTTGCGTAGACCAAAAAGGGCTCTGGAAATCTACCGACTACGGAGCCACGTGGACGGGCGGACAGATCTCGCCGGTCAATGGTACCAACAACACAACGTATTTCGATTCACCGAATCAGCTCCGGTGGCACCCAACGAATCCGCTGCTCGGCTATCTGACTGTCGGTGTCCGCAGTGAAACTGCGGATGTTTTTGGGTTCTGGAAAACAACTGACGGCGGCGCGAACTGGTTTAAGCCAGCGGGCTACGTGTCTATTTCGAGCACGGTTGGCTCTCAGGACGTCACGTCGTTTTCTGTCGATCCGACTGACTTCAATCATGTGATTGTCGGAGGACATTCACCCTGGACAGGGTTCTCTACGAGCGGGATCCTAGAGACGACTGACGGTGGGAGCACGTGGACCGCCCACAACCCACCCGCTGGATGGCCTGGCGGAACGCAGCCCCCTGCGTTTCTCTACGATCCAGCAACAGGACAGGGCAACGCAAACACGTGGCTCGTCGGCACTGACGGGAGCGGGATTTGGCGGACGACCAATGCCGGCAGCTCGTGGACGCAAGTGACCAGCGCTTTCAGTGCGGTTCACGTCGGCCAGCACATTATGTACCTGCCCGATGGTCGGTTGATTGCGGGCGCAGGCGGGCAACCGATCATCTCGAGCGACAATGGGCTTACGTGGGCGGCGTTGTCGGCTTTGCCGAGTGGCATCTACACCGGCGTGTGCAATGGCGGAGATGGCTACATCTACACGGGGCGCACCTGGCGATCGTTCGACTACATGGATCAGCTTTGGCGGGCGCCGGTCTCAAATCCGACGAGCTGGACTGAACTGACGGATCTCTCCACGGGCGACGGCCCCGTAAACATGATCAGCCAGGACGGGATTCTTTATTGGTCTGGTTGGACCGCTGGGCTGTTCCGCAAGCGATTGTTTTGAGCAATGGCAGATCCCGCAATCCAATCGGCCTCCGCTGTTGTTTTCGGCGGGGTAGCGAACCCCGTCGCATTCGGTTCAGCCAACACCGCAGGCAACACGATCGCGGCATGCGTGTGGTCAACTGACAATTCGCCCGTATCGGTCAGCGACACGCGCGGCAATTCGTACACGGCGACAACCGCCTTTCAGGATCCAAGCACCCTCAAGTGGGTTAGGATTTTCTACGCGCTCGGCATTGCGGCTGGCGCCAACACTGTCACATCGGCGGCAATCTCAGGCGGCGACGGCATCACGATGTCGATCGTCGAGCTGCCTGCGTGCAGCGGGTTGCGCGTCCAGAATCAGAGTTCCGGCACCGCCTCGGCACCGTCGGTATCGCTAACCGGCACGACCTCCGGCGATGTTTGCGTTCTGCTCGTCAACGCCAACGACGGCTCTACTCAGACAGCGGGCAGCTGCGGCACAAACTCGAGCTATGTAAAAAGCAGCGCATTTCCCGACGTCGCGACACTCGATGGCTTTTCGTCTGGTGGCTCGGTCTCGATCTCGACGGGTGGGCCGAGTGCCGCTGCGTGGTCAGCGACTGCGATTGCGCTGATTCCCGGCAGCGTCGGCCCGAACATCACAGGTCAGCCGGCGTCGACTCAGGTTGCAAGCGGAGCGACGGCTTCGTTCTCGGTCACCGCGACGGCATCTGGCGGCGGCACTCTCTCCTACCAGTGGAAGATCAACGGCACCAACGTCAGCACGGGTAGCGGTGGCACTACTTCGAGCTACACGACTGCTGCGCTTGCGTACACTGACGATCTCGGAAGCTATACGTGCGCGGTCACTGAGACTGGCGGCACGAATGCTGGAACGACCACGAGTTCGCCTGCGCTCGTCTACGTCGGAACGCGCAACCTAGGCGCGAACACGCCCGTCTATTCGACGAGCGGCGGTACCAGCGTCGCGCCTAGCTATTCGACGTTGCCGACCATCCAGGCCGGCGATGAGATCATCCTGATTGTCGCGCAGAAGCCGAGCACAGCGAATAGCGGCACGGTTACGACACCGACCGGCTATACACTGATCGACTCGCTCACGGGCGCGGGCGGCTACTCGACAACGCTCGGCTCGGGCACGGGCAACACGAATACGTTCGTCTATCGCAAGACGACCCCTGCAACTGGAAGCGAGAGCGGGACGCTATCTGTCACGGTCGGGACGAACAACGTTTGCTCTGCAACGTTCGTTCTGCTGCGTCCGATTGCTGGTTCGACGATCTCTTATGCGAGCGCAACTGGAAGCGACACTACCTCCGGCAACGTATCGATCACGGCTGGAAGTGATCCTGGAGAAGTTGCTGGCGACGTTGTGCTGCTGGCATTTAACGGTGCGTCGAACGCAGCGACCTACTCAGCCGAAGCCGTCACCACGACGGGAATCACCTACAGCTCGGTCACGGAGCTGGCGGAACCAACCACCGCGACTGGCAATCAGATCGCCGGGTTTATTGCTTCAGCGAAGGCGCTGAGCGGCACGAGTTCGGCGGCGCCGGTCTTCACGGCTACGACGGGCGGTACGACTACCAACGCGCGCGGGCCTGGCGTGGTGCTCAGGATGCGCGCGACTGGAACGAGCGCGAGCGCTCCGTCCACGAGCCGGTCGCAGGCCCGGTCCGGGGCAACGCAGACCTACGTCACCGCAGCTCCCGCTATTGCTCGCACCCAGGCGCGATCTGGCGCGTCTGTCGATAGCACCGGCTCAGTGAGCGCGCCGAGCGCGACCCGAAGCGCTGCCCGCGCGTTCGCTGCGGTATGCGTCGCCAGCGATATTTCGTCGCCATCTCGGTCTCCGCTCTCCCCGTGCGCTTCCAGCGTCACCGCGGTTTCGATCTCGATTGGTGGGCCGGGCGACTGCGTTTCTGGCGCGACTCTCTCGTCAGCCGTCATTGCTGCCACCCCAGCGCGCTCGCAGGCAACGTCAGGGGCGACTCAGACCACCGCCGGCGCCGCTGCGCAGCCGAGTCGCTCCCTCGCGAACTCGGGGGCTTCCGTGGACTCGACGGCTACGGCCTCGGTTCCGAGCACCACGCGCTCGCTGGCGACGTCGGGAGCTGCGGTTGACACGACGGGCGACGCGCCGGCGGCAACGCGCAGCGCGGCCAATAGCGGCGCGGTAAGCCCTAACCCAAGCGCCCTGGGGCAGCCAATCCGCTCGCTCGCCAAGTCGGGCGCCCCTCTGGAGTCACCGACGGTCGCGCCGGGCCTGTCCCGATCGCTGAGCTCGAGCGGGGCCGCCGCAGCCTTGCTCCTCGCGGCATGCTCGGCGGTCCGGTCCCAGGCCAGCTCTGGGGCATCCGTCGACTCAACGGGCTCGGTCTCGGTGCCGTCCGCCTCACGCTCACTCGCGCGCTCCGGTGCGACGGTGAGCGACACGGGGACGGTTTGCTCAAGCACGCGGAGCCTGGCGACCAGTGGGGCCTCGGTCGACACCACCGGTTCGACGTCGGCCCCGTCGACGACGCGTTCTCTCGCCCGCTCGAGCGCTCCTGTGCTCACCGTGGGCGCCGTCTGCGCTGCTTCCCGCGGACTCGGCAGCTCGTGCGCCGCAGTGGCCGCGGCTGCCCTTGTCTGCTCGAGCAGCCGCAGCCTGGCGAGCTCGGGGGCTTCGGTCGACACGACGCTGTCGACGAGCTCCCCCTCCGCTAGCCGCTCGCTGGCACGCTCAAGCGCCGCCCAGGTTGCGCTAGGCACCGTCTGCAGCCCATCGCGCAGCATGGCAGTGTCGAGCGCGTCGGTGGATTTCTCAGGGTCGATTTCGGCGCCAAGCGTCACTCGTTCGCTGGCGAGCTCGGGAGCAACCACGACCACGGCGCTCACGGCGTGCACCAGCGTGCGCTCGCTCGAGCGCTCAGGCGCGTCCAAGACGTTCGACCCAAGCGGGGCGCCGGTGGCGTCGCTGCTGTTCTGCTCTCCGCTGTTCGATCTCGGCGATGCTCCGTTCACCTCACCGCTCCTGGTTTTGAAATGAGCGCAAGCGCAAAACTCCCCAGGTTTCCAGGCGTCAAAGACCCGGACGATCGCGTCGCCATCACGTTCAGGGGCGGCGACGTTCCGGAGGGCGTGACGGTCACATCGGTTACGGTCACTGAGGTTGATGACGCGGATGTTCCCGTGGTTCCGTCCGCGTTCACGCTCGGCCTCGTCGTGGTGACGTTCGACGTGTTTTGGAAGGCGACGTGCAGCGTCGACGGTGGTGTCGCTAATCCGGTCGTGACGCCAGGCGTGCGCCCCGATCCAAAGCGCTACTTGCTCCGAAGCCGTTGGTTCCTATCCAACGGCGCGACCCGCGACAAGACGCTCGAACTCTACGTCGGCAACAACTAGCTCCACCAAGACGCAGAAGAACGGCCTCTGCCGCCCGGTTGGTTCCACCCTCCCACTGGGCGGAGCACTGAGGCCGGTCTTCTGCGTCTCGGCGATTCACACAACGAAAGAGGGAACTCATGCACTTCACCGTCGCCCAAGTCGTCGCGATCTCGCTCGCGTTCTTCGCCCAATTCACCCGCATTTTCTCCGCCACCAAGCCCTTTTGGGGAAAGCTCCCCGCTGTCGTTCAGGTGTGGCTTCCGCCGATTCTGCCGTTCGTGGCGTCACTGCAGGCCACGCTGACGGGCGCAACCACGTGGACCGACTTTGCGGTGGCTGTGATCGTCTCGGCGGCATTGCTGCTCCCTGGTGCGCCGTCGAATCGCTCGAGCGCGCCGCTGAAGGCTGCGAAGCCGTTCGTCCCGCCGTTGCCGATGTTCCTTCTGACGCTCATGCTCGCCTGCGGTCTCCCCGGGTGCAGCCTGTTCGGCCCTGGCGGCTCGGTGTGGCCCAAGATTGGCGAGTGCGCACCGACGCCCGATACGCTCTTCAGCGAAGTCGAGTCGGTTCTGACGTCGAGCGGCGGCAGCTACGAAGACGACCTACTGGCGCTCGGCAAGACGGAAGGCCTCGCGTTCGTGGAGTGCGCGGTCAAAGCCGTCGTCGAGCAGCTCTCAGCGAGGATTGCAGCGCGGAAACCGGGCGAACGCATCACCCCGGACGAGGGTATCGGAGTCGCGCGCGGCAAGGCTTTCTTGGCCAAGATCGAGGCGGCGTACAAATGAACCGGCTCGCCTTGCTCCTGGTTGGAGCCCTCGCGCTCGCGTGCAATTCCTGCAACGTCGGTTCGCTCTCGAAGGACCCGACTACCCCCGATCCCAGCTGGCCAGCAGATGACCCGTCAGTCGACGGCACGGTGTTCGCCGCGGCGGGTGGCTCGAGCTGCGCCAACGCGATCGAAAACACCAAGCGCCTCGGCTGCGGCTTCGAGGCGGCCGATCCGGATGCGTGGTGCAAAACGCTAACCGCCGCGCAGGTCAAGTGCCTGTCTGGCGCGAAGAATTGTTTGGCGAACAGCCGGTGCACGGAGGCGAGCAAATGATCGCGGTACAGGTCAAAAACCACTCCACCGTGGTTGCGGACACCGACGTGAAGCGCGTGATCGACGCCTGCAACAAGCAGGTCGAGCACCACTTCGGCAAGGCCTATGGCATCCAAGCGCAATGCCATTTCTCGGCGAAGGACACCCCGATGAGCGCCTACGATTGGCAGCTGATCGTGGTCGACAACGCCGACGTCGCCGGGTCGCTTGGCTATCACGAGACCACGAAGGCGGGCACGCCGATCGGGTACTGCTTCGCCGAGACCACGCGCAAGAACGGCGGAAACTGGACGGTGACGTTCAGCCACGAGCTGCTCGAGCTCCTGGCCGATCCCGAAATCAACGCCTGCTTGCTCGACGAGTCGGGGCAAAAGCTCTACGCGACGGAGGTCTGCGACGCGTGCGAGGACGACTCGTTCGCGTACCCGATCGACGGCGTGTACGTGTCGGACTTCGTGCTGCCGAAGTTCTGGATGCCCTCGGTCCCCGTGACGGGACCACTGAGCTACACGGGCGCCGTCACCAAGCCGCTGCAAATCCTGACTGGAGGTTACCTCGCCTATTTGGACCTCCATGCCGTGAGCAAGGGCTGGCAGCAGCGCTTTGCGGCTGAGCCCAAGAAGACGAACGGCAGTCGCCTCGCGCGCCGCGGCATTCCGCAGTCGATGCGCCGAGCCAGCGTCATTGCGTGATGCGCTCGAGCAAGGCCTTCGTCCGCACCTGCGAGGCGGCGGCAATCGTCGTCGCTCTCGGTGTGTGTGGCTACTACTTCAGCAAGGGCGCGCTCGGTGTGGCACGGCAGATGTTTAGAGATTTCGTGAGCGGATAAGCAGCCTACGGCGCCGCCGGTTCCCTGACGCTGGTCGGTTCAGCGTGCGGGTCGGCTGGCGCGCCGTGGCGGGAACTGTTCGGGCGCTCGCGCGCCCAGTTGCGAAAAAAAACGTCGCCCGCTCTGCGCGGCAAAGCAGCCGCGGAAAGCGAGCATCGAAATGGAACGAGAACTCAAGATCGGCGACAGCATCGTCTACATTGACGCGCACCGTGAGGCCCATCCGGCCCTTGTCACCAAGGTCTGGCCAGGTTGCGGCGGCGGAACGATTCCGGGGTGCAACCTCGTGATCGTGTCGGGAGACGAGTCCAAAACGGACCCGTATGGACAACAGCTCGAGCGCTTCACTTCGGTGGTGCATAAGAGCTCGAATCCCGCGGGCGCCTGGTGCTGGCGCTGGGCTGACGAGGTCTGATTCCTGAGAGCCGCGGTCGGTACCGATGAGGCGCCAACGGCCGTGACTTCGATGCCGCGCAGAGCGGGCGACGTTCGAGAGAGGGACGAGAATAAGATGCTAACGCGTGAATCGTTGATTGATTGGGCCGCAAGTTGGGTGCCAGATTCGCCTGCCGGTCAGCGCAAGCGCTTCGCCGATGCGCTTGCGGCAGAATTGAGTGGCTGGTCGCCTCCCCAGCCCGCCGTGTCTCACTACCCTGACGGCATGGGCGAGGAGTCGCGCCGGTTGCATCGCGAATACAACGCGCTCGTCGAGGCTCAACGCCACGGCGCGAATAATGGCGCGGAAGTGGTCCGACTTACCGACGAGTGTGCGGCCAAAGGCATCGTGCTCGTTCCTGGTGGGGAAAACCTGTGATGCCCCGCATCTACGGCGTCGACGTTTCGCATTTCCAAAACACTAGCGCCCCCGCAGGCGTTTCCTGGTCAACCATCGCGCAGGCCAGCAAGTTCGCAATCGTGCGCGCAACCTACGGCTCATCGAAGGACGCTAGCGCTCAGGCCCACATCAAGAACGCGCGGGCGGCCCGGCTCCAGGTCGGGCTCTATCATTTTTTTCGGTCAACCCAGGGCGTCACCGAGCAGCTCGACGCATTCTGCGCGCAGGCCATCACCTGCGGAATCGGAGCGGGCGACATCGCGCCGGCGATCGACGTCGAAGACGACCTGACCGCGAAGCTCGAGCCGTCGTGGGAGCCGAAGCTAAGCCAGTTTTGCGATGGGCTGCTGAGCGAGTTCGGCGAGGTGATGATCTACATCACGCAGCGCGACTTCGGCCGCCTCGGCAAGCCGGCGTGGGTTCTCGCTCGCCCGCTTTGGGTCGCTCACTACACGCACGCAGCGAAGCCAGCGACGCCAGGAGACAGGCCGTTCGCGATCTGGCAGCGCACGGTCGGTCCGTACAATCCAGGCGGCCCCGGTGGGGCGATCAAGCCGATGCTGCTCGATCAGAACGTCGCGGACGGGCCGCTGCCGCTGGCCAAGACGAACCCTAGCGATGCGGTGCCGCCGCACGAGATCCCAGCGCCGGTGACGCGCGAAGAGTTGCTCGCGCAGCGCCTTGCCGAGCAAGAAGCGTACAACGCTGCCGGTTGGGACAAGCTCACCACCGACCTTGCCGCTGGCCTCGATCTGAACGCGGAGAAAAACTCCTGATGGCAAGCGAGTTGCCCCCCAAGTTCGACGACGCCGATCGCGCGATCACACCGATGGAGTCGTTCGACTCTCGCCCAAAGCTCCAAATCGCTGAAGCGGTAGCCGGCGTCACGCGCCTGCGCCCGCTGTCGAACCTGGGGCAAGCCGATCACGAGATCCGCGACACCGACCACGACGAACTCACCCCAGCCGAGAGGCCTTTTGAAATTCGCGTGATGGAGCGGCTCACCAAGCTAGAAGAATCGGACCGCAAGCGCGGCGAAGACCTCACGATCATCAAAAAGAGCAGCCGAAAGGCGGCGCAGCTCTCGATCGAGACCAACGAGCTCGTAAAAGCGATCGACCGAAGACAACGAGCGTATGACCTCGAGCGCCGGTGGGTGCCGTACGTCGCTCTGCTCGTCATTGGCGCCATCGCCGTGCTCGCCCTAATTCGCACCTTCCGTTGACCAATGCCTCGCCCTCCGCCACGCCCCGACGGCTTGCCGCGCTCCGTGGCAGAGCCCAACGTCTCAAACGCGCCGCACACCCCAATCCCGGACGCGCACGCAGCCCCCACAGAGCCGCCGCCGGCGATGCGGATGGATCCGCCACGCGCGCTCGCGATGCCGCGCACGCGTGTGGGGAGCCAGCCGCTGCTCGAGCCGGCGGAGCACGAGCCAACCCTGGTCGGCATGGGGCCTCCGGCGCAGCGGGACGAGCTCGCCGAACTCCGCGCGCGCGGAACGTCGAGCGAGCGACCACCAAGCCGCGGACAGTGGAAGAGCGCGGTCTTCAAGTTCCTCGCCGCGGTGACCGCGTTTCTCGGCGCCGTGACCGTGCTCGCCGAGCTCTACGCCGGTCAAATTCGCCAGAAGCAGGACAACACCGAAGCCAAGGTGCAGGCGCAAGAGACGGTCACCAAGCCCCTCCCCGAAGCCGTGGATGCTGCCGCGCTGGGCGCCACCAAGTGCCGTGCGTGGGCGCGCGACTATGACGACTACAACCGCCAAATCTGGGCGCGGTTCGGCGTCGCCATTCCAAAGCAGCCCAACGCCTTGCCGAGCACAACGGTCGAGTTCTCGGCGCCGCGCGCTAAGGCTCGCGTCACTGGCGGCATCATCCTCGAGGTGAAAACGCCCCCGCCCCCGCTGCCGTGAACAAGCCGCCGCCGCTGCCACCTCGCCGGCGCCAGGTCTCTCAGACCGTCACCCTGGCGCAGCTGCTCGACGGGGAGCGACCGCCACTCGAGAGCATCCCTGATGATGAGCCAACCAAGCCGGACGCGGCGACGACGCGGCTGGAACTCGAGCTCGATCAGCTCTGTCAGTCGTTCCGCGCGATAGACCAACAGGCAGACCGGGACTACGTGCTGAGACTCGCAAGACAGTACGCCGCGCGCGGAAGCAAAACTTAGCCCCGAGCCATTTCGAGCTCCACCCGAAACGCCCGTCAGCCGCAAAGGTTGGCGGGCGTTAGCTCGTTTGTGGCATCATTACGCTCATGAGCGAGCAATCAAAGGGAGCGACGATCGCGCATGGTTCCGGTGTGCCTCCCGAACTGGTGAACGCTTTCGCGTCCGTGCTAGCGGATTGCGGAATCAAGGCATCGGTCGAGCAGCTGCCGGACGTCCCTGCTCCGGCTCATGAGCGGTGCACATGCTCTTGCCACACATCGCCGTCGATGATGCACGTCGTCGCGTGCTGCAGAGCGCCGTTTGATGATCGCGGCGTTGGAATGGTCGAGACGCGCGGCTAGGCGTCAAGCCAGCCCGTGCGATTAATCGCGAGCTTGTAACCAGGCCCAATCGCGCGGAACGTTGCCTCTGGATGTAGCGCGTGCAACCGCTCGAGTAGCGAGGTGCATTCCTCGATGGTTGGCGTGCGCGGGCTCGGCGAGTCTGCGGTTGACCCAATGGCGTCCTGAATCAGCGCCAGCACGCTCTTGTCAGAGCCGGAGTAGTACAGCGAGAAGAGCACCTCCGTCGGTGCTGGGCCGGCTGGCAACGGTGAACGAGCCGGCCGCGACATGACATCCAGCGACGGCTCGCCAGTGACGCGAATGTTTGCCCATGGGTAGGACGTGATCGTTAGCATTAGTTCGCTCCTAGTCGCTCGACGCCTGCAGGCTTGAGTTCGAACCCGCCGCGGCATCCGCAGCAGCAGCCCGAGATGAGCCCGCTGTTGATCATCTGCTGAAGCTTGGCGCGCACCACTTTGAACGGGAACGTGGCCATTTCTGGGAGCTCCGCCAAATCCCAGATGAGCGCCCAATGCGGCTCGCAGCGCTTGATCGCGTAGAGCAGCGGCAGGTCGGGCACGTCCTTGGCCTGCACGAGCTTTCGATAGTGGGTCTGTTCGCTCATGCTCCTAGCCATCCTCCGGTGGGCGCCAGCCATGCTGGGGCTCGGGCTCCCACTGGCTGGGAGCTGTATCTAGCGCGTGAAGCTCTGCGCGTAGGCTCTCTAACTCTTCGCAGTGGTTGGTCGAGAATAACGCCTCGACCGACCGGGCTGCCTCTACGACCGAGCAGAGCAGCTGGCTCTGAGCCGAAAAGGAGCGCTGCTGGTCCTCCAATTCTCGACGGAGCTTCAGAACTTCCAGCGCTGTCTCTTCCGTTGTTGTCACGCTGGCTTTCTCCACCGGTGCGCGCCGCCCTTCGCGCAAATCACCGCAAGCCGCTGCCCGTCCGCACCAATGCATTCGGTGAGCGGCCGGCTATTGCATCCCTCGACCACGCACTTGCTCCCCGGCGCCGCGCGCTGGCAGTGGCGCACGCCGGAACCGCTCCAAGGTCTCTCGCAGTCGGGACAGGGCTTGCCTCCAGCTGGGAGCGGGGGCGAAACCATGGGGCGGTCGGGGTCAGCCATCGACTATTCTCCGCAACAGCTCGACATCCTCCAAGTCACCCGACGGAACCCACCCAACTGCGTTGTGCGGCCCGGTCTCGGCGTCCGATTCGCGACTGAGCGTCATCGCCCATTGACCCACGTATGGGCCGCCATCCTCAGGCGTTATGAGCCACGCAACGCGCCAGCTCGCGGTTTTTCCTACCCACCATGCCGCTTCGGGCTTCAGGTCGTCGATGCGCTTCGGCGCGAACGTGGCGCGCACGAGATCGTACGGTTGGAGAATGGGACGATCGGAGTCAGTCACTGTCCCCACCTCGATCCAGCGATCGCGCGCGCCAGATAGTCCTGAGCATCGGACTCGCTCAGCGGAGCAGCGTCCCAATTACCGAGCACACCCGGGTCATAGACGAGCTTCGCGCGAAAGTTCTCCAGATGTCGGAGCTCCACCACCATGCTCACCAAGCGCGAGCCGCCACGATGACGCCCGAGAACATGCGCACGGTCGTGCATCGTCCGCGTGACGTACACCTTGGTTCCGGGCGAGAAGTGCTTCAGGCCAGATTCGACGTCGGCGCGACCGGTGCCATGAGTAGTCTCGCGCTTCACGTTGGCGATGACCATCCACTTTGGTTCGGTTGGCTCGCTCATGGCTTCGACTCTACCACCGGCCAAAGAACCAGATCGTAAAGCGCCACGTTGCATAGCCAATTACCACTGACGTCGCTAGGTAGCGTCCGAAAATTGCTGGCCCGGTATCCCAGGCTTGCCTGATTCGCATTCGGGTGTAGGCCCTCACGGCTCCCCACCCTCACTGGTGGCGGGAGGGTCACTGATCCAGGTAAAGAACTCAACGAAGGCATGCTTCGAAAACAGAAGCATCGGGATTGGGTCGTCCTCCCATGCCGCGCTTACGCACCTGTCTTCCCCTGGATATATTTTGAGCACCGTACAACGGCGCCCGGCATTGCCGCGCCAGATGCTGTTTACGACGACCGCGCGAGGCTCGCTGGCTGGCTCGGGGTCGCTGACCCAAACGAAGCTGTTGCGGAACACCGCCTCAGCCCACGTGTATTCTGGGAACGCCCAGCATTCATCCTTTGGCGTCAGGTACGTCACCTTTCCGCGCGCCACTCTCTTCACTGTGAATTCGCTCTCGGTCGCCGAGTCGCGCCACTTCGAACCGACAACGATTGGACGCGCTGGAGCCGGTAACGCCACCCCAATCTCCCCCAGCACCCTCTCAATCCTATCCGCCGCCATCCTAGCCCCAGGGTCATTCCTAGGGAGGAAGCCGAGGGCGCCAGCGGCGGCGTTGGTGAGGGCTTCGAGCTTGGATTCTAGGTCTGCGCATCGTTTGTTCGCCGCAATGCAATCCTGCTGGACATCAAGAAGCAGCGAGCCACTCGCGTCTCCGCATAGCTCAGCGAGCTGTTGAGTGGGCCGCTTATTCCAGAGCTCCGTCGCTTCCGATTCCAGGTCAACGCCTTCGAGTTCATCCTCGCCGCGGCACCCGACGGTCGCAACCGGCCCCTCCGCCAAGCAAGCGCAACACTGGACGACGACATCCGAGTCGCCGCCATTGAATTCCCACTCGTCGCATCCACAGAACGGGCAAGGTGCTGGCTTCAGCGGCTGGTGAAGCGTGATGACGTTGCTGGAGTCTTCGAGTTTGGATTGGAGGTCGTTGGGTGTGGCCTTCGGCGCAACTTCGTTCAAGAAGTCTTCCGATAGTGTCACCCCCATGTTCTCGTCGGTCGGATCGAGCGCCATTCGTTGGGCAGCTCTCCGAAAGTCGTAGTCATCGTTTTCGTGTGCCACGCTTCGCCTTTCGTTCAGTAGCCATCTGTCGAGCCACGCGCTCGTAGGCGACAATGCGACTTGTCGCCCCGGTACGCATGTCGACGCCGTATCCAGTAGGCTCGCAGTGCACCTGGTCTTCGCGACTTGTGCCCTCTGGCCAAATCTCGAGGTAAATTCGCTTCGGCGCCCGCTTGCTCATGTCTTCGTCTCGCTTGGTTCGTGGTCTAGGTTTTCCGCGAACTTCGAAATCTCGTCACGAGTGCCGACCATCATCAGGGTGCGGGCGCGACTCAATCTGGAATGCGACTCACGAAACATCCGCTCCCACACGTCAGCCGTTCGGCGCGCGGCTTCGACAACAGCCTCTCTCTCCCGAAGCGCGTCGCCGACTACATCCCAGCCCTCCAGCTTCTTGACCAGCTCCGCTACCTCGCCATCCCGCTCACGCCTCCCTAGCTCGCGCTGCTCTTCGTCCATGTAGGGCTGCTGGCGCTTCAGCTCGGTTAGCTCGGCGTTGATGCGGTTGACCTCGGTGCGCAGCTCGCTCGCTTCGTCATCCAAGCCGCGGCATGTCTCGGAGTGCTGAACGCGCATCTTGTCGCACGCTGAGCCCAGGGTGGCTAGCTCGCCTTCGAGCTGCTGGATGCGGGCCTTCACCGCCGGACCGTGCTCGCTTACAAGAAGCGCCGGGCGGCCCAGCGCGCCGGCCACGTCGTCGAGCCCTCGCTGCAGCTGCTGGCGAGTCGTTGCGTCCTCGACGGGGTTGCCTGGTAGCACGCCGAGCCGCGCCTCCAGCTCCTCCACTCTGGCGCGGAGGGTGTCGCGCTCCTCGCGTAGCGTTTTGAATTGCAGACCTGGGGCCAGGTAACTTTCAGCGTGCGGCATGGTATGCATTCCCTGTCCGGCCTTGTCAGTTTGGACGGCGGCTCTCTGGCGATTCTTCTGCCGAGGGTCAGAGCGGGAGTCGTCTTCGGGCGGCTCTTGTTCTTTTGTGGGTGGCGATGCTGGCGCTGGGTGAACGAATCCACTCGGGTGCGCGTCGACTCTTTCCTGAAGCTTCGGGTTTGCCTCGGCTTCGGATTGAGCCTCACGCAGCCCGTCGAGTAACGGCTGGTGAGCCCTCGCAATCGGGTGCACCTGCTCCTCTCGCTCGTCGAAGGACTGCAATGCGCCGCGGCTCGCCTCCTTGAGCAGCAGATTCGAGACAGCTATCGCGATGCGCACCTGAGGGTCACGGTGGGCTAGCAGCGCTTCCGTGAGCTGGTCAGCTTCGACTCCGCCCCAGCCAGGCGACGCCGGGTCACTCGGTTTTCCAGGAACTAGGTCGGCAAGCAGGAGGGCGCGTTGGAGGCGAGATTGGTCAGTCAAAGCGAACTCCTTCGAACATCGATTCAATCAACCCCTGCTCCCACCAGCGAGAGTGGGATCCGCGGCACGCGCGCCACTTCTTTCCAAGCTGGTCAGCGAGTCGGCGGTTCTGGCGCGCCATGCGCCGGCGCCACTTGAGCGGGCGTCGGATGCCGTAGAGCCTGAAAACGACCTTGTGGTTTCGCATCACCCGGGCTCCTTTGCTGCTCCGTATTTGGACTTTGCCTCGCGAATCGCTTGCGCGAACACGCCGGCAATGCGCGACATCACCGTGTCGTGGTCGAGCGCTGGGTTGTTTGCTGCTTCGCGCATCAACTCGCAACCTCGCTCGGTTAGCTCATCCAGCAGCTCCAGCCTCGCAGCCCGAGCTACGGCGGCATCTCGCTCCTTGATGAGCGCCACGGCTTCCGCATGCGTCGGCGCTCCGGCGGACGCGCGCTTTTCGAATTCCTCGGCGGTCTCAAGCACCACAACGCACCTGACTCTCCACATCACGAACCGCCCGCTCCCGTCGCGCAAACAACTCTTCCAGGCATATCAGGTTGGCCAGGGTCGGCGCCCGCATTCGAGCTTGGGTGACGGTGATGATGTCGCGCTCTACTTGGTGGAGGTCTCGGGTGAGGATGCTGATGCTACAATGGAACATTGGGCGTTTCCTTTCGAAGGTCCAAGAGCACGCGAACCGCGCTGTTCACGAGCTCGAGCTCGACCCCGGTGTCTTCGTCGTCAATCGACTCGCTCACGAGCTTCTTGTGCAGCTGCTCGGCTGAAAACAGCACGTTCTTCTCGGCCGCATTCAGTGCCTGTACACTGGCGAGCTCTGAGCGCAGGCGGGCGATGGTGTTGTCGCGACAGAGGCGCTCGCCGAGCCAATCACCCTGACGATTGGCGAAGCAATGCGTCGCGAGTGTCCCGGTATCGCCGCCAGACAGCGGCCTGTCGCAATCAGGACATCGCTCCACTGGCTCGGGTGATGCTGGGGTAGTCGGCGCGTACGGGCACCTATCGACATGCTGCGGTTGCGGCGTTGGAAACGGCGGGCCGAGGCTCTCGGTTACGCAGGCCATGCAACGGACTTGGTCAGTAATACTACTCATCTGGGTTACTCGCCTTCATCTGATTCGCCATGGCCGTTGCCTGGGCGATCAACTCCTGCATGTCGAGCGTCATCTTCCAGGTCGACCAAGCGGTGCCCACGGTTTTTCCGAGAAGTCCGCGCAGCGACGTCGGGACCCTGATTGGTTTCGAAAACATCCACTGGTCGACGAACCGCTGGATGTGTGCCTTGACCTTCGCGGGATCACTTGTCACCGTGAAGTGGTGGCCAGCGAAGCGAACGAGCGCGACTCGGCAGCGTCGAAGGTTGCGGGCGCGCCGTTTCTTATGCTTGCGTGATGGGCGCTTATCCGGTGCGCGGTAGGCGATCTGCGTCCACGTGGCGATGTTGTCGATGTTCATCGGGATTGCCCCTCCGTAGGCCTCATGGGCACGAAGTACTTGGAGCAATACAGCGTGTCTGGTTCGGCAAATGGGCCCGAGTAGTGCTCGTGACGGGGCTCCTCGCAGTTGCGACACCGAGTGGAGTCGAGCTTCGATGGGACGAAGCGGCGCAGCGCGGCCTTGATTTCGGCCAACGCCCTATCCCTGGAGTCGAGAGCGTCGAGCAGGGAGAGCACGACTGCTGGGTTGGCTGCGGCGATGAAGCGAGCGTCGTGGTTGTCGCCAAGCTTCAGCGTGCGCGCCACCTGTCGACGCATTCCGGTTGTGTTGTAGACGAAGGAGCGAGATTCCGAGCCGGGACCCTGAGACCAAGGGCCAGGCGTTGCCGCCACGGCTAGTTTCCGGAGCTCCGCGCGCTCTTCTTCGGTGGGCTCAGCCATTCACAAACACCTCCACCAGCTCCACGCCGGCACGCTTCAGATTCTCGAGCACATGCTGGAAGTGGAGCGCCAGAGCGGCGAGCATCTCCTCTGTCGTGTGCTCACCTTCGAGCAAGACGGTGCTGTTGCACGCCCCGCGCTTGTCGCCCTGGCAGCGGTCCCACCACTGGATCAAGGTGTAGCCGAGCAGCTGGTGACGGAGGAACTGGCCTTGGGGGCACTCGTCAAGCCAGCGCTCTCCGAAAGTGATCGGGCCGCCTCGATCGCGCTGTGGAGCAAACTTTGAGTCGAGCGCGCACTCAAGCCGATCGGCCTCTGCGTTTGGCAATCCGGTACAGCGACGGCCTGGCCCGACAAGTTGATGCCCCGGCCCGTTCCAGCACCCGAAAAACAAGCAACGGTCAACCATTCGATTCCCTCATTCGTTGTACGAGTGCCGAGTACTCGCGGTTCCACGAGTTGTACCGAGCCAAACACGGAATCCCACTTCTGAGCGGCCTCCCTTCGTTGTCCCAAGGAGGGTAGCCCGCGAACTCAGCTGCAGCGGCGTCTTTGATTCCCTCGCTGACGTATTCGCGGAGGAGACGGGCGCGTTCGGCGGCAAGGTTCATGGCGCCCCCAATCCGCGAATCGCATTCGCCAAGATGTAGAGCCCGAGTTCGCTGTCGACGTGGTAGCAACGCACCTCAGCGCGGGCGTAGCCGACGCGCTTGTCTGGGACGAAACGGTAGTCATCTGCCGCGTCAGGCGGGAGCGTACCGCGCTCGATGAACCCGGCAAGCGAAGCGGCTTCCTTCCCGTCTGGATCACTGCAGAGCTGTTTCCCATCCGCGTCGAAGTAATCGGCGCCATATTCTTCAGGACTCGGACACCCGCAGTGCCCGCCGCTCCGGATGTCGGTCTTCCCAACCGGATCGGCGTACAGCTTCAGCGCCACGTCGAGCGGCATCGGGCCATCAACGATCCAGTAGTAGTTGTGAAAACGGAACGTGAACGCGCCGAGCTGTCCGACAATGGGCGTTCCGCTGAGAACCTTGATGCCGCAGCGTTCCAGCGCTTCGGCGAACACCGGCGGCATCGGGCTTCCGTAGTGACCTGAGAGACCACCGGGGTAGCTGATAGGGTCTCGCGTAATCATCTGACCACCGCCGCTACGGGAGCGCTCGGCGACGTTGGTCGCTGAAGCGTGTAGCCGAGACCGAGCAGCGCGCCGATCACTGAGCGGACCAGCACTCGGTCCAGGTCCTTGGCGTCCTCGCTCAGCTGGTCATACGGGACAAGCAGGTTTTCGCCTGTTTCGGAGCGCTTGTCGTCCACTCCCTGCATGCGCTTCTCAGCCATCCAAGAGTTGTGCACAGCGGCGGCAACGGGCTCGATGATCTCTTTCATGTGGTCTCCGTGAGTTGTTCGGTTCCTGGTCGCATGCGCATGTCGACACCGGACAGGGCACGATGCCAATTCAACAGCGCGGCAGCCGACGAGCGTCGATGATCGCGATCTTGCCCCGGGTCAGCGGGACCTCTACGACTCGTGATTCGCTATTCATCGCAGACCCACGGGTGTGGCTTGGCCAGTTCGCCTAGTGCTTTCGGCGATGCCAATGGGCGGACTGGCTTGCTCCAAGCGGCAAGGCGAGCGCGAGCAGCGACGTTCTCCGCGCTCGCGTGAAAAGGCCCAGGGTCCCAGCCGACATCGCCGAGGCGATGAGCGCAGTAGGTGCAGAGATTGTCACATGTAGCCACTACGCCGCGAACTGAGCATGCGGGCGTCGAGCAGAACGGGGCCGCCGGCCGCTGAGGGTTGTCGCAGACACACGGGACCTCGCCGCAGCGCCGACAATCGGATTCGGAGCGAGCTTCCCCACTCCCAGGGGTAGAGCTTGCCGCTGTGCACTCGCCAACCACGAAGCGTGACACATGCCAGAACGGCAGAGAGTCAACGCCTAGAAGCACAACGTTCGTCGCGTCGTGCATTGCGGTGACGAGGTATTGGCTGCCAACGATCAGGGCGTTGTCGGTGTTGTAGGCGTCGATGCACTTGAGCCAGGCGCCGGGTTGGATTGGTTGCTTGGTATGGGGTTCGGTGCTCATCGCGTGGTCCTTCCTTGCCGAATTTCGGCGATCATCAGCAGCAAGTCCGCCGCGGGTATCGCAACGCCAATGCTGTCGGGTAGACACTTGCGCGCCGAAGACGCAATCGAATCGAGGCGCTCATCAGGGATCGCATTCACCAGCTCCACTCGGTCCCTCCCCGCTTCGATTGCAGACAGGGCGGCGTAGGCTACGGCGCTAGCGGTTTGGTTGAGAGCCTCGCCGCCCCCATCAGGACTTTTGGTCAGCCCCACTCCCGGCGAATCCGGGGTTAGAGCTTCGTTCACGTTTCTGGGCGCACGACTTGGTGAGTGCGGGGAGTCTGGTTTGGTGGTCATCGACGTTTCCTCCCGCGCACAAGCGCGGCTTTCACGTGATCGGTGAGTTCTCGGATCGTTCTGTCAGTGGCGCTCGACGTGTTGTGTCCGGAGCCGCGGGTCTGCCCGGCTTTCTCGATCACCACCAGGAGCAGATCGAGCGCCCGCAACGGTGTGAGCGTTGGATGCTTGGGTTGGTCTCCCCGCCTCACCTCTTCCGCCCCTTGTTTTTGACCTTCGACTTCGGCGGCGTAGCCATTGTGGATTTCTTGCCAGCCTTGGCGCCAGACTTGGAGGCGCGCTCCTTCTGTACCGTTTCGAGCTCCTTTTCGAAGCTGAGCCCAAGCGCCGCGCAAATCAGCGATACGCCGGTGTCAGCCTCTTCTCGGTTCTTGCCCGGCACCTCACGGCCGATCAGCAGCTCGACAATGAGCCCCGCGATCACGCTCTTGGACGATGTGAGCACGCGGTTCTCGAAGATGTCGTCGACGGGTTTCTGACGCTTGCCGTCCACCTCCGGTGTCTGGTCCCAGCCGCGGCGCTTGATGGCCTTGCGCTCGTACTCGCTCCACACCGAGGTGCGCGCGCAGAGCGCAAGCCCTTGCAGCACGCCGAGCTCGACGCCACCCCAGGCCTTGTCCTTCTCGATGGCGCTCACGATCGCGGCAATGAGCCGGCGCTGCGCCTCGGACATCGCGAGGTCCTTTTCGCGCTGGCGCTTCTCGGCCGCTGAAGGGGTGTCCTTCTGCGATTTGCTGCTCGCTTTGGCCTCTCCGGCGGCCTTGCGCTCCGCGGCGTCCACGTCCTTTTTGGCGACGAGCTCGACGATCAAGCCGGACTCAGGGTCGCGCGCGAGCGTGATCGGCGGGAGCTCCTTCCCGAGCAGGCTGCGCACGGTGCGCGATTTGCCGGCCAAGTATTTCCGATCATCAAGCTTTTCGAAGCGGTCGCGCAGCTTGGCGGTTTCGCCGTCCCACACGTGGCCGAGCAGCTTGCCGGCGTCCTTCTGGTTCAGGACCTCGCCGCCGGCGGCCTTGTGCTCCTTCGAGCGAATGACCCAAACCGCGTCGACCTTGGAGCGGAAGCACTTCGGGTCGGTGCAGAGGTCCGGGCTCGAAGCATCGGCAAACAGATCGACCTGCACGCCGGTGCGCTTGGGGCACGTCGTGCATGCGCCAGCCGCCGGGACTAGCGCCGCGTCATCTGACTTGAACGGGGCATCCTTGAGCGCGCACATCACGTCGCGCTCGAGCGTTGACCGAGCTTCGGCGACGGACATTTGCCCGTCGTGCATGCCAAAGCCCTGGATGTGTTTGAGCCCTTCGTCCTGCAGCTTTTGGTTCGGCAGCTTGGCCAGGAGCAGCGCCACGCCGATCGAGATCCGCTCGTCGTCGATGGCCTTGCGGCACTCCTTGCTCAGCCCGCAAAGCTTCAGCCGCTGCGCGACGTAGGGCACGGGGCGGCCAATCTTGTCGGCCAGGCGCTGCAGGTCGTATCCACGCTTGATCAGCGCATCGAAGCCGTCGGCCTCGTCGAGCGGGTGAACGTCGCGGCGGTTGTTGTTCTCAACGACGGCGGCTTCGAGCATCTCATCGTCGGTGTACGCCCGCACGATGACGGGCACCGTGCTCGATCCGGCATCGATTGCGGCCTGGCGCCGACGGTGACCGAACACCACTTCGAACCCCTGCACGGCGTGCTCGCGCGCGACAATCGGCTGCAGCACGCCGACCTGTTTGATTGACGCGACGAGTTCGGTCAGGTCACCCAGATGCTTGCGCGGGTTGTTGGGTGAAGCGTGAAGCTCTTCGAGCGGAATCTGATTGACCGTTTCGACGGTCGCCGCGGCTGTGCTCATCCGTTTTTTCCTTGGGACTTTTGGGCAGATCAGAAGCTGACCGCCTGTGAAGCGCCTGCTTCATCAACGACAACGCCGATGTTGTTCCAGCGGTGAATGTAGCGCCCCGTTACACTCTCGCTCTCGCGACAGAGCTTCGGTAGCGTGACGACGGATCCAAAAATGGGGCCGCGGTTGTTCCTGAGGTTGCTCAGGTAATCACGCGGAGCTCGACCGTACTTGTCAGACCAAAATCCCTGGATGAGTTCACGCTCGCAAGCGGGCACCCAGTCCGGCCACACGAATTCAGCCCAGGTGCTGGCTTCTGTCGTCAAGTGCTGCGGCAGCGCGGCTGTCGCTGCCGTTAGCAGTTCGTCGGCGCGCGGGTCAGCGAACCGCATGCATGCTACGGCGCGGCCGGATTCCTCGATCACTTCGAGCGTATGAATCTGGAATAGGCCGCCCAGCGACCAGTCGCAGCCGACGCCCGGATTGTGGCGTCCTTCGCAAGCAAAGTAGATCCATCCAGAGGTATCGCCTATGTCGGCACGACGAGCCTTGGTCTCGTTGTGGCTTTGCTCGTGCCCGCATGCAGGGCATTTGAAGCGCCACGCGCGCGGGTCAGCGCCAAACAGCTCGTTACCGATGCGCAGCCAATCTGTGCGAGAAATTGAAATACGGGAGGGGGTCGTCATTCAAATCAGCCTTTCATCAGAGCGTCGGAGGCGGCATCGCTTGGCTTCGCGATAGTTAGCGTCGCATGCTCGAACAGAAACGGAGCGAGCCGGCGCGCTTCCTCCATGGGCATGTCGAACGCCTGGCGGCGCACGAGTTCGTCCGCTTCGACAGGCGTCGGCAGCTTGCTCGGGTACGAGTGAAGGACGACCGTCACCGCGCCAAGCTCGAGCTGCTTGGTGTGCGGGTAGTGCTGAGCGTTCGCGGGCGCCTGCATTACGCCAGCAACGACCGTGCCCTTGGCGCGGCGCTGGCTCATCGGCGCGAAGCCTGCTGTCGTGAGGCTTGCCAGAGCGCCACCTCGATGACCTTGACCTCGCTCGCCGCCGTGCCGGGGTGGGCCACGAGGTACGCCGCGAGCAGCCGGTCCCACGCTCGAGCGCGTTGCTGAACCGGCGATTTGAGGCGCTGCTCAGGGCGCGCGAACTGGAGCGAGTAGTTCACTTTCCGCCCTTGGCGGTGTAGGTGGTGGCCCGCTGAGCGCCTTGAGCGGTGATGCGCTTGGCAGCGCGCAGCTTCCTGATTGGAAGCACCATCTCTTTCGTCGACATGGCCGCGTGAACCGCGAGCTTCTCGATGCGCTCGCCCGGGTGAGCCTTGATGACGGTGAACACGTGCTCGGTATCGCGCTCGAGCGCCTCGGGGGTGCGCTTCTCGCCTTTGGCGCGAGTGCTCGAGCTGGCCGGATTCGTGGCGCTCTTGCCGCGCTTGGCCGCCTGCGTGATGCCCTCGAGTTCGCGCATGATGTTGGCCGCGCGCGTCTCTACATCGGCCTCGATGTCGTCGAGCTTGGCGCGGATTTCGTCGAGGAACGGTTTGATAAAGCTGCTCATTTGGTCTTTCCCTCCGGGTGTCGCTTGTTCGTTTCGTGGTTCACAGAGTCGATTGCGGCGTCCTGCTCGGGTGACCATCCACGCGGGTCACTCGTGCCGATCACTGGCGCCGCGCGTCGCAGGCGTTGATTGCGGTAGAGCTTCAGCGCATCACCGAAGTCGCCGAGCTCGACCGTGCTGCGGTGATTGCGAACGGTGTAAATCGGCATCTAGCCCACCGGCTTAGAGTCGCCCTTGAATGCTGGGATGATGTGGCTCTCGAGCAACTCGAGGGCATGCTCGGCGTCGTCGAGCGCGTGGTCTGTGAGCTCCGCCGATTCGACGACGGCCAGCGCTTCCTCAATGCAGTGCTTTGCCTGTTGCAGCAGGCGTCTCGTGGTCGGCTTTGGCATGGTTCCTCGATTCGAGCGGAAGGCGGGACAGCTCCTTAGGAGAGCCAGCGAGGGGGAGCTGACTCAGGAGCTGCACCCCCGTCCGCCCAGTTCGATTGGAGCTCTGCTCGGAGGACGCTCTGACCCACACTTATCGCCACCGACGCTGGGGACGCCGGATTCGAGGAAAATGGCGTGTGTGAGTCAGAACGTCGTCCGAACAGAGCTCCGTCGTTCGGTCAGGATTCGGTGTTGTGACGAAAGCCCTCGGCGAGAGTCAGTAGACGCGCCTGGATATTGTCGACGCGCTCTGCCGCTGCCTCGATTGTGTTGGCCGTGTCGTCGCCAGTGACGCCCGGCAGGAAAGCGAACTCGTCTTTGACCGCGCCGAGCACCAGCTGCAGCGCTTCGAGCTCGAGCGCGCGCTTGCCAGTGGGCAGGCCACGCGCCTCTTTCATGATCGCGATCATCTGGTCGATCTTGCCGCGCTCGTGAACCAAGTGGTTCACAGCGGCGCTGTAGTCACCGCGCGCAATTGCGATACGCGCGCCGAAATGATGCGTCGCCGCGAGCTCGCCCCACTCTTTCGCCTGCGCCACGAGCGCCTCTTCGCTGGGCGGCTGCGGGATGTGCTCGCCACCGGGAAAGCGCAGCAGCGCACCGACAACTTGCGCCGCGGACACTACCCTGCCCTCCGGAGCGGAGGAAACGGTTGAACGCTCGCCGCCGGGCCCGACGGCGGCAGCTCGGAGTCACGGGAATAACCCGTGGTGACGATCACGCAACGCGGAGCTCGACGCTCGACACGTTGCGGCAGTGGGATGACCAAGACCATGATTGGTTGGTCAGATTCGATTGTGAGTCTGGTGCGCATTGGCTGTCTCGATTGGTTGGCTGTTGAGCCCCTCAGTCGTGTTTCCCTCGGGCTGCTCGGCCCGAGTGGGCTGCAGTGACGAACCAGCGGCGGAGGGGGGGACAGCCGGGGCTCAGTCGCTGCAGCCCCTCGGAACGAGGAGCGGCGCGCGGGGACTCTCAGAAACCAGCCGCGATCGACTTCGCGTGGTCCTGGATGGCGTTGAGGAACTCGAAGCGTTCGTCGGGGTTCGTGACCGGGAAGCCGAGCTCGTTCGTCAGCTCACCCTTGAAGCCGTAGGTGGCGATTTCCGTGACGCGCTCTTTGCCGTCGTGGAGCTCGGCGAAGGAGACGATCTCGGTAGCGGCGGCGGTCATTGCGGCGTTGGTCATGCCCTACAGATATCGCGTTCCTGATATTATTGCAAACGCAATTATCACAATCGCAAAAATACTTACCCGGCCGGTCCGACGAACGACTCTAAGTGCGCGACTTCTTATGAACCGGGCGCCCCGTTCGGCGTGCGGTGCTCTTGGCTGGCAAGGTGAACAGCTCCGCGATCTCGACCCTGAGGGCCGCAGCGAGTTCTACCAGCGTGCTCAAGCTGATGTTGGCGTCGCCCGCTTCGACGCGGTTCATCTGACGTCTCGATAAGCCGAGGCGCTCCGCGAGCTCCTCTTGGGTCGTGTCAATTTTTTGGCGCTCTTCGATCACGCGAAGACCGAGGCGCAGCATGACGCGGCGCGCAGCAGGCTTTACCACGCGCACAATGGAACATCATGCCGGCTCGGCATAAGATGCCGCCGGGCGTCACCTTTAGGAAGGCAAAATGCAGCTGTGTCGTTTTTGTAAGAAACCGGAACACAGAATCACCCGATGGGGTTAAATCCTAGTCAGGGGTTTCTAGTTTTTTCTGAGGGCTTGAAGTGAAGAAGAGCGGACAGGGGAACGAGCCGCGCGAACGCGCGATCGCGATGATTCGAAAGACACCCAGCGGACAGTTTGAGACCCGCATTTACGGCGTTCTTCCGGGGCGCAGACGCCTCGCGATCCGTGCCCACGGATCGGAGGACTACGTCGGGCGCGTCAGCGCGCTTTATTGCGGGACGATTCCTTACCAGGGGCAGCCGGAGGCGGAGGCTTCGCCTCCGGAGGAAACATCGCCGGGGGCGTCTCGCTCTCGCGTAAAGACCGCTCGGCCGGTGGAAGCGGACGAGGCGGCTGCGACCGGTGAAGCTTCGGCGCCTCGTCGCCCACGCCCATGACGATGTAGTCGAGGGAGACGTTCATCTCTTTGCAGATCAGCGCCAGGGCGGCGACGGTCATCCCCTCGGTGAGCGGCTCGGCCATCAGATCGCTGATGAGTCCTTGGGATAGCCCTGTCGCGTCAGCGATTGCTTGCTGCGTGAGGCCGTCCTTCTTTTTCTTCCGAAGGAATTCCTCCTTCAGCCGACGCGGAAGCTGTTTCATCTCCTCGGGCGGCGGTGCACCACGTTTTTTTTCTTTCGTCTCCGACTCAGCGGCCATCTTCCAGAAGCATTCTCGGTGTTTGCGACCCGGCGACAAGGGCGGAGAAAGATTGCGATTGCGATAATATCGCGTATGTGATATTTCTTGCTCCCGCGAATGAGGAAGCCAGGAAACATCGGCAAAACGAAGGGTTGGGCGGCCCTGGTGGAGCTGCTGAAAGGTCAGACCCAGACGGAGCTCGGTGACGATGTTGGTCTGCGCCAATCGGCGATCAGTGACATCGTTACTCTGCACAAGAAAGCCAACGTGCGGGAGGTCGTTGCTCTTTCCAAGAAAGGCATCGCCCCAGAGCTCTGGACGATCCCGCTGCGCCCCGAGCGCCGCAAGGGGGCAGCGTGAACGCGGTGCAGGTCATTGCGGCCATCGTGTCGCTCGTTGGCTTGTTCGTGGCTGCGCGCTCACTGGTTCGCCTGGCAGCCGTGCTGCGCACTGAGCATCGCCAACACCGCGAAGAACGCCGCGACTCGTTCACCGAGCTGCTCGACCAGGCCGAAGCGGAGCGTATCCGCCGCCAGGTGGATGCCGAAGCTGAAAGGGACCAAATCCCATGGCGCTGAGGCGGCCCGGTTTCTCGGGAGAGGCGCTGTCTTCTTCTTGCGATGTCGCTGCGCGTCGTCGTGAGCATGAGCAGAGCATCGCCACGGCAGAAAGCAGCACCAGCGCACGTTTGCGTGGTTGCGTGCGCCGTGCGCGCTTCTCTGCATCGCTCACCCTTGAGGGTGCGGCGCTCGATGTGGGTGTCCATTTCGAGACGATCAAGCGCTGGGAGAGCGGCAAGGTTGCGCCGAATGTCGCCAAGCTGCTCGACGCGCCGAAGATTGGGCCTTTTTTTCGTCAAGAGTGGGACCGCGTGTTCAGCGCCAGGAGGGCGGCGTGAAGTTCTTTTTCCCGCTCATCGCGTTGCTCTTCGGCATCGTCACCATCGAGTGCATCGAGCAGTACCGCGCTGAGCGCTGCTCATCGACTGGCGGCGATTGGCAGGTCGGTTTTTTCGACGTGTGCGTCTACCCGCAGAAAGGTAACGCCAAATGAAGGCGCTCTCGTTCTGGATGCTCGTTGTGCGGCTTGCTATCGTCACGGCGTGCATCTCGCAATGCTCCAAGGGAGGAAGCCATGCGGCGGTCGAGGTGAAAGCCTCGTGCGTGAGTGCCTGCGACCACGAGAGCCATCAAACCTACCGAGCTGATTCTAGCGCCCATATTGGGCAGATAATTTACGAGACTCCGTGGCACGGGTCAGTGCCAAGCGCGCGAGTGAACCGCGAGGTTCGCTATGGGAACGCCGTGCACGGCAAGTCAGGTTCGACCCCTGACCGCGCGCCCAGCCCCGCACTTGAGGGGCGAAAGAACTCCTATATCGCTGAGCGGAGCTGGCTCACCCAAGACATTGGTGAGTCAGCGTTGATGCAAAGCGACACGAGCGTGCTGCCAGCGGCGCGATCGTGGGGTGCCAAGGCAGGCTGCTTCGGCGGCTGTGTGCGCCGTACCGCTGGCTTATTGCAGGGTGGAGCAGCAGTAGCTCGTCGGGCTCATAACCCGAAGGTCGAAGGTGCGATTCCTTCCCCTGCAACAGTGTCGGCCGCGGATGCAAAAACGGCAACATTCGTAGTCAGTAACGGCTGCGACCAATCGCGGGTGGCGCAACAAGGCCAAACCGGGCACGGACCACGGTCCCAATGCTCGATGGCCCGAGCGGTGTGCACAGTCGACACTTTGACAGCTGGAGAGACAGCGTCGAGCAACGGTCAGGAGCGTCAGCGAAACTCTTGGGTCCGCCCAATGTTGTGGAGCCCGCTCCGTACCCGGAACCAGGGTGGAAGTCCTTGGGGCTCGGCTGACCACAAAAACCGAACAGCGAGCGTTGGCCGGCCCGCGTGCTCCGTCATGCAGACGGGAAGCGCTTCGGCGCAGCCGGCGTCGACCTTTGGAGTCCAAATGGGAGAGCGGCTCGAGCTTCGCCCGCTGAGCATCACGGGCGCGCGCAAGCAGGTGAAGCTCTTGCACCGGCACTTGCCCAAGGTCGTGGGCGGGCTGTTCGCATCGGCCGTTTACGTCGGGGACGAGCTCGCCGGCGTGGCCATGGCGAGCGAGCCCAAGGCGCCGGCGCTCCGCGGGCGGCGCATCGTCGAGATCACGCGCTGCGCTACGGATGGCAGAAAGAATGCGTGCTCGAAGCTCTACGGCGCATTGTGCCGAGCAGCAGGCAGCATCGGCTACACGCAGGCTCGCACGTACACGCGTCTGGACGAGCCTGGGACGTCCCTGCGCGCGGCTGGGTTCGTCGACGACGGCCTGACGCGCGAGGAGTCGTGGGACCGGCCGAGCCGCAAGCGCGGCGGTGAGCTGTCGCAGGTGCGCCGCTGGGTACGGCAGCTGGGGGTCGGCTGATGTACGGGCCCAGCGACAAGGACTACGTACGCGCGATCGTTCTGCTCGCGATAGTCGGTGCCCTGCTCGCCTTGGGCGTTGAGCACGGTTTCGGATGCTTGTGGCATCACCTCGTTGTGGGGTGGAAGTGAAGCGAACGCCCTTGCGCCGCAAGTCGCCTCTGCGCTCCACGAGCTCGCTGCTCGCGGCCAAGCCATTGGCTCGCGTGTGCGAACTCAAGCGCACTGCGTTCAAGCGCAAGGCTCGCCGCCCGAAGCCTGGCGACGAACCCGCGTACAAGGCGTGGGTCAAAACGCTCCCCTGCTGTGTGGGTGGCAAGCGCTGCGGCAAGGCCGACCCGCACCACCTCATCGACGGCAAGGGTGACGCCCGCAAGGGCATGGGTCAGACCGCGCCTGACCGCTTCTTGCTGCCGATGTGCCGCAGGCATCACGACCTATTCCACGCCGGCAAAGGCGTGTTCGCGCACTTCGATGCCGCCCAGCGGCTCACGTTCCAAGAGCAAGAGTGCGAGCGCCTGCGAGCGATTTGGGCCGAGCTGAACGAACTCGGCGTTTGGCAAGAACCACTTCGAAAAGCCGTTTGAGGGACCGATGCAGAACGCTTCCGAAGAACAGCTCGCGCCCATTGATTGGTGGGTCTGGCATCGCAAGCGAGTGAAAGCGCTCGCCGTGGTGACGGCCGCGACGCGTTTGCGCGCGGTGCTCGAAGGCGTGTCGAAGGTGCGCGCATTGCTCCCCCGCGTTGATGGCAAGTCGCCCACCGTCGGCATTGACGAGGTCGACGCACAAGCGTGGCGCGAAGGTGACACCCGCGAGTCCGTGCTGGCGCAGCTGGCAGCGAGGAGAGCAGCTTGACCGATCCGAAAATGATGATGGTGACCATGACTGCCGGTCAGCTCGCGGAGCTCGTTCGCTCCGAGGTCAAGGCAGCGCTGCTCGCGCAAAGCGCGCTCGTGTCGCTGCCGCCTGAGGTGCTGACGAGCGAAGAGGCCGCGACGTTCCTCAAGATGCCGGTCGAAGTGCTCCGAAAGCGAGCGCGCGAGAACGAGATCCCCTCGTTCAAAATCGGCTCGCTGCTGCGCTTCTACGTGAGCGACTTGAAATCGTACTTGGAGCAGCAACGCGCAAAAAAGAAGGCGAGCTGATGGCTGTAGTCACCAAGAAGCGGAAGCACGTGACGACTTATTACGTCGTCACCTGGTTCCAGGGCGCTGCGTACAATGAGCGCTCCGGAACCGACAAGCGCGAAGCCCAACGCCTCGACAAGCAACGCAAGCGCGAGGTGAAGCAGGGCACGTTTCGCCCGAACCAAAAGACGGCCGAGCCGACCGTTGCTGAGTACGGCACCACGTGGGGCGCCGCGCGCCGCAACATCTCGGCACCCGACGATCGCCGCAACCTCGGCCGCTTTCTCGCGTTGCCAGAGTTCGCCGGCCTCAAGATCGAGGAAGTGCGGCCGCGTCACATCATGGCCGCGCTCGAGCAGCTCAAGATTGCCGGCAAGGTGAAGCTGAAGTCGCTTCAGAACTCGTACGGCGCGCTGAACACGATGTTCCGCGACGCGCAGATCGCCGAACTCGTGACGGCCAATCCGTGCGTGCTGCCCCGCGGCTACTTTGCGGACGAAGACCCGAAGGAACGCGAGTCCTACACGCGTACCGAGACAGCGGTGCTCGTTTCGCACCACAAGATCCCGGAGCCGATCCGCGTGCTCCTGGCCCTTTGCCTGCTCGGCGGCATGCGCGAGGGCGAGGCCTGCGGGCGTCGTTGGAGCGACCTCGACCAAGCCCCCACCCCACTTTGGGCGCTTGAGGTCGGGACCCAATACGGCGGGCGGGCGCTGAAGACCAAGAAGCGCCGCGTGGTGCCCGTGCACCCTGACCTGCAGCGCATCTTGGAGCACTGGGCTCGAGTCGGGTTCGTTCAGCTGATGGGCCGAGCCCCGACCCCCGAGGACTACATCGTACCCAATGTCAGCCGGTGGGCCAGGGCGCCGCACCATACCAAGTCGAGCTTCTCGAAGCTCTTCACCCGGAAGGCGCTCAAGGTGACGGGCATCCCAAACAAGACCCTGCACTCGACCAGGCACACGATGATCACGCTGGCGCGCCGTGGTGGGGGCGACAAAGCGGTGGTCTCCAAGGTGACGCACAACGCCAAGGGGGACATCGTGGACCGCTACACGCACCGCGACTGGTCCGAGCTGTGCGCCGCCGTGCTCGCTATCGGCTCGCTGTTCGATTCTCCGCCCCCAAACGGCCCCGACTTTGACGCGCGGCCAAGTCTGCACCTGACCGGTGAAATTGCGCAGGAAACCGCGTCCGGAAATCAGGCTGCAATTCCACGGATTGACGTAGAATTGCCCGCGGGACTACTTGAGGAACCGACTTCAATTCCCGGCGCCTCCACTCTGTTTGAACGGAAAAAATGGGCCGCGCCGCAAGCGCGGCAACATTTTTGGCAACGGGCTCTGGGAGCCGAATTGCGAGGACCGCCTCGCAGAGCGGCTCCCAGTCCCAATGAGTGTAGTGGTCGACGATCGTCCCGGACGAGTTGTGCGTGATGCGTTCGACCACCTCGGTTCGGGCGCCGGCGCGGCGGGCGAGCGTGATGAAGGTGTGGCGGGTGGCGTGGAGGGTCTGGCTCTCGACGCCGGCCTCACGGCAGGCACGCGCCCAGAGCTTGGCGCCGCTCTTCTTGGTGTGGTTCACGAGCCGCTCGAGGTTTCCGCGCTCTCGGCGAGCGACGATGAAGTCTGTGGGGCCCGGCTTGCGACAGTTTGTGAGCTCGAAGCCTTTGCTGCGCCACCAGGCGAGCTTGCGGCCCAGCTCGGGGTGGATCGGGATGTTCCGCGAGTGCTCGCCCTGTCCTCGCTCCGTCTTAAGGGGCTGACCGTCGTATTGCGAGGTGAGCTTGATGCAGCCCAGAGTCTTGACCTCCTCGTCGACATCGCGCCATCGGAGGCCGCAGATCTCACCCTCGCGCATGCCCGTGAGCAGCGCCAACGCGGCGAAGACGCCCGCCTCGGTTTGTAGGCCGATCAACTTCGTCACGTTCTCGATGGCGTAGGGCTGCCGCGTTCCGCGGCGGTGCTTCCGACTCAGAAGGCCGCGCGGCAGGATGCACGGGTCGACGAACATGAGCTCTTGTCGGCGGGCGTCGCTGCACGCCGTGCGGAAGAGGCCGTAAATATTCGAGACGTATTTTTCGCCGAGCGCGCGACTTGTCTGAGAGCTCACGGTTTCGAGCAACTCACGTACGAGTCGCTCGGCGTGTAGCGGGCGAAGCTCTTCACACGGCAGATTCGCTAGCCACGGGCGGCTGCACAGGTGGGTGTCGATGATTCGCCGGTCGTCGTCTGCGTTGCGGTTGCGGCGATCTTTCCCCCACGCCGCGAGGAACTCACCGAATGGCATGGTCGGCCGTTTCCCGCGCGCGAAAGTGCCGTCGCGCACCTCGCGCTTCCGCTTGCGTTCGAGCGACTGTGCGGCGCGGCGATCGGACCCGGCGGGTTCCCAGAATTGCTTCCCCTCGGCGTCTCGAACCGTGACCCGATAGGTGGTTCCTGTCTTGGTCTTTCGCGGGACGACGGCCATTACTTGGTCTCCTTCTGAGCCTTCAGCCAGACAAGCACCTCAGAGCGCAAAAACCGGCGCATCGAACCCACGCGATGGGACGGAAGTCCGAGATCGAGCAGCTTTTTGATGGTGTGTCGCTCGAAGTGCAGCAACCTTGCTACATCACGAAGGGTAAGGACTTCGTCGTGTTCCATGTCGTGCGCCCCTTCAGCTGAGGCACGGGTAATCAGCGTGCCGTCGCGCAGCATTTGGCGTACCTCGGAGGCGTGAATCGGCTGCTCGTGGTTCATGGCTGCAGCCCCAAGCGGCGACATGCCTTCGAAGCACGCTGGCGGTCGAGCTCGCTCGGGACCGCCGCACCCGAGTCGGCAACTGTGTCGTTGGCGGGCGGGGCCAGGAACGCGTCAAGGTCCGCGCGTCTGACCAGTCGGCGCCGCCCGGGCCGCACGCTCGGCAGCCTCCCGGTTGCGATCCAGTGTCGGACGGTGCTCAGAGGCGTCCGCGTTTCTTCGGCAATTTCCTGCAGTAGCAGATACGGACTCGGCATGATGGCTTCCTTTCGTGAACTGCATGAAGCCATCGTGAGCGATAGGTCCGCAAGGTAGCACCCCAGAATGGGGGGGCACGCGACTGATCAGTTGAGCTGCTTCAGGGTCTCGAGATGCGACGGAAACCCAAGGCTAAACGAGGTGGCGAAGCGGTTGACCGGCGGTATTCCAAAGCCGCGATTAGCTGCGTGGTCGAGGTGGTCGGCAATTCGCTTTCGCCAGACACCGGGTTTCCGTGCCTTGTTCGCGACGATGAGACACGCGATCTCCGCGTCGCTGAAGCCTTCGTTCGCCAACGCGCACACGACCTCTTGGAAGACGATATCGCGCGAGCGGCGCCCACGCGGTGTCGGGTCAAAGAGACATACGTCCCGGATCTGAGCATCGAGCATTTGTAGTGACGGCTGCAGTTCGCGCAGACGCCCCGCGACCGCTTGCGCGAATCCCGCTACATTCCCGCAGTCGGCGATACGCGCGGCGATCCAATGTAGCCGCGAGCCAGTAAAGTACAACGTGTCAGCGAGGTCCCTGACCGCCCTCCGCGTAGGTGTTTCTACAATCTTCGAGAGTGAGAGCAGTGCTATGCCGAAGGGACACGGCGACCCAGTGAGCACGCAAGCCACAGACATCACGTCGGCGGAACCGTCCTGGAACGGCGTATAGCCACGCTTCCACGCCTCACCAACAATCGCCTCGCATGAAGCTCGAGCGTCAATGATCGGGCGAGCGGCCTTGGGAAAAGGCCTCAAATCAAAGGCAGAAATCGCGAGACCCGGCGCATCTGGCCCGAGCAACTCCTGCGCAAGTTTGTCCAGCTTTTCAGCGATGCGCGGGGACCGGATGCAAAGCATCTCGTGATCATGGCGGATGCGAATATGGGGGTCTTTGCAGCAGTACGGCACCTTGGGAAGCTGCACGTGTGGCTGCGTTTTTCGAAGGTCGGCGAGCGAAGCTTCGCTCGTGTCAAACTCAGCTCGCAATGCACCGTCGACCGCGCAAACGGCCAAGCGGATCTCTTCGGCGATTCGCGCAAGAACCCTTCCGAGCTCCGGTGCGTTGAACGGCGGTGAACCTTTGCGAATTCGAGCCGGCGAGGGCATGGCTACGACCGTACACCTCCGCGAACGTTCGGCAAGGACCGACAGCTGAGCCGCAAGATTTCGCAGGAGCGGCTCGCCATTTCGTCGTGGCTCGCTATCTTTGCGATGAGAGGGATCTTCCATGACCGCCGATCTAGGCGAAAACGCCTATACACATAGCGAACCCGTGAACGATGAGGTGGCGGTTGCCGAGGTTGTCACCGTCGAGACAGGTGACGCGCCAACTGCACGCCGACTGACGCGCACTGAGGTCGCGACGCTGATGGGCGTGAGCCCATCGACCGTGGTGCGGCGCGAGCGCGCCGGTTTGCTTCGCGCACAGGTGATCGACGGCGTGCACGTGTTCGATGAAACTGAGGTCAAGCGCACGATCACGACACTGCGCCATCGCACAACAATCTCCGAGCTCGGCGGTGCGGCTGGTGACATCGCCGCGCTCGTTTTTAGGGAATTGGACGCGGAAGCGACGCCGATCGAGATCGTCAAACGCCACGCAGTGGCGCCCGCGACCGTCAAGGCCCTGGTCGCCCAGTACCGCGACTTTCGTGACGAGGTTACAATCACTGCTGGCGAGCTTGCCTCCCTCCGCGCCCAAGCGGCAGAGCGGTCCCAGAGCGCGCCAGCCACCCATCCCGTGCGACCCGTGACGTGCATGGGCTGCGGCCAGGAGCCTCGCGTGCGGGCGTGCGCAGCGTGCTTGGCGAGCGAGCGTGCTCACGTTGAGCGCCAACACAGCAGTGGCGTGGAGCACGTCCGCTTCGCCCTGCGGGATGGGAACGGCGGGACGACCTACGTTTCGAATTGGACGCCGATGCTCGAGCACGAGGCCCGCGCCGTAACCGTCTAGATCGCGAAGGAAGGTCAGCGCCTCATGGCAACTTCGGCAATTTGTACCGCTTGCGGGTTTGAGTCCCGCTACCCCGCCACTCGTGGAGCCCGGATCGCGAACATGCATTGCATCAGCTGCGGTCGAGGTCGAACACTGACGCGTGCAGGTCGATATCCGTCCGCGGCAGCGGTTTCGGTACGGAGGGCGCGTCGACGGCGCCGACATCGCGGCGAAGTATTGGCGTAATACAGTCCAAACCAGCTCAGCAACTTCAGGGCGCGCGCGTACCACGGACTTGACCTGAATTGGCGCAGGCGGGGCAAGAGTCAGGGAGCGCTTCATGTCCGCAGCAACTCCAGCGCCAGGCGTTCTACTGCGCTCGCATCATATCGCCGAAGCGCCCCCGTCGTCCTGTCCATGACTTCGACCTTGCCATCGAGCGTCTTCACCACGACACCCAGCTCGACATCGCCGCCCAGCAGGAAGCGAACGACGCTGCCTGGCCTCGCGGCGCCCTTCGCCGACGAAGAAGACCGGATGGCGCTCGCCCACTTCATGTGCCGATCCAGCCAGGCGCGCCCGTCCTCACCGAACAGGTACGCCAGCTCCTCATCGTCGGGCATGAGGTTTGGGTCCAAGCAGTTTAGCAGCAGGGAAAGACCGGTCAGATTCTCCTCCTGCTCTTCGTCCTCGACAGCCTGGGTGGACATGGCGGTGCCCAGGTCCAGCCCGGTGGTCCAGGCTGACCAGAGCGTCAGCGCCGCCGCGGATGCCAATTCCGAGAACTCGCCATGCTCCGCCTCCAACGCTGTCCTAGCGCCGTGGCGAGGAGCGAACCCGACGACGGCAGCCCGCTTGAACAATTTCCACAGCCATTCGGTCTCGACCAATTCGCCTCCGGCAGGGAGCCACTCGAACTTGGCCTGACGTTCGCTAATGCGGTGGAGCAAACCGAGGCAGGCCACGAACTGCACGGCCACAGCGAACGGCTCGGCTTCCTCGTTCCACGCCAGCTCCAACCGCTTGAGCATTCGTCGAATCAACTTGCGAGTTTTCAATCGGCAACGCTGCGCTAGCGCTCGCTGTTCTGCACGGGTCCGCGGAATCGCGATTTCGGTGTGCTCGTCGACCTGCTCCTCGCTGATGCGCGCAGCGGCGGCCGAAACACCGGGCAGTCCTTCCCCGAGTTTATGGATGAGTGCGTCAAGCACGACGCCGACGTCGCCTGTGCTTAGGCGCGGTCTTCTCCGACCCCTCTTCTCGAGCTCACCCACACCGACTGAACCTTCAGGAGTGGCGCTATGCTTCTGTGGCAGGCCCGTTCGCCCTGCTCGCTGTCGAGGCGCGGGCTCGCCGTCGAAAATGGCCTTCTCGATCACCGCCATGTAGACGTCGATGCCCTCGTCGGCCATATCCAGATCCATGAGCGCCTTGCGCAGGGAGCGCCGTTCCTTGCTCGTCGCGCGATCACGTAGTTCGTGAAGGTGTTGAACAACGGCGCGACGAACGCCAGCCCCGTCGTTGACCTCCAGGTACGTTGCTAGTTGGCGCACCTCGTTGTCCGTAGCCCCGATCATGCGGCGCGAGTCGACCGTTGAAGTGACTTTGGTCTGCAGGAGCTCAACGCGTTCAGCATCCAGCACGGCGACCGGCGTGTCGGGGCCAGCGAAGCTCGATTCGACGGTGAACCCATTCTCGTTCTCGAGCGCAACCCACGCCCGTTGACCTTTGGCATCGACACGCTCTGTTTCCGAGGCACGGCGACCATCGATTGCTTGCCAGACAGCCTCCGTGACATCAGGGCAATCTCTCAGTGAAGTGATGCCGAGGTGGTCGGCGAGCACGTTACCTTTGGGTAGCCATCGAACGACCACTAGCTCCGCGTTGCGGCGCTCCGCGTCAAGCCATGCCGGGGCGCTTGGGTTGGCGCTGCCGCTCACGAACACCGACTCGCCGTTCTTCAGCACAAAATGGATCGCCTTTGCGTGAACGAGGCGTTTGGGATGGTCTCCCTGCCAGGACGAAAGATCCTTGAATGACACACCCGGTAGGCGCTTCGCCACTACAGGGTCAAGTTGCGAGTGTTCCGGGTGAATGGCCACCACGAGTTCCGCATCCGAATAATTTCGGAGTGTTGTGATGAAGCGCATCCCATTGTCGAAATAGGGACCAAGCACGGTGATCCTCGAGACGCCATTGCCCAGAAGTGGTTCCAGCTGGTCCCAAAGGCACGGACCAATGGGATAGGTTCCAAGCGCGGCCACCTCCGAGCTCGCGCCGCGCTTGCCTGCAAGCCACGGCGCCCAGTTTCGTGCTGCCTCGACCAACTCGGCAACCTCGCCCGCTGCCGTGCCGGCCCAAGCGAGAGCGAAATCGAAGGCCGCCCTTCCGATACCCTCCGACTCACGGTCGTGGATGCTGATCATGTTGGATATCTCTCGGTTCAAGCCGAACCCGCTCAGGGTCAAATTGTGGCTGCCGAGGATGAGCTTCGATTGCCGCTTGCCCAGCAGCAGCAAGAACTTGGGATGGAAGACTCCGGGGGCAGCGACAGGGACGAGCGCGTAGAGGCGGCCTGCAGAACGAGGTGCGAGCTCGTCATCGCCGAGGCATGCTGCGCACTGAGCAGCATCCATCAACAGAACGTTGTGGTCACTGCCGTGGCTGCGCAGCGCTCGCAGGACCACTTGCTCGAAGAACGGGAAACTGACGTTGTAGGAACCGAGGATGGCCGCCTGGTAACTTCCGTTCTTCAGCTCCTGAAGGAGGCCGAGGCCCTCAGCCATGCAGCTCCTTTCGAAGGAGCTCACCAGCTTGCGTAAGCTGGTGCTGTGCGTTGATCATTCCTAGGTCGCGGAGCGCCCGAAGGGTCTCGTCGAGGCGAGGATTGCCGTAGCCTACGTCAATGTTTCTGATCGGCTGAAGCCCAAGCTCGGTTGGGCGAAGGCGGAACGTGTCGATCCCTTGCGCATGCAGCTTTCGCAACGCAACCCGGAGGTGGTGACCAACGCACCAGTGCGTCACGAGCCAGGACAGCCAATCCCTCATTGTGAGTGATTGCCACTTCCCGCGAGCGAAGCTGCGCAGGGTTCGTAGATTGACGGGGTAGTCCGTGAAATACGCCTCTTCTCGTCCAAACCCTCCGTAAGGTGGCTCATCGGACATTCGCGCGATCAGGGATGTGAGCAGCCTGAGCGCGCCCACAGTCGCGGGCCCAATCTCTTCCTCGGCCATGAGACGTTGGGCCTGCCGTAGTTCATGTCCCTCGTCCGCGATCGCCTCCTGTATCGGGAGCTCGTTCATCGCCTGCTCGAAGACGCTGAGTACTGGGCGAGTGAGATCGAGCTCGCCCAGATCCGCCTCGTGGCGGCCTATGAACCATTCGGCGACCCGGCTGCTGGAGTGAAGGACCGGAAGCTGGCCGCCGGCGTCGGCGTCCTCGACCGCTCGGAATACCGCCCAAAACAACGACTGCACCGCCACGCTGAGCAACTCATGACGATGGTATGCAGCCCATTTGGGAAGAGCTGGGTCAATCCACGCGCCGCCCGCAACCACCCCCCCATAGGCGCTCTCACGGAAGTCCCATACGATTGCGCCGCGCTCGGCCGTTGTATTTTGTGCCGCCAGGAAATCGCAGACCAACCGCACGGCGTCCCGCATGTCCGGCACGTCCGCCGCTCGGTCCCGATTCAATAGTACGTCGAGAATGGAGCTGACCTCTCTTTGTTGATGCTCGAGCTGGCAGGGGCAGAACGCCGACAGTTCATCGAGACGCTTCGCGGACACCTCGTCTCGAACGACGGTGTCCCAAAACAGATCACCCGGAACCCCTGCGTCGAACGCCTCAGCGAGCCGAACGCCGCGTCTTGGGGTGACCTTCAATCCGCTCTGGCGGTTGCCGCCCATGACGTCGAGGCTCTGCAGCGTCCCGCGGTAGTACTGATCGAGCCCGCCGAGTTGGGCTTTGAAGTAACGCTCCGCTCCGTCAATCCCGGGGTCTGCGTAGGTCGAGAGCCTGAGCGATCCACTTCCGAGGTCGCGAAGCGGATCGAGCAGCGTCCCTCTTCCCGCGAGACCTGCGCCGTGCATCTCCGATGAGCCGCCGGTCTCGTGGTGCGCGCCAATCAAGGTATTCAAGCACTCGGCCCGTCGGAACAAGCGCACGAATTCGTCGTAGTCAGCATCGCGCCTCTCGCGCGCGAATTTCCAAGTGAACCATGGGAAGAAGGTGTAGTGGCGGATTCGCTCCGTGACGTTGGTGACGCAGGGAACCAGCTCAGTGTAGATCGCCTCACCGACCGCGCGCAGGGCGAGGTGGTCTTCGCCGGTGATGTCTCTGGGCGGAAGGATCCACGCGGTGGTCACCTCATATCCCATGCGGGAGCTCTCCCTTGCTTCCAAACCGTCATGCCTGATCGTCGATCCACAGGTGTTCTCTCTGAACCCGTTCCCACTCTACGGTCGGAGCATCCATGTCGGACAGGTGGACGGCAATCTCCTGCAAAACAGCAAGCCCAAGCGCTGATGCCGCCGGGACAAGCCCGTGACGCTGCGCTAAGACATATTCGACTGCGGTTTCGAACACCTCATGCACGACGCCTTCGCGTTCGCAAATCATGTGCGTTAGCGCATCACGGCTATGGACGAAGCGTGTCGTAAGCGGGTTCCAGAGTCGCTTCTCGTGGTCGGAAATTGTGGGATCTTGCGCCACTTGGAACCGCAACGCATTGAATCGCGCTGCTGTGCCGCCACTGTCCCGCGCCAGACCGTCGCTGAGTGCGGCGACCCGCCACAGGACGGCTGTTAGTGCAACCTCCGAAGCGTCGGCGGTTAAGGATCGTAAATGGTGGACTAGGCCCTCGTACGCTCGAAGCGCGCGTGTTCGTTTCGCCGCAACTATTGGGAAAAGCAGGTCTGTCTGATTTATCCCTGCCACCGAGGGAACCCAGAAAGGTACATAGAGCGGCTTGTCGCCGGCTTTGGTCGCCTCTCGCCTCAGTTCGAACTCGAATCCCGCGCGGTTCGCGCCAGAATCGCGGCCCCAATTGCCAATAATGAACGTGAGGACGCAAAGTGCATCAAACCCGGCCGGTCCGTTCGCTTCAAAGCGTCGCAGGTCCAGACAACGCCTGGCAACTCTTGCCAAATCAGCGCGCGTGGCGTCCAGCTTTCCCAACGCATCGTCTACCGCGTCATCAGTCGATTCCAGAAGCAGTTCGTACGCCGCCCCGATCACGCCGTAGGTTGGAGTCAGGGTTTGGTCGATGTACGCGATCGTTAGCTCCACAGCGCCCGCTCCAAGCTGGTCTCGAGTAGCTCCGTCACTGAGGGACTCGTCGCTGGAAGCTGCTCGGGCGCGGGAATTCTCACTTGCAAGAAGTTCTTCTTTGACAGACGCGGAATGAGGCCTTTTTTTTGCAGCGAGAGACGACGTTGCCCAAGTGCGCTGCTTAGGTAGGCAACGACGCGGTCCCGGACCTCCGCGGCGTTTAGGGTCGGTCTAGTGAGAATGTCGACGACGAGGACGTCCCGCGCGATGGCGACTGGTTGTTCCGAGGTTGCGACGCGCGCCGATAGCGCGCCGACCATGATCGATTCCGGCTTGATGACGTCGCTGCTTTGAGCTTCCGCCCACCAGCGGGGCGTCATCAATCTGCCCACGTCGCTCGGCCGCAGTGCGGGCGTCCCGCCAGGAAACGGCCCCTCTTTGAACTTGCTCGCGTCCAGGCGCCCTGCCCAAACCTTGCCGAGTTCGGCGATCAGCACGCTGCCGGTCTCATTCAGAGGATCAAGCAGTCGCGTCGGCTCCCAACTCGAAGCCGTCCGCATCGAGACAACTCGCCAAAGACTCGCAACCACGTCGATGCCGCTGCAGTCAACGGCAGGATTTGGCAACAACGGTTGAACAGACGGAATGGCGGCGAGCGGAATCATCGGGATCAGCACCTCGGTGAGCATGACTGCTGAAAGTCTCGGTACGATCGCGCCGCGGTCCAGCGCATGCCTCGCCTCGACCCCTGAACGTGAACTGAGCAGCGCCCAAAGCACTGCTGGGGCCAGCTGCCCATTTGTCCGCACGGCCGCAAAACCACGAGAAAAGGCAAGGCCCGCGTGCTCTGGCACCGCCAATACGCACGGTCCTTTTCCGATCAGGGGAACGAGGATGTCCCCGGGGAGTAGCCCCTGACCCAGTCTGAAGACTGGCCCTGTCGGCGCGTGCGCGCGCGGCTGCACGGCACCCGATCGTGGGGACACACCGCTCGGGGTGACAACCGGTTCGTCTCGTCGCTGCCCACTTCCTGCGCTCACCAAATCGACAACGTCGCCAAGACGGACCATGGGCCCGGTGTAACGAACCGGCGCTGCCCGTGGAACGGGAATCGAGAAGTGCCGCGACGGAGCCCATGTCTCGCTCGAAAGTGTCACTACCCCCCACTCACTCATGCCCTCCCTCCCAAGTGTTGCACGTAAGCTTTCAGGAAAGCGCCCGACTCTGATAATTGGTCCTCCCAATCACTCTCGAGGCGCGCGACCAATGTGTCTCCAGGCTTGTTCTTCTCGAGCACGAGAATCGCTGGATGGATCGTCGTTCCCGACAAGACCGAGGCGGCGATTTCGATCACGCTGACCACTCGCGAAGTTCCGGCGAGTGCCCTCCTAAACTCCTCAGTCGGCCCAGCGGCGAATAAAAAGCCGGGAGGCACCAGCAGAACGGCGCGCCCCCCATCCGCAAGGGACGCCACGATCTTGTCCACGATTAGGAGCATTGCGTCACGAGTAGCGCCCCCCACCGATAGCGGGTGAGAGTCCGTTAGGCGCATTCCCAGGGGAGGGTTGGTGACGATTCCGTTGGCGCCCTTGGCTGGCATGTCCGCAAGGGAATCGCCCACTTTGATTGTTGCGGCCACCCCGGCAAGCGCGAGCAGCTTCTCGGCGCTAGCGGCAATGTGCGCGTTCACCTCGCCGCCTACGAGCCGGCACGGCAAGCCCTGCGCCTCCATCTCAGCGTTCACGGCAGTGAGCAAAGTACCAAAGCCGCAGAACGGATCAGCGATCGTCCAGTCCCGCTGGGGTGCAAGCAAGCGAACGAGAACCTGGCGAAGTGCGAGCGGTGTCAGATGACCGCTGATGGCACTGTGAGCGTTAAAGCGCTGCGTTGCATCAATTAGCACGTCGGCGATGAGCGGCCGATTCTGCGGTGACAGTGCGAGTCGCATGAGCAGGGGCTCAATGCCGCCGGTTGTCTCGGAGCCAGACGCCACGGCGTCGAGAATGAGCTGCCAGCTCTCCTCGGGGCGCGTTCCCTGTCCACGCATTCGATCCATGGACTTCAAGATGAGTTCCTCAAGGAGTCTCGTCGGCGCTCGCCCTTCGCCCCGGCCCCGGCGAGGACGCGGACAGTCCACCTTTATGACGGTCTGGAAGTCGTCTGACAACATGTACCAAGTCCCGTTGAACACGTAGCCCTGTAACGCGCCGACGACTGGAAGGTAGAACTGGAGCTGCATCGCCGCTGCCTGCAGCTCATGCTCGGGCAGTCGCTTCACCTCTACGACAAGCTCAGGAGCGAGTTCCCCGTTCTCGGCAGGCGCCCAGGCAACGATATCGACCTGGATGGAGCGCTTTCCGATTGTGTCCGAGCGGACTTCGCGCTGTACGACGAACCCAGCTGATTCTAGTTCTGAGGCGGCGCGATTTCCCAGCTCACGCTCGAGGATCACAGGCGCCCCGAGAATGCGTGCTGGGTCGCGGATTCGCTAAGGGCGTCAGTGGTAGCCACTAGCTCGGCGTGCTTATCTAGAAGTGCGGCGTGCTTGCTGAACAACTCGGCGAAGCGTTGCACCGCGTGTCCCGTCGGTACAGGAACGTCGATTCCTCGGACCAAGGAGAGGTTCAAGTTTGGTTGGTTGCCCCCCCGTCCAAGGGCTCGAAGTTCGTCGTAACGCAGCCTCAACATAGTGAACAGGTACGACCCGGGCAGGCTACCCGTTGGCTGGATCGCGGCACAGGCCTGGTTCGTTGCCGCGTCGATTCCGAGCACAGCACAACGCCCCCGCGTCGCGCCTTGCCCATACATCGCTAGTACGACGGTACCGCGAGGGAAAATCTTGCAGTTTGACTCCTTCAATCCGCGTTCGGTGAGGTGTTCTGTCGTCGAGTTGATAAAGCCTCCGGTGACCTCGCCAGTTGTGACCCAAGGAATAGTCCCCCCGTAGTATTCGGGAACCGCTCGGCTTGGAGTCCCACCGGTGGCGACGTCAAGCATCTCCCCCAACTTCTTCATCTTCCACCCCTTCGTGTTAGTCACGGGGTCGCCAAACATGTGGAGGAACGCCGAGCGCAGAAGCTCCTCCGTCAGGCGGATGGCCTCCCAGCGCTTCCGCCGGATGATGTCCGCCTCGTCGAGGATGGCGGCGATGCGCTTTTGCTCCGGGAGGGGTGGGAGTAGTACCGGAAATTCCCGCAAGAGGGACAGATTAATGTGTGGCACGCCGGTAGCTTGTATTTTGCTCGCAAGGAGCCTGGCTCCAATGGGCGACCGATAGAAATGGTAGAGGTAGCGTGTGGTTGCCTTGCTACCGTCGACCGACATCTTCATTTGACTCTGCGAAACTACGTACCGAGGAAACCGCGAGTTCAGCGGAATCTCAGCAACCTGCCCAAGCGTGCCTCGCTGCGTGAAGACGAGATCACCTGGGTAGGCCATGTTCGGCTGGAGGCTGGCAGCCTTCGCATCACTCACAAAGACAAAGTGGTCATCGATAAAGCGTGAGTTCCTGCCGTCAAGGTTAATGCCGCGAATCACCGGAACTCCCGGAGCGTCGACGTAATCGGCTGAGGTTAAATTAGAACCAAAGGGGCCTCCAACGAACGAGTAACGCGTCTGGACTGCAAGGTCCTGCATCTGCACCAGCGACCACCCGTTGGGTCGCTTCGCTTCGAGGGCTGCGGGAACACTCACGCCAACAGCCTCTCAAGCTCGTCCAAGTGCTTCGCGATCTCGGTTTCTACCGACCGCAGCTTCTTAAGCATCGCCTTGGGCGACTGGTATTCCACCTCTTCGTGTACGAGTTCTTGGTACCTGTTGAAGGTCAGGTCGTACTTCTGCTCCCGAATCTCGCTTGCCGACACGAAGAAACACTTGCCGGCTCGGTCCTTGTCCTTTCTCGGGTCACGCGCGTTCCAACGCTCAACGCAGTCGGGGAGATCGTTGTCCCTTACTGGCCCAAGCGCCGTGTAGTCCTCGCAAGCCGGTGTGCGTTTGTCGTCAAGCGAGAAGCCGTCCTGCTCGACGTTGTAGAAGAACACATGGTCGGTCTTACCGCCTTTTGTGAAAACGAGGACTGCCGTCGAGACGCCCGCATACGGCTTGAACACACCGCTCGGCAGCTTAATCACGCCCTCGAGCTGATTTTCGTCAAGAAGGCGTTTGCGCAAGTCCTGGTGGGCCGTTGATGTGCCGAAGAGGACACCGTCGGGTACGACCGTCGCGCTCCGCCCGCCGTTCCTGAGCATGCGCAGGATGAGCGCCACGAAAAGCAGTTCAGTCTTCTTCGTCTTTACGGCCCGCGTTAGCGTGGGGTGAACGTCGCCGTAGTCGAGACTGCCTTTAAAGGGCGGATTGGCGAGGACAACGTCGAAGCCGTTTTCCGCTTCCTTCGGGAACTTCTCAGGAAAACTATTGCTCAGAGTGTCCTGGTAGTGGATGTCAGGGTTGCCGACGCCATGCAGCATCAGATTCATGCTCGCGATGCGCAGCATTGTGCTGTCGAAGTCGAAGCCGTGGAACATGCCGGATTGAATGTGCGCGCGATAGGGCTCGAGCTTGTCCCCGGTATAAATTGGATGACCCTCTTCGTCTTTGAGTACGGCGCTCTTCGACGTGTACCTCCGAAGCAGGTACTCCATCACGCCGACCAGAAACCCCGCGGTACCGCACGCTGGATCAGCGACTTCTTCCGTTGGCTTCGGATCGACAAGCGCCGCCATCATCGAGATCACGTGGCGGGGAGTACGGAACTGGCCGTTGATGCCTGCAGTGGTCAACTTGCTCAGGAGATACTCGTAGAGATCGCCTTTTGCGTCGCCCTGAGTCAAGGGCAGTTGGTCAATCATGTTCACGGCAGAGACTAGCAGGCTGGGCTTCTGCACCATGAGCTGCGCGTCCGACATGTACTCAGAGAAAGTGGTGCCGCCGTTTAGCTTACGAAAGAATGGAAAGAGCTCGTCCCGCACGAGTGGCAGCATCTCGGCGCCACCGAGCTGTTTCATGTTTCCCCAACGCAGATGCTGTTGAGATTTAGGGAATGTGCGAGGCCATTCCTTCGCCTTGGTACGCTGAGCCTTTTTCTCCTCCCGGGTCTCGTTGATGTCGAGCATCCGCGCGAACATCAGAAAGGAGATCTGCTCGATGACCGTGAGCGGGTTCGTGATGCCGCCTGTCCAGAACTCTTCCCAGAGCCGATCGATGTCGCTGCGTAGTTTGCCTGTGATCATTCGTTTTGTTTCTGTGTTCTGTCAGACGGCGGTGCCGGGAGTGCGCAGCGCGAATGCCGCGCCACTGTTACTATGCGGAATGCACGTTGCTCGGGTCGAACATTTCGATGATGGAGATGAGCCGATTGACCTGGGCGTCGTCAGTAAAGATGCCGTCCACCCCGTCCGAATGGAGCTGAGTGAATGGAGCCTCGTAGAGATCTTCGATGCGAAGCATGCCGTGGTCCGTAACGTGCTGCTTCACTAGGGTGAGGAACTGCACTTGCTGAGCGGTAAGCTTAGGGAAGCCGTGCACGAAGTCAGTGAAAGCCTTCTCCACTTCTTTGGCGTCCAGCCCAATTAACCCCCGAATCACAAACTGAAGCCGGTCGCTGGCCGTGCTTGAGCCCTCACCCTCTCCATCGGAGTCTTGAGAAAAGAGACGACCCAGATCCGCGCCCGGGTCGACGCCGATAACGAGCTCGGCAAGCCGCTTCACGTCCGCGTCTGAAACCCGGATGTTCGCCCGAATCTTCCGGAGCACCAGATCCTTGTCGAAGTGCTCCAGCAGCGCCTTCTTGACGCGGTTGCGGTACTCGACGAGCTGAAGGCCCTCGAGCTTCGTCTGGAAGGAGGCACGGATCTGGCCCGTGTCACGCACGTCGAGCACCATCGGCACGAACTTGGTCGTGGGCCGATAGCTTTGGTGCCGCATGATGCCGCGCAGGTCGACGCGCAGCTCTTCGAGCTGTGATTGCGTGGCTTGCTGCCAGAAGACTTTGCTGCGAACCTTCTTGATGGCTTCTGCCTTGGCCTTCACTGGGTTGAGGTTCATCTGCAGGTTTTCGACCTGTTCACAGACAGCAGCCTGGTGTGTGTCCCGCTCAGGCAACTGCTCAAGTTGGGCGGTTTGCAGGCGAGTCACGGTCAGATCGAAACGGTACGCGGCATCTTCTCCCCGTTCGTGAATGAGGTGCATCAGGGGGGCTGCGACGCGGCGTAGCTCCCCCTTGGTGGCGGCATGCCAGCCGCCGACAATATCCGGCTTGGAGAGCTGCTCCAGTTCCTTCCAGTGCTCTTTGGCCGCTATGGCGTCCGTGAGCTGCACGGCACGGACCATTCGAGTGATGTGTGCCACGGCCAGATCGACCGTTTGCTGGTCTAGCGCCTGCACGGCGGCGTCAGCCAGGTCCAAGCGCGCCTCGAACACCTGTTGCAGAAGCGAGCGGCTGATGCTGGGCTGCTTCTCCTCGTACCGCTCGTCGAAGAACTCGAAATTTCCCCAGTGGTCGAAAATCAAGAACTCGGTCTTGTGTTGGCCGTCACCGAACAGGTTCTCGCAAAGCCGCGTCCCTCGTCCGATCATTTGCCAAAATTTCACATAGCTTTTCACGGGTTTCGCAAAAACGAGATTCACCACCTGCGGCACATCGATGCCCGTGTCCAGCATGTCGACCGAGATCGCGATGGTCAGCTCGCTGTCCTTGTCCTTGAATTGGTCGATAAGGGCCTCCGCGTTCGGGTCGTAGTTATCGATGACACGGCAGAAGGCGCCTCCGTACTGGGGGTAGAGCTCGTGAAACACCTTATCCATGAGCTTGGCGTGCTCGTGGTTGCGGGCGAAGATGATGCTTTTGCCCGGGCGGCTCCCGCTCGAGTCGCGCAGACCGTGGTCCATCAGGTTGCGCAGGATGATGCGGTTCGTGTCCTTGTTGAATACCTGTTTGTCGATCCGACCTTGCTCGAATTCGACCTCGTGCGGATTGTCAATATCCGCCTCGAGGTCAGCGCGCTGCTCGGCAGACATTTGGCTGTACTTGATACCCTCCCGCAGAAAGTGTGTCGTCAAGCGGACGACCCGAAACGGGGTGAGGTACGGCGGATTGTTACGTATCGCCTCCGGATACTCGAAGTTGAACGTGGGGTCTCGATCCGCACACTCGAAGAGTTTGTAGGTGTTGCGCTCCACGAACTTAACAGGCGTTGCTGTGAGGCCCAGCTGCAGTGCGTCGAAGTACAAGAACAGGTCCCGGTACTTGTTGTAGATGCTGCGGTGGGATTCGTCGGCAATGATTAGGTCGAAGAACCCCGGGTCGAACGACTGGAATACGTTCATCATTGCCGGGTACGTGCCGACGAAGACGCGGTGCTTGGTATCTCCGAGTGCAGCGCGGTCCACGATGATGCGTGGCTCACTGGGCAGGTGCTCTTTGAACGCGTTGATGGCTTGCTTGCGCAGCTCGCGCCGGTCACACAAGAACAGAATGCGCTTAGCCCAGCGTGCCCGCGAGAGCACATCACAGACTGAAACTGCCACACGCGTCTTACCGGTCCCCGTCGCCATTACAATCAGACCGCGGCGACGCTGAGCGCTGAACCGTTCGCAGACCCGCTTGATCGCTTCAACCTGGTACATGTAACCGGCGATTGCAGCGTTGGGGGCGATGTCTGCCAGCTTGAGCTTTTCGTGGCGCTGGAAGTGCAGGCTCTGAAGGCTGGCTTTGGAGTAGTAAGCAAACAGCCGCCGCGGCGGGTACCCCTGAGCGTCGTCTTCGATGAAAATCTCCGCGCCGTTCGTGAAGAAGATGGTTGGGCGCTCGCCGTACTCCGTCTCCAGCGCGTTGGCGTACATCTGCGCCTGCGTGCGGCCGACCTCCGCATCCTTGCTGGTGCGCTTGGCTTCGATGACAGCGAGCGGCTTGCCGTTGTCGTCCCACAGTACGTAGTCGCAGCGTCCCTCGCCGTTCTTGCCAGTAGCGTATCCGGTGGGCAGGCCCTTGATGACGACTTCTTGTCCGACTTCTTCGGTGCTCTTTCCGTGCGAACCCACATCCCAGCCGACGTCCACGAGCGCTTCGTCGATGAAGCGGCGCCGAGTTTCTTCCTCGTTCAAGTGGAGAATGTTGGTGGCGACCTGCTCTCCCTGCTGTCGGATGGTCGCGAGCTCTTCCTCGGTTTTGACGAGTGCCCGCTCCACCTCCTGTTTGGCCGCCTCGGCATTGGCGGCTTTCTCGCGCTCAGCTTTCAGAGCGGCCTGGAGCGCGGCCATCTCGTCTTCGCGTTGTGCGTCGAGTTGTCGTTGCTTGTCGAGCTCTTGCTGCAGCACCTTGCTCAGCGACTTCGTCGATTCCGGCGGGGGCTCTTTGAGCGCCTCCGGCGTTTGGTCCCGGGTTCCTCCGAGAACCGTCAGATAGAACCAACGGGCGACATTGAGCGCGTCGTCCAGCCGCGCGACGATGGTCTCGCTCGTCACACTGTTGCCGTGTGCACCCTTGTTGCCGGTCTTCCGAAGCGCATGCAGGCGCAGTTGGATGACGTTGGGCGTCGCCGCGGTGAACGCTCGATCTTCCAACAGATCGATGAGTTGCGCGTTGTACGGGCGCGGAAGGCGATGTCGCTGATACAGCTGCTCCACGAGCTCTTCGGCGAAGTTCCTTAGCTTAACGGCCGCACTAGGAGGGTCGCCGTGCGCGTACTTCTCCGCGAAGCCGCCCAGATCGGACAGCAGTGGGACTTGCGCCCGAAGGAACTCGAAGTTCAGCGACTTCACGAGCGCTGCGCCTCGCACAGTTCCGTGCCCGTTCGAGGTCGGGTCTTGGTCGTCGTTGTTCGGTCCCATGGTCGCCGCAATTGCAGGACCCGTTCCATGTGCTCTTTCATTCGCGCCTTCACTCAGCGAGCCCCAGGCTCTTCATCCTGTTACTTAGCGTTTGCCGGCTGTTCAAGCCTAGTAGTTCTGCGGCGCGGCTCTTATTGCCTTCCGCTTCCTTCATCGCACGAGCAATATATGCCTTGCTGATGTCAGCCAGGGTCTCATCAAGCTCGAAGCCGTCGCCGAGCGCCTTCTGGTTCAGCGCGGTTTTGTCCGTTCCAGGCTCGCTCATCAAGGCGGCTCGCATGTCGTGCTCGGAGATCGTCGCTCCCTCTGTCCATACTGTCGCGCGCATCAGGGTATTCTCAAGCTCGCGCACGTTACCTGGCCAGGAGTGATTCAACAGAAGGTTCCTTGCAGCAGCGGAAATATTCTTGCGCACGTACCCAGGTTCTTCCTGCAGTCCAGAAGCGTTGGCCTTTTCGAGCAGATTCTCGATGAGGAGCCCCAGGTCGCCCTTCCGCTCGCGTAGGGGCGGAGGGCGCAGAACCGCGATCGCCAAGCGGTAGAAGAGATCTTCTCGAAAGCAGCCCTCTCGACACTCGGTCGCCAGGTTGCGGTTGGTCGCCGCTATGAGTCGGACATCAAGCGGGGTGGCCTTGGTGTCGCCCACGGGGGTGACCTCTTTCTCTTGCAGTACGCGAAGCAGCTTGACCTGCGCGTCGAGCGGCAGCTCTCCCACTTCGTCAAGGAAGAGCGTTCCCCCGTCCGCTCTTCGAAAGTAGCCCACGGAATCCGACGTAGCGCCCGAGAAGGCGCCCTTCTTGTGCCCGAACAACAGCGACTCGACGAGGTCCTTGGGCATGGCGCCGCAATTGAGCGCCAGAAACGGCTTGTCCTTCCGCGGGCCTTCCTCGTGAATAGCGCGAGCGAGCAGCTCCTTTCCCGTGCCAGACTCGCCCTCGATCAACACGGAAACTCCACGCACAGCAATGCGGCGCGCGCGCCGGATAACTTCAGCCATCGCCTTGCAGCCGTAGACGATATCGCCGAAATGCGGTGTTTGCGGAGGCGCCCCGTCGCTTCGTGACTCAAGCGAAGCGTCGGGACGCCGCAACAATTCAGGGATGAGGTCTAGGAATTCGGCAGCGATGTTGAGGGGAATGGCCGCCGTCTGCAGCCCCCGTTCCTTCGACGTCTGGATCAGCTCGGCTGGGTACTTCGTCTTGCCTAGAATCACCCAGGCCGCGCCCATCATGGGTGTACCGGGGCTCACGTGGAGAGTGAGCGCGAGCGCCTTGTGCTGCTTTGCACTCTCGGCCCGGAGTATGCCGAGAGCTTCATCAGCGAGCTTGTAGATGGCCGCAAAGTCGGTCGGGTCGTCCAACTCCACCTGTCGCAGTGTCACATCGGCAGCGGTCTGTTGCCTGGCCCAGCGCACATAGCCAGCGCCTTCCTTCTTCGGGTAGTTCGACAACAGCACGACCTGATCGAACTCGCGGCTTCGCAATGCCTGCCCAATCGGCCCCGCCCCCGCAGCGGCTTCCCCCTCCGCCGCGCGGAGGTCCGTCTTTCCAACCCAGCAAACTAGAACCCTGAGCACGCCCGCAGGGTAACAGAACTTGCGACCGGGTAAGAGTCTTTGCGCTCGCCGATGTCGTTTTTCTAGCTAGATCCCACCTGGGCGGGGAAAATCCCGGGCAATCCAGATGGAACGCTTCCTGCTCTATCGGTCGCCATGACTCACCTAGCCCTCATCGCCCAAGTCTCCGCAAGCGCCAACGCGGTCGATATCACGATCCGCGATTCCCGCCTGGACACGCTTCAGACCTTCGAGGTCCTGACTGATTCGCAACAAGAGCAGCTCGCCCACGACGCATGGCACGTCGGGCTGCGCGCCCTCATGAACGCCTACCGTCAGGCTGAGGAGGCGCGGCTCCAAGACATCGGCAAGAGCCTTACTGATGACCTGGGCGAGCAATTGCGCCAACACGCCGAAGCGCAGGAGAAGGCTATCGCAGCGGCGTTGGGACGGTACTTCGACCCCGAGAGCGGAGAGCTTGGTGCCCGGCTTCGCCAGTTCATGGGCGACCAAGGAGCGTTAGTCCACTTGCTTCAACAGCACCTCGGTCCGCGCAATAGCGTGCTCGTCGAAACCCTGACCAAGCACGTCGGGGAAGAGAGCCCGCTCTTTCGACGCCTCAGCCCTACGGACAGCGAGGGCCTGGTGTGCATTTTGGGTGATCGACTTCGCACGGTACTCCAGCAAGAGCATGGCGAGTTCCAGAAGGCCCTCGACCCCCTGCAAGCGGACGGCGCCGTCGGCCGCTTCATCGGCAGGCTCCGCGAGGAGCTCAAGCGCGCGGAGGACGACCAGGCCCAGCAACTCAAGGTCGCGTTGGCTGCGCTGGACACAACGCAGGAAAATTCGCTGCTGAACCAGCTCCGCCGAGAGACCCAATTGGCCCGGACCGAGCTGCTGCAGGCCATTAACCCCGCGCACGAAAACTCTCCGCTGGCCCTGATCAGGACTTCCCTCAGCGAACTACTTGCGGAGTACGCCAAGTCCACCAAAGAGCAGCTCGATGAGGCCAAGAAGCAAACGGCGGAATTCCAGCGTGACGTTCGGGATGCCGTTCAACGCATCGAGACTCGCCGCCGCGAAGACCAACGCAGTCCGCGCGGCGGCGGAGTGTTCGAGGACGCCGTGGCGGAGTTCGCCCAAGGGCACCTTGGTGGCCTCGGGTATATCGTCGACACCACGGGCAACGTCGTGGGTCTCCGTCCGAACTGCAAGGTCGGCGACGTCGTCATTCACTTTCCCCGCGATCATGCCTTTGCCGGCCATCGCGTGGTGATCGAAGCCAAGCGCGACAAGAGCTACACCCTCAGCAAGGCACTCGATGAGATTGCCACCGCGCGAAAAAACCGCGACGCCGGCTCGGGAATCTTCGTTCTGGCTCGTTCGCATGCTGCAGTGGGCTTACCAACCTTCGCCAGGTACGACCAAGACATCGTCGTCATCTGGGATGACGAAAATCCCGACACCGACCCCTACCTCCAGGCAGCCATCATGGTCGCCGTCGGCCTCGCCACCCGCAACACGACAACCGCAGAGGTCGGCGATCTCCATGCGCTTCAGGGCATCGAACAGCGCATCGTCGGGGAGCTGCAGCGTCTCGACAAAATCCGCAACTCTGCCGCGACAATCCGCAAACAAGCCGATGCCATCGACAAAGAGGTCACCGTCGGCGAGAAGAAGCTCGGAAAGATCTTGGATGACGCGAAGAAGACGCTCACTGCGCTGAACATCGAGCTCCGCGACGAAGAGCTTGGGCGGGCTTCACCAATTGAAGTGAATGTGGAGATCGCGGATACTGGCCTACTATTGGCCGCAGGAGCGGGGGAATGAGCAACGCACATTCAGAAGATATCGCCGACTGGACGGATGGAGCCAGGGAGACGTCGGCTGCCCTGCAGGCAGTCGCGAAGGACCACGCCATTCCCGTAAAGCGAATGGTGGCACTTGAGGGATTGCGTCCCGCTGAGGTGTACGCGCTGCTCACGTGCTTCATCAGTCCCAAGCCCAACGGCTTTTACACATTTCTTGGGCAGCAACAGGAAGGAATGCCCGGCGACGGGCTGATCTGGTGGGACTTCGCTCTGACCTCCGGCGACGTCTTGCTCACGATCAGAAGCGGCGTCGCGGGCCTGTATTGCGACATCTGGAACGGTCCAGAAGTATTTGACCCAGAGCGTCTGCTCGAATCTAACATTCAGCGTCACAATTCTCGCATTAAAGCGCAGCTTGCCGAATACGAGTGCCATCACGTTTTCGTGAACCACTACGCGAGCTATGAGCGCTCGCTTTTCTGGATCCTCGAAGAACTAAAGACCCTTACGTTGGCTCCGCCGCCAAGACCGCCGATCATCCTGCCAACCAAGGAATTGGCGGACGCGGCTATGTTGGCTGAAACGGAGTTCATGAAGCAGAGCCTCAAATTTCATGTGCTTGCAAAGAGTTTTGTCCTGAACGCCGCGTTCAAGTGCGAGGCTTTGCTGAACGCGCTGCTACGCATCGGCTCGCCCTTGCCTCTTCGCACGAACCCAAAGGCCTTGCGCCTCGTTTTGAGGTCGAATTTCCGACAAAAACTAGAGATTCTGCACTCCTACTCGATCCTGATCGCCAAGCCGATCTCGCTGAACGCGGAGCCTGCGAAGGCTGCTTTCGATCTCATGGAGAAGCGCAACAAGTACGTCCACGCCGAGGATAGCGAGCACACGCGACTTGACGACGCGATGTTCGACGGTCCCTTCCCGCTCTATGGAAACGGGCCGCACAGCCCTCTCACCGACTTCGCGCTGCGCGCGTACCACGTGCCATCTATGGCAGATGTTGAGTGGGCGTCACGCACGGAGAAAGAATTCGCCGAGCTCGTGCTCGGGTGCGTCAAAGCCGATAACCGGGACGAGGTCGAGTTAATGCTGAAGCAGACACAGCTTGGGTTCGATCCACGTCGCGCTGTGTTTTCTGTTCCCTACCCATCGACGCCGTTCGTTTCGATACTCGGCGCCAGCGGGGAGCACGATTCGGGTGGGGAGGTCGCAACAGGCCCCGGTGCTTTCGCGAAGTAGCTTGGTCGAATGCGACGGTCCTAATGCGGCGTACGTTGGCATGCTCGAATACTCGCCAAATCTCCATCCGACGCGAAAAGGATAAAAGGGATAAGAACTGCTCACGGGGTAAGGAGCTCCTCGATGAGCGTTTCGATGATTTCGGCTTCCGCCCGCTCGAACGTTCGGCGCAGCTTTCGTCGGACCTCGAAGCGGGCGACGTCCCCGGCGAGACTGTCGTTGAAGAGCTCGCGGAGGGGCTGACCGCGCAGTGCCGCTAGGTCACGGGCGAAGCGTAGGGTGCTTGTTCGGAGGCTATTTGGATTCATCGTCGAACTTCTGCAGGGCAGTGCGTGACCAGGCGACGGACCACGCCGCCGCCTAGCTGTGCCTGCCGCATCCGAGCTCCGCCATGAGTTTCAGCGTCTCGGGCGGCGGACCGCACGCCTCCCGCTCCCGTCTAGACCACTCCCGAGCCCGCTCACGCTCGACCTGCGCTTCGTGTGCTCGCCGAGCATGCACTCGATCGCATTCCAATCGACTCTTTCGTCCGCTTGCCTCGTGCTGCAGGAAATGGTCGAGGCTGCCCCAAATGTAGGTTGGCGTTGGCGTACCGAGCGAGACGCGGAATGCTTCCTCGATTGCGTCGAGCTGCGCGAGCATCTTGGTGTCCCGATCACCCTCGATCATGCTTACGCATGCGGCGGCCATCGAGACGACCGTCGCGTCGAACAGCTTGCCTCCACGCCCGAATCGGCGCACTCGCAGCTTAGCCAGGGCTTCCACGGCGACCTCGCAGTCGACTTCCGAAGGCTTCAACTGTTGGCTTTCCTTGCGCCCGAAGTTTTCCGGTTCAACACGCGAAAAAGAAGAAGAACTATTCAGTTCTTTAGGATCCGGGAGTTCCCCGGAAACCACTACCGCGCGCCCGCCGGAAGCGATTTCCATCTGTTCGCACGGGCGCGCTCGCCGTTCCGAGTCTGCGCGTTTCCGCGTGCGCCCCTGCGTCTCACCAGCGTGCGCCAGGATGGGCAGCTTCGCTAGACGAACACCTCGGTCCCGCGCCGCTTCACGCCGAGGCGCGATTGCCGGCGGTGATCGGTCATCGAAGTACTGTGCGTCGAACTGCTCAACGGCCGCGAGCAGCGCCTGCCCCGGCTCGTAGTGAAGTCGGTCCGTACCGTCCGGAAGTCTTACCGGAAAAATCTCCACTACGGCGCCAGCTTTCAGCACTTTCGTGAAAGTGCGGATCGACCGAGCATCATACCCAGTGAGCATTGCAAGGCGTTCTTGCCCAGGGTACGCAACTCTGCGACCAGCTTGCCAATGGACGGCAAGCTGTATCAAGCATGCCCATGGACCTTTCTCAAGGTTCCGGAACGCAGGGACATGCTCACGCATGAACGCGAGCGCGATCAAGTGCCGCCGCGTGAAGTGGCCCCAGGCGCCGTCGGCGTCGTCGCCTCTCAGGCGTGGCCCAGCGCCGCGACTCGACTCAACTGAGGGGCGAGGCAACACGCGCGAGAGCGTCATATTCACGGGCGCCGACATCACAGCGCACCGACCTTTCCAGCCGCGCCGCTCCACGTGAGGACCAGCTCCGCCAGGCGGATCGCCCGCGTGACTGTCAGCGGCCCGCCGTCGAGCACGCTCTGCGCCAGCTTCGCGCCGCTCGCGTCCAACACGGCGTCGGCCAACGCGATGGCGAGCGACACGGCGCCATCGTCACCGCTCGCGACTGCGCGTAGAAACGCCTCCGCGATCGCCCCCGGCCCTTGTTGCCCTGCGGAACAAATTGCGGCGTCCGCCGGTATTTCGCGGAATTCTGCGGATGGCTGCTCAGCGACAAATTCCTCAATTTGCCGAGGAATACCGTCCGCTGCCACCTCCGGGCCACTCTTCAATTCCCGGCGCCTCCACTGTAAATACTCGGAATTATTCAGTTTCAATCGTCACAACAATCCGTCACTGGCCGGGCAGGGCGCCCAGCGCCGGCCACTTATCGCTGAGCAGTGCGCCAGTCGCAGCATGGCGATCAGCGCTATGCTCAGGATATGACCGCGGCGCTCGAGGAAATCCTGGCAACGATTCGCCGGCTACCACTGCCGGAGCGCCTGCGACTGATTGAGCGAGCGTCGATCGAAGCCGCGGAAGATTCACCGCAGCAGCCTGCGGTGGGCGACCGCAAGCGGACGATCAGCTTGGATGAGTTCTTGGCAGCTCGCGTCACTCCCCCACCTGGTGTGGGCCCGGTCAGCCTAGAAGATATGGATCGCGCCATCGCCGAGGGCGCAATCGGCCGTGGAAGCGTTTGACACGAACGTCATCGTGCGCCTGTGCGTACGCGACGACGAAGATCAATACAGACGCGCTGAGCTAGTCTTTCGCCGAGCGACTACTGGCACAGGAGCATGGCTCTCGAGTGTTGTGCTTGCTGAAGTCGGCTGGGTGCTGCGCGTCGCTTACAAGCTCGATCGCGCGATCATAGCCGCAACGCTGCGTGGATTGATCGATATTGACGGAGTTCATGTGGAGGACGACGCTACGACACGTGTTGCGCTCTCCGCTTTTGAAGCTGGCCCTGCAGATTTCGCTGACTATCTCATCTTGGAGTCGGCACGACGCCGGAGTGCAATCCCGCTTCACACGTTCGACGAGCGCTTGAGCCGAGCCGACGGTACCAAGTTGGTGTAAGCGCTCCCTCGCCGCCTGAGCTCTTGGCGGATCAGAACGACTACATCCCACGCTTCGCCCTGCCGCCAAACGAGCGCGCTCACGAGCGCCGTCTCGACCACATTCGACAGCTCGTACGCCGAAGACGGCAACTCGGTCGTCCTTGCTCTGACCGTGGCTGATCGAGCGAGGAGCGTTTGCTCATCTGCATAGTCATTTTCTTCGAAGGCTACCGCTGCCGGGCAAACCGTCCTACGAAGTGGCTACACTCCGGAGTGTACCCAAAGCTTCTGCCCTACCTTTGCGCGAGGGTCGCCAAAGTCGGGCGGAGCGAAGCCAGTATGCCGATAGACGAACACAACCTCGCCTACGCGCCATCCGATGCGGAGATCCTTCCCTCACGCAAGCGCCGCGAGCGATTTCAGCGTCCGAGCGCACTGGCGGGGGCGCTGCTCTTAGCCCGTAGCCTGATCCACGGGGCAATGGCATTGGTCAGATATGCTTCGTTCGGAGCGGCCCCGGGCTGGCCCACTCTCTTGGAGAATTCTGCGCTGGCAGTCGTGGGAATTGGCCTGATTCTTAGCAACCGCCGCTACCTACCGCAGCTGGCGCTTGCGTTGCTCGCTATTGATGCCGTCCTCTCAAACGTGCTCGCGAGTCGAAGTGACTTCAGGATGTCGGTCGCGCTCGCCACCCTAATGTGGCTCGCGCAAGCGATCGGGGTGTTGGTCGCGCTGCTACCATTCCCGCTTCTCCTGCTCGGCCGCCCCACGCCGTTGCGGCGCAGGTTCGCGCTCGGTATCTTTGCCGTGTACGCGTTGTTCATGGTCGCCGCGGCGATCATGACGGTTGAGTCGAGCATATTTGTCAAGAACCATCCGCCAGGGAGCCTCTCACGCTACGACGGAAGCGGCACCGGCCACCGTCAATGAGCGTCCAGCGCGGGCTCTAGTCCGTCAAACCGCCGACATCGCGAAAGACGTTCGTCAGCGATGTTCGATGCGAGCGGTACCGGGAGCTGGCTCACGCGCTGCCTGCAGCGCCGCACCCAAGGCGAGCTCACCCGAGTCGCCGGCGTAGAAGTAGCTGCTCCGCGAGCAACCCATGTCGTCGTCTCAGTTCTTCTGCGATCAGGACAACGACATCCCACCGCCTCGCCTCGGCTGCCAAAACCAACGCCCGCGCCAGCGCTGTTTCCACAACGTTGCCGAGCTCATACCCCTCGGACGATTCCGTCACATCGCCACGATCGATCGCGCACTTTGATGCACGATCTGACGCGCTGGCCGAAGCCACTGGAACGCCAATCGAGCCTTTTTCGTGCTCGATCGTGCCAGGCGGCTGCCTCTGGTCGTTTTCAATTCCCGGCGCCTCCACTGAAAGCCACGGATATCGCTGACATTTTAAATCGTCAGAAGCCGGGAAACGCACCCGGCTTCTGACGATTCGTCAGAAGAACAGCCGGCGTGCGAGCGTGGT
>Ga0164309_10000012_pt1 | contig 103948 bp, 80 predicted proteins | sample Whisoiple_247_MG_FD_109984 | JGI IMG/M metagenome (GOLD analysis project Ga0164309, IMG submission 109984) | Soil microbial communities amended with fresh organic matter from upstate New York, USA - Whitman soil sample_247_MG | ecosystem: Environmental > Terrestrial > Soil > Unclassified >... | reverse complement strand
GGTGGTCTGTCGTGCAAGGATTACAGCTTGTACGTTCGCCCCAATGCCTTCTTGCCGTTCCTCGACAAGGCCGAGAAGAAGGGCGGAGAAGAGCCGCTCAAGCCGGTGTTCGATTGCGTGGCGCCGAACCCGCAGGGCACGTTGACCGCGTTCTTCGGCTACCAGAACGACAACGGCGTGAGCCTGACGGTGCCCTACGGCAGCAAGAACAAGCTCGCCAAAGACAGCACCAACCAACGCCCCACGCGCTTCATGCCTGGACAACATGACTTCGCCTTCGGTGTCGACTTTGGTGCTCGCGACAAACTGAGCTGGACGCTGTCACCGGACAACGGCAAACCGACGACCATCAACGTGGACGCGAACTCGCGTCGCTGCGGGGGAGACCAGGCCGCACAAGCCGAGTGTGCCCTCGCTTGTCGCGCCAGCGAAAAGGTTGCGTGCGCCGACGTGCCCGCGTTCGAAGGTTGCGTCACGTCCTGTCTCGGTACCACCCAGTTCGTGATCGACATTTTCCCGTATTGTCTGGATCAAAACACGGCACTCAACGTCTGCACCGCAGGCCTCTCCTCCGATCCGGCAAACTGGGTGTGCTTGGATGGAATTGGCGTATTCCCGGGTGACGGCTGCCAGGCAGAAAACGACGCCCTCGGCGCGTGCTTCTCGATGTAATATGGCGTAATGGCCGCACTACTCTGGAAGCAGCAGGTCGGCGAGCAACTGATCGAGGCCGGGCGCGCGTTGGCGGAAGGCAACGCGCGCCGGGCGAGCGCGGCTCTCGGAACGGCGGTCGCTTATCTGGAAAAGGCTCGCTCCGCCGGGGATGCGAGCGCCGCAGCCCTGATGCTGCAATTGAACATCGCGAGGAACGAGGAAAGTACCGAGCGCTTCAGCTTTGCGCCCGGTGAGCTCGAGGAATTGAACGCGCGCAATCAGGGACGCTAGAGCGCTGGGTTCAGCTGCAGAGGCGGCTCGAGAAGCGCCTCTGCTCGGTCGTCATTTCGTCGCGGCCGACGCGAGCTGGACTTGCAGCGGTACGGCCGCGCTCGCCGCGAGGTTCTGCACGGTCTTCGCCCAAGCGCCCGCGTCGCGCACGTGACCTGCGCGATCCCACGCTGAGCCGACGCGGTACGCGACGCGCCCGGCCGCGTCCGTGGACGTGACTGCGAGATAATCGAGGTCCGTCACCTGCGCTTCGAGCGCTGCGCCCGGGCTCAACACGACCGCACAGCCGAGGTTGCCACTGGCCGTCCCTTTGGTGTCTTTGACTGGCTCCCAAACGCGCATCGAGCTCGACCCTGGGTCGGTCTGCACTGCGCCGCCCGCGTGCTTGGCGATGCCAATGCCGACCGAGAGCGGGCCTTTGCTGCCAGTGAACGTGCTCTCGAAGCGATTGAATGGCGTGCCGGCGTCCAAAATGACGCGCTTGGTCTCACTGACGTGCGCGCCGCCCGGGATCTCCCAAGGGGCGTAGCTGAGCTCGAAAACGAGCCGAATCGGGCCGTTCGCGAGCACGCGCGAACGAGTGAAGTTGCGTGAGGTGTAAAGCTTTCCACCCGCCCAAATGCCGAGCCCCCCACAACCGCGCGACTTGCCGACGCCGTAGAAATCAGCGCCTTGCCCGGCATCCTGATGATAGTCGTCGGTCATGTACCACTCGTTGACGACCAACTTGTTGGTGCGCTTTGCCCAAGTGTCGATCCCGCTCGATACCAGCGGATCTTTGGCGAAAGTCTCCAGGTCGGGCCCATACATGCGGTGGGCGACCAAATCATTTTCCCACACGAAGTCGTCATGACGTTCGCGCACGAAGCGACCGTAAACCTTGTACTCGGGCGCAGCCACCGCGTGAGGGCGCTCGCCGAGGCGAACGTTGAAGCGCTTCACTTCGCCAGGCGCGAAGTCGGCTTGGAACACCAACTCGTCCGGCTCGTCGTCCCCGTTCATGTCGACCAACTGTGAAAGAGCAGGGCGTCCGCCAGCGTCGACGAGCACCGCTTTCTTGAGCTCGAATCCGGAAGCGAGCTTGGCGAGTTCTGCCCCCGAAAGCGCGATGGTCTCTCGGGCGCGCGGGAACGCGGATGGATTGGCGGCCGTGACGGTGACGAGATTGCCCCCTGGCACGGCGGTTTTGGGCTCGGCCGGCTTTGCAGCGGTGAGCTTCGTCTCCACAGGCTTGGCAGCAGGCGGAGCGCCTGGCGCGGGCGGCGCAGCGAGCACAACTGCCGCACACGTGCCGAGAGAAACCGCTACCGACAACGAAAAGGCGTATCGAACTCTGATCATTGATTTGGCCCGCTTTCGGGCTCGGAAATATCACGATCGTTCCTCGTCGAGCAAGGCAACGAGCGCGCAATTGAGATAGACTGCCGCGCCCGCCGCTAGACGAAAGTAGCTCGCCATGAACGACGTCATCCTCGATCCCCAAAAGTTGATCTTCTCGGGAACCGCCCAAAAACTCGGCCGCGTCATCTCCGTGACCCCCGAAAACAGCAGCCTCGCACACTTGGCCTATGGTCGCATTCGACTCGACCGCAGCGCGCCGAACGTCAGCTTCGAGACCGGGAAGCGCGAGACGGCGCTCTTGTGCATGAAGGGAGCCTGTCGCGTCTCGGTCGATGGCACCCCGCACGAACTCGACACGTACGATGCGATCTACGTGCCGCGTGGCTCGGCGGTGCAAGTTTCGACCAGCTCTGAAGTCGATCTCGTCGAGTGCTCGGCCGACGTCGAGGGCGACTACCCGCTGCAAATCGTGCGCTACGCCGACGTCCAACAGAACTCGGCGTTGAAGTTCACCGCGGGCGGAGCGTCGACGACGCGCGACCTCAACATCATCATCGGCAAGAACGTGAACGCTGGCCGCATTCTGGCCGGCTTCACCCGCTCACAGCCGGGCAACTGGACCAGCTGGCCCCCGCACGAGCACACGAAGCTGCTGGAAGAAGTCTACGTTTACTTCGACATGCCCGCGCCTGCCTTCGGCATTCAGCTCGTGTACACGAAGCCGGATCAGCCGGAATTCGTGAGTTTGGTGCGTGACGGCGACGCCGTGTTGATGCCCGCCGGCTATCACCCGAACGTCGCGGCGCCCGGTCACAGCATCAATTTCATCTGGATGATGGCCGCGCACCGCGAGGTAGAAGATCGTCAATTCGGCGTGGTCAACGTGCAACCAGGCTTCGATCAAGCCGGCTCTGGCCTGGAAGCGAGCAAGAAGTAAGACATGGCGCTCGATTGGTTCAATCTCGAAGGCAAGGTCGCGCTCGTTACCGGCTCGAGCACGGGCATTGGCGCCGCGATCGCCAAAGGCCTCGCGCGTGCGGGTGCCGACGTCATCTGTCACGGCCGCGGTGACGAAGCGCAAACCACGAGTGAAGAGATCCGCAAGCTCGGCCCGCGCTCGGTCGCGATTTCGGCCGATCTCGCCGATCGCTCCGCGCAAGAAGCTTTTGCGCGCGATGCAGTCGCTGCGTTCGGTCGCATCGATCTGCTCGTGAACAACGCCGGCTCGATTCGCCGCTCACCCGCCGTCGACTACTCGGACGCTGATTGGGACTTCTTGCTCGAGGTCAATCTCTCCGCGCCGTTTCGGCTCTCGCGCAGCATCGGCAAGCTGATGATCGAGCAAGGCGGCGGTCGCATCGTCAACATCGCCTCCCTGCTCTCGTTTCAAGGCGGCATTCTGGTGCCGGGCTACGCAGCGTCGAAGGGCGGCATCGCCCAACTCACCAAAGCGCTCGCCAACGAATGGGCCAGCAAGAACGTCACGGTGAACGCCATCGCGCCCGGCTACATTGCGACCAAGAACACGGAAGCATTGCGTGCCGATCCGAACCGCAGCCGACAAATCTTGGAACGCATTCCCGCAGGCCGCTGGGGCGAACCCGACGACATCGCAGGCGCCGCTGTGTTCCTCTGCTCGGAAGCAGCGCGCTACGTGACGGGCCACGTGCTCACCGTCGACGGCGGCTGGATGGGTCGCTGAACGGATCGGAAGATTGGGGGGCGATCGCGTTCCAGCATCGCACCCCACATCGCGCTGAATTCCTGGCGCATCGCGCTCCCTGAATCGAGCCGCCAAGCGCAACGACCGGACGAGCCCGGGTTCGTCCGCGAGCTAACTCCGGACGACGCTTGCGCGAGCTGGCGGTCCCTAGGAAGCGATTCGCGCTCGATTTCCATCTCACTCGTCCGCGACGCCGAAGGCTGGGTGCGCCGCGACGTGTTGATTGACCATCAACAAAGAAGACGGAAAGCGCGTCTACTGCAGATCAGCGACTGGCGCGAATTTCGGCGCCAACACGTGGCTGATGCCGAACGCGAGCAGGTACGCGAAGCCGCAGAAGGCGAACAGAAATGCATAACCCGAGGTTACGTCGCCGGCTTTGGTGAAGTGATCGAGCAGTTTTCCGGCGACGATCGGAAACGCAATGCCGCCGAGAGAGCCGGCCATGCCGCCGAGGCCAACGACCGAGCCCACCGCGCGCTTCGGGAACATGTCCGACACGGTCGTGAACAGATTCGCCGACCATGCCTGATGAGCGGCACCAGCGACGCCGATCAGAATGACAGCCCCCCAAGTGCTGGCCTTGGTCACGAAAAGAATCGGCACCACGCACAGCGCGAAGCCGAACATCGCCAGCTTCCGCGCGCGCACTGGCGCAATGCCCTTTTTTACCAGGTAACCAGTGAGCCAACCGCCGAAGATGCTGAGCACGGTCACGATCGAGTAGATCGAAACCAAGTAGACCGCGCTCGCCTTGAGATCCAGCGCGCGAGTCTTCTTGAAATAGTCCGGCAGCCAGGTCAGGAAGAACCACCACACCGGATCGGTGAGCAGCTTGCACACGACGAATGACCAGGTTTGTCGATAGCGCAGTAGCGAAAACCACTGCTGCGCGCCCGCGCTGGACGCTTCTTTGCTCGGCGCCGAGGCGGTGGCAGCCTGCGCCTCGTCCCTGTCCGCTTGGATGTATGCGAGCTCGCTCGCGCCCAAGCGCTTGGCTCGTTCCGGAAGGTCGTAAAGCGGCAACCACAGCGCGAGGAACAAAAGCCCCGCACAGCCCGCGAGCACGAACGCCGACTGCCAGCCCCAGGTTGCGGCAACGAAGGGCACGATCGCCGGCGCCAGCACGGCGCCCACGTTGGCCCCTGAATTGAACAGCGCGGTCGCAAGCGCTCGCTCGCGCTTCGGAAACCAAAGCGCGACCGCTTTGATGGCCGAGGGGAAGTTGCCGCCCTCACTCACTCCGAGCGCAACGCGCGCCCGAAAGAAGCCACCGACACTGCCGACGAAGCCGTGTCCGAGCGCGGCCAAGCTCCAAGCGGCAATCGAAACCGCGTAACCGATCTTGGTGCCTACTCGATCGACGAACGGCCCGAACAGCAAGAGACCGATCGCGTAAGCCCCCTGAAACGCCGCGTTGACTCGGCCAAACTCCTCGTTCGACCAATGCAGCTGATCATCGAGGATCGGCTTCAGGAGCGAGAGGATTTGGCGATCGATGTAGTTGATCGATGTGCCTAAGAACAACAGTAGGCAGATCAACCAGCGGTATCGACCGACGAATTCGGACGCGCGAGGCATCGGCTAGTCCGACCTGAGCAATTCCGCGGCTACCAATTAACGGTCATGCCGGTCGCGAAATTGTGCAAGACCTGCTTTTCGCCCAGCCACCAATTCGCTTCGGCACGCATGTACTCCAAATCGAAGTGCACGTTTTCGGTCATGTTGTAGACAACGCCGCCGTTGATGCCGATTTGGTTCTTGATGTTGCTGTACTGCGGGAGCGTCTTGTCGAGGTCCGTCAAGAAGACGCGCGTAATGCCGTAGCCGGCGAAGAGATCGAACTGCTTCACCACGATCTGGCTCTGCACATAGTAGCCGTCGAAGGTGCGCAGGTTGCTTGCCGGATCCAACGCGGCGTAGCTGTTTTCGAGCGCGAAGCTGAGCCCCAGCCCTTTGCCGTAGTGCCCTGCCGCCCCGAGACGCACCGGACCGACCTCCAGTCGTCCGCCGTATCCAACACCCTCTGCCGTCTCGTCACACGGCCCGGTTGACGGCGACGGCACGCAATAGCCGGGCTTGTAAAGCTTCTGATAGGCGCCGTTCACGAACAAGACGACCTTGCCCAAGCTGCCGAAAGGTCGCTCGAAGGTCAGCTCAGCCTCGGGCCGGGCGAGCTGCGTGCGAGACCAGCCGGCTGCGCCCAATTGAACCGGATCGAAGAGCCCAACATTGAGTTGAAAGCCTGCAAGGACTGGGCTGCCATAGATGAAACCCGCGCCGAAACCGCTGCCCAGGACGCCGAAACCGACCATTCCCTGGGTGGGACCCTTCGAATCGATCTGATTCGGAAAACCGATGCCCCAGCGGTGAGCGTAGAGCGTGTTGATGTCCGTCGCCCCGCGCGAAAACAAGGTTCTGGTTCGGCCCGCGATGAAGCTTCCCCACGGCCCCTCGAGTTTGGCATAGCCCTGCCGAACATCGACGGGATTGGGGTAGTCCTTTCTCCTGCTTTCGCTTTCGACGAAAGACCACATTTGGACGTAGGCCGATGCCTTAAGGTTCGGCCATAGTTCAGTACGCACGCCGAAGCCCAGCACGTTGCCGATGAACCCGCTGCGGACGCGCATCGAGTTAACAGTACCTTGCGATGTCTCGCTGTCTTGCTTGGCATTCACTGGCCATTGGCCACCGTTGATGACCTCGGGCACGACGCTCCCATCTGGGAGCGTTATCATCTTGTTCGCGACTGGAGCGCCGTCACCGACTACCCAGCTGAGGAACGCGCCGACGCGACCGTCCGTGTACACGTCCCAATTGTCGCCTTTGACAAGCACCTTCTCCGCGTGCGCGCTCCGCGGCAGAAACAGGGCCGTCAAAAACGACAGGCATGCCAAGACGTGAAAGCAAGCTGCACACAGCCGCGAACGCGACGACATCAAACTCAGTCTCCTATTGACGGTATCGAACGAAGAAAGGGGATCAGACGGTGAGGTGATTCGGCGCGTGTCGCGGCGTTAACGAGAGGCTTACGGGCTGGTGATAGAAGTCACCCCGATCAACATCCACTGCGGTCGCCAGGTGTTGTTGGTCGGTGGCTGCACGAAGTTTGCGGGCGGCTGAACCGACATGCCGGTCAAGTCGACGGTTCGAGGGGTGCAAGCCGTGGTAGGCGTCACGTCCGATCCGCAGTTCTGCAACCCTTTGCAGTTCTCGTCGTGGATCTTCAAAGCGAGCGAGCCACCGCCCTTGGCTTTGAAGCTTGCCTTATAGTTGATAAGGTAGGTGGCCTCTTTCTCACATGCATCCCCACCTTGTAAGCCGGAGCCATTGAAGTAGTAAACGTCACCCGAAGCATCGCCAGTGGAGGGGGTTACATGGAGCTCGTACGAGTTCCACCAGCCGGTAGGATTGGCGTACGTGCCGCCGATGTACCACCAATTATTGTTGCCGGTTTCGTTGAGAGCCGCGCTCGAAGCGCGCGTGCCGCCCGTGTAACAACGAGTGCCGACCACACCGCGCACTTCGATGTTGATGGTGTACGTCTGCCCGGTTACACCTTTGACCGGGATGGTCTTCGTGCGGTCCTTGGCGGCCGCGGTGCACATCGAGCTCGAACCGCTCATCGGGCAGTTCTTGCCCATGACGTCGATGGTTCCTGAGCAACTCGCTTCCCAATAGAAGCCGTTGAGCTCAGGCACGATGTCCGCAGGGCTCAGACCACCACCGCCGGCCGCGCCGGGTTGGCCACCCGCGCCCGCGCCCGCCGTGCCCAGCTGGCCACCGCTGCCAGCGACAACAGTCGCGCCCGCTGCACCCGCTGTACCCGGCGCGCCGCCGCCCGACGCTCCAGCAGTCCCGACGACAGGTGCACCACTGGCACCGGCTGAGGTTGTCGTCGAAGCACCAGCGGTACCCGTCGCGGGAGCGCCACCGGAGCCCGTTGGCGCTCCCGCAGATCCCGATTGACCCATGGGAGCGGCCCCAGCAGTCGAGCCAGGCGTAGTCATCGGTCCGCCTTGCGAGCAACTGATGCTCACGAGTGCGCCGAAGCAGGCAGAGTAGAGGACCGTGGTTCGCTTCATTCCGAGACCGAGTGTTGAGGACACGCTGGCGTGCTCGACTTTCCGAAAAGATGGGGTTGACAGGGACCCGCGATTTCAAGGTGCGGGGCAAGCTCGGACCCCCAAAATCGGCGGGATGACACCATGTTTATCTTCATGGTGTCAACCCGCACGTGGGCAGGGCTTTGGGCTTTTTGATGCTCTACCTGGAGTTGTCATGCCGTGCGAACGACGCACGGGCGTTTCGCGCTTGCCGAGGCACAGCATGCTTCGTTTTCGAGTTCGAGCAATGATGACTATGGCGGCGCCCCCGCAAGTCTGTACGTGCCGCGACGGCTTCGATGCGACGTTCTCACTGCGGGAACGTACAGGGCGACACAATTGTCCGGGTCGCCGCAGTGGCACGCGCCTCGCAAATCCGTCACTGGATCTGCCATAGAAGTATCCCCGCACTTTTGCAGGCAACGCGGCAATCGACGGCGCGTGTCTCGATGACTCGGCTTGTTGTTTATTTTTCAAATCACCAGCATCGCGACTCCGGACATAAGCGTAGATTGACAGCCCGCAGTGCTGCGGACAACGGTCTTCCGTCAAAGAAAGCGACGCCGCCACGCCGCTTTTGATGCCCGGCATCGAAGTCGTCCCCTGCGGGCTCACGCCCCTGAAGCAATCGCCACCCCGAGAGGATTTGGTGACCATCTTCGGCCGCTTCGGCCATGTGCGACGCTTCCTATCCCCAACGCCCTCAAAAGCCGGCTCCCGCGTGAAGCATACGCGCACCACGCGTGCGTCAACATGAGCAGAGCCAAAGATTTTCCGCAACTGGAGCGATGGATCTCGATGTCGGCGCGGAATGAGCCGACATCGCGGCGGTGAGCGAGGGACGCACCCCGTGCTTACCGCACGCTGGTGTGATTTCGTGGCTGCAGTCGCCGCTTCGGGTGAACGATGCGACGCTCCCGATGCGCATCGCATCGGAATGCCCAGTGCCTAGAACTGGGCGACGGTCCCGAGGGACATCTGATCGATAGACAGCTGTATGCCATAGACGCCAACGCTAGCGCTCACGGTGCCCGTCGGGGCCGCGAAGCTCTGCCAGTACTGCTTCCAGTCGCCAGTAATGTTGTTGAGGTCCAGGGTCGCGTCCGAAATGGTGGTCCCTGAACAATCCGCCATGCTCCAAAATTTCACGCGCACAAAGCTACCGGTGCCTGCGGTCCCCTTGAACTTACCACCGACGAAGTAGTTGCCCGGCGTCAGCACGATGCACTGCCTCGGCACATCTTCGGTAGTTGCGACAAAGACGCCGTTCGATCCGGGGCAGCTCTCTGCATCTACCGACAACGTGGCGGTCTCCGAATACCACGAAGAAAATCCCGTACTAGCCGAGCCGTCGAATCCAGGATTCTGTAACTTGTTGGTGGCGCTCGGCTTGCGGCAGGCGCATGCGTGATTGCTACAACTGGGGGTAGGCAGCCCGCACTGCGAGTCAACGTTGCAAGCCACGCAGCCCCCAGAAAAGCAGTAGGGCGTACCCGCAGCGCAGGTGGGATCGATCGAGCCGTCTTGAAAGTTCCGCTGGGCAGTGCAAGAGCCCGCAGCGCAAGCCGAAGCAAACTTGCAGGGCACGGCGGCGGGGCACGACTTCGGCGCGCCCGTGCAAGTACCGCTTTGGCACGAATCCGACACGGTGCAGGCATTGCCGTCGTCACACGTGGTCGACTTACGACATGATCCCGCCCCGTCACACGCGCCGTCGGTTCCACATTGATTGGTGGTAGTCGCATCCTCGCATTGGTTGTGAGGATCCTGTCCGGCCAGGACCGGGGCGCATGTGCCGTCGCTCTTGCCGGTGAGCTTCGCGGTGCACCCTTTGCAGCCGCTGCAAATGCTCTCGCAACACACCCCGTCGACGCAATTCCCAAACGCGCAATCGCCCCCGACCGAACAGGCACTCCCAACGGGTCCGACTGCGCCACCGCCGCCTCGGCCGCTGCCGCCGGAATCGGTACCACCAATACCGCTACCACTCAACCCTTCGCCTTCCCCGACCCCACCAACACCAGCCTCTCCTGGTAGTCCACCAACACCAGCCTCTCCAGGTAGTTCAACGGAGCCAGCTTGGGCCGAACCTGACGCGCCGGCAGTCGGTTGCGGAGCCCCACCGCTGGCAACACCGGGTTCGTCTCCGGCAGCGCCCGCTTCGTCTTGGGGGGCGGGAGAACACGTTCGGGTTTCGTAGCAGGAATGAAATGGCGATGAGCACGCTGCGCTCTGTGCGCCGGCGACCCAAAAGACACCGAGCAGAACCCAAACACCCGACCTCGAGACCTTCGTTGAAAATGCCATGCCGTCCCTATCGAACGCGCCCCGAGGCGAGTTGCGAACTTTCTCGTTCGACGGACTTTGCATCAATGCCCGCGGACCATGCAACCCGAGATCCGCGGGATCGCAGCCGGTTACACCGTCCCCGGTGGAACGCTATCGACTCTTCCCCCGCTCTTTTCGCCATAGGCGGCGCTTCCAATCTGCGGGCGCCCAACACCCGCGCCGCGACGTGAGCATCAACAACGGGACGGACTCTATGACTACGGATGCGCTGGCACGGAAGTCGGTTCGGAGCTCATCTCCACACTGCTGCGACGAGCGACGGCCGCGCCGATGTGCGCACCGAACGCGCGAGTGAGTTTGTGGCCGCGGGCCCGGCCGTGCGAAAGAAGTTGACGCGCCGCACTGGGCGAGGCAGCGCCGCACTTTCCACGCCATGACGCTGACAGTCGACACGGGCTTCACAGCGTACGAGCCGCTTAGCTAGCACTGGTTGACCACGCGAACTCCATGCATTCGCGATGTGGTGCGTTAATTTCAATTCGCAATGGCGGGGCGCACCGGCGGGAAGGATACCGGTCAGCCCAACGGGCGCGCTGCCATAGCCGGGGATTGATCGATCTTTTGGGGTCGAAAGGATCCTACCAACGCCCGCCCGGTCGGGGTTGGCCTCAGAGTGATACGGTCGAGCGTCGAGACGCTTCGTCGCTGCCGATTGGAGGGACGGGCGCATAGCTCTGTCAACGTTGGACTGGACGCGTTTGCGACGACCACCTCGCCGCCGACTCGATTCGACATTCTGATTTCTGCAAGTGATGCGGGTGTCGTGGCCCACGCAGTGGGCCGGTGCGAGTCGATCCGTCACTGAAAACGCTTCGCGAAAACGAACTCGCGTTCATTTCCTGCACAAATTTGAGCAGTTTGACGCCCCGATACAAAACCATCAATGCCCGTCAGTAGACCGAAGCGCAAACTGGTGTGGTCCGAGCCGCTCTCTTCCGTCAAAAAAAATACGGCAGATGATGCCGTTCTCGCTCTCCATGCCTTGCTTGGCCGAGTAGGCCAGATACGGTACGCTTTCGGCGTCACCGGAAGCGCGCGGAGCGCATCGCGACGCGAAAGCACCGCTAACGAACATGAAGCCGGCTCGCCATGGTACCATCACGTCCGGCGTCAGACGACCAGAACTTAGCCGAGGACGGCGATGCGCCCCCGCCACGAGCACTTCCATCGGCGGCGCAGCGCTCGAGTTCCGCTCTGAAAGCGCGCGTGGAACAGCCCCTGCGTTACGGACAAACGAGCGGCAGCGGCGCGGGCGGCGCGGCGAAGGTCGGCAGCTGCGCAGTCGCAGCGGCCATCAAGGTACCGTTGTGAGCCATGCCGTTCTTCAACGAGTCCGCGGCGGTGGTCGAGCCGGCCGCGTCGTCGAACTTCCAATAGCCGACCAACCCAGTCTCGCTGCCCGTCAGCGGGTGGGTGTAGCTGTCTTTGATCTCGGTCGCAGTGCGCGCCACGTTCCACACGCTGAACTCGTCGAAATAGCCGTTAAAACAGGCTTTATTTTCTGGATTACAGCCGATCATCAACGCGCCGGATGCAGTGGCCAGCATGGAGGTGGAGCCGCTGCCGTTGCTGGTGATGCCGGCCTTGCCATTGACGTACGTGACCAGAGCGGCGCCGTCCCAAGTCATGGCGATGTGCACCCATTGATTGCTGCTCGAGTTGATGCCGAGGTCGGCGGTGCTGTCGACGTTGAAGCCGCCGTCAGTGAAGGGGTTGAGCGTCGCGTGATTGTTGGGCATGCCCATGACCGCGTTCGTCCCGAAGTCCATGCCGAACGCGGTCGTGGTTCCGGATGCGCCGTAGTAGTAAATCTCGTTCTTGTCGCCGACCCAGTCGGTCGACTTGATGTACGCCCAGAACTCGACCGTGCGCTTGGCATTGCCGATCGGCAGGGCGCTCCCCAAGGTGATCTCGACGCGCGAATAAGCCGCGTCACTATCGGAGTTGGTGCCGTTGGCGAGCAGCGCGAGCGAACGGCCCGCGCAGTTCCCTGCGCCGCCGGAACCGCCTGCCGCTCCGCCTGCGCCGGCCGCGGCGGTTTGGCCTGCAGCCTCGGAAATCCCGCTCGATCCGCCATTGGTCGCCCCGGCGCTGGGGGCGCCTGCGGTGGCGCTGCCACCGGCACCCGCGCTCGGCGCGCCCGCACTTGCTCCACCCGCACCGCTGCCTGCTGCACTCGCTCCAGCTACGCTCGCGCCTCCGCCTCCACCGCTCGTGTTGGCGGCGCCCGCTCCACTCGTTGGCTGGCCACCGCCGGTGCCACCGGTGGCTGGCGAGTTTTCGCTCGAGCAAGCCACAGTGGTGAGCAGGGCAAGCAAAGTGCCCGAAAGCATACGTGCACAGTGATGGATTCGAGCGTGGCTATTCATGATGGATCACCTCGAGCGATGGCGCGTGTTCGTATCACGATCTCACAGCGTACGCTGGCTTTTCCTCGCCCGCGCCGCAAGGAATTCACTACACTACTACACCGCTCCGCGCGTACACCGCTACGCTCCGCGCTAAGCGCCGCACGGCGCAGCACCCTTCTGGAGAACAGCCGATGAGACTCGATAACACTTACCGCTTCGCGCCGTACACGATAGTCACGATCTTGCTCTCGGCCGGACTCTTGAACTGCAGCTCGACGGATTCACCCACCTCTCCGCCGGCAACCACCGCGGGCAACGCGGGCATGGCGAATATCGCGGGCGCCGCGGGAAGTCCGGTGGTTGGCACCGCCGGCACCGCTACCGTGGGCGGAAGTGGCGGCGTACCGGCGGTGGCTGGAGCTCCGGCAATCGCCGGTAGCGGCGGCGCGAGCGCCGGCAGCGGCGGTGCGAGCGGCGCGAACGCAACTGCAGGCGCCGGAGGCGGCAGCGCAGGCAGCGCGCAGGCGGGCAGCACGGGCGCTTGCCCAGTGATCAACGATTTTCAGAGCTGGCCGAGCGGCAAAGCGCCGCTCGATATCGGCAAGCTCGCGGTCAACAACTTCAAGAGTCACACCGGTGACGCATACGGCGGCGCGGGCTACGCGTGGACGTTCACCTACGTCGGCTCTTTGCAGTTCACCAAGCTCACCATGGACAGCGCGACCAACACCACGCTGATCCAAGGCTTCGAGCGCTACGCATCCGGCAGCACTGCCGCGCCGAGCAACGCAGCGAGCGCCACCGTCGACGATCGCGCGTTCGGCGATCTGCCGCTCGAGATCTTCATCGAAAATGCGGACGACCGCAGCAAGAAGCTCGGGCTCGATCGCGCCGACCAACAGTGGGTCGGTGCCGGTGCCGACGGGATCACCAAGGACGCGCGTTATTGGGCCGATGATATGTTCATGATCACCGGTCTGCAGGTGTACGCATACCGCGCGACCAAGGATCTAAAATACCTCACGCGCTCGGCGAAGACGATGATTGCGTACCAAGCCGCGCTGCAACAAGCAGACGGCAACTTCTGGCACACCAAGCAGTCCAAGGCCTATTGGGGCCGAGCGAATGGCTGGGTCGCGGCAGGCGCGGCCGAGCTCCTGACCGATCTCCCGGCGGGCGGTGATCGCGACATGGTGATGGCTGGTTACAAGAAACAAATGGACGGCCTGCTGCCGCTCCAAATCACCAGCGGTGCTGACGCCGGCATGTGGCGACAAGTGCTCGACCTCGCGAGCTCCAACCCGGAGAGCTCGTGCACGGCCATGTTCACGTTTGCGCTCGTCACCGGTGTCCGGAACGGCTGGCTCACGGACGCCAAGTACGTCACCGCCGCGCGCAACGGCTGGCTCGCACTCGGCAACAAGACCAACAGCAGCGGTATTCTGGACAAGGTGTGCCCCGGCACCGGCCAGGCCGATGCAGGCACACTCTCTTCGCAGCAAATGTTCTACGCCAACATCGCGCTCGGTTCGAACGACCAGCACGGCCAAGCGCCGCTGCTCTGGGCCGCGCGCGCGCTGATGCGTCCTGATTGCCCGGGGGTTCGTTGATCATGTCCGAATTCGCAATCCGCCCCGCGCAGAACTGTCGCTATGACATCGTGAGCTTGGGTGAAGTCATGCTTCGCTTGGATCCAGGCGAAATGCGCGTGCACACCGCGCGCACGTTCCAAGCTTGGGAAGGCGGCGGCGAGTACAACGTCGCACGCGGGCTGCGTCGCTGCTTCGGCCTACGCGCAGCCGTCGTCACCGCCCTGGCCGACAATCCCATCGGGCGCTTGGTCGAAGATTTGATGCTGCAAGGCGGCGTCGATCTCTCGTATCTACAGTGGAAGGCGTACGACGGGGTCGGGCGCAACGTCCGAAACGGGCTCAATTTCGTGGAGCGCGGCTTCGGACCGCGCGCCGCGTTGAGCTGCTCCGACCGCGGACACACCGCGATCTCACAGCTGAAGCCCGCGGATGTGGATTTCCACAAGCTGTTCGCGAGCGAAGGCGCGCGTTGGCTACACACCGGCGGCATCTTCTGCGCGCTCGGCCCCGAGACGCCCGCGGTCGCCAAAGCCGCCATGGAAGAAGCGAAGAAGAACGACGTCCGTGTCTCGTACGACCTGAACTACCGCGACTCGCTGTGGCGTTCTTTTGGCGGCCCTACGCAAGCACAAGCCGTGAATCGCTCGCTCATGCCGCTCGTCGACGTCTTGTTCGGCAACGAGGAGGACTTCACCGCAGCGCTCGGCTTCAAGCTCCAGGGGGTCGATCACTCCTACGCGCAGCTGCCGCTCGAGAGCTTCCGCGCGATGATCAAAGAGGTGATCTCGACGTTCCCCAACATTCGCACGGTCGCCACGACGCTGCGCGTCGCGCGTTCGGCGAGCGTCAACGGCTGGGGCGCGCTTTGCTATCACGACGGCGAGTTCTTCGAGATCCCCCCGCGTGACGTCGAAATCTTCGACCGCGTGGGCGGAGGTGATTCGTTTGCTTCCGGCTTCATTTACGGGCTCTTGAGCGGCAAGCCGGCTGAGTGGGCGCTTGGTTGCGGAGTTGCGCACGGCGCGTTGGCAATGTCGACCCCGGGTGATACGACCATGGTCACGTTACCCGAAGTGCTGCGCGCCATGCAGGGCGCGAGCGCCCGAATCGAAAGATGAGCCATGTCGCGAGTTGAAGTCTGCAAACGAATCGAATCCGTCGGCATCGTGCCCGTGGTGCGAGCGCCTTCACCGGAGCTCGCGTTGCTCGCGGCTGAAGCGATCTTGGCGGGCGGGATTTCGGTGTTCGAGATCACCATGACCATCCCCGACGCCCCCGCGGTGATTCGCGCTTTGCGCACGCGCTTGGGTGACAAGGCGCTCGTCGGCGCAGGCACCGTGCTCGACGCCGCCGATGCGCGCGCGTGCATCGAGGCCGGCGCCGAGTTCATCGTCGGCCCGGGCTTCGATCCGGCGGTCATCGCCACCGCACACGAGGCGGGTATCGCCGCCATGCCGGGCGCGCTCACGCCGACAGAAGTGATCGCCGCGTGGAAAGCCGGCGCTGACGTAGTGAAGATTTTCCCCGCATCGGCAATGGGCGGCGCTTCCTATTTGAAGGCGCTCAAAGGGCCGCTGCCGCAAGTCAAATTGATGCCGACCGGCGGCGTCAACGTGAACACCGCGAAGGACTTTCTGGCCGCCGGCGCAGTCGCGCTCGGCGTCGGCTCGGAATTGGTCGACATCGCCGCAGTGAAAGACGGCCGCGCACACGTGCTGACCGAGCGCGCGAGAGAGTTCGTTGCGGCGGTAGCGGCCGCGCGCAAAAAGTAACGCGCGCCGCGGTTCGCCACCGCACAACGACCGCCGCTGTGACGCTCTCGGTGAGTGTCACAGCGCTGGAACGTCACTCAGAACTGGGCCGAATTGCTGACGAAGATTTGATCGGCGTACAACTGGATACCGTAGAGGCCGATGCGAGCACTCACGGTGCCTGCTGGCGCGGTGTAGTTGTTCCAGAACAGGCTCCAGTTGGTCGTCGTGTTGTTGAGCGACAGGTCGTCCGTGTTGCTATTGCCCCCAGTGCAATTTGCGCCCGTAAAGTAGCGGATGCGGACGAAGCTTCCGGTTTGGGGCGGCGCCTTGAACATACCGCCCATGGTGAAGTTCCCGGCTGGAAGCGCGAAGCACTGATACGGATCGTTTTCCGAGTTTTCGATGAAGACGCTGTTCGAGCCGGGGCAGCCCTCGATGTCCGCAGCCAACACGACATTGGTCTTGGTCCACGAGGTGAAGCCCGTGCTCGACGAACCGTCGAAACCGGGGTTTAGCAGCTTGTTGGCGGCGCTCGGTTTGCGACAGACACAAGCATGGTTGCTGCAGCTTGGGGTGGGGGCCACGCAATGAGAGTCGATGTTGCAAGCCACGCAACTCCCTGAAAAGCAGATGCGTTTGTCGGATGGGCAGCTAGTGTCGGTGCTGCCGTCTTGAGCATTCGGCTGCGCCGAACAGGTCCCCGCCGAACAGGTCGAGGCCAACTTGCATTGCCCGGCGCCGGCACACGTCTTGGGCGAGCCCATGCACGTGCCGTTGGTGCAGAGATCGGTCACGGTGCAGGCATTGCCGTCATCACAGGTGGTCGTGTTGGATGAAGTGGCGTAGGTGCACAGGCCCGTCGAGGGATTGCACACGCCCGCGTCTTGGCACTTGGCCGGGGGAGGTCCGCACACCGTGGCCACGCCGCCCATGCACGCACCCGCCTGGCACTTCGCGCCAGTGGAGCACTTATTGCTCGCGCTGTCGCAGGATTCACCCTGCTTGGGTGTGGATTGACACGACCCCGCGCCGTCGCACGTGCCATCCAGTCCGCACACTTTGCCGGACGCCGTGCACGCGTTGTGCGCGACCTTACCCGCGACGATGTTGACACACTGACCCGCGGCCCCACCCGTCAAGGGAGCTCCGGAGCAGGCCATGCAGCCTCCGCACGTCTTGTCGCAACAAACGCCGTCGGCCACGATGTTCGACGTGCACTCGAACGTATTGGTCGCCGCAGTTCCGTTTGGATTCTTGGCTGTGCAAGTCCCGGTGGTTCCGCTCGTGATCTTGCAATAGTTCGTCCCGCTGCAATCAGCTTGCGACGAGCAGGTCTTGGCACATCCGCTAGTCGTGCACGGATAGGCACCGCAGTTTTCGGTCGTTGGCGTGGAGCAGGCACCGGCTCCGTCGCAGGTGGCAACCGGCTTGAACGTGCTCCCATTGCACGACGCCGCGCCGCAGACGTGACTCGAGCTGACCTTGCGGCAGGCTCCCGCACCATCGCAGGCGCCGTCAGTGCCACATTCGTTCGTGGCGGTCACGTCCGCGCATTGGTTGTGAGGATCCTGTCCGCCCACGACCGGCGCGCACGTGCCATCACTCTTGCCGGTCAACCTCCCTGCGCACGCCTTGCAACCGGTGCACGCGCTCTCGCAACACACCCCGTCGATACAATTCCCCAGCGCGCAATCGCCGTTTGCCGCGCACGCGGTTCCGACGGTCGCGCCTGCAGAACCGCCGCTGCCGCTGCTGCCGCCTCCGCCAGGGCCAGTGCCCGCAGAGTCGGTACCGCCGCCGCCGCCGTTGTTCACGAAACCGGCCGTGCCGCCGTTGCTGTTGGGGTTGTCGCCGCCCTCACCGCCCTCATCACCCGCGCCGCCACTGCGACCTGACGCGCCGCCGCTGTGGCCGGCTGTTCCAGCCGTTGCGGATGATGTTGCACCGGCCTTTCCGGCTCCTCCACCGCTGGGCGAACCTGCCCCACCCTTGCCGAACTCTCGATTGGGTGACCCGCACTGCGAAATCAAAAAGACGAGCAGCAGCGCCTGCACCATTCCCGCCGCACGCACCCTGAACGCCCTGTTTTTCATCAAGTTCTTCATTTTCAATCCGCGACACCCGAGCCCCCCGGCCGCGGGCGAGGATACTCGATCGACCTCTCACCGCAATTGGTCGTTTTCGCGCGAGTGGCTTTTCGCGAGTGAAAATCGAAGATTCGCGACGGATCGAGGCGTGAATTCTTCGCTCGTGGAATGAGGCGCACGCTGGGCTCAGCGTGAGACACTGCCACACCAAACCCGCGCGCAAAGCCCCGACCCTTGAAGAGTGCGCTCGTCTGTTCGAGACATTGCTGCTCCTCCGGCAGCGTCACGTCTTGCAGCAAAAGATATTGTGCGAACAAAGTATCTTTCGTCGCGCAGCGCTGCCCTTCGACCGCACTGCCGTTCGCCGGATCGCGAGGGTGCGCAGTGTCGGCTACAGCACGCGCTTCGAGGTGCGTTGCCGGATCGCGATCGCCCACTCTTCAAAATCAACAGCGCGCGCAGGCTGCTCGCCTCGGCCACCTTTGCCGCAAGGGACCTTCTCCACGCCCTCGCTCTGCGTTAAAAGCGGGTCCTATGTTCAAGAAGACGCTCCAAGCCACACACCCGGACATGATGCGCGGCGCGAGCGCGCAAAATCTCGCCGATCGCTACCTCGTGAGCGACCTGTTCACACCCGACGCGATCTCCTTGACGTACGCCCACGTGGAGCGCTTCGTCATCGGCGGTGCGATGCCTGCGCTTGGACGGCTGTCCTTGCCCACACAAGAGAAGGGGTTGCCGTTCTTGGAGCGGCGCGAGCTCGGCATCGTCAATGTCGGCGGCGGTGGGCGCATTTTCGTCGATAACCAGACCTTCGATCTCGATCGCTACGATGGTCTGTACGTTCCCATGGGTTCGGCACAGGTCTCGTTCGAATCCTTGTCGGATGCGGAATCTGCGCGCTTCTACTTGGTGAGCACTCCGGCTCACGCGCGCTATGAGGCCGTCAAAATTTCGATCAACGAAGCCGTCCCGCTCGAACGTGGCGCGCTCGAGACCTCGAACCAACGCACGATTTACCAATACATCGTGCCCGCCACTTGCAAGTCCGCCCAGCTATTGCTCGGATTGACGCGGCTCAAGCCCGGGAGCGTCTGGAACACCATGCCGCCGCATCTGCACGAGCGCCGCTCAGAGGTGTACTTCTACTTCGATCTACCTGCGAACGACCGCGTGTTCCACTTCATGGGACAACCCGATGAAGTGCGCCACCTCGTGATGAGCAATGAGCAAGCGGTGATCTCGCCTCCGTGGTCGATCCACATGGGCGCCGGGAGCTCGAATTACTCGTTCATCTGGGCGATGGGCGGGGAAAATCAAGATTATACCGATATGAACGTGCTCGAGCTCTGCCAGCTACGGTGAACCGAACGCCCTCGCGATGACAATCAACCAACACTCTACTCGTCGCTGAGCCCGAGCCCCGCGATCGACATCTGGTATTCCGAAGCCAGCACCTTCCAAAACGGCCCCCCTCCCACTTTCGGAAGCGTGGGCTGCGAGGCCTTTCGGGGGCATTTGATGAATGTGTATCTCGTAGTCAGGCAGCCCGGCAGTTGAATTTGGGGCGGTGTTGGTTACTTCCCATCAGACATGACGCTGAACGTGGCGCTTGCAATGTCGTGCATTTGGATGGCCGCTGCCAGGTTGGCCGTACTCGTCGACGTCGTCACTCCCGGAAGTGTCGCCACGTCGAGCGCGTACAGAGTGAACACGTAAGTGTGAGTGTTGGGCGGGCAAGGCGCCAGATAACCCATGCCACTACCGGCAGCCTGCTTGGCGCCTGCCGGCATAGTTAAGGTCGCGGAGCCCCCCAAAGCTCCCGGCAGCATCATCGTGCCCGCCGGAATATCCCAAACGACCCAGTGAGTGAAGCCGTTCGGCATGACCGAGGTATCCACCATCACGAGTGCATAACTCATTGTCGCGCTCGGCCCAGCCGTCCAGGCGAACGGTGGCGAGGGCGGGTTCGGGTGGGAGTTCATCGCGCACGCATACTCCGTCGGGACCTTCATTCCCGCGGCGAGTGCGGAGCTCATCAGCGTGAAGCTCCCACCGCCGCCACTGCCGCCCGCACCACCACTCGATCCCCCGCCCGTCGCGCCGCCATTGCCACCTTGGCTCGCGCCCGCGCTCGCTCCGCCGCTGCCCGCTGCGGCACCGCCGCTACCGGCAACCGCAGCGCCCGCGCTGCCACCGCCGCCCACTGCGCTACTGCCACCTCCGCCAGCGGGTGCGCCCGCGGTGCCCGGCGCGGCTCCGGCGGTGCCCGGCGCGCCCGCCGTACCCGGTGCACCCGCGGCGCTGCCAGCCACTCCGGTGTTGCCCGCTCCGGGAGTATTCGACCCTCCGTCACTGCTTCCGCAGTTGGTGAGCAGGAATGCGGACGACCCGAGAACCAAAAGCGAAGCGAAGATGCGAGCTGACATGCCGACTCATGGCACCGCCAGGGATTGAAGGCGCGTTGATGATCGCGTCTTTCTGGCGGGCCTGGTGAGTATAAGTGCGCAGGTTGTCCAGAAGCCGGTGAGATATTTCTCGCCCCTCCTATAAGATTCTGTTTTTTATATGGAATTCACGGCACCGGCTGGCCGAAGTGCGGCATTTCGCGGCTTACGGGGCGCGCTGCGGTGTGTAGCATCAACGTCATGAGCGAGCCCTGGCTGCGGGTGGCGAGTGCGGCGGCACTTTGCGCGCTGTCGGCGCTTTCGTGTTCGAGCAGCGCGTCAGGCGGGAGTGCGACGCACGATGCAGCGGGCACGAGCGCGGGCGGTACCACGGCAACCTCTGGAGGCACGAGTTCGAACAGCGGGGGTTCGCCGGGCAGCGCGAACGACGCGGGCGCTGGCGGGACGGCGAGCGCAAGCGGCGGCTCGACTGCGAGCGGCGATCACGCGGGAGGAGCGGGGGCGAGTTCGAGCGTGAGTGGCGGTGCTGGCTCTGCGGGTTCGAGCGGCGTTGCGGGAGCTCCCGGTGCGGGATGGAGCGGCACATTCCCGACTTTCACCAAGCACACGATCGCAAGCTTCAACGCCGGTTATGCCTTGGCCGTGGCCGACATCGATCACGACGGCATGCCGGACGTGGTGGCGCTCTCGTCAGGCAGCGCGGGCCTGGTCTGGTTCAAGAACCCTTCGTGGACGAAATACACGATCACGAGCGTCGCGAAGCAACTGATCTTCACCGCTCCGTATGACGTGAACGGCGATGGCCACGTCGACCTCGCGCTCATCAGCGACTTCGACATGAACGACACGACCGGCGGCGGAACGGTATCTTGGGCCGAAGCGCCCGCCGATCCGACGAAGAACCAAGAGTGGGCGCTGCACCCGATCGACGCCATTCCCACTTCGCACCGCTTGCGTTGGGCCGATCTCGATGGCGACGGGAAAAAAGAGCTCATCGATCTGCCGCTGTTCGGCGCCGGCTCGACCGGGGCGGCCCACGCTGGCGCGGTTCAGCTCAAGGCCTATTTCATCCCCGCAGACCCTCGAGCAGGCACGTGGACCTCGAAGGTGCTGGACGACCAACGCCTCGAAGTGGCTCACGGCATCGAAATCGTGGATTGGGACGGCGACCAAGCAGAAGACATCCTGACCGCTGCCAACGACGGCGTGGACTTATTCCGACCATCGCTCACCAATCCAGTCGAGCATTTGGGAAGCGGCAAAGGCGGACAGGCGCCCAACAAGGGCTCGAGCGAGATTGCGCTCGGAACACTCGGCGGTGCGCGCTTTTTCGCGACCATCGAGCCTTGGCACGGGACCGATGCAGTGATCTACACACCGGGCACTGCCAACTCGCCGCTTTGGGATCGCAAGGTGCTCGGCTCGCCTTTCGAACACGGACACGGGTTGGCCGCAGGCGACTTCAACGCGGACGGCTTCGATGAAGTGGTCGGCGGTGGCGGCCAAGGCAAGCTCGCTCAGTACATCTTCCGCTACGTGCCGAGTTCTGGCACGTGGGATCAGATTGAACTCGACGTCGGCGGCGTCGCCGTTTCCGGTATTGAAGTGGAGGACCTCAACGGCGACGGAGCGCTCGACATCGTCGCGATTGGCGGGAGCCCGACCAACAACGTGGTTTGGTACGAAAACTCTCGCTAATTGCCACGAATCCAGGTTCGCTCACGTCGGCCGGGCCGGCTGCGACCGAACAAATGCTCATGTCATTCGCGATCCGAAGACGACACAGTCCGGAGCTGGCAAGGAGCAGCTGGTGAAACAGAAGTATTGCAATCATGCGATGAACCAGGGAGGAAGCGACGAATGAAGATGTGGAAACCGATGTTGGCCGCGTTGCTGTTGGTGGCAGCTCCGGGATGCAGCTCCGACGATGGCAATACCGCGACGCAGAAGTGCGAAGATCTGGTGAATCAATTCTGCAAGAGCGCCATCGGCTGTGAGGTCAGTGGGGGGCTGATCGAGGCTTCGGACGAAGCCTCCGAGACCGCATCCTGCAAGGCCGACGCGAGCAAGCAAGTGGAGTGCTCGAAAGCGCAGAGCGTCACGTCGAGCTACGAAGCTTGCATGACGAAGCTCAAAAACCCGCCCTGCGACGACGTCAATCAAGCCATCATGGACGGCACGCTCGGACTGCCGGACGAGTGCAACGGTGTGATTCTCGTTCCTTGACCGGTGCGCTCAAGGCGTCTTGTCTGCCGGGGGCAGCACGTCGAACGTTCGCGTGCCGCCCTTCTTCAGCAAGAATTGGTCCGCGAAATCCAGCAGCGCGGACCAATCCTCCGAGGTCATCCCGTGCGTTCCGGCGCGGAAATTTTGGCCTAAATTCTGATCGGCGCCGAGGAATCGATAAACGGGTTTCGCGTTCAGGTAGGTCTGAACGGCAGCGTACGCTCTGCCGTACTGGTCAGAGAGTGAGTTGCACATGATGAACAGACGCGGCGCGGTGAGCGCGGGCAGCCAGTGCTGATCGCTCGGTAGCTTGGGCGTCTGATTCTTGAAATCGGGCAAGCGTGGGCCGAACCAGTAGGTATTTTGATCGACCACCTCGGTGATGCCCTGGCCCGCCTGCGACGCGGGGAGGTTGGGGGCCATCTCTTTGCCCGAGTAGCGGAAAGCTGCGCCGCCCGCGACGGGTGCACTCAAAGCGATGCGTTCGTCGAACGCGCCCGCGAGTAGCACGGCCTGGGCCAGACGAGACACACCGGTGATCATGATCTTGTCCGCGTCGATCGCCGTGTCCGTGACGAGGTAGTCGACCGCGCGCGACAAGCCCCAAGCCCAAGCGGAAATGTCGCGCCAGTCGTAGTCGGGATAGCTGGGGAAGAACCCGCTCGATTTCCAGCTAGACGAATCAGCTCCAAGCTTTTGGTACGGCACAGTGGCAACCGCATAGCCGCGAGCGAGCGCCACCGAGGCGCTCGACAGGCTCTTCTCGTCAGTGTTCGACGTCAGTGAAACTAGGACCGGAAATTTGGTATTGGTCGCGTCGACCGGCGTGAACAGGCCGAGATCGAAGCTGAGCTTGTCGTTGGGCCCGAACGTCAGATGGAGCATCCGATAGTCCGCCTCGAGTGAACCGCTCACCGTAATGCGATGGCTCGCCGTAGCAGTCGTGGCCTTCACGTTGCCCGGTGGAGGCGGCATGTGGCCGTACTCGTAATCCTCCAGGATCTGGATCATCTCCTGCCGTCGCAGCTTCCACTGCTCGGGGGTGGTGACTTTGGTCCCGTCCTTCATCGTCAGGGGATCGGGCATTTCTTTGATCACCGGCAGATCTTTGACGGGGATCGGCGTGGACTTCTGCCCGGCGGTGCCACTCACGAGCGAACCGCCGTTGCCGATCGTTCCGCCACTGCCGCTGCCCGCGCGACCGCCCGTTCCACCGGTGTCTGCGACGTTGCCGCTGCCCGCGGAGGCGGAGCCAGCGCCGGAGGGTGAGCCACCACCGCCCTTCCCCACGCTCCCCGCGCTACTCGCGGTCGCCCCAGCCGTGGGCATCACGGACGCACCGGACGCAGCCGCGCTTCCGCCGGCGCCAGCGCCGTCACTGTCATTGCTCGAACAAGCAAGCGTCGAGCAAACGAGCAGGCCTACGAGCCAGGTGCGCCTGTCCATGGTCCAATCCTTCCAACGGGAACGCCCGTCGCGCAAAGGGTTGCATGAACGACTCGTCCGCGAGTCGGAAAAGCGGACACCGATCGCGTGGATTCTGCCATTTTTCACGACCGAGCCGCGCTTCCGCGAGAATCCTACAATCAGCATGGATCTTGGCTCAGCGTGAGGCTGGCCTCGATTCAGATCATCTAGAGCCCGTCGCGTGGAGTGAAGCGTGCGCAGCCGCACCCGAACGCCGTCCGCGCGGAAGCGCCGGGGCGCGACGCCGAAGGCTGCGCCGCGCTGCGCGCCTTCACGTGACCATCAAAACCCAATCCAACCGCGCGCTCACTTCGGCACGGGCGGCGGCGGAACCTCGTCGAACGTCACTTCACACGGGAAGGAGCCGGTCAGCGTGCCGCCAGCGGTCCGCCACGAATCACACGACGTACCGCTGAGCGTGATGCCGGTTTGATCGGCGTTGAGCGTCCACCCGTTCGGATCGTTGTATCCGATCGGATTGCCGTTGTAGGCGAATTTGCCCTTTTCCGCGTTGGTCGTGATCTTGACGCCAGTGGTCATGCCGGTTGGCAGGGTCGCGGTCATGGCAAACGTGCAGCTGCGGGTTTGGACGAGGGCTTGCTTGATCGCGGTGACGAGCGGCGTGACGTCCGCAGCGGTGCCGGCGCCGTTGACGGTCGAGAACGGAGCTTTTCCGCCGCCACCCGTTGCCGCGTAAGCGGCAGTGAGTGCCTTGGTTGGGCTTTGAGCAATGCAGCTCGAATAGAAGTACTGCATGTCCGTGTCGGCATACGGCTCGACCGGAAGTCCCATGCCCGCGTTTGCCATGTCCTGGAGGTAGTCGGTGCCACATCGGCCCACTTGGCAGCCGTCCGCCTTGGGATCGGCCAACACGCTGCCGATGCCGAGCACGTAGGTGGTGATGCCCTTCGCGTAAGCGTCTTGCGCGGCTTTGATCGCCGCATCCTGACCGCATTGCGGGTTGTTGGCCCAGCACGTGTCGGGAGCGCCATCAGTCACGAGCAGGATGAACTTTGGGCCGTCTGGAGTCGGCTTGAATGCGGCCAAATCCGCCGCGGCGGCGTCGATTGCAGCGTGCGTGGGCGTTTCCCACGGTTGACTGTTGTACGTCGCCAAGATCCCGCCATACATCTTGTCGATGGCGGCGTAGTTGTTGAGTGCGTACGGCACCTTTTGCAGGATCGGGCACATGGCACCCGTTCCCACGCCGGTGTAGCTCGTGAAACCGAAGCGCGTGGTGGCTTCCAGTTGCTTCACGACGCCGTTGGTCTTGTCCATCAGCGCGTTGTAGAGCGGCGTCCAGAATGGCGCGGGCGCTTTGAACATGCTGCCCGACGTGTCGACCAAGAGATCGACCGTCGCCACGAGCTCGACCGTCTGCACGCTGAGCGTCGCGCACTCGCCGGCGTCGATGTTTGCGTCGGGACCGGCATCTTTCATGTCGTTCGGGGTCACCCCGAGCCCGGGCATTCCGGCACTGGGGAGAACGACTGCAGGCGCCCCGGCCTGACCCCCACTCGCGACGTTCGAGCTGCCCGCGGTCCCGGTGGGGCGCGGGTTGAGGCCGCCATCGGTCTGTTTGCCAGTGCTACAACCAATCAGCCCGCAGGTCACACTCACGCCAAGGGATAGTCCAAGAGACAAGCCACGCATCTGCCGAGCGTAGCGTGGGGCTCGCTTTCCCGCAAAGCCATCCGCGTGCATTCGGCGGGTGATATCGTCCCGCTCGAGGCTCGATCGAATGAACAAGGAGTGGCACGCGGCGAACGTCCTTGGGAAAGGTGCTAACCAAAGCCAGCGCATCGCGTGGCATCGAGCTCACCAAAAGCAGTGCGCGTGTCGCCCGATCCCGAAGAGCCTGCTCGGCCTCGTGGTGCCGAGCCCAGAGGCGCCAAGCCCGAGCAGCCAATCCAAGCGTCAGCGGGCTTCGAACAAGAAGCCACCGAGTCGCTCGTAGCGGTGCGCGCTGGGCCGATCTACGCGGCGGTACAATTCCGGTACTACGGCCCAGCCAACTCACTCAGCCAACTCAGTTACGGCAGCGGCTACGGACAAGCAGCGAACTGTTTGGTGCCGTCAACGACCTTGTCTGCAGCGGGAGTTACCGACTCGGTGACGATGTGGTTGTAGATGTCGGTCACGCGGAAGTTGAGCGCGCCAGTTCCGTAGTCGGTCCCCGACAGCTCGTAGGTGTTGTAGCTAGTGTGTTTGAGGGCGGTCCACTTGCCCATCACTTGAACGTCCATCTTGGCAACCACGTTCCGAGCGTTCATCGGCGTGACGGCCAGGTAGTACTGCTTCGTCCCCTTGTCGAAGTAGTACTTGATGTTGCCGGTCGGGGTGCAGGCGACGTACTTCCAAGTCACAGCGGGGTTGCTGCTCGCGCCGAGGGCGTCGTTGGCGGCGTTGTTGAGGTCGATGTGGTGGCTGCCCTTGAAGCACCACTGCGTGTTGGGGGCGACGTCCGGGCACTCGTCCGTGATCTGCACGACGAGCTTCTTGCCGCCGTTCGTGATCTCGACACAGGCGCCGCACACGCCTGAGTCGTTCCAATCATACTGGTTCATTGCCCCGTAGTATTGAGGCAGCGTGTTGGTCGGGTAATGGCAAGCGACCATCCCGGTTGCCAACGAGTAGTGGGTGACGTGCCCGTTGTACGTCATGGTGTCGGGCTTGCACATCGGGTTCACGCACGCGCCGTCGACGCACGCGCCGTCCGCGGAACACTTGGTCCCGCAGCTCCCGCAGTTGTTCTGGTCACTTTGAGTGTCGACACAGCTCGTCCCGCAGAGCATGCCGGACTTGCACATGCAGGTGCCGTTGCTGCACATCTGGTCGGTGCCACATTTTACGCTGGCGCAGGGATCCGTAATCACGCTGCCGCCCGTGCTGCTGATGGGAGTTCCCGCCGAACCCGCACCGCTCGCTCCACCTGCCGAGAACGAGCCGCCAGTGGCGACGCTCATCCCGCCGCTCGAAATTGCACCCGCAGCACCCGACACCAAAGCGCCACCCGCGCCGGCATGGATCGTAGCCGGCGCACCGCTCGTCCCTACCGGACTGTTGCCGGCGCCGCTCGTTGCCGGATCCCCAGTCGTTCCGCCCGAGCTACACGCCACCAAGCAGAGCAAAGGAGCAACAGAGAAGAGTTGGGTACGGGGCTTCGACCAAGAATGGGTACGCATGGCTGAATCAGTAACTAGCACACGATGTAGGCAGGCCAGGCCGAGCGCACGACCGGAAAATCACCAATAAATTCAGCGAAACAGTACTTTTATGCGTGCGGTGGTTGGCGCAGCGCCGATCAAGCCGACTCAGGACCCTGGGCTGAACCGCAGTGCATCCATTTTTGATGACGACAAATCTCGTCGCGATCATCAATAGTCGCGTCGGTGAGTCGTCGACGGGCGGGACATGGTTCCAAAGCGCTGTTGGGGCTGGCTTTGCTGGCGGCTCCGGAGGCGTGGGCGCAACCCAATTCCGATCCGCAACCGGTCGAAGCGAGCATCGAGATCGTGCAGGCGCCAGGATCCGAGGCGTGCGCCGACAAAGAGGCCGTCTTTCGCTCGATCCGCCGCTTGTTCCCGGAACGCGAATTCCGGCAAGGCGACCCCTCCTCGCAGAACGCGGCACGCGCACGGGTGACGATCCGCCCGCTTTCGCCTGGTCACGAAGCGGTGGTCACGCTCCTGCCGCCGCGTCAGGGCGAACGCATCATTCGCGAGGAAGACGAGAGTTGTCGGGGGCTGGCGGACGCGCTCGCCCTCGCGTTCGTGATGCTCGTCGCTCCGCCCGAGCCGTCCGCAGAGTCGAGCCGTGCGGATGTTGCAACTAAGCCCGAAGCGACTGCTCAGGGCAGCCCCAAACCTGCCGAAACCAAGACTCCAGCACCAGAGGAACGCGTGCCGGTACCAGCGCGCGTGCCCGAATCGAAGGGGAGGACGCACTCCTATCGAGCGGGATTCGGGGCGTCGTTCGTCGGCGGCTTCGGGGTATTGAGCGAGCCGGCGTTGGGCGCTGGCGGCGAGCTCGAGCTCTTTCACGAGCGCGGCTGGGGGCTTTCCCTGCAAGGGCTGAGGCTCTGGGCGACGCCCGCGGAAGCCGAGGGCGGTAGCGTCACGCTCACACTTTGGGGGGGCCTGGTCGGCCCCTGCTACCGATTCCGTTTAGGCGAAACTGGCCGTTTGGATGGTTGTCTGCGTTTCGGCATCGGCTCTCAGCGTGCCGAGGTTCAAGGCTTCGTCTCGCCCGAATCCGGCAATTTTCCGTGGGAGGTGCTGGTGCCTTCGGTCAGCTACCGCTACGGCTTGGCCGGATTGGGCGAGCGCCTGAGTGGGTTCGTGCGCGTCGGATTCGTCGGCCAGCTGCGCCCCCAATCGTTCAGCGTGCGCCGAGCTGATTCCGAGGAAAACCTCGAGATTGCCAGCGCCCCGAAATTTGGCGTAATGACAGATATCGGCCTGGTGTTCGGGACAGGTCCTTTTTGAGAGTTTTTTTGACGGCGCCGTGATCGCTCGGGGCACGAAGCTCCATTCAGCTGGGTGTTGCTTGGACTTCGAGGAACTTTACCGCACGCACCATGACTTCGTGTGGCGAACACTGCGCCGGATGGGCGTGGGTGAGCGCGATGCGATGGATGCGGGACAAAAGGTGTTCCTGATCGCGCACCGCCGACTAGCGATGTTCGACGGTCGCTCGACGGTCAAAACTTGGCTTTGCGGGATCGCGCTTCGAGTGGCGTCCGACTACCGGCGGAGCGCCATCTCGCGACGCGAAGTGCTGGTCGCTGAGACCCCCTGCGGCTCGAGCCGCGAGGCGGATCAACTGCAGCGACTGGAGGAGCGAGAACGGTTGGCGATCCTCGATGAAGTATTGTCAGAAATGCCCGTCGAGCAACGAGCGGTCTTCGTGCTGTTCGAGCTCGAAGAGATGTCGGGCGAGGAAATCGCCACGCTGCTAGCCGTGCCGGAAGGAACCGTGCGTTCGCGCTTGCGCCTGGCCCGTCGCGCTTTCACGAAGAGCGTGAATTTGCGCCAGCACCAGTCCGTTCGCATCGCCGCGGGGGGCCGATCATGACGAACACGAAGCGATGGCTAGACGAACTCCCACTTGAATCTCACGAGCGCGAGCTGCTCTTGGTCGGCAAGTCCGCGCGGCCAGCGGCTGGCGCGATCGACGCGAATTGGCAGGCGATTTGCGCGGCGTTGGGCACCGCCGCGGCCGGCAGCTTGGTCGCGACCAGCGCCGCCGCCAATACCGCCTCGGCATCGGCCAAGGTCGGCTCTTCGATGATCGTGAGCAAGGCGGCCAGCACCGGCCTCGTGGTTGCCGCCGCGAAGTCACTCGCGGTCGGTGCTGCCATCGGCTTGGCCGTGATGGGCGCGAGCACCGCAATCGAACCATCGTTCCTCAAGAGCAAACCCTCCGCGTCACCGAACAATCCCTCCTCGGCAGCGACCGCACGCCGCGCCATCGCTCAACCCGTGCCGAGCTCGGTCGCGGTGCCATCCGACCCTGCCTCGGTCGCCTCGGTGACGTCCTCGTCGGGCCCGTCGCCGAGTAGCGCGCCCCCGCGGGAACGAATCGCGGTCAGCGCCAATGTGCTGACCCCGGTGCCAGCGCCGCCGCTGTCGGCAATGTCACCAGAAGCCAGGAGCGCATCGCTCGCTCAGCAGGCCCGCGAGCTCGCCGAACTCAAACGCCTCATCGATAGCGGAGCGGCGAACGAGGCGCTGCGTCGTTTGAACGACCATTTCAACGACGGGACCGCTTCACTCCTGTCGGAGGAGCGCGACGCCCTGTATGTTCAGGCGCTGGCGCGCGCTGAGCGCCGGGACGAAGCTCTCGTCCATGCGCGGCAATTTTTGGCCCGCTACCCACACAGCCCCTATTCCGAAACCATGCGCAAGTTGCTGAACGAAAAGTGATCGCAAGTCGCGTTTGCCTCCATTCATTCGCACATTGCGCGCGCTCAACCAGCTAGGGAAATGTCCGAGCCGAAGAAGCGGCCCCATGGCGCCGAGACGTGGCTATTGCTGGCGGTCACCGCCGGCCTCGGTTGTGCACCGACGGACAACGTGGTTGGGGCGCTCGCGGGGGGACGGCTGTCCGGGGTTGCAGCCGGTAGCGCAGGGGAACAGGCGGGTGGAGGGGTAAATACGGGGGGATTGGGCGGAGGAATGGGGAACGGCCAAGGCGGCACGGCTGGCTCGGTGCCGTCCGGACAATCTGGGGCTGGCGGTGTTGGCGGTTCGCCCACGGTGAACGACGGTACCGCCGGCCTCGGAGGTTCGTCGCAGTTCGCGCCGGGAGTCGAATATTCAACCGGCGCGAATCCTGTTTCGCTCGCGTTCGGCGATCTCGACACAGACGGCATCCTCGACCTGGTCGTTGGCAACTACGACGATGGCAGCGTCAGTGTCTTGCAGGGCAAGGGTGACGGCACATTCGGCGCGCGGGTCGACTATCCGACCGAGCCTCTGACACTCTGGGTAGCGCTCGGTGACTTGAATACCGACGGCGTGCTCGACATCGCCCTCACCAGCTTCCAGTCCACTACGCTGAAAGTGTTGCCTGGGATTGGAGACGGTTCGTTCGGACCCATGACAGAAACGCTTGGCGGCGAACGGATGTCTGCCGTCGTCCTGGGTGACGTCAACAACGACGGCCATTTGGACGCTGTCACCGCGCCCAGCGGCAACCTGGGAATGAAGTTCGACCCGACTGACGAGCCCAGCAATTCCGGAAGCGTCTTCTTGGGCGATGGCACGGGTCAGTTCGCCGAGCCCCAATACTTCGGCAAAGGGTTCGATGGCTTCTCGGTCGCGCTTGGCGACGTCAATGCCGACGGGCTGCTCGACGTGGCTCGAGTCAACGCCCGACTCAACACGGTCTCCCTGCTCTTCGGCATGGGCGACGGCTCGTTCAGCTTCTACAAAGACTATCCGACTGGCGAAATGCCGGTTTTCGCTACCTTTGCGGATTTCGACGAAGACGGGCAGCTCGACCTGCTCACCGCGGACTCCTACGCGGACGAGCTCGGCGTCTTGCTCGGTCGAGGGGGCGGGGAGTTCGCGCCGCGCGTCGCCTACAAAACGGGAACGTTTCCGGACCACGTGTCGGTCACCGATCTGAACGGCGATCATCATCTGGACTTGATCGCCGTCGACTCGGCCGATGACGCGGTGAGTGTCTTTCAAGGACTTGGCGACGGCACCTTCGCGCCCAAGGTGGACCTGTTGACCGTCGACAAGTTCGCGCTCCATACCTCGCCGCTCCAGAGCGCGATCGGCGATCTCAATGGGGACGGCGTGCCCGATTTCGGCGTGGTCAACTCCCGTTCCGACGACGTGTTCGTGTTCCTCGCAGTGCCTGCCCCGTGACGCGCCGCGGCTGATCGCCACGAACGAATTTCGCGCCGCGACGGACGAATTCGCGTTCGAGAGTGATCCCAATCGCGAGTCGTACCCATTCAATCGCATGCGGACGGCCGCCGTGCGGGGGGCAGCTTCATGGTGGCCCTCGCCAGCATCACGGTCGCCCCATTCGTCGGCAACTCAGCCGTTCGCGCACATTCAACCAGGGCCTTCGCAGATGACTCAATTGCCATCACTTCAAGCTTTCGAACGTGCCTCGATCTCGAGCTTGGCACTGGTCCTCGCCGCTCTTGCTTGCGACTCGGGGACCTCGGACTCCCTCGGAGGTCGGGGCGGGTCCGGTGCAGGCGGCGTCGCGAGTAGCAGTGCGGGCTCGCCGGCGCACACTACCGGTGCGACTGGCTCTGTCGCTGGCGCAAGCAACGGCACAGCGGGCGGCAGCGGCGGGGTGAGTCACGCCGGCGCGCCTGGCGCGAGCGGAGGGGTCACCGGTTCGAGCGCAGGCGCACCACAAGGCACGGGTGCGACGGGGAACGACGTGCACGTGCCCGCTCCAGTGCCGTTGCCACCGCTCGTCACCTCCGCGCCCGGCGCGTACTGGAAGACCGACGGCATGCTCGTGGATTCGACGGCTGCGGCGACCGTAACGGTCAACGAAACGACGCGCGCGCAAAAGTGGGACGGTTTTGGCGCAGCCTTCAACGAACTTGGCTGGAGCTTTCTCACGACGAGTGACTTGCAGCAGCAAGCAATGAAGCTGCTCTTCAGCGCGAGCGATGGTGCGGCATTCGCCTGGGGGCGCATCCCGATCGGCGCGAGCGACTACGCCACGAGTCGCTACACGCTCGACGACACCGGCACCGACGTCACCCCCGACAGCACGGAAGGGAACCGCCCCGCAGCCGATCTGGAGCTGAAAATGTTTTCGCTCACGCGCGACAGCATGAAGCTCATCCCATACATCAAGGCGGCCCAGGCGGTAAAAAGCGACCTTCGCTTTTGGGCCAGTCCATGGACGCCGCCGGTATGGATGAAGACGGGCTACAAGAAGAACAGCGGCGCCGACAGCTCCAAGCCAGCCAAGGTCCCCTCGTACTTCGACGGTGGCAGCGCAAAGAACGACGACAAGACGCTGACCGCGTACGCCCAGTACTACAAGAAGTTCATCGAAGGCTACCAAGCGCAGCACATCAACATCGAGCTCGTGTCCCCCCAGAACGAGCCGGGGTACGACCAAAACTACCCTTCATGCTTGTGGGATGCGACCACGTACACCACCTGGATCGGCAAGTACTTGGGGCCGACGATGAGCGCGATGGGCGTCAAGCTCATGTTGGGCACGCTGTCCAACGCCAGTGACGGCAAGGATGGCAGCAACGCGGCCGCGGCACTGGCTGACAGCACCGCGAAGAGCTTCCTGGCGGTGATTGGGGCGCAATGGGGCATGCTCGACCAGAGCAAACTTTCCCCGCTGAACTCGAACCTTCCGATTTGGGCGACCGAGCACAAATGCGGTAACTACCCGTGGTGCACCGCCGACAACCCGTGCACGAACCCGACGCTGCCGAACTACGTCTCGAGCCAGGCGCCCAACGATCAGGCCTACGGCGTCGAGAGCTGGGGTTACATCCGCGACGCGATCAAAACGGTCAAGGTCACCGCGTACAACGCCTGGAACATGGTGCTCGACAAGAACGGATTGGGCATCGACACCACCCGTGAGTGGAAGCAAAACACGCTCTTGATCGTCGACTCGGGCAAGATCACTCCCACGCCGACCTACTACGTGTTCCGACACCTCTCGCAATACGTCATGCCCGGCGCCTTCGTCATCGGCACGACCGGCGGCGACGCAGTCGCGTTCGAGAACCCAGACGGCAGCCTGGTAGCCGTGATGTTCAACAGCGGCGCCGCCAACGCAAACTACGTGGTCGCCATCGGCGGCAAGAAGTTCCAATTCGCGATGCCCAGTAACGGTTGGGCGACCGTGAAATACAAGCCGTAGTCGCGCGAGGCATCGGACGGCGCGACGTCGCTCACCGCGCCGTCACATCACCCTCGAGAGTGGGGCGCTCACAGGTCCGAGCAGCACCTCACAAAACCACGAAATGCACGACGAATGCGGCCCGCGTGTGTGCGGGCTGCGCACAAAGTTTCGGCACTGCTCGCCTCGTCACCGCTGTGGCAAGCTTGCTTACCATCGCATTCATGATCGACTGGACAGGCGAGCCAGGTCGATTCGCCAGTAACGTGAGAATCGGAAGCCTCGATAGTGCTGCAGATCTCGGCGTTCGCACGCGATCGGTCGGCAGCTTACTTACACTTGATCACCCAAGCCGGGACATCGACCACGTCTCGAGTCGAGTCCTCTCGAGCCGTAGGGGCAATCAATGCTAAGGTAATCGGACAGTGGAGTTCAATTCGCAACTGGTGGCCCCGACACTGACTGGCGTTGCTGCGCTTTTGCTGGCCTGGTTGGCGTACGGCAAGAGCCGTTCGAAAGCAGCAAAGCCCACCGCCGTGAGCATTCCGGTGTCTGAGCGAGACACGAAGCCGCCGCCGGCTTCCGCCAAGCGCGCAGCGGATGCCAAGGTTGCCGCAGCCGCTGACGCCAAGCCCGCAGCCAAAGCCGCGGGCGCAGCCGAGGACAAGTCGGCGGCCGCTGGAGATGCCAAGAGCGCCGCCACCGCGAACGGAAAGTCCGGGTCGGCGGATGCCAAACCTGGCGAAGCGAGCGATTCGAAACCCGCACCGGCAACAGCCAGCAAGTCGGGGCGCCCCGCGGCAAAGGCCATCGTTTGGGAAGCGACTCCCGGCGAGCTCGTCGACGACGACATCACGGTTCTGCATGCGATCCCCGTGTTCGACGGAGCATCGGACCTCACCATCGAGGCCGCCTCCGTTTCGATCGAAGGCGAGACCGAGGAGGACCGAGTCTCGCGCATCGAACTCAGCTACGAAGAAGACGCCGAGGCAGAAGAAGTCACCGCCGCATCCGCCCGCATCCTGCTCTACGCCGCGGGTGACAGTGATCAAGGCCGAGTCCGCAAACGCAATGAAGACAGCTTGCTGGTGATGCCCGAGCGCTCACTGTTCGCGGTCGCAGACGGCATGGGCGGGCACCGCGGCGGCGCGATCGCCAGCAGTCTCGCCATCGACGCTCTGCAAGACGCCTTCGATCGCGAAGCCTTCGAGGGGCGCGTGCAAGCCAACGGCAACGTGCCGCGGCGCGCGCGTGAGTTGGCCGCCGCCGTTCACATGACGAACGAGTGCGTGCGCTCCATGGCGTTCGCCGACCGTGAGCTCTCGGACATGGGAACCACGCTGGTGGCTGCCCGCTTCTCGCCCAACAAACAGCGCCTGTACGTCGGCCACGTGGGCGACAGCCGCTGTTATCGCTTGCGCCAAGGCAAGCTGCGCCAACTCACCACCGACCACACCATGGCCTCCTTGGGCGTCAAAGGCCCGAGCGCGAACCACCTCTACCAAGCCATCGGCGTGAGCCCGGGCCTCGCCATCGATCTCATCGTCGACAAACCGCAAGACGACGACATGTACGTGCTCTGTTCCGACGGCTTGTCGAAGATGGTCAGTGACGACGAGCTCCGCGACGTGCTGCTCGACCATGAAGATCTGGAGACCGCGCTGTACACGCTGATTGAAGCCGCCAACGACCGCGGCGGCAACGACAACGTGACCGTCATCATCGTCAAGGTCCTCGCGCGCACCTCCAAGAAGGCGATGGAAACCATCGCGCAACAAGCGGCGAACTGAGCCGCGTATCGCACCGCGGGCGCGCCTTGGTCGCACGCGTGGGCACGGCGCACACTCATTTTTGCTCGGCAGGCGAGATCCTGCATAACGCGGCGTAGGTTGGGCCACTCACTTAGTGGACGATCGCGAAAGCCCTCCGGTGATTCGGCATTCACGGGCATCGAGAGTCCACCGCTGCTTGCTTGTCGCAGTTTTGGAGTGTCCACCATGAGCGCAACGCTTCCCCCCGCCGCTAATTTCGACCGCCCGAGTGATTTCGGCGAATTTTGGCAACACGCGGAGGTCGCACCGCGACCGGAATCCGTGCTGCCCCAGCCGGAGCCTGAAACTCCCGTGCTGCCATTGACCCCTGAACAGCAAGCCCGGCGCCAACGCTTCCGCCGTGCGGTCGGTGGGATCGTGCTCGGTTTGCTCGCATTCACGGCGCTCGCCGGGTCCGTCCACGTGGTGAGGGCTTGGACCACAGCGCGCAGCGATTCCGAAGTCACTAAGCCAGTGGCCGCAACGAGCAACGAGCCTCAGCAAGCGCACGTCTCTGCCGCCCTACCGGCGCCCCAAGCGGTCGAAGCTCCCGCTCCAACAGAAGCGGAACGAGCCCTGACATTGGCGCGCACGCCAGCGAGCGCGGAGAATCTCGAAACCTGGACGCGCATCGCAAGTCAACTGAGCGCCTCGGATCGAAAGCTCGTCGAACACGACCTTTCGCGTTTGACCGTAACCGGCGCTCGCGCCGCGCAAGAGACCGCACGGCTACAACTCGCGCTGTTGTGGCGCGCCACGGCCCGGCGCGCGAAAGCGCAAAAGGTCTTGGTAAGTCTGGCGCGCACCGCGACCGACCCTGTAGTGAAGAAGTACGCCCGCGGCGCGCTCACCGCAGCCTGACTGCGGTTGAACGCGCGATGAGCTATCGATACCATCGAGCGATGCTCCGAAGTTGGTTTGCGTTGAGCGTGTTCGGCTTGGTGTGTAGCGCGTGCGGTTCCGACAGCTCGAACTCGCCGGGAAGCGCCGGCAGCGGCAACGCGGGCGGCGCTGGCAACAGCGGGTGTCCGGATGTCAGCGGTAGCTGGAACATTACCGAGCACTGCGAGCACTCATTGATCGGCACGACGCTGACCGTGACGCAAAACGCCTGCGCGTTGTCGTTTTCAGCACCGTTCGATGGATTCAGCGGCAGCGTCACCACCGACGGCAAAATCACCGTCGGCGGGCCACAGGACTGCACCGGAACGGCGACCACGAGCGCAATCACGATGAATTGCACGCCGTCGACCTGCGTCGTGAAACTCGCCCGCTAGTTTCGGCGGACGAACTGCGCGCCGAGCGCGCTGCCCGCGCGCTCCGAGTTTCAACGCGAGTTCAGCGCCAAGCGCCGGGCGCCAGCAACACCACGCGCTCGACCACGCCGCTCGACGTTGGCTGTGTCGACTGAGCGCGCGCCGAGCGGTGACCCGTTACGAGCGCGAGCAGCAGCGCGCAACCCAGCAACAAGCCGAATGCCCCGAGCGAGCGATCCAGCCTCGAGCCAGATTCTTGAAAGGCCGACGCACAGAGTACCAGCAACAAACCGACCGCGACGCCGGCGAGACAAATTGCCAACCCGCTCATCGCTTGCGCGCTGCTCAGGTGCACGTGTTGACTGCCCAGACGAACCAGAACCTGACAGACCACCAGGCTAAATACGGTAGCCATCATGGCGATGAGCGCGGTTTCTTTGATGTTCATGGACGTTCCGTTCGCAGTCCGGCGGCGCCGAGGTTGAACTGTCTCGGCTACGTACGAGCAACATGCGTGCCACGTTTGTGTGGCGAGCGCTCAAAGCGGATTGAATTGAATCGACGCGGCGCTTTGTCACCACCGGACGCCCTCCGTGGCACTTGTTGCTTCACGACGCCCTGAGCCCGCCTCGTGACCCCAATAGAAACGGCCCCGCGTCTCACGACAGCGGGGCCGGATTTCAGCGTGGGGAGCGCTGACTACGCTTCGAGTTAGGCGAGAACTAGCGGTAGCAAGGTTTCCTTCGAGTAGCGCCAGATCAGAGACGAGTTGTGGGATTGGAACGTGGCGCCGTTGTAATAGGTGCGGTTCCGGCCCTGAAGGTCATTCAACGAGCCGTAAAAGCCACGCGCGATGTCGTCGCCGTACACGTTGAGTTCGAACGGGACGTGACCGCTGAAGGTCACGATGTCGAGCACGCGTGGGGGGGTTGGGAAGTACGTGGGATCGCTCAGGCGACGGATTTGGTTCACGATCGTGGCCTTCACTTCGAAGTCGCTGAGCGGAACGGTGCTGCCGAACTTTACGTTCCACAAGCCGGGCACGAGCGTGGGATTGAGCCCGTAGATGCCGGGCAGCTGCGGCAGATTGTACGCCGTGCGCTCGTTGCTATTCGTGACCGACAAGCCCGCGGGCACGCCGGACAACTTCAAAATCCCGGCGTAGTAGGCGCCCGGACGGAAGCGACGGAACAAGGATTCTTCCGTGCGATCGAGATCGAAGCCACACAAGTTGTCGAGCGTGGGCGGAGCGGTGACCACCAGCTTCTTCGCTTTGACGACGTAGCGCCCGCTCGGAGTCTGCACGGTCACGGTCACGCCGCCCTTGTCACGATCGACGTGCAAGACGTCAGCGCTGAACACGACATCATCACCCAGGAACGAAGTCGCGTTCTCGTACAGGGTGCTGTTGCCAGTCGGGCAAGCCATGAAACCGCCGTCGAGGCCGAAGATCGAACCGACGACCTGTGAGCTGAACAACTTCAGCGCATAGACCGCTGGCATATTGAGGATGTCGCCGGCGCCCTGCCCGAACTGGAAAGCAGTGCGGACCATCGCGCCTAGGCCGTACTTGGTCACGAAGTCGCGAAACTTGAGCGTGAGATCGGCGGGCACGGGATTGGGCAGATCGAAGCTCGAGTCCAGATCGAAGTACGTGGCTTTGAGCTGCTGCAGGTAGCCGTAGTAGGTCTGCAGCGCGGTCGCCGTGTCCGCCGGATTCGGCTCGGTGATGTTTTGAATCTTGCCGGTTCGGAAATCGAAATTCACGTTCGTGCCGCCGAAGGCACCGGGCGGCAGCGTGATGAGCGGAGTGCCGAGGCGCGCGAAGAAGTCGGTCACGACGGGGATGCTGTGATACACGACCACGCCGATGTCGGTAGGAATACCGGTGGCCGGATCGACATAGGTCTCGGTGTGACCGCCGAGACGCGGTTTGGCTTCGAGCACGACCACGCTGCGGCCCGCGTCCTTCACCGCGACCGCGGTGTACGTGCCGGATGCGCCGCCGCCGATCACGCAGACGTCACGCTCGATGATTTTTGTCTTTGCAAAGGCAGTGCGCGAGGACAACCCCGCCGCCGCGAAGCCCGCAGCAGAGTACGACAGAAGCTTCAGCACATTTCTTCGGCGAAGACGCATCATGGGTGATCACTCCTTAGTTGAACGCGTACGAGGCCAGGTCCCCCGAGACGGCCTTCGAACCTTAGCAACCCTTTAGGTAGAACATAAGCTGAATCAACACAGCGATGTTCGAACGTACCAATCCGACGCTTCAACACCCTCGACTGTGAGTAAAGCCGTCGATTGCCGCCACCGCTCTGCGACTACATCAACGGGGTTATCCTACACTTGCCGTCGTGAATGGCGTACTGATGGCGCAAGTGTGTTGCCACTAGCGATGACTTCGCGCTCGTGAGCGGCGCAAGAGCGAACGACGGGAAGACCGCAACTGGCAACTGCCTATAAGCGTGTCGCTACTTGCTCCGAACTTCAGCGCCGGCCTTCTCGCGCGCTTCGAGCAGCTCGCCCGTCTCGTTGCCTTCTTGGCTACCGTCTGCCTTGCTCAAGATGTAGTCGAAGATCTCGTTGGCTTGCACCGCTACGCGCGAGCCATCTTTGAGCGTGGGCACGTCGAACGGATCATTTCTCAAAATGCCGTCGATCTGATCGCCATGCCAGCGCACGACCTCCACCCACATCCACTCGGTTCCACCCGCGCTCGTTTCGAACGGGGCTTTGACTTGTAGCTGTTCGCCATCTGGCGGACCGTTCGCGTAGCGCTTTCCGATTGCTAGTGCCTTCTGCCGCGCACGCGCGCTCGCCGCCTCTAGACTGCGATCGTGTTGAACGTAAACCATCGAGTCATGCGCGCCAAAAAGCTCGCTGACGACCGCCGATTGTCGCTCTTGCAGCGACTTCACGCTGCCTGGGAAGACGATTTCGAGTAGTCGATTGTCGGCGTCGCCTTCTTCACGCTTGGCTACGGCGAGCTGCAACTCGACGCGACGCTTCGCGTTGTCCTCGAGGTCGGCGATTAGCTCCGCCTTGTAGGCTTCGTGCTTCAAATCGTCGATTGACGTCGCCAGCCGACCCGCGCCGTCGAGCCTACCCTTCTCGAGCAGCGTCTGACAGACCACGTTTGCCAAAGACCCCATGCTGGTGCTTCGGCCCGCGGCCACCTGATTGATGGCCAGATCCGGCAAGCCAAACTTCAGCATTCCGAGCGACACGATGCGAACGAGCTCTTCATCGCGATAAGCGTGAAACATGACGTGGTCGGGGATGCGAGGTTCGTTGCCCTGCCAGTTTTCGAGCAACCTTTTCCAGCTCTCTGCAGTGTAGACGAGTCGCGTGTCCTCATCCCAAGGGTAGCCGCCCAGTTCACCGACGAGCGCGGTCATCAGCTCGAGCGCGGTGCGGTACTGAGTCGTGGCCAGCTGACCTGGGCCGCGAAAAGTGACCACGGTGACCGCTTGACTCGCGCGCAAGGCGTCCTCGTCTCGTGCGCTGAGCCCACGAGCAAAGTGCGCCAAATGCGCCTTGTCGGGCGGCGCAAAATCCGCAATGGCCGGCGTGGTAACGACGATACTCGCGCCAGCCGCCTGCTTCGCTGCGGCATCGTCAGCCACGAGCGAGAAGCGCTCTCCTGCGAGCCGCTTGACCACGGCGTGGACGTCAACGCTCGGAGCATGCGCATGATAGATTGCTGCCCGAAATTGATACTGCGCAGCGACCAATGACCCCGCCGCGGGCGCTTCGCCCACGACGACGCTCTTCTCGTGACCGAGCTTTGCGCTCAGCCGTTCGATGACACGCCCTGCCCCCTTGCATCCCGCGAGCGGGACGAGCGACGTACTCACGATTAGGCACAGTGCCAATCCCGATACCCACGAACCTAGTCTCATGACGCTAGGTTCGCACGAGTCTCGAAAGCAGCCAATGGCGATACGAACGAACATCGCAGGCTGGAAGCGACGCCCTCGTCGGAACAGCGGGAGCCGTCACACGATCGGAACACCGCGCCCTCCGAGGTGCGATGCAGGAACGCGATCGCCCCCTCTCGGAAACGATCGCGTAATTCAAGCGTGTGGAAGGTGCAGCATAGAGCTGCAGGCGTAAGCGCTAATTCACGGGTTTGAGCGGACGCATCATCTCGTTGTCTTCGTGTTCGAGCATGTGACAATGCCAAACGTAGCCAGGACCTTGGGTGGCATCGAAGGGAAACTTGTCCTTGTCTTGGGGCGTCCAGCGAACACGGATGCGAGTGACGGTGAAGGAGGGCGCGGTCACCGTGTCTTTCCAGCCGGTGTCTGCGCCCGCGGGCTTGTCGGCGTTGCCCGTGACGAAGTCTTTGACGCTCGGGTTGACTGCGGCTTGCTCGAGTGGGAGCGCGCCGCCGTTGTTGGCTTTGTTCCATGCGTCCAGGTAGAGCGGCAACCCCGTATTGTCGTCGAGTTGCAGCGCCTGGCGATTCAGGATTTGGAACTGCACGAGGTGCAGGTGAATCGGGTGCGGCTCATAGGTGAGATTGACGATGTCCCACTCTTCGGTGGTGCCGAGTTTCGGTTGCTCGTCGACGGCGCTGTCGAACATCCGCCCGTTCAAGAGGTAAGAGCCATCCGTCGCGGTATTCAGCGTGACCGTGCGCGTGGTCGTGGATTCGAGCGGAGGGAGCGCGCCGAGGCCGTTCGCGAAGCACTGAGGTTTCGGCTCCTCGGAAGGCAGCGACGGATCGTCAGCGGCCTTTGGAGGCGGCGGTTGCAGCGCACAAGTCGGCTTGGTTTGAGCTGCCAGGGCTTTGAACTGCACGACTTCTTTGCCGCCGTTCTTCAACACGACGGTGCCTCCCTCTGCCATCGACGAAAAGTCGATCACGACGTCGGCGCGTTCACCGGGCGCGAGCGTCAACACATCCGCGCCGATGGGGGCGGCGAGGTAGCCACCGTCCGAGCCAACGATGGTGAAGACGGCTGGCTCGGTCTTCGACACTGGGAGCCCCGGCAGCGAGAGAGTGATGTCTTGGTTGTTGCCACCGTTCAAAACGCGGAATCGGTAGCGCGCGCGCTCGACGTCCATGCGCGGCATTGCCTTGCCGTTCACGACCATCGTGTCGCCGGAAAAGGAGCTCGACCAATAGGGGTGGTCCCCACCGCCGGTCGTATACACGAGCTGACCGTGTGTATCGAAGGTCTTGTCTTGAATCACGAGCGGCATTTCATGCGCCTTGTCGGGCAATGAGGCGGCAACCGCGTCGTTTTTGTCGCGGATGATGTAGAGGCCCGCGAGGCCCGCGTAGACGTTGAGGCGCGTCACACCGAGGGCGTGGTCGTGATACCAAAGCGTGGTCGCGGGTTGCGAGTTCGGATACTCCGAAGGCGTCTTTCGGACGTGCGCACCGAATTTTTCCGGGTCGTGAGTGAACCATGCGTCGGGTGCGCCGTCCGAGTCCGAACCCACTTCCAAACCGTGGACGTGCGTGACGATCGGCACGGTTGAATCCTCGGCTGGATTCTTGAAGTCAGGAGTAAACGGGCCAGGCGGCTTTGCCACCTTGTCCGGGTTGGCCCAATGCAGCGTGGGATCCATCGGGAAGAGATGCTTGCCCGTGATCGCATTGATCCACTTCACGTGCACGGGAGTGTCACGTGTCACTTCGAAGGTGGCGCCTGGGCTGGTCCACACACGCTTCGACTCGGTTTCACCGTATGCGCGCGAGAGCCCGCCGTAGGCGAAGACCTTCGTCTTTGGGTAGCATTTCTCGGGGAGCATCTGCACCTCGTCCTGCTGCACGGTGACTTCGTATTCGTCGTAGCCCTCCTGGTGCGTGGGCTCGAATTCGCGTGGCCGCTCCAAGGCGCTCTTCCATTTGATCTTTTCCGCGTCGATCGGGTCGCCGTCCTTCCAATCGCAGTCGGCGCCGGTACTCGAGAATTTGCTGTCGGGGTCGGAGCTGATCGTGTTGGAGTCGAGTCGTTCGCTCGGTGTGCCGGAGTTGCTCTTTCGCGCAGGTTCAGCGCCGCAAGCCACGAGCTGCAGTAGGACCAGCGCTGTCGAGCCCAAGATCGAAACACGTGTAAACGTCATGATGCCTCCCAATTTTCGGCGGGCGCAGCGTGCGGCCGTCACGAACACCGTGTTGGGCTAGCGAAAATTGGGTGAGCCTCGACGACGAACGCCGGATCTCGAAAAGAGTTCGACGCTTCGACCCGTTTTTGCGGCGATGCACACGGGACAGACCGAGGTGACTACATGCAAGCTCACGCGAAGGTCTGCATCATTTCTGCGACGCTGATGGCCCTCTCCGCCTGCGCAGGAGAAGCGCACGAGGAGTCCGGCCCTACCCCACGCACGGTGGCTTCGAACGAGCCGCCCAACACACCAAAAGGAGGCGCCACGGGAAGTGTACTCGGAAGAGCTGGCGCTTCTTCGGGCGGCAGCGCAGGCAACGCGCTCGGCGCGGGCGGCACGAGCGGCTCCGTGGCGCCGGGCACGGGCGGGACAGGCGGCTCGACCGCGGGGAGTGGAGGCGCCAATGGCTCCGCCACGGGCGGCGCAACGACGGGACACGGCGGCTCCGCGGGAGCCGGCGGCTCCGCCGGTAAGAATTCGACCGCGACCACGGATTGTCCGTCGGTCACGCACGTTCGAATCAATGGCGCGTGCGTCGTGCGCGTGACCGAGTTCGACGTCGCAAAGAAGCCGACACGCATCGTGACCGGCTCGGACGGACAGCTCTGGGTCGACGATGAGGCCAACAATCAGCTCGTCCAAGTGGACGAGCATGGCAATGCGACCGATCGCCTCGACGTCGGTGCCAGCTCTGCTCCGCGAACACTCGCGGGCGGCCTGAACGACGCGGTCGTTTGGTACACGGACGCACAGGCACAGGCCTTGGTCAAAGTGACCAATGACCGACAAAAAACGCTGTATCCGCTCGGCTTTCTGCCCGCTGGCATCGCGCTCGGCAGCAGTGGCGAAGTGTATCTGACCGAATTCAATCGCGCGGTCTATCGAGTACACCCGGGCAAAGACACGACGCAATATCCGTGCGAGCCGAGCAGCTTGATCGCGGTCAGCTCCGACAAGAACGTGTGGTTTCAGGAAGGAGCCTTGCTCGGGCGGCTCATTCCGGATGTCGAAAAGCAAGACTTCCCGATGACCGATAGCTTTGCCACGGATTTGTGCGCCGGACCCGACTCGGCGATCTGGTTCACTGACGGTGCGCTCCATCAAATTGGGCGCATGGGGCTCGACGGCGTACTGACGAGAACTTACGACCTGCCGATTGCGAGCGGACCACTGCGAATCATCACGGGCCCGGACGGCGCGCTCTGGTTCACCGAGCGCGGCGCGAACATGATTGGGCGCATCACCAGCAACGGAGCGACGCTCACGCATTATCCAGTTCCGTCAGCCAACGGAGACTTGGACTCGCTCGCGGTCGGTCAGGATCGCAACATCTGGTTCACGGAAACTTCGGGCAAAGTGGGCCGTTTGATCGTGGACACGATCCCATGAAGAGCATTCGCTCGCGCTTTGCGTGCTCCACGCTCGGGCTCGCTCTTTCTTGCCAACTGCTGGGCTGCGCGCCTGACGGTTCAGCCAAAGGCATCGACCCTCAGGGCGATCCTGAATCGGTGTGCGGTAGGACCAGCAAGCTTCAAAACGTGGAGACCTACGACGGCAGTTTCGGTCTGCCGACGGCCTTCGTGAATCGCCATCGCCTGGCCGTCGGCCTCTTGCGCTGGAGGAGTGACTTGGCTGACCGCTACTTCGAGCAACACGGCAACGTACAGGGCGTCGGCTGGTGCAGTGGGACATTGATCGCCGACGATCTCTTCCTCACCGCCGGCCACTGTCTCGATCCCGAAGACAGCTCCAGGTGGCAGCTCCCACGCGAAAAGGACGGGCTGCCGCTGCGACCGGCAGAATTGGCGCGCGAGTTCATCGTCCAGTTTCGCTTCGAGGCCAACGATCTACCCCCAGAGGCGCTGAGCTACGTGAACGACGTCGGCGTGGTGCGCTTGGAGGAGCATCGGAATCAAGGTGTCGACTACGCGATTTTGCGCTTGAGCGCCGGCGCTGGCGTGAACAACGGCGTGACACGTGTTTCTGCGATCGACTCCCGGCCGGGCTTACCGATCGCCATCTTGCAGCACCCTGGGGGTGATTTGATGAAGGTCGGTTCGGGTTCAGTCGCGCGCTTACTGGGACCGAAAATCACCTACGCGACGATCGACACGTTGGGGGGGTCCTCCGGTTCCGGGATCTTGGACGCGGTCGGCGGCAAATTGGTCGGCATTCACACGAATGGCGGCTGCACCTCGAGCGGTGACGGTGAGAATTCCGGCGTCACGATCGGCGCGCTGCTCGGCGCTTCGGACATCATGCGCGGCTTGGTCGACCGCTCGCGCGATTTCTTGGTCGGTGATTGGAATGGTGACGGGCACGACGATCTGGGCGTGTTCGTCGACGGCTGCTTGTATCCCGACGCGGATCACGACCGAGCGCCCGACCTCGGTTCCAGGATCTGCCCGGATAATCCGAACGCAGATCAGTATTTCGCGGGCAATTGGCAGGGTCCGGGACCGAGCCAACTCGGCTGGCGACACGGAGACTGCGTGTCCCTCGACACCAACCCCAAGCAGTCCTGGTGCTTCGACCCACCGTTCGAAGTCTTGATCGCGGATTGGAATGGCGACGGCCGGAGTGATCTCGGCATTCGAACGGGACGCTGTATCGACTTCGACACCAACCTCGACGGCGTGCTCGACACCCCCAGCTATTGCGCGGGCAATGGCGCCGCCGAGGACGAGTACCTGGCAGGGCGTTGGGACGGCGCTGCGCGCGCCAGCATCGTCATCAGAAGAGGCAACTCGCTGTACTTCGATTTGGATCGTGACGGCAATCTAGATCCGACTCCACGCGTGTACGGCAAAGGCGGTGACGAAGATCAATACCTCGTGGGTGATTGGGACGGCGACGGACGCACCGATCTCGGTGTGCGAGAAAACACGCTGTGCCGCTTGAGTCACGACGCCACGACGGGCCTTGCCGACGAAGAACGCTCGTACGACGACTTCTGGAGCAAGCCGTAGTGCTCACCCGTTTATCGCTCGCTCTACACAATACCAAGTGATCTCTGAGTTTGCGGGCACCCCGCACTGAAAGCGAGACCACACCATGAATCGATCATCAGTAATGAAGGCTTTGTATCTGGCTTCGGCCATCGGAACGTCGATGTTGCTCGGCTGCTCCGGCACGGACGGCAGTGAAGAAGGGCCACCACAGGCGGGCAAGTCCGGCGCTGCAGGTGCCAAATCCGTCTTCAGCGGCCTCGCCGGCGCACCGGGCGCTTCGAATGCGACCGCAGGTGCAGGCGGCGCGGGTTCGGCGGGCGCAGCAACTGCCGGCGCAGCGTCGGCCGGCGCCGGCTCGGGCGGGACGTCAGGAGCCGGCGCAGCGCCGAGCGCTGCGGGGTTCCCGAATGCCGGACGTGACAGCATTGGCTTCGGCGGCTTCGCGGGTAATGCTGGCTATGGCACCGTGATCCGAACGGACATCGACGATGGCTTCGGTGGCACGGGGAACGTACAGATCACTTTCGGCGGCACCAACATCCAGATCAGCTTCGGCGGGGGCGACAGCTGGAGCTTGGGCGGCGTCGGAGGGACGCAGTTTCGGATTTCCCGTTGAGGACTCGAGAGCTGGCGAGGGGCATCAGCGGCGCAAACGGCCGCGGTCCCTCTCGCCGGTCAATTGGACATCGGGCAAGTGGTCTGCACGTCATTGAACTCGGCGTTGTCGAACGTCATGCAGACCATGCCATCACTACAATGGGCGCTCGACAGGCAGCCCAGCGCGAACCACTGGGTTGAAGCTTGCCCGCCGGTGTTTTCGACTCCTCCGTCGAGACATGGGCAAGCGTGCCAGCACGCGATCGCTGGCGGCGCACACGGTCCTGCGTCACTACAATCCGTCGGGTACGTGACGCCGTCGGTGCCACAAAACTCCGTCGAACGGCCCAAGCACGAGCAGGCGGTCAACGACGTCGCACCAGCATCCCCGATGATGATCGTTCCCAGGCTGCCGCCCGACGCAATCAAGACTCGCCCCGCGTCGCCCAGCTGTGGAACGCCTTCGGTCGTGAGGACACCGCCGGCCCCCGCGAGCGGTGCAGAACCTGCGCTCGTTGCCGCCGCTGCTTTGCCGGCGCTGCCCCCTTGGGAGCTTCCAGCGCTCGCTGTCGTCATGCCCCCGGCGCCTGCGACATCCAGCGCGGCGACGACCACGTGGTCCATCGAGCAAGCCATGAGGGTGACGAATCCAACGAGCCACATCGGGATTTTCATCTGTCGATCACCTCGGCGCCGGATCGAAGCCGATGCCGACCTCGAGCGTTCCACCAGGACAGAGGGAACAACTGGTACTCGCTCCACTCTGACCGCCCACTTCATAAGACGTCGTTCGCAACGGCACACGCAAGTCCGCGCCCAGCGCAACCCACGCGGGACCAAAGGGCAATTCGACGCCGCCCGCCGCGAGCGCGTAGGCCCGCTGAAAGTCTTGCCCCGCGAGCGCGTGCGCTCGTGGTTGCTCGTCGATGATGCTCGCCTGAGCGTGGCCGAACAAGACGCCGAGCCCGGCTTCGAGCCGAACGCGGATGCGCGTCGCGTCGCTCGAGAGCCATCCGCCGCGGAGCTCGCCGGTTGCGCCGTTCAAATGCACGCGCGCGGGCGGCAAACCGAAATCGGTCGGAACGAGGTAGCGCAACGCAGCGCGCAGCGAAAGCTGCCCGCGGTATTCGAACGCGAAGAACGCGCCCACCTCTTGCAACCAGCCCTCGGTGCCCGAGCTGTGCGTCACTCCACTCGCGCCGACACCGAGCAGGTACTCACGCCGTTCAGCGTGTTTCTCCGAGGAGCGTGGCACCGACTCTGCCGAATCACGCACGGTCGCGGTCGAAATCGGGGCAAGCGCTGCTGGTGCCCCCGCTTCAGCCGCACGCGGCGTCTCCGGCTCGCGTTCCAAGGCCGCGATCAACGACTCGCGCGACGATTGTTGCTCGTGCAGCCACAATGCGCGAGCCGAGGAGTGCGCCACCTCCGCCAGCGTCTCGCCGCCGACTTCGTCGAGCCCCGAATCGAGCCGCACTTCACGGAACAGATAGCGAGCTTGACCGTCTGGCTCGGACATCGCGAGGTAAACGCGCGCAGCACTGCGCTCGGTGACGCGAATCCAGAGGTACACGGTGTCCGCGCGTTGCGGGAGCAGCACTGCGCGCTGATCCAGCTCCTGGTCCTCGCGCAAAATGACCGCGGTTTCACTGGGGAAAAGGCTATGAATTCGTTCGAACAGCAGCGGATCGCGATCGACATCGCCGAGCATCGCGACTTCGACCCGATCGATGGGCTGACTCCGTTCGTCGATTGCGCTCGTACTCGGCGCGGCGTGCGCCGCTCGCGGAGCAATGCCCAGACCGCTCATCGAGCAGCAGCAAAAGATCCACGCGTGCCACACCCTAGTGCGAATCATGCAATGCTCGAGCTCGGGCCACCTCGGCGTACGGGGAATCCGGGAATTCACGCAGCAAGTCGCCCAGCGCTTGCTTCGCCACCGAACGATCACCAAGATTGGTCGCGATTTCCGAAATGCCCCACAGCGCCTCTGCGCGCAGCGCGCCGCCGCCGCTCGCGAGCGCGCGATATTGCGCCAGCGCGCGCTCTGGTTGCTTGGTTTGCAGAAATTTAGCCAAAGCCAGACGCGTGGGCCCGACTTCACGCGCGCTCGGATAAAGATCGAGCAGCAGCTCGTACAGCACCGCAGCCTCACCCGCTCGACCTTGGCGGCGCAGCAAATTCGCCCGTGTAAACAGCTCGCTCGCGGTCCCCGGACCAATCAGCTTGGCTTCGGCGGCTCGCGGAGGCGCGCTGGCCGTTGGAAGCGGCTCGATCGAATCGAGTGACACGACGGCCCCGGGCGGCTCGGCGGGTTCGGGCGCAGCGACCAAAGCGGGCGGCCTCTGTTTTACGACCTGCTTGGCATTGTCGACCACCTTCGGTCGGGCGCGCTCCGACGCGGGCTCCGGCGCTCGCCGTGGGAGAGCTCCGCCCAGCCAAGCCCCCGCCAAGCCGGCAATCAAGAGCACCGCGGCGGCCACGAGCAGCATGACCGTGCGGCGCTTGATGGGCAACCGAACGGGAGCCGAGGCTCGTGAACGGATCGCAGCCAGCGCGCCCGCGTTGATCCGTGCGAGCAACACATCATCGCCCGGCCGGACGCGGCTCTCGCGCTCGAGTTCCGGCAAGATCTGGCTCATCAACCGGACCTCGAGCGAGACCTCGATGCTCTCGCTCAAGCGACGCTGCTCGTCCAGCGTGAGCTGTTCACGCCGGCACCGAATCAGCAAATCAGTGGGTTCGATCTGGCTCATGCCATCTCCTCCACCAAATCGCGAAGTCGCGGATCGGCCTGCGCGTGCGCCACCAAGGCGGCCTTGGCGCTCCGCAAGCGGCTGCGCACGGTCTCGAGCGGAGCGCCGCAAATCGACGCCACTTCACTCATCGTGTAGCCGAGCACACAATGCAGAGCGAGCGCTTCCGCCTGCGGAGCCGGCAACGCATCACAGAGTTCACGCGCGAGCTGCACGCCCACTCGCGACGCAACCAGCGCGTCCGGAGCCGCGCCCTCGCCCGCCGCTTCATCGGCCTCGAGCTCGTGAGCCAGCCCGTGATTCCGCTTTGCGGCGCGTTGACGCCGCCGCGCGTTCATCGCGGTGCGCAGCGCGACGCGCGCCGCAAAATGCCGGATCGAAGACTCACCGCGGAAACGTTTCAGCGCGTTGACGAACTCGACCGCGCACTCCTGCGCGACATCCTCGACGTCCGGATGAGAGCCGCCGATCACCCGCCGGACCACGCGCAAGATATTGGGCGTAACCGTGGTGAGCAGCGTTCTCAGCGCGGCGACGTCACCGTCGACCGCGCCACGAGCGAGCGGCAAAAGCTCATCCTCCGCCCGGGGGCCGGGCTGAGGCGGAGCGCTGCGAAGAGGCAGAGCGCGTAACATCTGCGAAGATCAGTGTAAGCCATTTTCAAAATGGGTGAGTGCGGACGATCGCATTTGTGAATTGCTGATCGCGCACCAACACTTGTGCACGCCTCCAGCGATACGCACTGGAAACCCGCGGTTTCAGCGCTCTCGGTTGCGCGTCACTGGTGCGAAATTGCGGCGAACGCCACGCCCCGTCGCTCATTGGCTGGAGTGCAAACTAGAAGTTGTCACTCGCGGGTTGCACCCTCTCGAACCTCGAAGTCACTGCTCCTGGCCGGTTCAAGGTTTCAATCGTCCAGCGGGACTTTGAAGGGTGCTGCCCCGCCCGTGAGACGGCGAGGCTCGACGAGCGTCCTCGCGCTGCGCGCTGCGGGCGCTCGGCTGCCCAAGCGCTGGCCAAAGGCCAGCGCGGTGCGCCTGCAGCGAGGAGCGGCGCAGCTCGCTGGAGCGAGAGCGCGCTCCACGCCGAACGACCACACCGGCTTGGGAGATGATTCGGCCGCGTGGCAACCCTTCGATGATTTCGCTGGCGAGCAGCAGAAAATCTAGCGCGAGGTGGTAAACATCCAACCGCTCGTGCTAAAGCTCCATCCCCCCTATCGGGCACCCGCCTCTCCGATTGCCTCGTTCGGGCACGGGCACGGGCACGGGGCTGAGCAATTCAGGGACAGACCCTCTCCCTTCGTCCGCGACGCCGAAGGCTGGGTGCGGCTCTGACGAGTTGATTGATCATCAAAAAAAACCCCCGGGAGGTCACCGGGGGAACATCCGAAGCGCGCAGGTGGGACCCGCGCGCTTCGGGCAGAGCGGCTCGGCTTCAGTACAGAATGCGGGTGCGGACGGTCGTCGGAAGTTCGCCGATGGCTTGGCGGACTTCGTTCGAGACGTCTTGGTCCAGATCCATGATCAGGTAGCCGGTCTCGGGATCGGTCGCGAGGACTTGGCTCTGGATGTTGGCCTTGAGACGGCTGACGATGCCGTTGATTTCGCCGAGCACGCCCGGGACGTTACGGTGCACGTTGAGGATGCGATGTTTGCCGGGCTGCACGGGCAGCTCGATCTGCGGGAAGTTCACGGCGCCCGTCGTTGCACCGCCGTTGACGAAGCGGGTGAGCGCGCTGCCCACTTCGCGCCCGATCGACTCTTGAGCCTCGCTGGTCGAGCCGCCGACGTGCGGGGTCAGGATCACGTTCTTCAAGCCCTGGAGTTCGCTCTTGAACGGGTCATTGTTCGACTCCGGCTCGACCGGGAACACGTCGATCGCGGCGCCGCCCAGGTGACCGCTCTTGAGCGCCTGTGCCAGCGCGGGAATGTCGACCACGGTGCCACGGCTCGCGTTGAGCAGGTAGGTCCCCTTGCGCATCACGGACAGCTCGCGGGCGCCGATCATGTTCTTGGTTTGCGGCGTGGCTGGCACGTGCAGCGAAACGTAGTCGGCTTCGGCGAGCAGTTCGTCGAGCGTCGAGACGACTCGGTTGTTGCCCATCGGCAGCTTGGCCGAGATGTCGAAGAAGATCACTCGGATGCCCATGGCCTCGGCCAGAACCCCCAACTGACGACCGATGTGACCGTAGCCGATGATGCCGAGGACCTTGTTTCGAACCTCGTTGCAGTCGACCGAAGCCTTGTTCCAGGTGCCGGCGTGCACTTCCACCGAGCGCTCGGTCATCTTGCGCGAGAGCGCGATGATCTCCGCGATGATCAACTCGGCCACGCTGCGCGTATTGGAGAACGGCGCGTTGAACACCGGCACACCACGGCGGTTGGCCGCGTTCAGATCCACCTGATTGGTACCGATGCAGAAGCAACCCACGCTGAGCAGTCGTTTGCCGGCCGCGAGCACTTTCTCCGTGACGTGCGTCTTGCTGCGAATGCCCAGCACGTGCACGTCACTGATCTTCTCGATCAGCTCTTCTTCTTTGAGCGCTTGCTTGAGCGCTTCGACTTGGAAGTGCTCCGCCGCAAAAATCTGCTGCGCGCTGGTGTGAATGTTCTCGAGCAGGAGAACTTTGATCCGGTCCTTGGGGAACGAGGTGGCTTTTGGCTCGGCAGCGGTTGTCATCGGACGTGACACGTAGTCCCTCAGAGGCCCGAGCTCAAATATCAAACCCGAACGCTCGGTCACCGATACTTAAACAGCACTTAACAAATTGGATTTACTCAAGAATTTCTCGTAGCCCACTGCACAGCCGACCAGCTGACCGTCTCGACTGGTGACGTTTCGTCCGCTCCGTCGCCGTCTGCGCCTGGTAGTAAGCCCGGTATGCGACGCAGCCGGGCGCAGCGACTTACCTTTGGCGCGGCGTGCCTCGCGCTCGGTTGCGGGGGCCAGGCGCAAGAAGAGGCGGGAACTCCCGAAACGGTCGCGGTGGACTGCTCTGAGTTGCAGCACGCGGCCGACGCCGCACTTCAAAGCTTGGTCGAAGCCAACAACGCCTGTGACACGGACGCGGATTGCGCGCGCGCCGAGGGCTTAGGCGAATGCTACACGTACTGCTCCGTGCCGGTACGCCGCGCGAACGTCGGGGCGGTGACCGCTTCCGGGCGCAACCTCTGTCGTTCGTACGTCGAACACCAGTGCAGCCTGAGTTTTGCCTGTCCGAACGTGCCCGGCGCGGTGTGCGCGCAGGGCAGATGCGCGTTCGGGTTCTGAGCGCATGGGACGGTGTATGCGATCCGTCCGTACCGTCATAGCCGGCGTCATGGTGCGGGAGTGAGATGCATACTCGAGGCGAACAGGGATCGATGAGGGCACGAAGGTCGGCAGTTTCGAACGCAATGGGTTGGGCTTGTTTGCACGCTCTCGTGCTCGGCGGCTGCGGCGGCAAGTCCTTGGCCGAGGTTCCCCTTGCGCAACGAGATACGAGCGCCATCTTCGGCGGCGGCACACGGCTAAAAGCGCACTACCTCGACGGCGGCGGCGGCGCGCGCGAGCTCGTGGATTTCTACGATACCGAGTTGAAGACGAGCTGCCAATTCGTCGAAAGCGTGAGCGGGCAATATCATTGCCTGCCCGCGACGCGGGCTTGGGGTTATTTCGATGAGGCCTGCACGGAGCCGGCGTACGTAGCGCCCCGCGACTGCGGGCAAGATCCGCCGGTGCCGGGACAGTTGGTCCGCTCGCTTTCGCCCGAGTGTGATGCATTGGCCAGCGGCTACTCGCTGGCGGAGGAGCGAGAGGTGAGCGTGCTCTATTCGCGCACTCGGGAAGGCTGCAAACCGTCGATAACGTCGACCACGACTGCCTGGTCGCTCGAGAAAGAGCCGCTGACGCGATTCGTCCAAGGAACACTCTCGGTCGTCGGCGCAAACGGAGGGCTTCAAGCGAATCGCATCACTGGGGATGATGGCGCGTTCAGCAATTTCCGACTCGTGGCCGAGGGTGAGCCTTGCAGCCAAGTGACGGTGCGAGGCGTTCCTCGTTGTATGCGCGGCCTATCCGCGGGTTTTACGGGGACCAATTTCGATAGTACGAGCTGTGACGGTAGAGTTGCGAGTCGGCTCCTGACTGACGAGGAGCGCTGCGCCGGACAGCGCGCCGGATATGTAGCCGAACGAAGGCGGGAGAACTGCATCGAGAATGACTCGCTATTCGCTGCAGTCGATGACGTGAGCGGCGCGATCTACGAGTTGGATCAGTCGCGGCAATGCGTCGCATCGAGTAGCGCGCGCGTGTCCGAGAACGAGTCTTTTTATCATTCGGGTGCCGAACTATCCGCCGAAGGCGCACCAAAGGTGGACATCGCGCGAGTGGGTACCGGAGCGCTCGGTCTTCCGTGCCAGGTCGATCGTGAAGGGGTGCCGCTGCTGGCACCGGATGCACACAATCCGATTCCGCAGAACTGGCTAACGGAAAGCGGGCGGAAATGCGGACCGATCGCGGATCCCGGCGGCACGCGGCGCTGCGTCCCGTTCGCCCTCGCCGTGCCGACTCCCATCGAGGGAGAGTTGGGCCCCTTCTCGGATGCGAACTGCACGCAGCGCGTGGTGAGCGTTCTGCAAGACAAGTGCTCGACTGAAACGCTGCCGTACCCGTACTTCACCGAAACGGCCAGCGCCACGTCCTGCACACCGACCATCACTCACGCCTACCGGGCTATCCCCTATGCCGGCCCTCTCTTCGAAATGCGCGACGCGGTCTGCGTATTGGGGTCGAGTTGGCCCGGTGAGCTGTATTTCGTCATGGGGAGTGAAGTCGACTTGGCAAGCTTTCCGACGCTCAGCGACGTCACTGAGCAATAACGGACAGCGGTCGGAACCAAGTGAGCCTGCGAGGTGCGTTGCTGGGCCGCGACCGCCCCATCACTCTCGGGCTACCCGGATTCAACGCCTACTTCTGGAATTCGTTGAGTGGACGCTCGGGCACGATTCGATCACTCGGCCAGCGACTTATTGACATCGCTCCGTGTGGATACTTCGAAAGTGTCCCGAACCTGCTGACGATATGTGTCGACCTACCAGTGGGTTCACGCCTAGGCTTCCGCTATGGTTTTTCGTGAACCTATTGGGGACGAGTGGCGGGCTCTGGCGGGCGGAACGTCTCGCGGCATGATCACGCTCTGGCTTTTGACGGTCGTGGCGGCGTGCGGGCGGAGCGAGATCGACGCGGTCGAGGATTTGAACTACGGCGCGGTGGCGGGCAGCGCGGGTGCAAATAGTCGTGCGGGCGCGAACAGCGGAGTCGCGGGCGTGCCCAACAGTGGTGCGGCGGGCGCCTTGGGCAGCAGCGGTGCGACCGGACACGCCGGCAATAGCGGCGTGAGCGGCGGCTCTGGCAGCAGCGGCGCGACCGGACACGCCGGCAATAGCGGCGTGAGTGGCGACTCTGGCAGCAGCGGTGCGACTGGGCAAGCCGGCAACACCGGCGTGAGCGGCAGCACGAGCTCGGGCGAGAATTGCACGAACGGCATCGACGACGATCGTGATGGCAGCGCCGATTGCGCAGACACCGATTGCATCGCCGGATTCATGTGCGCTCCACCGACGCCGGGCGACGGATGGGTGGGGCCGCTTTCGTTCTGGTCCGGCTCCGGGGCGCCGCCCGCCTGCACGAACGAAAGCGGTTTCCCGACCGAGATCACCAACGCAGGGAGCGGAATCAGCGTGGCTCCGTCGAGCTGTTATTCGTGCGAGTGCGGCGCGCCACAAGGGGTCTCGTGTCAGGTCGGCGCGCTGACCATCTTCAGCGATCAGGCCTGTTCTGGGCTGAATCGCACGCTCAACATCGTTCAAGGCGAGTGCGTCGCTTTCCTGTCGTCCACGATGGATCCTGCCAGTGTCCGCTGGGAGTCCGCGCCGCCAGCGGGCGGCGCATGCATCCCGAAGACGAGCGGCAGTGCCGTCATCCCGCCCGTGCAGTGGGACACTCGTATGCGCGCCTGCGGTGATGCTCCGCCCAATGGTGCCGGCTGCGGAATCGGTTCGTGCGTCGCTCGACCCAAAGCGCCCTTCGCGAAACAGTTCTGCGTCTACCAGCGCGGCGACCTCGCCTGCCCCGCAGGCTCGTACAGCAACCGCTCCGTGTATTTCAGCGGCGTCACCGACACGCGGACGTGCACCGATTGCGAGTGCACCCTGCCGTCCGGAACCAGCTGCACGGGCACCCTGAAACTCTTTACGGATCTGCTCTGCGGCGCCGATGAGACCAACCTCAGCAGCGTCTCCCAGTGCTCGACACTCGCGCCCGATCCAACGCCGCCCGCGTTGCCGTATCTGACCTTGCGCAGTGTGCTCTACAACGGTTCGCCGGGCAGTGATGGGTCGTGTTCGCCGCGGTCGAGTCGGGCCGAGGGCGGAGTCTGGCAGAGCGATCCGATCACGGTTTGTTGCACGCCGTAGGCTCGGGCGCGCGTCATCGACCGAGCCGAGGCGGCAGCCCCAACCACGATGAAACGTTGCCTACCACTCGAGCACCGCGGCAGCGCGTTTGCGATCGCATTCGGTCACGGCCTGCAAGGATCCATCCAAACGGCCTGGTCCGTGGCGCGGGAGAATAGGTGAGCGAACCCCTCGATGGGTGAAACGGCCGCGGGCCCAGAGACGAGCCTCGAATTCGGCGTGGAGTCGAACGGCCTCCAGCTGCGGCCGTCATCACTCGATGTACTCATCCACAGCTGCTCGTCCAGGCCTGTCCCGAAGATGCTGAGGGAGCCAGACGCAGTCGGCGCCGCCGCCAGCGCCGGCGCAGAATTGAAGTTGTGATCACCGCTTTCGACGAGGGTCCATGGCGCCCAACTGGCCGCGCTGTCCGAAGACCTCGTCAGATAATAGTGCCCGTCAGCTGCAAGCGCCGCGATGAACAACCTGCCTCCCGGCTTCGCGACGACGCCCGCCTCGGACATCCACGGCCCTCCCTCGATCAGTTGCCACGACGTCCAATGGGCCGAGTCGAACACGCTGTCAGTCGCGTAGCTGCTCCAATAAAATTGGTCATCCGTACCTTGCGCGACGACGAACAACTTCGAGTCGCTGAACACGATGGTGGGGTCCCTCTTCAGGTTTCCTCCGGGAATCAAGACCCAATCACTCCAAATGCCGTTGGAGCCCGCCGAAACTCCAGCGTTTGGTGGCAAGCAAGTCCTGACGTAACCTTGTACGCCGTAGCTAGTGTCCCCGCTGGCGGCGAGCGCGAGCCCCTGCTGACCCAGTACGGTCGCGGACACGCCGCCATGCCAGAAAGAGGGTGGTCGCAGCTCTGACCAGCCAAACCAAGTCCAGCCCGTCCCTAAATCCGAGGCGACACCGAGGTTCTGCCACAAGCCCCCTCCACCGCCGACGGCGCGGGCGAATAGATAGGCGGACAAGATGCTCCGTGACGCGGCAGCAGGCCTCCAGCTGAATGTGTTATCGCCGAATAGTCCGACGCCGGAGATCGGTCTCCAGCCGTCGAAATCGCCGATCTCGAGGATCCTCCCCGTCGCGCCGGGTAGCGCCGGCGTAGCGACTGCACCGGGATCGCGGGCGCACGTTTCGTAGTATGGGGGTTTGCCTGCGGAGCCACCTTTTCCCGCGGTGTTGCCCGAGGCTCCGCCAGCACTCTGGGCTCCACCAGCACTCTGGGCTCCACCAGCACTCTGGGCTGCGCCCGCATTCTCGGCGGCGCCAGCACTCTCGCCGGCGCCAGCAGCGCTTTCTACCTGCGAAGCGGAATCGCTACCGCCGGCACTCTCGCCGGCGCTGGCGCTCTCGCCGGCGCTGGCGCTCTCGCCTGCGCCGGCAGCGCCTTCTACCTGCGGAGCGGAATTGCTACCGCCAGTGTTGGCAGCGTTGCCGGCATGTCCTGCCTCACCGGCCGCAGCGCGTAGTCCCGCGAAGTCCCCCGCTGAAAGCAGACCGCAGGCGGGAGACATCGCCGCAAGCAACCAGCCAGACACCATAACTAGCGCCGCGGAGCGCGATACCGGACGCTGATGCTTCACAAGTTCCCCTCGAAGAACAGCGACGGTTGACCCGCAGTCGCCGTGAGGCCAACGGCGTATTTTTGTTGGCTGTGTTGGTTTCGAAACAATACCCAGTACGCGGCTAGCGATGCGCCCGCGATCGCGACCGGCCAAGCCACAGTATTGATGACGACCAACGTTTTGCCTCGTTGACCTGCGGCAAGCCCAGTCTCGTCACAAGATTTGTCGTTGCAATGAGCTCGAACGGTAGAACGCTCGCTGGTGATCATCACAGCGGAAGCAGCGATCGTCAGCGCTCCTGCCATACCCGTGCCCAGTGCGACGTAGAAGACTGCGGGCGACCTTTGTTTCGTATCCCGAACCGCCTCCTGAGGCAGGGGCACATCCGAGCGCAAAATCGGAGTGACGGTGGGCACTGGCAGTGCTTGGAGCACGATGTGCAACCGCCGGATCTCGCCCAATGCCAGGTCGAGCGACACTCGCTGATTCGAGTGACCGGTCGCGCTGAGCTCGATTTCATGCTTGCCGGGGTCGAGCGCAAAAGGTGTCCCCGGGTCGAAACCTCTGACCTGTCCATCGACGCTGAGCCGGATATCGGCCGGGCCGTTCGGCTCGACTTGAACGACGAGGCGAGAGACCCTCGCGTCGATACTCCGAACCAACTGCTCGGCGCTCGCTCGGCGCTCGTCGTTCGATTCGGCGGTACCGAGAAATTGCTCCAGCAAAGCTCGGGCCCGCAGCAAGTGTCCTTGGTGCTCCTCGCAAACGCTCAAGTTGAGCAATGTGCCGAGCGAGGGGTCGAGCTGCTGGCTCTCTGCGAACTTCACGCAAGCTGCTACGTAATCCCCCCGTTTCATCGCCTCGCGCCCCTCGCCGAAACGCGCGCTCGCTTGCTCAGCCGGACCGGCATGCGCTAGCCGTTCGGGGGCGAGTAAGCACGCCGCCCCCACCAGCCCCACGATCAAAATTCGGGTCACTTCTGGCGTTCCAACCAAGCGTCGGCATCGGATGCGCCGAGCGCAGAATTGGGTGCTGGCGGCTCGAGCGATGAGCTCGACCTGGCACTGTCAGCAGCCGCCGGCCCTGGCACGGTCAGGGGATGAATCTTTGCCGTGCTGGGCACACGACTCTTTCGCGCTGTGTCGACGACGACAGGCGGCACGATGACGTGGTTCGATGAGGAAGGCCGAGGGACATCCGTGAGCTCCGGGGGCGGCGCCGTCACTCGTGACCGAGCTTCCGGAACGCGCTCGCTGCTGCTTGAAGAGACGGCATGGGTCGCCTGCTGGGCGGCGTGGACGGCTTCCGAGCTCACCACCCAGGCAATCGCCGCCGAAGACAAGAGCGTAGCCGCTACCAACGGAAACGCGCCGGCACGCGGCGCCTTGCGCGAGCCTTCAACGGTGACCTTCGGCGACACCTCGACGACGGCACTGAGCTGATCAGAGGTCGACGAAGTGCGCTCGCCAAAGCTCGCACGAGTGTCCGCCCCCGACTCGACGCGCTCGAACTTCTGGTGGAGTGTCTGGATGGCACCGTGCATCGCTCGCGCGTCCGGCCAGCGACGCTCGCGATGAAAGGATAGGGCGCGATCGACGGCGTGCGCGATGTCCGCTGGCAAGTCCGGCCGGAGCGACCCCAGCGCTGGTGCGGGTGTCGTGGCGGACAGAGTCATGAGCTCGTCGGTCGTCTTTCCCTGGTGCACGTTGCGACCGGTCAGTAGCGCGAACATCAGCGCGCCCACGCTCCAAATGTCAGTGCGCGCGTCGACTTCCTCCCAATCCCCGCGCGCCTGCTCCGGTGGCATGAACGAGGGTGTTCCGAGAGCGAAACCGCATCGACTCAGATTCAGCGAGTCTTGTTCGGGCATTGCCTCACGCATCCGCGCAATGCCAAAGTCGAGCAGCTTGACCGAGCCATCCGCAGATAGGAACACGTTGGAGGGTTTCACGTCGCGATGAACGATGCCCTTCTCGTGCGCGCCACTCAGCACATCGAGGATTGCCAGCGCGACATGCAGGACCTCCTGCGGCGAGATTTGGCCTGCCTTGCTGCGACTCTCGAGAGTCTCGCCGTGCAACAAGTCCATCACGAGAAAGGCGTCGCGATCACTCGTTTCTCCATCATCCAACACCGAAGGGACGTTCGCGTGGTCGACCCGGTTGGCGATGTACCCTTCCCTGAGAAACCGCGCGCGTGCCTGGGCATTCGATCTAAGCTCGGCGTGCAAGACCTTGATTGCCACGCGCTTGCCGTTGCGATGGCTCGCTTCGTAGACGGTCGCCATGCCGCCTTTGCCCAACACCCGTAAAATTCGCCACTTTCCGCACAATAAATGCCCCGTCGCCAGCGAACTTCCCGGTCTCATCGTCACCCCTGATAGATAGTACGGTAGCAGACCACCCCGTCGCAGTACCGGAAATTTTTCGTTGGGCGTGGGGTAACTCGTTGCCTGCCACTCCAAATTTTGCTGTCCATATTCGACACGATTCAGAGTCCATGATCCACGACACCACACTCTCCGATTCGAGCATCGGGAGCAGCGCGACATCCACCCCACCGCAAGTCCTCGCCCTCGTCATCGTTTGGTCTGCGCAGCCTTCAGAATGCGGCCGGATCGTGTTGATTCCGCCGCTGCCGCTCGGTCGGCCGTACGTGTTCGGCCGTGGTGACGAGAATTCAACCGACCAACCCACGAGGCTGCTGCCTGAAGAGGGGCGCCCTGGTGGTTTCCGCCAGGCGGCGCCAATCGCGTCGTTGAAGATATCTCGCGCGCAGCTGTCGCTGCAACAGGAGCCGAACGGCAGACTCTCAGTTACGAACATCGGAAGGGCGGCAATGTTTCACAACGAAGTGCCCTGTCAACACGCTTCGGTGGTCGCCGGGGACACGTTGCAGCTCGGAAGGCAGCTGATTCTGCTTTGTGTCGTGCGCTCCGCGTGGTTGCGAGCAATGCCGCCCGACTTCGTGTTGCCGCCGTTTGGGCAAGCCGACCAATATGGACTCGTTGGCGAGTCGGCCGCGATGTGGGAGCTCAGGCGGCAACTCGCGTTTGCGGCACCGCAACTGGAGCACGTGCTGATCACCGGCGAGAGCGGCACCGGCAAGGAGCTCCTTGCCAGGGCACTGCATGCTCGTTCGAGCCGAGCCGACCAACCCCTGGTCTCACGCAACGCGAGCACGTTTCCCGAGACCTTGATCGACGCCGAACTGTTCGGCAACGCCAAGAATTATCCCAACCCAGGGACTCCGGAACGCCCAGGGTTGTTTGGACAGGCAAGCGCCTCGACGCTGTTTCTGGACGAACTTGCAGAACTCCCGCAAGCGCTGCAAACACATCTATTGAGGGTGTTGGATGCCGGCGAATATCAGCGGCTGGGGGAAGCGCACACGCGACGCGCCAACCTACGATTGATCGGCGCAACGAACCAACCCGGACAGTTACGCGCCGATTTGGCGGCGCGCTTCAAAATCCGCATTCGGAGTCCAGGCTTCGACGAACGCCGTGAGGACATCCCATTGTTGGTTCACGCGGCGCTGCGCTCGATTGCAGCCCAACCCGCCTCCAATGCGCTCCGGTTCTTCCCCAACGAGGACGTTCAGCGAGAACCGCGAGTGTCGCGCGCACTCATGTGGGTGTTGCTCAACCGTCACTACGTGGCTCATTTTCGAGAGCTCGAAGCGGTGCTCTGGCAGAGCGTGAATCAGAGTCTAGGCGACACCCTGGAGGCGCCCATGGACGCCGAGCTGTCCGCAAAGGCAGCGGCACCGATGGCTCGCGGAGAGGCGGCGACGGCCGCTATCGACCCCGCGAGCCTGTCTCAGCAGGACCTGCAAGCCGCTTTGGAGCGCACCGGCTGGGTCGTCGAGCAAGCTTGGCGCGAGCTCGGCTTGAGCAGTCGTCACGTGCTGACGCGCCTAATGGCACGACACGGTCTGCGCCGTTCCTGAGCCCAAACCGTCGCACACGAAGACGTCGTACTGCCGTCGCGAAACAAGGCCGCGGTCGGGCGGCCTCGAGTCAGAGTGAGCGCGCAGTGAGCGCGCAGTGAGCGCGCAGTGAGCGTCGCTTCTGGCGCGTCGAATCTCCCAAGTAATTGCGGCTTTGGCGCGCCGGGCGTGCGCTCGCCGCGTGGCACGGAAGGTGCTCAAGGGGCGGCGTTGCGCGGGCTCCGCGCGAAATCAAACAGAAAGAGTTCACGAATGACAAAGCACGCTTCCTCACGTTTGCTCCGCCGCGCGACGGCGCTCCTGGTCATCACGCCACTTCTTGGAATGCTCGTTGGCTGCAGTGCAGCCATGGAAGCCGAAGACTCGGTCGGTAGCACTTCCGAAAACCTCAATATGAGCAAGTTCAAGGGCTGGACTCAGATCCCGAACGGGGTGTCGTACTTCGCGCCTGCCGCGAACTTCCGCGGCCAATACAATGATGGGATCGATTTGTACGCGACTGGAACCGACAACAACCTCTATCACGACGTAGGAAGCACCACGAATGGTGGGCTCAATTGGAGTTGGACAGGGTGGTCCTCGTTGGGCGCCCCTGCTTCTGGCGGCGTGACCTATCCGCTGATTGGGCGGCCCTCGGCGACCGCCTGGTCCGCCGTTCGATCCAGGGGGAGCGCGGTTGCGGCGCGCGCGTCGATCGCGGGCCAGGCCCAAGTATTCGTCAAATTCGAGCTCGGCGGGAGCTTCACTAGTTGGGCTCAGGTCAGCAACGGCAACCTGGAGCAAGACCCTGCAATCGTATTTAGCTACCCCTATTTGTTCGTGTTCGCTCCCGGCACCGATCACCAATTTTATTGGAGCAGGAACGACGTCAGCCAAAGTTACAACGCGGCCAATTGGAGCGCCTGGGCGAACGTACCCGGCGGAAACTTGTCGTCCGCTGGCGGCGTCGCGGCGGCTGGCGGAAAGCTCTTTCTCGCGGCGCGCGCGACGAACAATCAATACTATCTCAACAAGTCCGCGGACGCGGGCGCGACGTGGAGCGGCTGGAGCGCAGTGCCTAGCGGCACGACTACGTTCGCCTCGGCACCAGCCCTCACGGCAATTGCCGTATCGAGCACCGCGACGACGCTCAATCTCTTCGGAGCGGCCACGGCTACGGGAGGTGTGCAACCGATGCTGAATAGCACCTCCTTCGACGAAGGCGCCAACTGGGGGACGTTCCAATCCGCCGGTGGGAATCTGGCTTCGGCGCCCGCAGCGATCGCCGCGAGCTCCACCCATCTCGAGACCTTCGCGCTCGGAACGGACAACACGGTTTACCAGAACACGTATCTCGAATGAACACACGACGGCACTCGAAGTGAGTCGTGACTTTCATTCCTGAAGAACCTTAGACAGAGCCTCATTGCTCGCGATGAGGCTTCGCGCGGGACGCACGGGCGCTGCACGGAGCCTCATCGAATTCAATAGACCGAGCGCGCATTCACGGAGCGAATCCGGTGGTTAGCGGGCGAAGGCAAAAGCCTCGACAGCGGCGGTGCCCAAGGCACGGGCGATGGTCGGTACCAACATCGCCGATGTAACGAGCGCGTTGGTCACCAATCACGTCCTGAGGTGCAACAGCGCACGAGCACGCGCTGCCGCCGCCAGTGCCTTCGAGCGGGTTCGTCGGCGCGGCTACGGGCTGTCTGCTCGACCGTGAAAATGACTACGGGGCAAAGAACCCCGGCGCCCGTGGTTCTGGCAAGCTGCCGTCTGCAACGAGCAAAAAAATGGTAGCGCCGGCAAGCCCCCCTGTTCCTCCCACCCCTCCCTCGAACCGGCCCGCTCCGGCCGCGATCCCGAAGCCAATTCGAAGTGGTGCGTTCTGGATCCTGATCGTCGTACTGATCTTCATCTGGCTCATCTGCTGGTTCAAAGGGAGCAGTTCGTGGATTCATTTGCTGCCCGCGCTCGCGGTTGCAACCGCGTGGCTCGAGCGCAAGAGCCGACCCGGCAGAAACATCGAAGCCGCGAGCCCCGGAACCCCGACGTGGGATCCGCAACAGCCTGAAGTGTCGCTGACTCAGATCCATCTCTATGTGCTGGAAGAAGCCGCCAAGTCAACGAACTGGTATTGGCAGCACAAGGGCGCCAAAGCGCTATGGTCGCAGATCATCCGCTTCGCGGTCTGGGCGCTTGCAACGGTGGGCGGTCTTCTGCCGATCATGGCGGTGGTCTTCAAAGAATTCTTCCGCCATCTCCCCCTCACCAAGGATTCTCATCTCGATCTGACCAATGGCCTCTGGGCGTCGCTGCTGCTCGGCATGGCAGCAGGCCTCCTTGGCTTAGACAAGGGCTTCGGATTCTCCAGCGGGTGGGCGCGTTACGTCCTCACTGCGACCAACATTCGCAAGAGCTTGGAGGACTTTCGCTTGGATTGGGCTGCGCTGAGAGCTAAGGCGGGCTCGCCGTTGACAGAAGAGAAGGTCGCACCGCTGCTCGAGCGAGCCAAGCAGTTCCGCTCGGAAGTGGAGAGTCTGGTTCTTCAGGAAACCAAAGACTGGGTAACCGAATTCCAGAGCACGATGGCGCAGATGGAAAAGGAGGTGGCGGCGCAACTGTCCAGCCTCAAGTCGCAAGTCGACAAGACCGTCAGCGAGAAAGCCGCTACGTTGCAACCCGGGTTCGTGAAGCTGACGCTGAAGGACCCGAACAACGTTTTCGGGAACGCGGCCCTCACGGCCACGCTCATCGATAGCAACAACAAGCCGGTCGCGAACGCCCAAAAGAAACCGATCACAGCGCTCGATTGGGTAAGCGAATTCGTTCCGACTGGGCTCTACCAACTCAAAATCGAGGGCACGGTGAACGGTGTTGCGTTTGACGCGACACGCAGCGTGACGGTGAAGTCGGGAGTCGAGGCAGTGCCGGAAGGGCCGGATGTGGAGTTGAAGTGAGGGTCTCCTAAACGGCCTGCACACGACCCTCGCGACTCGCGAGATTGGCTCGGCGTTGACGGGTACTCAATGTCGTTCCGTACACGACATCGGTTGCGCTCTCATCGAAACGAGGCGCAGTTCGACCGATAATTCGTGTCAAAGGGCACGTAGGTTGAAGTAGTCGGGCAAACGCTTACGTAGTCGCCGCACGTTCCTTTCTGCGAGGCCCCCGTCCGCGCGATGACAGCAATGAGATATGCTTCGAACGGGTCCTTTCGCGTCGTTGATGATGGCAAATCATCGTGTGTGAACGCAGCGAGATCACATGAAGCGCAATCGAATCAGTACGCTCGTCTTTGGTTCTCTCGTCCTCAGTAGCTGCCTCATCGGCGCTTGTGCAACTGCTGAGTCCCAAGATCTGGGCGGCCCTTCCGCACGAGCGTACGAACCTGGGACGGCCGGTTCGAGCGGTTCCGACGCATCGGGTGCGTCGCCCGGAGGCGCCGCCGGCTCGACCGGCGTTGCTGGCTCGAGCGTCGGAGGTGCGGCTGCGGGTTCCGGCGCGGGCGGCAGCGGTTCAACGACCAGCAACGGGACGGCCGGCGCGGGGAGCGGCGGCAAAGGCGGGAGCGGCGGCGTGGCTGGCGCAGCGAGTGGCGGCAAGGGCGGGAGTGGCGCAGCGAGCGGTGCCGGCGGTGGCCTCGGCGCCGGTGGCAAGGGCGGAAGCGGCGCAACAGGTGGCGGCAGCGCAACGGGTGGCGGCGGCGCAACGGGTGGCAGCGGCGCAACGGGTGGCAGCGGTGGCACGACCTCCACCGCTGGAAGCGGCGGCTCGGGCACGGTCGTGAACATCGATTTGTCCACGTTTCAGCCGACTGGAGTCGGCACCTACAACAGTACGAGCCAAACGCTCACCGTGATGGCTCAGCCATTCTTCCAATTCCCGTTGCCGAAGACGTTCACGACGGGGCAGAGTGTCGCCGTGCACGTGACCGGAACGAACAACGGCACTGCAGGCCTGCGCAGCTGGCTCGTGAATAGTTCACAGACCACGTTGTCCAACGTCGTGACGACCTATGTCGGCACGGGCCTTCCCTCCGGCAGTTTCACCCTCGATTACACGTTGACCGCGACGGACGCCGCGCAATTCCTCTTCTTCAAGGGCCCGATGGTCGGGACCAACATCGACAACGTGACGATCGCGACGATCACAATCACGTACTGAAATCCGCAGACATTTGGGTCAGTCGATGTAGAACTCGACAGCACCCGCGGTCGAGCCTCAAAATGCCTCCGGCAATTCGTCGACCACATCCTTTATCGAAGCGGCATAGGCCCCCTGAGGAGTCTGCCCCGCGAGTACTCCCACCACTCGGTTCTGTTCGTCCAACACGGGCGCGCCCATGTCGCCTGGTCGAGACCGCGCCGAGAAAATAAGTACCTGGCGTGAATGAGCGGGCGGTTCTGCCCCCATTCCCAAAAATGTCACGGCCTCACGTCTTCCCAGTGCGAGGAGTTCCACGCGTTCGCCAGCGGTGAGCGACGGTTCTAGTCTGACTTTCACGCGCTGCACGAACTTCGCAGTAAAAGCCATGAGCTCGAAGGGAGCTCCCACCAGGCGCAGCTGTGCAAACGGCAGCGTCTTGGCCTTCTTGTAGAGCTCCACGGGTCTTTCGCTTTCATCGGCAAACTTCGCGACGACCTCATTGCCACCCTCGAAAAGCACGCTGGGTGCAATCAGGAACGCTTTGGGAGCAAAGAATCCAGTAGCATAAGTGCCATTTTGTTTGTTCGTGATGCGAACAGTCTCTGGATACTCGGCTGGGAGCGTCAGCTCGGTGCTCGACTTCGGCGGCACGCTCGCCGAAGCAGGCACGCTCGCCGAAGCAGGCACGCTCGCCGAAGTCGGCTCGCTTCTGGACGACGGTATGCTCCTCGAAGAGGAGGCGCTCCTCGGTGCTCTCGCCGATGAGCTCGGCAACGCTTCAGCAGCCACGATCGCCACGGATGGCCCCTCGCCGCGCAGGACTTGAGCGCTGTCGCTCGATCCGCTCCCTGACGGGACGAGCTGCGCGCCCGCTTTCTCGGTTGCGTGGATCGGCTGGGGCACCGAGGTCAGGGTGCCCCCGGTGCCGGAACGCGAACTCCAGGCGGCCCGGACGGCGACGAACGCGACGAACGCGACGAACGCGAGCAACGTCAACACGGCGAGGCGAGCTCTCGAGAGTTCGAGATTCCAACTCCGGCCTTTCCACCATTTGCTGAGGCTCCAAGACCGACTCATCTCCGATGCAGGGAGTGCGCCACTCGCAGCATCAAGGACAGTCGGTAGCGGCGCGAAAGCAGCGCTTTCTAGCAAAGCCGGCGCGGCGTCCCTTGTGTTTGTCGTCGCCAGCGGCGCACGTGATGGTGCGGGGAGTCGTTGGCTTCGATCGGCTTCGCCGGCACGGCTAGGAGTTTTGAGCTCGCTCGGGCCTCCAAGGGTCGCAGCCAACTCGAGCTCCCGGCAGAATTCTTGGGCCGAGCCAGGGCGAGAAGCCACCGAGAGCGCAGTGGCACGCCTCAAAATCGCTTTGACTCCTTCGGGCACATCTAGCCTCGATAGTTGGCTCGCGCGCTCCGCAAAATCTTCCAACGCAAGGTCGGGGCCTATCAGCAAAAACAGCATGGTCATGCCCAAGCTGTAGACATCCGCTCGTGCGTCGACGTTACTTCCGTCTCGCAGCGCTTCCGGCGCAGCGTAGCCGTAAGCGCCGAGTGCTTCCGCTCGCGTTTTGGCAATCGAAGTCTGCGTCTTTACAAGATCGAAGTCCGTGAGCTTCGGTTCGTTCTGCGCGTCGAGCAGGATGTTGCCCGGCTTCACATCTCGATGGATCAGCTCGAGGCGGTGTGCAGCGTGGAGCGCTCGCCCGATCTTCAGGACCAGCGCGACCACCTCGCGATATGGGAGGCAGCCACGACTCTGGAGATCGCCGCCCGCGACATACTCCATCACGTAGTAGTGCCAACTCGCCTCTTCACGCGGTAACGCGAGGACGCGCACCACGTTATCGTCGTGGATGGACTCCATGCTGCGCGCTCCACGGTAGAAGCGCTCTCGCCGTTGGGGCTGCCGCGCGTCCTCCGGATGAAGCACCTTGATTGCAACCTGAACGCCGCGGACCCGGTCGGCGGCAAGCCACACGACACCGAACCCTCCTGCCCCCTTTCGTTCGACCAGCACGTATCGGCCGTCATCGAGGCAATCGCCCGCCTTGAGGGTGCCGCCCTCCCTCAAGATCCGCTGGATTTCTTGAATTCGCTGCTGGACCTCGACGCTGGAATGACCTGCCTCTGTCAACCTCCGCCGGCGCGCGAACAGGTCGAGAAGCTCGACGCTTAGACGTTCGGAATCGACAGATTCATAGGCCGGAGTCAGCCGCCAGGCGGGAGAGCCCACGGATGCACCAAGCCGTGCGAGCAGCTCGAGGAACGGCTTCCCGAAATCTTCGAAGCGCACTACCCGGGTACTGTCGCCCAACAACGCGGCGAAACCATCGGCGTCCTTCCCGCGTGCAATCACGTAGTGTGGACCGCCGAAGCCTTTGAAACGTCGCCACACGTCTTCGAACATTCGCCGGAACACCGCGTCTTCGAAGCTGAAGCCGACGAAGAGCAAACTACGCCCAGCGAGTAGGGCCTCGAGCGTCGCCTTGGCAGCGGGAAAGTGGGTTGCGGTCGTTTCGTCACCGTACAACTTGCGATATCCGTCTCCCGTCAGGACGAGACTGGCAACGTCATCGATATGGCCATGGAGATGCCAAATTGTCGGCCGCTTGAGCCCATGTCGAAGAAGCGCCGCGTGCTCGGCCGGTGCCTCGAGCACCCAGCGCTGAACGTCCAACGGTGACGGATGCGCCCAATACAGAACGCGATCGTAGTTGGTCGTGATCAGCAGCGGGCTCCCGAGCCGCCACAGCGCGCGGGGGGCCTCGAGGCTTTCGGTGTCAACCTCGTTGCGTTCGGGATCCAAGACCTCCTTGAGCAGTGCCGCCCAGATCGTCCCGAGCGCCGTCCACGCACGGTCGGCGGCAGCGTAGAAGTCGGGCCGCTCTGCGGAAAGCAAAGCACGTACGGCGCTCGCGTCGGTGGGCAACGCCTCACGGTCGAGACGATCAGCGGCGAGCTCCAAAAGCTTCCGCCAACTTGGATACAGCCGTTCACCGTTGCGGATGGAAACGACGCCGCTCGAGATCCCGGCCCCGACGAAAGGAATCACGGTTCCACTGCGCAAGCCGTCTACTAAGGAAGCTGGAAGTGCTTCGGGCGGCGTGGGGGACATCGACGATAGTCATCCTACCGTGAATCCCGGGCAAAATCCGAGCCGGAATGATTCCGAGCGAGTCCACGCAGGGTTGCTCACCTGCAGCTGAACGCTCGAGGTCTTGAGTCCGTCGAAAGACCGGGACAGACAGCAACACCCCGCTCATCAGCTTCAACATCCACGATCGACAGAATACGCAATCACGGACGAACGAAATACCTATCATCGCGCCGACTCATCCGAACGTTCGAGTCGGATGCGCCGCGGACGAAAAGAAATGACTACGCTCGCGCGATTGACCACCTGAGTTCGAAGAGCCTACCGTTGAAGTTGCTCATTCGCGCTCTCGAAAGGTGGATCCATGGTTAGCACTGCCGCCGAGAACCTATCAGTGTCGGGAACGGACGAGGTCACGAGCTCTAGCGCGCGACCTCTCGGGAGGCGAACGACGCGGCGGGAAGACCGGCTCCTCGTCACCGCTTTGATCCTGATGTTCCCTTTGCTGTTGCTGATCATGTTCGGCTGCTGGCCGCGCGCGAGCGAGAACTACGATGACTGGCGGTGGTTTGTGCTGGTGATGGCTAGCGGAGCTTTGGGTGCCTACATTCACGTGGGACGCTCGGTCGGTGCGTACATCGGCAACGACGCTTTGATTCGCTCTTGGCTCTATTGGTACTTGCTGCGGATTCCGATCGGTGCGGCGCTCGCGTTGATTGTCTACTTTCTCATGCAGTCACTCCCGTCGGGCGGACAAAAGGACCTCGCCGCGCAATTCAAAATGGTCGGCGTAGCCGCACTCGCTGGGCTCTTCTCGGACGGAACCATCAAGAAGCTCAACGATTGGTTCAACATGCTGTTTCGGGCGAAGGACGACTCACTCAAGGATGGCTTGGACGAGAGCGCCGCCAAGCGCCCCCTGCTACGCGGTGTCGCTCCAGAGCCGCTGCCCCGCACCGGCGGCACCGTCACGATTCAGGGGGAGCACTTTCGCGAGTCGACGCAGGTCATCGTGGACGGCAAGATCTGCACGCCACGGACGATTCGCGAAGCGCTGCTCTCGTTCGATCTCAAACCCGAGGAGCTCGTCGGAAAGAAGGCACTGACCGTGCAAGTCTTCACCCCCGATACCGGCGACGCGAAGCTCTGGTATTTTTCCGATCCCGCTTCGTTGAAGCTCGACCCCGAGCCGCCGAAAGGTGACCCAGCGTCGCGCCCCAGCGCAACAGGACCGCAGTCATGACTACGGCACAGACCGTAGGTAACGCGCCCGCTGCGCAACAGTCGTCGCGCCCATTGCACGTTGCGCAGCCAACCCAGGAGGCGGATCTGCTGCTCTGGCTGAATTACGCGCTAGTCGCTGGAATAGCAGCGGCGGGAGCGTTACTGCTCTGGCAGCGCACGCTATCGGTGGCGCACGTCGCGGCGCCGGACGCGGGCACGTCGCCGCTGCCCCGTGTGTCGGTCTCGGCGCCAGTGCCTGCGGCGCCAACGGCTTCGGCGCGGACTCTGGATCAGGCGTACGAAGCCGCGATCGTGAACGCGCGTGACCCGTCGAGCAATGCCGTGAACCGAGAGCTCATGCCGGTTCGCTCCGACACCGCAGGTCTCGAGTGGGATCCATCGCCAACGGGCGCGAACGCCAGAGTTCTGGTCACCGCCTGGAGCGGCTACGACGGTTATCGCAAACACGAAAAGCGCGCGTGTCGCCTGAGTCAGGCCGTGTGGGTCACGCCAGTTCCTCAGATGCGACGTGTCTGCGCCGGCTTCGGACTCAAGGGCGCAGCGCTCGAGCAACGGCTGAACCAATACTTGGGCCTGCCCCCCGGTGACAGCAGCGGCAGACGGATTGTCGAGCTTTGGGTCAGCCCAAAGCAGCTCTTTCGCCCCTGCCCCGACCCCGAAATCGACGATCGCGAGTGCCGCCTCGGCGTACCACTGCTTTCAGATCCGCCGACCCCCACGGAGCTAGGCTACTCCTACTGGTTCCTGTCCGAGTACCAACAACGCTACTCAGCGAAGGGCGGGTACCCGTGGACGCGCCTTGGCTATACCTATGATTGGGCCGACTCGTCGACCCACGTCGGCGCGAGCGAGTACGTGGTTCGGGGCAAGACCAGCATCTGGATCGCCTCCGTGAGCGACACTGAAACGTACTGTTCAGACGCAACACTCGCGCGCTCCAAGCCCGCGAGCGAACCGTTGAGCACCGAGGAGGGTTGCTAGTTTAGGACCGGCAAGGCGCAGCGATGGGGGGCGGCTCGGTGATGCTCACCGGTAACCAGTGAGGGAATCGGTGCCCCCCGGGTGCGTCGCGTAGCGGATCGATCCGAGAGCGTGCCAGTGCATCGAGCCAGCCTTCCGAACACTCGCGGGCAACGTCTACGCGAGACTGCTGCCGGCATCATGGCCGCGACGGATGAGTACTCAGCGTCACGCGGTCGCCCAATCTCTGCAAGTCCGCAAAGTGGCCCAGGAAGTAGTCTATAACTCTCGGGTCCTTGACACTGAAGCAATCACCATGCAGCCCACTGTGCACGGAGGCAGTCCACCCAAAGATCAGCTCTCTCGCCCCGTCTGAATCAACGACGACCAAGAAATCAACGAAGGGGAAGTTCTGCGGCAGTTGGGTAGGAAGAATTGACCCATGGTAGGCCCCTTTAGGGTGGTTGTGTTTCTCGGTTCTCAAGACTTGGAGTTTCCGCAATCGCTCCCGGCTAAGCATGACCTCGTGAACGATGCATCCCCTGGCGTGACATTCGACTATCGACTTAAGCCAGCTTTGATACTCATCACGATCTACAGACGGGCCCGTACTGAAGGCGGTATTGTACAAGGCCTTTGCAGTCAGCAGTTTTTCCTTAACATCATTGAGGGACTCAATGGCCGAAAGGCGACGTATCGACGACGGGGACTTGACCCCATCCAGCCGAGCCAGCGCGACCTCGAACATCCGAGCGATCTCCGGGCTCGCAAAGACAACACCACGCGTGTATTGGGAATTATAGCTGTCGCTAGGAAACAGGAGAATCGTTTCTTCCCCGTCGACAATCAAAACATCAAAAGGCAGCAACCAAGGCACAAGTTTCTCGTCATAGCCGTTCCCTCGCTTTTCATCAAAGTTGCTAAGCCACTTGGGACGCTCGCGGTGATCCGGCAAGAACCGGACGACGTTGACCCCTTGATCAAGCTTCTCCTTCATCTTCTCGATGTATTTGACCGCCGGCACTTCACTACTGAAGTGCGTGACGAGTATCGTGTGACTGGCGCGCGCAATGGTTGAATAACTAACGCCTGCCTTTTTGCTTTCCCTTATCGCAAACCGGCTACCTTGGTGACCCCACAGACGGGCAATCGCCCAGAACATGAGTGCTAAGACGAACGCCGCGACCGCAACCAACGAGGTAATGACTTTGCGATTCGGCAAAAGACCATCGGCGATGGTGTAGACAATACCGGCATATCCGGTGAGCTGTAAAACTTCTGCGGCGGAAAGCGGAAACCATTTAGTCCCGAGCGCCTGATCCGACATGATCGATAGCTACCACGGATGTCCGGCGGGCCAACTGCGATCTGGAGACGGACGCTGCCCGCTGGCGACTCGCCAAACATGGACGAAGACGTCATACGTGCCTTGTTTTCGCCGCGCCCACCAACCGGAGTAGCTCGACGCGTCCGCGTTACCAGCCCTCAAAAGGCCAAACACCAAACAACGGTTTGTGCCGAAAGGCGGAATGGCGCCAACGGTATAGTCATTTTATTTGCCGTACGCGAAGGTCCGTCGTGATCGCGCTACCGCCTCCGAGGGCACCGGCTAACACAGCAACGATCTCCCGATCTCCCGCACCTGGGCCGGTTGAACAGGCTGTGGTGACGAGCGCGACCAGATGATCCCACGAGCCGGCTTAGTCAGATGGTGCGTTAGCGCTGCTAGCGGTAACCCGACTCGACGCAAAGCCGTTAGGTCGCGCCCAGCTACGTAACGGCCAGCGGGCGAACGAAGAGCGCAAGTCCGTTCGGTCAGGTTGAAAGAATAGAAACGCCCCAGCAACTCAACCCGGACTCGAACCCCTGTGGTGCGGAGCTTAGAACCGTGCGCCGCTCACGAGCCCCACCTGAAAGTGGCCGTGGTTATCGGGACCGTCAGCAGACGTCACCAGATACTTGCTTTGAAGCCCAAGCTCGAAGGCGCGGTACTGCCAAATCAGCGCGAGCTTGGGACCGATGTAATACGACGCCCCCGGTACGTAGCCGCCTTTGCCATGATAGAAGAACATTCCCGCATCGGCTGCGCCCCGTAACCTGAACAACGGCAACAAGAGATCGTACCCAATCGAGCCACCAAAGCTCGAGCTGGAAACATCGGTCACGACGACTTCGCCCGTCGGTTGGGTCTCCTCGATCCTCCGGCCAAACCCTTTGCTAACGTCAGCGCCGATTCGGAGTCCGAAGGGCAACGTGTAGCCGAGGTCCAGGCCCACCATCACGCCGTAGGGGGCGACCTCTGTGTCCCGAACCTTCAGATCCCCAACGGCGACGCCGTACCCAAGCATACCGAGCGCCTCGAAACCTCCGACCTTCCTCGCGCTCTCGGCTCGGGCGCCGCGCTGCCCCGCAACCTGGATGAACACGAAACAACCCAGAGCGAACAAGGCTCGACAGGCCACCTTGCGCGCAGATCTATCCCCGCCTTTCATTTTGGGCGAGCAAAGTAAGCGAAACGCTGGTTTCGCGTCAACACGCCATTGGTCTGAGAGAAGGAGTCGCGCGCGGTTGGTCTGAGAGAAGGGTCGCGCGGAGCGCAGCGCGCTCGCGGTTAGACCAAACGCTATCGGCATCTGTCAGCCTCGCGGCGCTCCCCGAGTGGGCCGCCTCTGCTCAGATGAGACCCCGAAAATGGGTGACCAATACTTTCCGTTGCCCGTTTGCCGTCCCGTTGCCACGACCCGCGTCGCACGGTGTGCTATTGCGTCGCCTGCTGTCCTGCTGGAGCGCTTGACCGTCGTGCCACCGATCGCGACGAACACGGTCGTTTTGCGTTGTTCTTCGAGAGAAACGGCAGCGCCCCCAGCAAGGATCGAACTTGCCACCTTGGCTTTAGGAAGGCCCCGCTCGCATTGCTCTGCGCATCGCCACCCTGGTCCCCCCTCCCCATCCCCACTAAGCTCCACCCCGCGCCATGCCCACCCGCCGCCTCGCCCTTCCGCTCATCGCGCTCACGCTCTCCCTTTCGCTCCTCCCCCACCCCGCGGCGGCCTTCACCCACGTGGTCGTCCAAGGCGACACCCTCGCCTCGATCGCTGAAAAATATTACGGCAAGATCCAATACGAGAAGTTCCTCGTCGACGCGAATCTGCTCGCAGTCGAAGGCGGCTCGCCGATCGTCAAAGGCATGCGGCTCGAAGTCCCCGCGATGGGGCACCGCGTCGTCAAAAAGGGTGACACTTGGGAGCAGCTCGCGGCACAGCTTCTCGGCGCGTCGTCGCGCTCGGATGTGCTGTCGATGGCGAATGGTTCGAATCCGTGGCTCACGCCGCAGGAGGGCGCCGAGCTGATCGTGCCGTACAATCTGCGCGTGCTCGTCCAAGGGAGCAACGAGACCGTGGTCACGATCGCCTTCAAGTACTACGGCGATATGAACAAGGCTTGGGTGCTCGACCGTTACAATGGTTTCAACGGGCATAAGATCCAACCGCACGACGTCGTGCTCGTGCCCCTCACCGATCTGCCCCTGACTGAGGTCGGTAAGAAAGCCGCCCAAGATTCCGCGGGTAACACCTGCTCCGAGGCGATGGGCAGCGTGCGAGATGCACAGCGCAAGATCTCGCAAGAGATCCCCGCGTTGATCGCCGACGTGAAGGGCGGGCGTTATGTCGACGCCGCCGCGCGCGGCAGCCGTTTCCTCGCGTCGGGCGCGCTCACCGAGAATGAACAAGCGATCGTCAATCGTCAGTTGCTCGAGGCTTACGTCGCGCTCGACGCGACAGGGCTCGCGACGCAAGCGTGCACCGAGTGGCGCAAGCGTGATAAAACCGCGGTCCTCGATCCGGTCGAGCTCAGCCCGAAGATCATTTCGGCCTGCGCGCGTGGCGGGAGTTGAAGGTGTCGGTGACTTCCGTATCTGCACTTCGTCAAGGTCTGGATTGGGGCAAGCTCGCGCCTCTGCGTTTACGCGCGAAGACCGTCGCGGACGGGGTTTACGCGGGCGGGCACCGTAGTCGTCGCCGTGGAGCGGGCATCGAGTTCGGAGGGCAGCGCAGTTATGTCCCGGGCGATGATTTGCGCTTCATCGATCGTCACGCCCTGCTCCGCCACGGCACTCTCCTCGTTCGTCAATTCGAGACGGAGACGGATCGCACGCTGTGCCTCCTAGTCGACGCAAGTCTATCGATGAGCTACCGCGGCGAAGGCGCGCTGGGCGCGAAATACGCATATGCCGCGCTCGTCGCAGCCGCTCTCTGCAAGATCGCCGTCGGCGCGGGCGACCGCGTGTCGCTCGATTGGTTCGGAGGTGAACGCACCGTCGAACTCGCCACGGCGGGCGGGCGTGAGGCGTTCGAGCGCGTGGTGGGCGCGCTCGAAACCGCTCAACCGAGTGCGGATCTCAAGTCCGACTTGCCTGCGATCGAGCGCGCCGTTGCCCGCGTCGAGCGCCGGGCGGGTCGCGGCTCGACGGTCGTCGTGCTCAGCGATCTCCTCGATCTCCCGGCGGGCGCAGAGGTTGCCATTGGTTCGCTCGGCTCACGCGGCAAGACGCTGTCCGTCGCGCGCGTGCTCGATCCGACCGAACTGAGCTTTCCCTTCTCGGGTCCGCTTCATTTGCGCGCGCTCGAAGGTGAAGTGCGTGTCGAGACCGACGCTGCTGCGGCGCGGCCGCAGTACCTCGCTGCGCTCGCAGCTCAAACCGAGAGTTGGTCGGAGCGTTTACTGAGCCGCGGTGGCTCGCTCGTGTCGTTGAACACCGCCGAGGATCCGGTCAAGGCAGTGCGTCAAATCCTCGATTCCGTGGGTGGCGTGTTATGAGCTTCCTCGTTGCTGCGGCGCTCGGCGTTGGATTTTTCATCGCAATCCCGGTAGCCGCGCATTTGTTGCGGCGGGGACGGGCGAAGGAGCGGGATTTTCCGCCGACTGCGTTGGTGCCTGCGGCTCGTTCGGTCGCTCGTGAGCGAGCCACGCTCGAAGATCGATTGTTGCTCGCGATTCGCGCTTTGTTGATCGCTTGTTTGGCGGTCATCGGCGCCACCCCCTTCGTGCAGTGTTCGCGTTTGTCTTTGGGGCGCAATGCGGGCGCGTCGGTCGCGTTCGCTTTGGTCGTGGATGATTCGCACAGCATGCGGGCCAAGGCGGCTGACGGGAGCGTGCGGTTCGAGCGAGCCATGCGCGCGGCGCGCGAGCTGCTGGCTTCGGCGCGTGAGGGCGATGCGATTGCGATCGTGCTCGCGGGTAAGCCCGCTCGCTTAGCGCTGGCGGCCACGACGGATTTGAATGCGGCTCGGCGCGCGTTGAGTGAGTTGAGCGAGAGCGATCGCAGCACGGATCTCGAAGGCGCGGTGAGCCTCGCGCGCACGAGCATTGCGAGCGTGCCGCATCACGATAAACGCGTGGTGCTGCTGAGCGATCTCGCGGGGAGTGCCTTGGCCGAGGGCCAACCGTCGCTCTGGACGCCAGTGCCAGAGCTCGCGATTCCGCTGGAAAATTGCGGCATTTTCGGTGCAGAGCGCCGCGGTCGGCGGATTGCCGCGCATGTCGCGTGCACCTCGCCGGCGGCGGCGGCGGGGCGCGCGGTGACGCTCGTGGGCGAGAAGGGCGCCACACCGGTGCCGCTCTCGCCTCGCGGTGGCATTCAGGAGCTCGGGCTCGATTTGGATCCCAAGCTCGAGCGCCCCGAGTTGGAGTTGACCGGGGGTGACGCGCTGAAGAGCGATGATCGTTGTCCCTTGGCTGCGGAGTCGGCGGCGCTCGGTGTGCTCGTGGCGGCGGACTTGAGCAATGCCTCGGCGAAGACCGGTGGACCTCCCGTGATCGAGCAAGCAGTGGGCGCACTCGAGACCAGCGCGACGTTGCACCCGATCGCGGTGTTGCCGGACGACGTGAACGAGTATCGCAACAATGCGCTGCTACTCTTGGACGACCCGGGCGGAATCACGCCGGAAGCGCGCGGCGCGCTCACGGGTTTCGTCGAGCGCGGTGGCGTCGCGGTCGCGTTTCTCGGGCCACGCGTCGACCAGACTCCGCTCGGTGCGACGCTCGAACCGTTCGTGCATGGCGCGGTGCATTGGGACGCGAAGGACAGCAGTGACGTGAACACCGCGTCACTCGCTTGGCTCGGTCCCGAGGCGAGCAGCTTGCAAGATCTGAAGTTGCAGGGTCACGCCGATCTGAGCACCACCGATCTCCTCGGTGGACGGGTTTTGGCCACGTTTGCCGACGGTCCGCCGTTCTTGACCAAGCGTGAATTGGGCCGCGGCACGCTCTTCACCGTCGCGTTGCCCAGCTCCGTGGAACACGGCAATTTCCCGCTTCGCCCCGCATTCCTGGCCCTGCTCGACTTCTTCTTGGATGAAGCGCGCACGCGCCGCGGCTCCGCCCAAAGTGTCGCCGGCAACGACTGGACCTTCCCGCTCGGTACGAGCGTCACGATCGAAGGTCCGCGCGGTCCGCTCGCGGTACAAGAGCGCACGCGAGGCTCCGGCAGCGCGCAGAAAGCCGCAACGCCCACGCTCGCCGGTCGCTACACGGTACGCATCGACGAACGCCCCGAAGAGCGCGTGGTCACGGTCGATGCGAGCGAGCTCACGACCTTGCCGCAGAAGCCGCCCGAGAATGCAGCGCAAGCTCGCGCGAATGCTCATGCGGGAAGCGTGGATGCTTCACCGGAGCTCGGGTTCGTGGCTTTGGCGCTGCTCGCTTTGGAGCTCGGAGTGCGTGTATTTCGGCGCGCGACGCGTGAGCGGCGCGGCGCATCGGCAGTCGCGGTTCACTAGCCGGCTCGACCGTTGCGATCGGCGCCCACTGCCAGAGGCGCAAACTGGCACTTTGCGAGATCGCAGCTGAATTCCGGAGCGATAGCTCCGAGTGGATCGGCTTTCTTTTTTTGATGGTCACGCGTCACGTCACTTGGCGGCGCAGCCTTCGGCGTCACGATTCGACGCGCCGCGCGGCCGCCAAGGGAAAGGCACCGCGCGCGCTGCGAGGTGCGATGCAGGATCCCGACCGCCCCATCTCACTCCCGTCCAGATGGGCGGCGACATGCGCCCCGATTTCACGCGCATCGTCTTCCGCGCCGTGGATGAAGCTCGATTTACGACGGCGCAGATAGGGCAGTCCGAGCACGTACAACCCCGGTGACGCGACGACTCCGCGGTCGTGCCGCAAATCACCCTTGTGGTCGAGCACTGGAACTTGAAGCCAGGAGTAATCAGGACGGTATCCTGTCGCCCAGAGCACCGTGCGCACGTCTTCACGGAGATCGAGCGCCAGTCGCGGATTGGCGTCCACCACCGTCGGCGCCAAGCGCTCGGGAGCCGCAATGCCGAACGCACGTCCGCGACTGTCGACCCACTGATCGAACGTGGCGAGCAGCCGGTTGAGTTTGAGATCGGCGAGCGTGCAAACATTGCGCAATGAGCCGGAAAATTGCGCCTTCCCGTCGCGCACACCCACCACTCGGCCCACGACTTCGACCCCTCGTTCGCGCAGAGCATTGAGATCGAGCGTGAGCCCCGCAGTGCCGACGAGCTGCGGCGAGGGCACGCGGCGCGCGCGCTCGGGATCGTCTTCTTCTTCGATGCGACGTTCGAGTAAGCCCGATGCGAGCATCCACCACTGGATGTCGCGACCACGATAGACGCGCGGCATGCGTACGTGTTCACCGACGGCGAGCGTGACTGGGCGACCGCTCTGCTGCAGCTCGTGCGCGAGCTGTACGCCAGTAGCCGAGCTGCCGACGATGAGTACGCGACCTTTTGCGAGCTGTTCCGGGTTGCGATAGGTCCGCGCGTGTAGCTGATGAATGCGAGGGGGAATGCCCTGGGCGATGCGCGGCGTGACGGGTTGATTGTAAGCGCCGGTCGCGAGAACCAGCGCACGGCACGTCCAATCGCCGCGCGGCGTGGCGACTCGGTACCCCACGTCGTCGCGAGTGACGCGCAGCACCGTGCTGTGCGAAACGACGGGCGCGCTGCTCCATTTGGCGTAATTCGCGAGGAAATTGCTAATTTCTGCGCCGGTCATGAAGCCGTCGGGGTCGCCGCCCGTGTAGCTGTAGCCGGGCAGGCGGCTGAGCCAGTTGGGCGTGAGTAAGCGCAGCGAGTCCCACCGTTCGGTGCGCCAGGAGTTGGCGATTTCGCTGCGCTCGAGCACGACATGATCGATGCCGCGCTCGCTGAGTACGGCACTCATGGCGAGGCCAGAGTGGCCGGCGCCGATGACGACCACGTCAATGAAGCCGGCCATTCGTGTCAGCATTCGATACTGCCCGGCACCAGGACTTCGACCTTGCTAGTGGTGACGGCGACGTCCGTCGGGTTGGCGATGACGTCGAACACGGCCGAGCGCTTCTGTGATTGAGCTACCAGCGCCGCGATTTCTTCCGCGCTCGCCTCCGCGTCGATCTCGTAGTGAACCTTGATGCGATCGAAGCCGTTGCGGATTTCTGGATCGATCCCCAGAATGCCTTGGATATCCATGGGAGCTTCGACCGTCGCCTGCACGGATTTGAGCTGGATGTTGCGCTTCTGAGCGACGGCGGCCACCCCAGCGCTGAGGCAGCCGGCGAGCGCGACGAGCACGAGCTCGACAGGCGCCGCGCCGTTGTCTTCGGCAGCGAAGATCTCCGGGTGATCGCAGTCGAATTGGTACGTTTGGCGGTGCGTTTGCTCACCGCCGAGGCCAAAAAAGCCTTCTACGGTGGACCGGCTGTGCGTGCCTTTCAGCCATTTGCTGGTCGCGCGCCACTTGAAGCGTGCGGCCTCCGGTGCGCGGCTCAGCGCTTCGCGCGCTCCGAGCAGTGCGGCCACGTTCACGCCGTTGTCGGCAATCTTCGTTTGCATCGTCATTTGAGTGGGCTCCTAGTGCCGGGGTTTCGTCCGGAGCAATCACCGGACACCCAGCAGCCTGCCCGCCGTGCGTGGAAGTCAGCGTGGCAGTGAGCGTTGTTTTTGGGGACCACTCACGGGCAGAACTGTCGAAAAGCCCACACTCGCTCCACCGGCAGCGTGGCGTCGCGCAAGGCGATGCGCACGGACTCTGCGTCCGCGGCCGAGCAGAGACCGATCACGCGTCGCCGATCGCTCGCCGTGAAGGTGCGGAGCAAGCGCACGCGATGGTTTTTCAGGCATACGCCGCTCGAGCCGTCGACGGACGCCAGTTGTTCGCGCGTGAACGGAAGCTCTGAACGAAAGCTGGCCAAGACGTTTGCCTGCGCGAGTTCGTCGAGCGTCAGGCCTGGAGCGTCCGTGACCGTGCAGGACCAGATGTCGACTTCCATCGGCACCGGCGCGCTCTTCAGCGCGATGCGCACCGATTCCAGATCCGGGCTGGTGAGGTGGCAAAGCATCTGCTGGCCGTCGTTCGAAAGTAGGCTCCGATGCCACGTCAGCCGGTGAATCGCGCGGCAATCATTGCCGCCTTCGATGATCGCGGTGGCGTCCGCGGCGGTGAGCGGGGCGTCGGGACGGCGTTCGATCAGTACTTCGGTCATGGGGCCTCTCGAGCGACCGTGGCCGGCGGGTTGGTGCTCAGTTTTTCGGCGATCGTGTGGGTCCACACCGAGGCGCCGTCTACGCGAATGCGTTCCACTTCCCGGCGATGCCCGGCGGCGCGCGCGTCGTCGCCCAGCGCGCTGTGTTCGTGCGAGAGTACCGCATTGGCGAGCAACATCTCCGTCGCGCGTTCCAAGATCTTCGCGTAGCCGAGTGCTTCCGTCGCGCGCTCGGTTGCCACCGCGCTCCGACCACGCTCGGAGTCGATTAACGCAGCGCGCGTGAGGATGTACGCGAGGCGATGCTTGGCGTCAGCCACGCGCAGATCGGCGAGGGCGGTATGCAGTCCGCTGTCGTCGTCGTCGATCGCGTAGTTGCACAAGCCGGCGATGGCGCGCGCGAAGGGTTCCTCACTGCCCTCGCGCAGCTTGTCCGCGAGGGCGACCAGCTCGTGACAGCGCTCACGAGCTTCGGCAAGCCGACCGCGCTGCAAATCAACCATGATCAAGTACTCGTTCGCTTGGAATTCACTCAGGCGATCGCCGGCCGATTTGCACAGCGCGCGCGCCTCACGGAAGCACTCTTCGGCCTCATCCAAGCGGTTTTCGTGAAAACGCAACATGCCTAGGCCAGCGGCGATCGCGTGGTGAGTGAAGCCGCTGCGCTCGGCAAGCGCGCTCGCCTCCATCAGCATGGCGTCCGCGCGGGAGATGTCGCGTTCGATCATGACCAGACATTTGGCGGTCTCGGCCATGCCGATGATTTGCGCTTCGTGCTGTCCGCCGCGCACGACTCGCGCTGCTTGCAGCGATTGCTCGCGCGCCGCTTTCCAGTGACCTTGGGTCCAACGGACGACCGCTGCCATGTGGTAGCCGAGCCGAGCATGACCCAGGGCGCCATGATCCAGCGCGCGCTCGGCCAGTGCGGCGTAGCTGCGCGCAGCCGACTCGCGGTCCGCGAGCGGTCCCGCGGCGAGCAAGATGTCGTGCAGGTCGATCTCGGCGCACACGCGCTCGGAGTCCGGCAGTAGCGCCACGAGCTGCAAGCCTTTGCCCGCGAGCGACAGCGCGTCGTCGTTGGCAAAGAAGCGCAGGCAGAGCCGGCCCGCGCTGACCATCGCGCGCGCGGCCAAGCCCGGATCACCGCTCAGCGTCGCGTGATGCGCCAAATCAGCGGCGCGCGACAGCTCCTGCGCGCTGTCTTTCTGCAACAACTCCGCGATCCGCCGGTGCATCACTTGCCGCCTCAGCGGGGATATTTCGTTGTAAACCGCGCGGGCGATCAGCGCGTGAGCAAAGCTCGAGCCTCGTTCCGTGGTTTGCAGGATCGCTTGTTTTTCTGCCTGCTCCAACGCCGTGTCGACATCCGCGCGATCGACGCCGGACACTTTCGCCAGCGTGCCGATGTCGATGCGTGGACCGAGCACGGCCGCCCAGCGCAGCACTTCAGCGGTGACCACGCCGAAGCGCGCTAGACGCTCGCGCACCAAATCATCCAACGAGCCGGCAGCGCTGCCTCGCATTTCTGCGTGCGCGAGCTCGATGGCCAAGAGGGGATTGCCGCCGCACTCGAGGCTCAGACGCGCGCTGTCCGCACCCGGGGCCCGCTCGTCGATGATCCGGACCAGTGCCTCGCGCGAAAGCGGCCCGATTTCCAGCTCAATCAAAGGCAAATCACGGCGCAGGCTGCGCAGTGTTTGTTGTACCGGGGCGTTGTCTCGCAGCTCTCCATCGCGCGCGGCCAGCACCGCGAAGAATGGCCGAGCTCGGTTGATGCGCGCAACGTAGTGCAGCGCTGCAGCGCTCGATTCATCGCACCATTGCACGTCGTCGAACAACAGCACCACGGGGCGCTTTTCAGACTCGCTCGCCACGAAGTCGCTCAGCTTCGAAAACAGGCGATCGCGGTTGCCAGAGTCCGAATCGGCAAAGGTTTGCTCGGCGAGCGCGGGATCCAGGCCGCGCAGCGCGTCGATCCAAAGGGCAAATGGCCGGATCGTGTCGGCCTCGAAGGCTGCAGTGCGAAGCACCAATGCGTCGCGCGAGCGCGCGAGCGACGCGGCCACGTCGAGCAATCGAGTTTTGCCGACACCCGGCGCGCCGCTCAAGAGCCGCACCGAGGCGCGCTGCTTTTCGCTGACCTCCGCCAATGCCTCCGTGAGCTGAGTCGTCAATTGCTCGCGCCCGAACAAACCGCGGGTCAGCGCGCTCACCGGCGCGTTCTCGATCACTTGGGCAACGGGCTCACGCAGCGGGGGCGCATCGAAGCGCGGCGGGCGGCGCGCCGCCAAGAGTGCGCCCGACGACCGAGTGCCGATTTCCTGCAGCATGCGTAAACCGAGTTGGTATTGCTCTTCGGCTTCACCGAACTGTCGCGCGGCATTGAGCAGACGAATCAGCGTCGCGCGCTGGCCTTCCTCATACGGGGACAAGCCGACGAGCGCGCGGGCAAACGGAATCGCACGCTCGGGTTCGCTTTCGAAACGCGCGACCAGCTCGGTCAAGAGCGCCGCTTGATCGCGAAGCGCTTGCTCGCGCTCGGCGACGCACCAAGCATGAAAGCTGTGAAAGCTGGAGAATTCTAATCCTTCCAACAGATTGCCGCGATAGCGCGCAGCAGCGTTCACGAGAACGTCGTTCGGAACGTCGCGCAGCCCACCAGCCACGAGCTGCTTGAGCTCGCGCGTGTCGATCGAAATTCCCTCAGCGTCGAAGCTCACGCGATCGCGGTCCGAGAGCACGCGCGTTCGCTCACCTTCGTCGACCAAGCGCCGGAGCTTCGACAAACTCCAGCGCAAAGAGCCGCGGGGATCGTCGGGGATTTCCCACAAAAGCTGGCACAGCTGTTCGCGGCGGAACTGGCGGGATTGCAAGCTCAGGTAGGCGAGCAGCGCGCGCGTCTTCTTCGATGGCGGCAAGTCCAGCGCCCGGCCGTCTTTGCGTACCTCGAAGTCACCTAGGAATCGGAACTCAAGCCCAGCCATTTTCGGGTCTCCCGGACCACGCTGCGAGGCCGAGGATAAGGGTCGCGACACGACGACCACAAGCCCCGGGGCGGGGCTCGGTCACAGAAACGAAAAAAACCACGCTCCTTTCCACGGTCGTTCCCTCGCCCGGGCCACAGGGTCTTTGGACGAGGTTCGGAAGACCGCGAGCTCAATCAGCGCGCAAAGGAGGGGCTATGGCCCGTTTCGAAAATATCCTACAAACCATTGGAAATACGCCAGTTGTTCGGTTGAATCGGCTAGCGCCCGGGGGCGTGAACGTGTTCGTGAAGGTCGAGTCGTTCAATCCGCTCGGTTCGGTCAAAGACCGGATGGCCCGCGCCATCATCGAGGATGCAGAGCGCACGGGCGCCCTTCAGCCAGGGCAAACCGTGATCGAGGCGACCAGTGGCAATACCGGCATCGGCCTAGCGATGGTCTGTGCACAGAAAGGCTACCCGCTCGTCGTCACGATGGCCGAGAGCTTCAGTCTCGAGCGGCGCAAGCTGCTGCGCTTTCTGGGCGCTCGGGTCGTACTCACTCCAGCGGCCGAAAAAGGCTCCGGAATGCTGAGCAAGGCGATCGAACTCGCCGAAAAGCACGGTTGGTTCTTGTGTCGGCAGTTCGAAAACGAGGCCAACGCCGAGGTGCACACGCGTACCACGGCGCAAGAGATCTTGGCTGATTTCGCGGGCGAACGGCTATACGCCTTCGTCTCGGGTTTTGGCACGGGCGGCACCTTGTTGGGCACCGCGCGCGGGCTCAAGGCGGCTGACGCGGCGATTCGAGTGATCGCGGCCGAGCCGGACAATGCGCAATTGCTCGGCAGTGGCATCGCGCAGACCCGTGACGAGCGCGGGCAACCGCTGGCTAGCCATCCGCGCTTTCGTCCGCACCTGATGCAAGGCTGGAGCCCTGACTTCATCTCGCAGCTCGCAGAAAGCGCCCAGAAAGAAGGGCTGATCGACGCCATCGTGCCCGTCGCCGGCGACGAAGCCGTACGCCGAGCACGCGAGCTTGCCACGCAAGAAGGGATTTTCGTGGGCACTTCGAGCGGAGCGACGCTGGCAGCTGCTCTGCAGGTGGCCCGCGAGGCACCGCCCGGGAGCAACATCGTGTGCATGCTGCCGGACACCGGTGAGCGCTACATGTCGACACCGTTGTTCGACGGTATCGGCGTCGATATGACCGACGCCGAGCTCGAGATTTCGCGCTCGACGCCGGGTTGCCGCTTCGACGCAGCACCTCCGACGCTGCCATCTGCTCAACCCCTGCCCGCCGCCACCGCGCTCGTGCGCGACGAAGAAGCGGAAGTGTTCGTCAGCAACGTGATCGAAAAGGAGCCCGTCGTGCTGTTCGCGCTCGAATGGTGCGAGTTTTCGTGGGCGGTGCGCAAATTGTTCCGAAAGCTGGGTATTGCCTACAAAAGTGTGGACATCGACTCGCTCGCGTTCCAAGAGCGCGAGCTGGGCACGCGAGTCCGCGCCGCTCTGAAGCAACATTGCGGTTCGCCGACGATCCCGCAAGTTTACATCGGGCGCGTGCACATGGGCGGTTGCATGGACGTGCTCGACGCGATCGCCCAAGGCCCCGCGTTTCAATTGCTCACGGATGCGGGGGTGACGTTCACGCGCGATCCGGATTTGAATCCTCATCAGTTCTTGCCGCAGTGGGTGCACCCACGAAAGAGCGCGTGATTCCGCGCGAACCAGCAACGGGAGCCTGTCATGTCATTCATCGAAACCATTCCGACGACCGAGGCGCACGACGCGCTCAGGGACATGTACCTCCGGCAACAGAAGGCCTGGGGTTATGTGCCGAACTACGCCAAGGTGTTCTGCTATCGCCCCCAGGTCATGGCGCGCTGGGGGCAGCTACTCGCCGAGATCAAGCGGCCCATGGCGAAGCGGCGCTTCGAGCTCGTCACCTTCACTGCGGCTCACGAACTGCGCCATTCTGCCTGCGCGCTCGCGCACGGGCAGGCGCTCAGGGAGTTCTTCAGTGACGAACAGATCTTGGCCATTGCCGAGGATCGCCTGCAGGGCATCTTGGATGCTGCCGAGCAGGCGATCGTGCGCTTTGCACGGCAGATCGCGCGCGACGCCTCGCGAATCAGTATGGAGGATGTCGTGTCGCTGCAGGCGCACGGCTACTCCGCAGCAGAGATCTTCGATGTCGCGGCGACGGCTGCCGGACGCGCGTTCTTCACCAAGCTGCTAGACGCGCTGGGTGTCTTGCCCGACTCGGCGTTTCTCACTTGCTCGGAAGACTTCCGCCGGACCTTGACGGTGGGCCGTGCTATCGACATGAATCAAGCTCAAACCATGGCCGTGATTGAAGAGGGGGAGGTCGCATGGGAATCTGGCTAGAGGCGGAAAGCATGGCAAAAGACGCCGCGGAAACGCGAAATATGCAGGCGTTGCTGACTCGGCTCGGTGCGGGGTTGGATGAGTATCTGAAGTTCGAACATCCGGATGCGCTGCACCCGAGCCGGCACTGGCGTGAGCACCTGAACCTCGCGCTGCCACGCGAGGGCGTGGGGATTGAGCGGGTGTTGGACGAACTCGTCGAGCACGTCATTCCGAACGGCTCGGCCGTGCCCAGGCCGGGGTTCTGCTCGTTCATCACCACTGGCGCGGCGAGCGTGTCCACGCTCGCGTCCACCGCCGCGAGCGTTGCTGCGCCGCAACGCTATGGGCTCACCGCCTTCAACTTCCTGGAAGAGCTCTCCCTCGAGTGGCTAGCCGAAATGTTCGGTTTGAAAGCCATGCAAGGCGTGTACAGCAGCGGCGGTTCGGTTGCCAACCTGCTCGCGCTCGGCGCCGCGCGCCAGAGCGCCTTCGAACGGCTCGGCTGCGATCCCGCGGCCGACGGCGTCGTTCGACGCGTGGCAGTGTATGCGAGCACGGAGGTGCATCATACCATTCAACGCTCTGCGGGCGTGCTCGGCATCGGCCGGCGCGCAGTAAGGGCGATCGCTTGCGACGACCTCGGGCGCATGCGCGTGGACGAACTTCGCCGCGCATTGGACGAAGACGCGCGCATGGGGATCTTACCGGTGGCCATCGTTGCCAATGCCGGAACGACCAATCGTGGGGTGATCGACCCGCTCGACGCAATCGCGGAACTCGCCGTTCGCCGCAGGATCTGGTTTCACGTCGACGGCGCTTACGGGTTGCCTGGGATTTTGGATGAGCGAGTCGCGCCGCTGTACGCGGGCCTAGAACACGCCGATTCCGTCATCGTCGATCCGCATAAATGGCTCGGCGCATCCGTTGGCGTAGCCGCCACCTTCGTTCGTGACCGTGAGCTCCTGCGCCGCGCATTCACGCAGGAACCGGCCGATTATCTGGAAGGTTCGGTCAAGCAAACCGGCGCCACGCAACCAACCCTCGCACACTCGTTGGATGATTTCGGTATTCCCTACTACGACTACGGGGTCGAACTCAGCGCGCCCAGTCGCGGCGTCGTGGTCTGGGCCCTGCTACGCGAAATCGGCGTGGCTGGCATGATCGCCCGCGTTCGACGCCATAATGACCTCGCCGCGCACGTGGCCGAACTGGCGCGAGCTCACCCCAACCTCGAACTGCTCCAAGAGCCCACGCTTTCGATCTGCTGCTTTCGTTACGTGGCCCCGCACGTGCAAGATCTCGACTTGCTGAACCAGCGCCTGCACCGCCAATTGATCCGCGAGAACCAGCACCTGCCCAGCACCACTCGCGTGAATGGTCGTTTGGCACTGCGCCCCTGCTTCATCGGCGCACGCATCGAGCTGTCCCACGCGCGCGGGCTCGTCGCTGACGTAATCCGGATCGGTGAAGAGCTCGCGCGCGCCGAGGCGCGAGCGCACACCGGCTGAGGCTTGTGCTCAGGAAATCAGGACAATCACCAACAGCCTTTAGCCCTTCGAAATGCGGAATACCTCGAGCGGTCGGTCATTCCGAACGACCCGTATCGGGCCCGTCCCTCCGACGCGCATTCCTGTCTCGCGCGCGCGTAACCAATTGTGTCGCGCCCTCTCTCCGCGTCCGCGACGCCGTACATTTTTCCCCAACCTCGTTTGAAGCCATGCTTAGACTCCGCGCTCGATGGTCAAGGTTCGCCGAGCGAGCGCGGTGCTCGTGTTCGCACTGCTGAGCGCGGTGACCACGCGCGTGCATGCACAAGAGAACACGGAAGAACCGAGGACCATCGATACGGTGCGCGGCACGATCCGCGGCAGTACCCGCTTGATCGGGCTCGGCGGAGCCTTCGTCGCGATCGCGGATGATACGCAAGGTGTGGCAATAAACCCGGCTTCGGCCGCGGTGCGGCTGCCTTATTCCTGGGACCCGTTCGACTACTCCTTTGGTATCGATCTCGGCATCGCCACTTGGTTGCCGAAAAATGACGTATACAACGCGCCGCAGACCTCGGGCACCAGCGGGGGCTCGCTGTTCGGCTCGTTCGCGATCCTGACCAACTATCAGCACGTAGGCCTCGGCATCGCCGCAGAAGCGGAGCAGAATGTCGCCAGCCACAAGGGGCAACAAGGCTTCAGCACCAAGCTGACCGCGAACTTTGGCTTGATGCGGCCGGCCCTCGCTTACGGCTATTTCGACGGACAGCTCTTGCTCGGCGCGGGCCTGCGCGTCCTCGGCTTCAGCTTCGGCGGCCATCAGGGGAAGGTGCCCTTGACCGCGGGCATCGGTTACACGGCCGGCGTGATCGTGAAGCCCGCAGGGCAGCAGTTTCGCGTCGGTGTCGCGATCGAACAACCGATCAACGCCGAGGTGGCGAGCGACGACGGCAGCGCGCCGACCATGGTGCACGTCCCTTGGACCGCCGCCATGGGCTTTGCGTACCAATTCGGCACTCGTAAACTCAACCCCAAGTTCGTCACCGCACACACGCGCGCGCGTCGCGATGCTGGCGGCCGCGAGCCAACCCAGGACGAAGAGAAGAAGGCGAAGAAAGACCTGTTCGATGAATACCAACGCGACCAAACTTGGTACTTATTGTTGAGCACGGAGCTCGCATTCATCGAAGGCAGCGGTGATGTGGCGCTCGCCGGCAGCACCGCGCGCAATCGCACCCTCGTCTCGCCGCGCTTGGGCGTCGAGACGGAAGTGGTGCCGCGCTGGCTGAGGCTCCGCGCGGGGAGCTATCTCGAGCTGGCAACGACCGAGGAAGGGCACTCGCGCTTGCACGGCACGGCCGGCGTCGACATCAAGCTGTTCGAGTGGGGCGTGTTCGGCCTGATCAAGCCGTTTGATTATTGGCAGCTTTCGCTCGCCGCCGACGGCGCCCGTTCGTACCTCAATACCTCGTTCAGCATCGGCTTCTGGCACTGAGCGGCAGAGCTAGACACGCTCTCGCGAGGGTTGCGCGTCCCTCGCAAGAGCGTGCCCGGGCGTTCGCCTCAGTTCGGATAAATCTCGTCGTTCGAGGTGCTCGAGGGGATCAGGCACTGCATCCCGGGTGAGCACTTCCATTGGATTTCATTGCCGCGCAGCACGAATTGCTTGCCGGCAGACGTGCTCTTGCTGCGGAGCGCGAGGTGCTGAAAGCCGGTGCGCGACTTGTACCAGCGGACGCCGACGCCGTTGCTCGGGAACTCGTCACCGAACCATGCCCAATTTCCCACCGTGAGCGCGAGCGCCGCCCGCGACGTAACGGTCGACTCCGAGCAGACGCCGACGACCTGATTGGTCCACTTCACGATGTTGCAATTGTTGCGCTGGCATACCCACGTATCGGACGTCGACGTCGTCACACTCGAGCTTGCGGGGCTGCGCCAAAACGCCCAAATCCCGCCGCTGCGCCCACCATCTTGCGGGATGAATTGCCCGAAGATGAAGCCGTCACAGGCGTTGGCCGCGAGCTTCTCGACCGCGGGAGCCTGATATTGCACCTGGTGAACAGCGAGATCCGCACGCCCGAACGACTCGGCCTCGGCCCGATGTGCGGCCACGATCGCGTCCTTCGGCTGCTTGGCACCGTGGGACAAAGCGTTGAAAATTTCGAGCGTGGTCAGCCGGCCATATTGCGTGATGAGCTGGTCGATCGCGCTGCTCGACTGATACTTAGAAGTCTCCGAGCGCAGCACGAAGTCCGTATCACCGGTGTCGCCCTTGTAGCCGATAAAGGTCACCTTTTCTCGACCGACGCTCAGTTCGTCGATGACTTCCGTGGCAATTTCACCCTTGGGTTCGATCAAGGCGCCGGTCGTTTCGGTGGCGCCTGACTCTTGGCCGCCCGTGGCTTGATCACCGGGAGCGCCGGCGCAGCCAGTCAGCAGGGCACTGATCAACGCGGCGGAAATAACGAGTGCTTGTTTCATCGTGTGTCCTTCTTTCAAAGGCTCCGTGTGTTCGGAGCGCCGCCCCGCAATTGCACCGTGTGTGCCAAGCGCGCATGCCGCGCACAGCGCGCGGAGTGCGCGACACGACGGAACTCGGCTTGCGCAAGAGCGCGCGCAACGTCGTGCCAGTCGTCGCGCGACGATGCGCACGACCTTGCGCGAAGCCAGCGATGACCTCGAGCCAAGCGTCACTTCACTCGTGCGAGCGCGTCACGGATCGCGCGCCGTGCGCTCGAAGCCGCATGATTTCCAGGCGATCATCAGCGTGCGGCGGGATACGACACGCTCGGACGAGCCGCGCACGGCGTTGACAGACAAAGCACGGACTGACTACGTTCGAAAGCGACTCCAGTTTCGAAGCGAACCGCAAAAGGCCGAGCGGCCCGGGAAGTAGCAGAGTGGCAGTCAATTCGTCGATGCATTTGCAATCAGCCCTGCCCGAGCCGAACGAAAGCATCGTGGTGCGGGATCCAGCGATGTTGCGGCTGTACGAACAGGCCACGCGCGCGGCGAATGCCGCGATCAGCGTGCTCATTTTGGGCGAGACCGGCGTCGGTAAGGAGTTGCTCGTGCAGTCCATTCACGCCCAATCGGCCCGCGCTCGGGAAAGCCTTCTGAGCCTCAACTGCGCCGGGATGAGCGAGACCATCTTGGAGGGAGAACTGTTCGGCTACGAGCGCGGCTCTTTCTCGGGTGCGCACCAAGCGCGCGCAGGGCTGTTCGAAGCCGTGGACCGCGGTACGGTCTTTCTCGACGAGGTGGGCGAACTCACGCTCTCCGCGCAAGCCAAGTTGCTGCGCGTGCTGGAGAACCGTACGGTGCTGCGGCTCGGCGCGCGCAAAGAGACCGCAGTCGACGTGCGCTTTTTGGCCGCGACCAATCGGGACCTGACACGAGCCGTGGAAAACGGCACCTTCCGCCGGGATTTGTTGTATCGCTTGAACGGCTTCGTGCTCACCGTTCCGCCTTTGCGCGAGCGTCGAACGGAAATCGAACCGATCGCGCTCCATTGTCTCAAACGTGCTTTTCGCGAGCTAGGTCGCCTCGAGACACCGCACATCGAGTCCGAGGCGCTCCGCTCGTTGCGCGAGTATTCCTGGCCGGGCAACGTGCGCGAATTGCGGAATGCGATGGAACGCGCCGCGGTATTGTGCACGGAGAGCACGATTTGTAGGGATCATCTGCCTCCGGAAATCCTGAGCTCGGCTCGCGTCCCCGTGGTCGCGTCGTTCGCGGCACCCTGCACCCCCACCGGCACGGACATGCCGCTCAAGCTCGCGCCCGACGCAGCACACGTGCCCCCCCATGCGTCTGTACTGGACGAAGTTCGAGCTCGAACTCGCACGCTCGAACGAGCGCGCATCGTGGAAGCGCTAGCCCGCTTCGACGGCAATCAGACCAAAGCGGCCCGCGCGCTCGGCCTCTCTCGACGGACGCTGGTCGCGCGACTGGGGCAGTACGATCTGCCCCGTCCACGCAAGAGCAAGGACGAGAAACCGAGTTGAGCTGAGCTCTCCGAACATGAAGGCCACACGCATCGCGCTCATTTTCGGCTGCGCCGTGAGCGCTTGCAGCGCCGCGGAGCCCCGCGCCGATGATGCCGCTGGCGGTTGCGTGTCGACGAACGCGCCGCGCAGCTCCGAGCCCTTGATTCACGGCGCAGCGAGCGCCGACTATCTCGCGCTCTCCGACGCACAACGAGGGGCGATCGGACAACTTCGAGCTCCCAATTCGGAGAGCACTTGCACCGCCGTGCGCATCGCCCCGCATTGGCTCTTGAGCGCCCGCCACTGCACGGCCCTCGGGCAAGCCCAATTCCTCGGCGACGACGGCGAGCACGGTCGTGTCGTCGAGTGGGTCCCTCATCCCGAGCTCGATCTCGCGCTCGCACGCCTGCAGCCGACGACCTGCTCATCCAGCCTGACTCTGCCGCTGGCAGAACCCGGTGTGGATGCGGCTCATCTGAGTCGAGCGACGCTCGCCGGGTACGGCTTGAACGAACGCGATCAAATCGGGGAGCTCGCGTTCTTGGTCGAAGAGGTGGTCGCCATCGATGACACGACGGTCACGGTGGATGGTTTCGAGCGCAGCGGCGCGTGCGTGGGCGACTCGGGCGGACCGTTATTGGTTCGCGATCTCCACGGAGGGGTGGCGGTCCTCGCCCTGCTCTCGGTCGGCTCGTCGTCCTGTGTCGGCACGGATGTGTACGTGCGAGTCGATCTGGTTCGAGACTGGGTTCAGAGTCACGTCGCGTTGCCGGCCACGTCGGACGAGTGCGGCAAGATCGATGCCCGCGGCCGTTGCTTCGAGCAGCAAGCCGTCTGGTGCGCCGGAGACAAGCTCGTCAGCGTCACTTGCGGTGCTGACTCACCGTGCGGATTCGACGAACTGGAAGCCGGCTTTCGATGCACCAGCTCAGCGCGCTGCCCCAATGACGAATTCGGCCGCTGTCGCGCAGGCAAGGTCGAGCGCTGCAGCGATGGGGAGCCTTTCGTGGAGTCATGCGGGTCCAGCGGGCTGACGTGCAGTTACGATCCGGAGTCTGGGACCGCGACCTGCCTCTAGCCCGCCGGTCCCGCTGGAAAAATGCGCCAATGGCTAGCGAACTGGCGGGCAGACCGCAGCGCGAGTCGATCGAGCGCGAGCGACGCCTGCTTTGCACGTGACAGCAGCAAATGAAAGGGTCTAGCCTGATTTCGTGCGCGACTGGCTGTAAATGGAGACACGCTAATGTTGCAGCGCGGAGCGGTCCTTTCCGGAAAATATCGGATCGACGGTGTGCTCGGGGAGGGCGGCATGGCGGTCGTGTACGCGGTGACCCACCTGCGCAACACCGCACGCCTCGCGGTCAAGGTGCTGCACGAAGCCAGCGCGCTCAAAGGCCAGGTCCGTGCTCGCTTCGTGCGCGAGGGCAAAGTCGCCAACTCCGTGAATCACCCGGGCGCCGTGCAGATGATCGACGACGGCGTCGCGGAGGATGGCTCGCCGTATTTGGTGATGGAGCACCTCAACGGCGTTTCGGTCGATGATTTGAATTCGCACGCCGTTCCACTGAGCGCCGCGCTCAACATCGCCTACCAGGTGTTGGACGTACTGCGAGCCGCGCACGAAAACGGCATCGTGCACCGCGACATCAAGCCCGCAAACCTGTTCGTCTTACGCAACGGGCGGGTCAAAGTGCTGGATTTCGGGATCTCGCGCTTGCACGATGGAGCGGAACCTTTCGACTCCCAAGCGACCGGCTCGGTGATGGGAACGCCGTTTTTCATGGCACCGGAGCAAGCCCGCGCGGAGGCGAGCGAGATCGGTACGCGCACGGACCTGTTCGCGGTCGGGGCCACCCTGTTCACGCTCATCTCCGGCGAATACCTCTATACCGGCGACGACTCACGACAAGTGATGATCCAAGCAGCAACCCAAGGAGCACGCTCGCTCGAGTCGGTTGCTCCGGGCACACCGCGCGCAGTGGTCGACCTCGTGGCGAAAGCCGTCGCGTACGACAGCGCCGAGCGCTGGGAGTCAGCCGAGGCCATGCAAGCAGCCGTGCGCCAAGTGCACGAAGCTTTGATTGGCCCGATCGAGTTCGAGGCACTTGCCACACTTTTGCTCGTGCGTGAATTTCGGCGCAAGAGCCACGCTCGCCTGACCGCACACCTGCATCCGGTACCTTCGGACTCCAGTCAGGTCGACTCTTCCCCGCTCTCTACGACTCTTCCGGCTGTCGCGGGCGTGACTCGCAGCGTGCAATCATTTCGCCCAGGGCCGGACTCCGGGAGTGAAAGGCCGAGTTCGCGCATCAGCGCTGAGCCGCTGGAGCTCGCTGGCTGGACTGGCCAGGTGCCAACGAACTTGAAGCCGAGTGCTGCTGGCTACGGCAATCGGTCGCGCTTCGCAGGAAGGCTCGGCAAAGCAGGCCTCCTAGTCGGACTGTCGGCGCTCATCCTTGGTGCGGCGCTGTTCGGTTTCGTTCGTCTACAAACGCCATCGCGTGCCGCCGCCACCAAGCCTGCGCCCGCCCACGATCCTTCGTTGCCCAGCCTCGTCGATCCCGGCGAGCGCGAGGTGGAGAAGGTCGAAACAGCCGTTTTTACCGCTTCCGCCTCCACCGCGGAGCGACCGCTCAGCGTATCCAGACCCGCGCGCTCGGTCGCTTCCGTCAAGACCGGTGGGTCGACGAGGCCAGAGAGCAACACTGCTCTCGTTCAAAAGCCCACGCCCGCGCCGCTCGCCACCGACGAGCCCGTGAACGTCAAGCCCACGATTATCCCTCCGCCCCCCCATTCTGCGCCTTAGCTCACGACTCATCCCGCATGCGCTCGATTCGTCCGGTACCGGTGTTGTTCGGTCTGCTCATTCCATTCCTACAGGTGACTGCACGCCCAGCGCTCGCAGAGGAACCGGTCAAACCTTGGCGAGCACGCTATGACCAGTGCCAGAAGCTCAGTAACGACGGGGACTACGCGGCGGCGGTCGAAGCCTGCGAGCAGGCTTACGCCTTGAACCCCGATCCGGGGATTTTGGCTTACATCGCTCAAATCCAGACGGCCCTCTTACACCCCGTGCAAGCACGGGATGCGTTGGATCGGTATCTCCATTCAGGCCGGCTCGACGACGCCGATCGCAAAACCGCCGAGGCCCAGGTCCGTTATCTGGACACTCAAATCACCACGCTGCGGATCGTCACTGAACTGGAAGGTGCGGTGGTGAGCGTGGACGACCAAGTGATCGACGCGGGAAGCCGAGAACGAGGCGTGCGGCTGTCGGCGGGCGCACACCGAGTCACGGTGCAAGCCAAAGGCGCGACGTACAGCCGATTCATCGTCCTGCGCGGCGGCGAACGCACGCAACTCGAGCTACCGGGCACCGGTACCATCGCAATCAGCTGCGCCGTTCCCGGGACGCGCATCTTCGTCGATCAACACGAGGTCGACGCCGTTCAAGCGTCACGCGGGGTCGCCCGCCCAGCCGGGACCCACCGCGTGACCTTCAAGGCGGATGCGATATCTTGGCCGGAGCAAGTGGTGAGCGTGAATCCAGACGAGCGCGTCGCCGTCGTGTGCACGGCGCCAGTTGCTGACCATGCCAGCAGCATGAATCCGCGCGGATATTGGGTCACCGGAGCAGGCCTAGCGCTCGGCGTCGCCGCGCTGACGACTGCCATCTACAACGGCACCCAATACAACCGCTGGGAGACGGCAAACGACGACTTGCGCAACGACTTGAAGGACAACACCGTCTCGCTCGTCGAAGCGACACACCGAGCGCAAGAGAACGATCAACTCATGGACAGCATCAAGACAGGGCGCAAGGTCGCGGTCGGCCTAGGCGTGGCCAGCGCACTCGTGACCACTGGCGGCGTCCTGCTCCTGTTCTCGGATGCAAAAAAACCGACCCACACCGGGACGAGCTCTTGGTTCCGTCAAGTGGCGAGCGGGGTGAACGTCAGCGCTGGCATGAACTCCGGAGAGCTCGCCTTCCGGGGCGCGTGGTAACCATGCGTCGATCAGGCGCGCGACCGAGCGAGATCGCGCTCGGGGCATTGTTCTTGGGCATTGCTGGGTGCAGCTCCTTCGATCCGGTATCGGGAACTCGCTTCAAGTTGCTCAATCAAGATACCTACGCCGAACTCGACATGCCCGACGCGCATTGGGCTGCGTATGACGATCAGCATTCGGCCCGATTTCAGTGCACCAATGGCGCAGCAGGCAATCATGATTCGAGCAAGTGTTCGAGCGTGACCGAACCTAGGTTCGAGTGGACGGGTCCGAAGTGCATCGCCGACTTACCCAAAAAAGGGCTCGACCAAGGGCTCATCCAAGAACACAAGGTCGACGGCATCTTCGAACCGATTTGCATTCGCGGCGTGCTTCACCACAGGGAGGACTGTTTGCAGCCCGGCGTCGGAACGCGCTGTAGGACCTACGACGGTGACACCTCCAATATTTGGGGGGTGGGCGTCGGACTAACCTTCAGCGCCGATAGCAAGACCGGGTGGAATGCCGAGAGCCACCACGTGAAAGGCGTCGCGTTCGAAGTCACTGGCTCGACCGGGACTCTCGACAAGCTGCGTGTGGGGATCCCGACCGTGCTCGACCCAGATACGGCAATCCCCGCAGAGAGTCCCTTGATCCGGACTGACGGAACGGTCGTTGACACGGAGGGGAACCTCTACGACTGTCACACCGAGGTCGTGCCCGGAGGTCCGGTCGCTCGCGCCAAGCTGCGCGACGTGAATGTCGAAGACCCATTTGCCACTGTCACCAGTGACCAACATCCAAACGCTTCCCCCTTTTGGCAATCAGCCTCGACTCCCAGTTGGACGATGAGCCCTGCAGTGGAGGGGCAGAATCGCTTCGACCTGAGCGAGGTGTTGCCGCCGCCGTTGTCGACGGACCTGCCGGTCAATCCAGTCAGCTATCCCTTCACTCGGAAGACGCAGATCTTAGGCATTCATTTTCAGGTGGTGCAACCGAAGGAGAATCTCAAAGAGGACTTCGAGTTCTCACTCTGCATCAAAAATTTGGCCTTCATTCTCGAGTAGCAATGACGCCGCGACAGCTCTAGCGCGCGTGCTCCGCGCAGGCCTTCGCCAATAGCCGCGCCGCCTTTCGCCGGCCGTCGAACTGTGACTCCAGACTCAACCCGAACTCGACTTGAAGCTTGTTCCCGGAAGGCGAGCTGAAGTGCCACGAATAGCCGAGGCTGTTGGGCTCGACGACGAACAAGTCGCCGCTATCTGCGTCACGCAGGATGTCGATTCCGAGCACGGGCACGAGGGGGAATGCCGCGCTCGCTCGCTCGGCGAGCGCGATCACCGCCGCGTCGTCAGCGAGCGTGAAGGTACAACCTCGACCCGATGATACGATGCTTTGACCGTGAAAATCCGCTCGAGTGCGGAGCGCTTCACGTCCCTGACTCGCCTCGATGCGCAGTGACCAAAGCGCGTGCCCGAACAGCGTCGCTACGCGATAGCTGTGCGGCCAGGGACCGGTGTACACGAATTCTTGAGCCAAGCGAGGATTGAACGCGCCGCCGAAGCCTTCCGACAGCTGCGTGCGCGGGGGCGACCAGCGCGCGTAAGAACGGCGTTCGATACGCACTTCTGCGCCACGTGCGCCGAAATCCGGTTTGGTCACGACGTACTCCCCGAATTGGCCGAGTTCGGGTGACTCGCCGGGAAGCAGTCGAACCCAACGTGGCACGGGCACGCCGATCGCTTCGAGCGCGCGATACTCGGTGGATTTGGCGACGTGCTGACCCTGCAGCACCGTGCCTCGTCGCGGCGTGAACCTCCTGAGTGGCCCGGGCGAAACGGTCAACGTCGGCAAATCGGGCACGTTCGCCGCGAGATCGGCCGCTCGTACGTCGTCGACGACGGACACTGCAAGTTCCGGGTCGAGCGCGGCAGTCCACTCTGCCAATTCGTCGAAGTCGGCTCGCGAGTTGGCGATCGGGCTGCTGACCAGGAGCAGCACGCGGCGGACGCGAGCCAACGCGCTACTCCGCGCTCTGCGCGTGCGCCGGTGCCCGATCTGGCCACTGCTCACGCAGCTCATGGCAAATCCGTTCGGCTTCGAGGTCGTCGTACACCACGACACCTTCGGACCAACTGAGCACGCGAGCGGGACGCGCGCGTTCGTCGGTGTCGTATACGGGGATCACGTGCACGTGGTAATGCGCGTAGGTCTGCGGCAACTCCACGGCAGCGCCGAGCGAAGCGGTGAAGACTCGCGCTGGTTTGAAGTAAGCCTCGATCACCCGTGTCGCGTCGAACACCAGCCGTTGTAAATCGACGTAGATGGGAAAGTCGAGCTCGGTCGCGCGCTCGACGTGTCGCTTGGAAACGACCATCAAATGACCGAATTTACAGGCAAACCGGTCGAGCAGCACCACCGCGTGGTCGCTCTCGGCGATGAGCATCGAACCCGCGCCACCGCTTGCGAGCGCGCACATGACGCAGCCGCCGCACCCGGCGAGCAACTGCTGCTTGTGCTCATGCAGTCGCGCCAGCGCGGCCTCTTTGCTGATCACCCGCACCGCTCAACCACCGGAATCGACCACGAGCGATTCGCGCCGAGGTCTGCTGGATTTGAGTGCCCTGATCAGACTCGAGCGATCGTGACCCGCCATCGAACGAAGTGTACGTGGGGCGCTCCCTTGCAGCAAGGTGGCGTGACGCGCGCTCGAGTTTGCTCGGTTATTCTGAAATGAAAGTTTCTGTCGTCAGCGCCGAGCCTGCGATTCGATCGCCGAATGCAAAGTCGAAGTAGCGGTTCGAAAGCCACTGATCGAGCAGCGTCGTGTTCGCAGACGAGTATGGCGCGTCGCGCTCTGGGCCAGGCAGCTGCATCTTTACTACCGGCTTTGCGGAATCCATGACCGAGACGTGGCGCACGTTGGCGGCAGAAGTGAACGCAAAACCCGGCTCGCTGCGCGATAGCGAAGGAGTGCCGACGTCGACGGTGAACGCGCCGCCGGCGCGCGCGAACGGGCCAGGCGCGTAGCTCGATGTCGTCAGCGTGGCGAGGCTCGAGGGTTGCACCGTGTGCGCGCGCCCCCAGACCCAGTTGCTCGACGCGCCTTGCGCCGTCGTGAGCGCCTCATACGCGGAGACGAGCGCGAGGGTTACTTGTTCGGCACAAGTGCGAGACGTGACGAGAACGCCGTTGGCGTCGACATCATTGCAAAACGTCGCCCCCGCCATGGCATCACTACTGTCCGGCTCGAGCAAGAGCAGGAACAAGGCTCGCGTCGCCTGCAGGTCATCGACCTCCAGCTTTGCCACGCTCAAGTCATCGCGAAAGATATTGCTGATCAGCGTGCGCAAGAATCGATGGAAGAACAGGCACCCGGCAGCGTTCTTGGCGACACTCGGCGTGGCGTCTACGGTGCTCGAGATTGGGTCGTTTCCCAGCAAGCCGCTGGGACAATCCCAACCATTCGTGGCCCACTCGGTGAGTACGGATTTCGCTGCCACCAGCTTCTCGGAGTCGCTCGCGCTGGTCGGCAACGCAGCGATGTATTCGCTGAGCGCCATGCCCGGCCGCGACACGTGATCGGCCTGAATCGAGGTCATGTCGTCGAGCGACAGCGATCCATTCTGGCTCAACGCTCGTTCCAGCCGTTCTTCGATGCGCTTCGCGCGGAAGCCGGTCGGGTCGTCCCAATCGAGGCTCAGGTACGGCGGATGCGCGAGCGGGTCGTTGTCGTCGGAAACGCCGCTCGGATCCCCGTTGGCGGTGAAGAAGTAGCCGCGGGCGGGATCTTTGCCGTGAGGCAGCGAGTCACTGGCGATCCAGCATGTGTCGGGCACGGGCGTGCTGGTCGCGGCCGCGCAATCCGCCACCCCATCACCCCATTCCGCGCTGCCGTCGCCGGGCAGCGGGAACCAGGGCGGAGTGACGTTCGGACCCTGTAGCGTGACGTCGGCGAATCGACGCACGGGTACGAGCGCGTGCGGATCGAACGCGATGTGACCTTGGTCGTCTGCAAGCACGAAGTTCTGGGCGCCCGTCGCATAATCGCTCAGCGCGTTCACCGCGTCATCGACGTCGACGGCCAGATTCAAGCCGAGGATCGCCTTCAGATCCTGCGTGTTTCCTTCCTGACCGGTCCAGCGCACGCTCACCGCGTGCCCGGCCGAGTCCGGCGCTTGAATCAGCGGACCGTGCTGTGGAACGACGACCGCCGCCGCGGGGATCGGCTCCGGGAGATTGAGTGAATGTGCGCTGACCAAGCCAGACAAGCCCGGCCCCACGCGCACCAGGAACGTCTGTGGCACGAGCAACACCGAGCGCGCACCACCATCGAACGACACGCACGGGGCCTGCGTCGGGCACATCTGCTGCGGCAGAAACTGTTCGAGGTACAGGTCGGTCACGTCATAGCCGACGACAGTCACTCCCCAACCCACGTGCGCGCCACGACCGATCAGTGCGCCGGGGAGCCCTGGGAATGTCCCGCCGGCGAGGTCCAAGTTGTCCGAGGCGTTGGCGGACGTCAGCGCCGAGAGATGAAAGAGCGGTGGGTACTGCAAGCCGAGGTGCGGATCATTGGCCACCATCGCTACATGGGTTTGCGATTTTGCCGCCGATACGACCCAGTTGTTGGAACCCACGGCGGCGCCTGCGGGGCGCAGCTTCTCACGCAGAGTTTTGAAGCGCGTCCGAACCGTGGCGAGCGGCGCTTGCCACTGGTCGAGGCCGACGGGTGCGACGACCTTCGCCGCGGCTTTTGCAACCGGGAGCAGTGGACCCGGTGCAAGTGGGTGGGCGCGCTCGTCGATCGGAGCGGCTGCGCGGATCCACGCATTGAGTTTGCCCAAATCCTGGAGTGGGGCGCCCGGGCCGTACACCGCGCCGAACTGCGCGTAGGTAGACTCGAGCGAGACCCCATCGGACAATTGGAACTGCTGCAGGCGAATGATCGCGAGCGTGTCTTCGAGCGTCCAATCCAGGATGTCGGTCGCGGCAACCGGTACCGGAAGTTCCGCATACTCACCGGGTAGACTCTGAGGATCGTCTCGCAGGGACTTCAGGGACGCGTTGATGCCGCCGACGAACGCGGAAAGGATGCCCTTCGTTTGCGGATCCAAGGCGAGCGCGAGATCTTGCTCGAGCCGATGACCCGCACGGGTCAGGAACAGCGTGCGGAGCTGCACGTCTTGTTCGAGCCCGGCCACGCCGACCAACTCCGCCAGCGTTCCGCGTGCCGCGTGCCGCAAATAGTCCATCGGAAAGAATCGATCGCGCGCCTGGATGTAACCTTGTACGGCGAAGCAATCGGTCTTCGATTGGCATTGAATGTGAGGGATTTCCTGCGCGTCGTATTGCACCGTCACGGGGTCGACGAGATTCGGAATGGTGGTGCCAGTGAGTATCGCGCCGCCCATTCCTCCGTCTGACGCGCCCGCGGCACCCGCGGCGGCCGACGTACCGCCTTCACCGGCCGTGCCCCCTGACTCGCAGTCTCCTCCGGCGCACCCCGCTTCGCCTCCCTCGCCCGCGCCAGCCTTGGTGCAGTCATCCCCCACACACCCGGGAACGGGACTGTGGGGGCGCCCGGAACCTGCGTCACTGCAGCTCACGATCAAAACCGCCCAAGCGACCGCAACGACGAACGAACGCATCGAAGACCCTCCCGAAGGAACTAGGGACTCTATATACCGCACCCTGGCCAGTCGCGAAATTGCCGGGCAGAACGCGGCCGAAACGGTCCGAGCCTGCCGCGCATCACATGCGCTGCGGCGCTTCAATCCCCAAGAGCTCGAGCCCCGTCGCCAGGGTGCGCGCGGTCAACGCGCACAAGGTGAGGCGTGAGGCGCGCTCCGCGGGTTCTGACTTGAGCACCGGGCAGGCTTGGAAAAAAGCGGAGAAACTCGAGGCGAGACCGTACAGGTAACCGCAGAGTTTGTGCGGTTCGAGTGAACTTTCGACTTCGGTCAGGGCGCGGGCGAAAGACAGCAAGTCCAGCGCAAGGGCGCGTTCTGCCGGTGCGGCGAGCTGCAGGTTGCCCGCTTCTGTTCCGCCGTCAGCGGCAGCTTTACGAAGGATCGACTGGATGCGCGCGTGCGCATATTGCAGGTAGCCGCCGGTATTGCCCTCGAAGGCGACCATGCGCTTCCAATCGAACACGTAGTCCTTGATGCGGTCACTGCTCAGATCGGCGTACTTCACCGCGCCGATGCCCACCTGACGCGCGACGATCGCGCGCTCTGCTTCCGGTAACTCGGGATTGTGTTCGTTCACCGCGGCGGCGGCGCGCTCGACCGCTTCATCCAAGAGTTCGATCAGCTTGATGTTCTCACCGCTGCGGGTTTTGAGCATCTTGCGGTCCTCGCCGAGCACGGAGCCGAAGGCGACGTGTTCGGCGCGCACCGGGGGCTCGAGCCAACCAGCCATCGTCGCCACCGCGAACACCATGCTCAGATGTTGTTGTTGCGGCGAGCCGACCACGTACAAAAGTCGCGTGCCACCGAGCTCCTCGTGCCGGAAGCGCAAGGCCGCCAGATCCGTCGCGCCGTAACCATAGCCGCCGTCTTTCTTGCGTACGATCAGCGGTAGTGGCTCGCCCTCGCGCCCGTTGAAGCCGGGTGGGAACACGCACAGCGCGCCGTCGTCGATCACGGCGATGCCACGGGCCTGCAAATCGCTGGCAATCTCGGGCAATTTCGGGTTGAAATAGCTCTCCCCGCGGACGTCCGCGTCGAGCAATTGCACGCCCAGCCGGGCGAAGACGGCGGCCATGTAGCGCTTCGAGCTGTCGACGAATTGCTGCCAGAGCGCGAGGGTTGCAGTATCTCCCGCCTGCAGGGCGACGACGCGCGTGCGCGCACGGTCGGCAAAGCCCGGATCGGTGTCGAATTTGACGCGCGCGGCGCGGTAAAAATCTCCCAGCTGACTCGGATCGAGCGAAGCGGCGCCCTCTTGCTGCACGTCGACCAGTTGCTCGATCAACATGCCGAAGGGCGTGCCCCAATCACCGATGTGATTTTGGCGAATCACGGTGTGACCGCGAAACGCGAGCACGCGGCACAAAGTATCACCGATGATCGACGAGCGCAGGTGCCCCACGTGCATCTCTTTGGCAATGTTGGGTGAGCCGTAGTCGACCACGCACACGTCGAGCACGTCCGCCTTGGGCACGCCCAAGTTGGGAGCGGTGAGCAACTCGGAGAGCGCGCTCGCCAGTGCGCCGTCAGTCAACGTCAAGTTGATGAAGCCAGGCCCTGCAACTTCGATCCCACCCGGAGCGCACAGATCGGACAGGTCGAGTTCGGCGAGCAGCGCTTGCGCAACCTCGCGCGGCGGACGACGGAGAGCCTTGCCCAAGCTCATGGCCACATTGACCTGGTAGTGCGCGCGATCGGAACGACGGAGCAGCGGATCGGTATCCTGATATTCGGCGCCGAAGGCCCGTCCTAACGCTGACGCGAAACGGGTGCGAAGGAGCAGCTCGGGGTGAGGCATGCCACTTATTACTGCTGTTCTCGCCGTGGGCAAATCTTCCAGGCGCGAGATTTGGAGCGGTGATTCCGGACGGACGGCGTGTTAGTCGACGGAGCCGATATGCGCCGTTCCGTACTCGCTCTGCCGTTCTTCGCTCTTCTCTCGCTGGCTTGCCATTCGGGAGGCCTTTATGGTTTTGCCCGAACGTATCAACCGCTGAGCGCGGAGAAGAGCGCCCTCGAGGGAGCGCGCGAATTCGATCCGGTGATGGCCGAGCGTGACAAGGACGATTGGAAGAAAGGCAACGTCAGCCTATTCGGCGTCGTCAAGAGTCGGACCTCGGCCAAGAGTGGAGGCGCGTATCTCACGCTCAGCATGCGCACCCTGAGCGAGCGCAACTTGTGTGAAGAATTCGACGAAGACACCTGTCGTGTCACCGTCAGTGAACACGAGCACGCGACGATTCACGCGATCGTAAAGCTGAGCAGCGAGGACGAAGTGGGCGAGCACAGCGTCGGCAAAGGTTCACTCGTGCGCGTCGTGGGCAAGCTCACGGATGAAGTCGATCCCGACGACGGAGCCTCGGTCCTGCGTGTCAGCTACTACCGGCATTGGCCGCGCCACTTCTACGTGACGACCGCAATGGCCTCCGGCATGACGAAATAGTCAGCGCGGCGGACCTGCTGCGGGTGGGAGCGGCCCAGGGTGATCGAAGCCGAAGCCAATCTGAAACTGTAGCCACAGCGCCGAGCCCGCTTCGCGGCCGGCGTACTGCGGTTGCTGACTGCAATCGGCAGAGCCGGGCGTGTTGCAGGCGATCACACGCTGCCCGCCAAAGGCTCGACCCAGCCCGCCCTCCAGCCCCAAGCGCAAGCCGCTCCTCATCACCCAGTCGAGCGGCACCGACAGCCCGAGCATGGTTCCATAATCGCCGACGTCGGTGCGACCGAGCATCAAACCCGGTGACATCACGAACGTGGGCAGGCTCACCGCGGCATAGCCTGCGCTGAAGGCATAGAAGAGGGAGGGGTTCTTCGCGCCGGAGCCGAAGTCTGCTTCTTGGTCACCCCAGCCTTCGGTGGGAAAGGCGATCTTTGCGGTGAGCCGCACGCGCCGAGCCACGAACACCCCCGCTTGAGCGCCGATGCTCACCGACTCCGAAATGCGATTCTTCCAATCCGCGGTCACGAGGATCGCGTCGAAGAAAGGAGTACTGCTGGCGGCCGCATCTTTGGCGTAGCGCGGCGGAGGAGGTGCAACCGGTGGGATCGGTACCAGCCCCGGGTAATAGCCATACGGATATCCGGAGGGCGGCGGATAAGGGTAAGGAGCAGGGTACGCCACGGGCGGCGGCCCCTGTGGTGGCGGAGACGGCGTAGCCGATTCTGCATTGGCGGTCGGCGAAGCCGGCGGCGAGGGTGCAGGCGAAGCCGGCGGCGAGGGTGCAGGCGAAGCCGGCGCAGCGGGCACGGGCTCGGGGAATGCGGCTGCCGGCGGCTGGTGCAGCGCGCTCGCCACACGCGGCGAGAGCAGGGCGGGTAGCGGGGCCGTGCACAGCACGAAAACAGCGCG
>Ga0164309_10000010_pt1 | contig 105379 bp, 77 predicted proteins | sample Whisoiple_247_MG_FD_109984 | JGI IMG/M metagenome (GOLD analysis project Ga0164309, IMG submission 109984) | Soil microbial communities amended with fresh organic matter from upstate New York, USA - Whitman soil sample_247_MG | ecosystem: Environmental > Terrestrial > Soil > Unclassified >... | reverse complement strand
TGGTCACCGCACTGCAAGCGATGGGCCTCGGTCCGGCGGACTACGAGCGCGCCGGACAAGCGGGCTATGGCTCCACGAGCACCAATGGTCGCGACCCGAGCGCATGGCCAACGGACTACGACTTGACGAGCATCGGCCAAATATTGCCCGGAATTCAGGGCTAGAAGGACAGCGCCGTGAACTCGTTTCGGCGCATGTTGCCCGGCAAACCGAGCTGACTTGCGACATTTTCACCCGTGCACGCCACATCACCCTTTAGGGTTACCGCGCAACTGAACATGCGACCGACCGCGACCTGCGCGTAGCCCGGCCCAATCAGCACCGGTTCGAGGCGTTGCTCGTTGTCCCTAGTGCCGAGCTGCCCCTCGATCCCTCGCCCCCAGCAATACAGATTGTCGTCATCATCGATACCGCAGGCGTGAAAGGTGTCGATGGCGATTTGGGTCCAGACGCGCCCTGCCACGACCTGCGTCGGCACCATGCGCTGATCGCGATCGCCCAAGCCGAGGTTACCCGAGGCATTGCCACCCCAACACCACAGATTGCCGCCAGCGCGCAGGCCGCAGCTCGAGTCCTGCCCGGAGACGACGTTCAGCCAATCATCCTCTTCCCCGATGCGCGTAGCCGAGCGGCGTTGCAGATCATCGACCTGACCTAGACCGAGATTCGCCGCGGTGTTGCGGCCCCAACCGTAGAGCAGCCCGACGCCGCGCACACCACAGGTGTGACCATCACCCGCACCCGAGAGTCTCCAATCACTGAAGTCGCCCGAGCGAATCGGCGAAAGCTGATCCACCCCCGGATGCGTGTCATTCAGCCCGATATTGCCCTCCCAGTTTCTGCCCCAACAATACAGCTCGCCCGTGTCGAACACACCGCACACCGTGTTCGCGTCGGAACTCAACTGCACGACCTTGCCCGAAAGCGGCACGCTCAGCGGCACACTCGAGCTGTCAGTCGTGCCCTGGCCGAGCTGGCCGACCGTGTTGGCGCCGAAGCACCACACGCTGCCGTCGGTTTTGAGCGCGCAGGTGTGCGCAACGCCCGTCACGACCGCTTGCCAGTCACTGTCACCACCCACTCGAGTCGGCGATTCGCGATCGTCCGTATCACCGAGGCCAAGTCGACCATCGGCTCCCTTGCCCCAACAATAGAGATCCCCGAAGCGAATGGCGCAACCGTGAGCGTCGCCAGCGTCCACGGAAATGCCGAGCAGCGGATCGAGTGGCCGCGCTCCGCCGTTGCCAAACTCGCCGCCGCTTTCCGACTTCTGCCCACCCGCGCCGGCAGAGCCGTGGCTCGTGCCGCCCGAACCCGCGCTGTGCGGCAATTCGCCGTGTGCGCCGCCCGCTGCGCTGAGTACCTCGACCACCTCACTACACGCACCTTGCGCGAGCGCGAGCAGCACCAAGCCGAGCGTGAAACGCCGTCTCATGGCAGCTCCAACGCGAGCCCCGTCGAGGCGAACAATTCGAGCTTCGACGCGCCAGTGATCGTGACGCCGGCGTCGGAGGCCGAGAAAGATTTCAGCGGCAAGCCAGCGCCAAGGGTTGAATACGCCCGAACGGCACCCAGCTTGCCGAACGCGAAACCGAGGCCGGCGCGTGAAGTCACGACGAGCCCGTGCTCCGTGTTGGCTTTGGCGCCGCCCTCGGCATCGGGTTCGAAGCTCAAGTAGAGCGTGCGAGCGGAAACGAATGCGCCGAGCTCGAGTCCGCCACGTCGCCAAAAAGAAAGTGACAAGCCAAGCTCGGCCGATAGTGCGTTTGCTGCGATCGAACCGTGTGGCGCTTCTTCGGACAGCGCGCGGCGAGCGCCGAGCGCGATGAAGCCACCGGCCACGTTTCCCAGCGGTGCGATCCCGAACAAGTCGACGCCGAACTGGGTTTGGCCGCCCAAAAAGTGCTCGAACGCCAAGCGTCCGCCAAGTGCCAAGGGGCGGCGCCCTGGCGCCGGCCCTTGCTCGGACTTTTCGACGATTGCGCGCACCTCGGGCGGTGCGGTTGTCTTGGGGCCATCCGGACCGTGCAGTGCGAGTTCGGCCCAGGTGGCTCGGAGCAATTCCTCCGCCGCGACGGCCAACGCGAACGCGCGACCATCCGCCGGCAAGTTGTCGAGCGAGAGATCGCGACCAACGCGCTTGTGCGTCACCGAGTCAGTGACGTCCACGCTGTAGCGCGCGCCCGATCCGATTTGCTCCAAGGTCACTCGCGCGAGCGGCGCGCTGCCACTGTCATTCGGTTCTTCGCAAACATCGATATTGCTGGGTGAAAGCCCCGCACGGAGGTCGGAGCGCACCGCCTGAGCGAAGGCAGTTGGCAGATTTGCGGACACGGCGACCCAGGGCATTTTGCGCGAACATTCACCGTCCGCCAGCGCGTCGTGCGCGCGCAACGACAGCCCCAACAGCAGGCAGGTGACGGCGGCCAGACGCAGCTTCACGCACTGAAGAACTTAACAGGTTTCGCTCCGCAGCCAAGTCCGACAATCTACCGAAAGCAGCGGTTCGTTCGCCTCAATGCGTACCACAGCGCGCGGCGACCGCGGTCGCGTGCACACCCGTTGGATAGCTCGACAAATAGCGGTCGCGTGCGCGCTGGCATGCCGCGACGTTTCCTTGCGACGCATAGGCCGAAACCAATCGCGCCAGCGCATCTTCGCGGAAGCCCGGTCCAAGGTTCATGGCCACCGCGCGCTCCAAGGCCGCAATCGCGCCCGTGAGATCTCCCATGCGATCCATTCGCAAGCGACCGAGCTCGAAGGCCGAAAGGCTCGCGCGCCCGTCTCCTGGATGCAGGCGCAGCAGCTCCTCGTAGGCGTGAGCCGCCGCGGGAACATCGCCCAAACGCCGACTTTCCGCGGCTTTTTCGAACAGTTCTCGCCCGCTCGGAACGCTGGCGTTGGCCGACGGCTGGGCTGCGGTTGCCGCCGGCGGTTCGTCGCGCTTCACCGGCTCGGCGCTCGAAAGTTCGACTGCCGGCGCAGTTTGCGGCTCGGGAGCGGCACTCTCGGCGTCTTGGATCCAGCTTTGCCCCGCAGCAACTCGCGCCACGACTCCCGGGCGCCGAGCACTGACGACCTCGACCACACCGCGCGTGACGCTGACTTTCACGCGTGGACTCGGCCCGTTCGTGGTCTCGACGCGGAACTGAGTCCCGACCACGCGCACTTCGACGTCGCCCGCGACGACCTTGAACTTTCGTTCTTCATGATGCGTGACGTCGCACCACAGCTCACCGCGCGCGAGCTGGAGCGCGATCGACGATGTCTGACTGCTCTGTACCTGGACCTCGGTCTGCGCCCCCAACTTCACGGAGGAGCCGTCGCCCAAGGTGACCGCCAGCTCGTCACTCTTGGTTTCGAGCTTGGCGTCTGCCAACACGGCGCGCTCCACGGTGCCGGCGTGTGGCATCGCGACCGAGCGCAAATTCAGCCAAAACAGGCCACCAGCCGCGGCACCGGCGACGGCTGTGGAAAGCACCAGCCAACGCAGCGCACGGCTCGGCCGCACCTCGAGGCGACGCGAGACGTTCTGCCAGAGACGCTCGATACGCGCCTCATTCACATCGGGCTGCACGTAGCGGTTGGGCGGAGTGTTCATCGCTCAAGCGCCCTTTCCAGGCGCGCTTCGGCCGCGCTCAGTCGTCGTTTTACCGTCGAGGTGCTGAGCTTCATCTGCTCGGCGATCTCCGGGATCTCCAGTCGTTCGACCCGTCTGAGCACGAGCGCGATGCGCTCTTCGACGCTCAGCTGATCGAGCAGACCATAAACCGCTCGCAGCTCCGTCGCGATGTCCGGTGGTGCGCCGCGTGAAAGCACCTGCTCCACGTCGATCGGTTCGCTCCGCAGTAGACCGAGACGAACCTGAAGCCGTCTGCGCCGTAAGCGCTTGCCCGCCGTACGCACGACGATCGACGACAGCCAGGCTTGGAACGCTTGCGGGTTGCTCAAGCGATCGAGTCGTTGAAACGCGGCAAGAAAGCTGTCCTGAACGAGATCGTCGAGGTCCGCGTCTCGCGGGAGGATGCGGTAAGCTAATCCCAGCGCAAGCCGCGCATAACGCCGAAAGAGCGCCTCGCGTGCCCACTCCTCCCCCGCCCGCGCGGCCAGCACGAGCGCAGCGTCGCTCGGACCAGCACCCGATTTCGTGGGCTGAGGCTGCGAAGTTTGGGGCTGCAGCTCTTTCATGGATTGATGGGGCACGGGCGATCATGGGCGGCGGCGCCTACTGGGCACCTCCGCAAAGTATGTGCCCGAGGTCCGGCCAAGTGGTTCAAAATTGTCGATTCAGGCTTATTTTTGACGGGCTGGCGCGTCGTCTCGCTCCGCGAGCCCGCGCACCCCGAGGTGCCCGTAGCGGTGGTAGCTCACACTCACCGCCTGCTCACGCAAGGTGTGGAGCAACTCGTAGCGACTGACGACCGGGGCGCCAGTGACCACGTGCAGGCCGCGCTCCTGCGCGATCGCCAAAGCCCGGGCAGAAAGCGGGGCACGGCAACGCACCCGTTCCGCGGGGGTCGTCTCGAGCGCGGCACACAGGGACTGATCGTCAGCGGCGTCGAGCTCGAGTGAGCTCGCGCCCAGTGCGACTGCGAGTTCGTGGGCCGGGTTCGTCGAGGTGCTGACCAGGGAAAGGGGGCACTCCGTGACCGTCGCCGCAAGCGCGATTAACGCAAGCTCGGGTTCGGACATTGCCGAATCGACAACGACCAGCAAGCTCGTCAGCGGACGATACGAGAGCAGGTTGTCTTCACCACGCAGTTGGCTTTCGTCGCAGGCACTGGCAAACCAGCGTGTGTGCGCCGCGAGGAACTGAGCGGCTGCGGGCTCGAAGGTCGACGTGCTCAGCGTCTGCTCCAGCACGGTCAGCAAGTCTTGGACGCGCGCCGGAAAGGCAGCGTGCGGCGCGATCGACACAAGTGTTGGCGCGCGGCTCAGCTCCACGAATTGAGCCACATAGTTGGGGCCGCCAGCTTTCGCTCCGGGGCCGAAGCTCGACTTCTTCCAGCCCCCGAACGGTTGGCGTCGCACAATTGCGCCCGTGATCTTGCGATTGACGTACAAATTGCCGGCTTGCATGTGCAAGGTGAAGTATTCCTGCTCGCGCTCATCCAAACTGTGGATCCCGGCCGTGAGCCCATAGCTGGTGTCATTGGCGATGTTGACCGCGTCGCCGATGTCCGCCGCCTCCAAGACCGAGAGTAGCGGGCAGAAAAATTCGGTCAGGTGGCTTTGACTGCCGCGCTTCACTCCCAGTTTGATCCCCGGGCTCACTAAACGCGGGTTCTTCGGATCGAAGCGCGGTTCGAGCAACCAGGATTGCCCCGGTTCGAGTTCGGTCAAGGCCCGCCGCTGCAATTCCGAAGGCGGATGAATCATCGGCGTCACGAAGCTTCCGAGCTCCCACGCCGAGCCCACTTCCAAGCTGCGCGCGGCGTCTTCGAGACAGCCGCGGAAACCCGCGTCGGCGTACACTTCGCGTTCCAAGATCAGTTGGCTCAGGGCGCTACACTTCTGCCCCGCGTGCCCGAACGCCGAAGCCAGAATGTCTTGGATCGCCTGTTCACGATCCGACATCGCCGACACGATCAGCGCGTTCTTACCGCCGGTCTCCGCCAGCAAGTGCAACTCGGGACGCATGCGTTGAAACAAGCGAGCCGTGCTAGTCGCGCCGGTGAGCACGACCGTGCTCGTGCGCGGATCGGTGATCAGCTGCGAGCCCACCGCGTCTTCACACACGACGAACTGCAACATCGATTCGGGGATCCCGGCCTCCCACAGCAGTTCACAGGCTCGTCGCGCAACCAGCGGCGTCTCGAGCGCCGGCTTGAGGATCACGGCATTGCCGGCAACGAGCGCCGCAAGGACACCTCCCACACCAATCGCCAGTGGGAAATTCCACGGCGGCGTGACAACGACCACGCCGCGCGCCGCGACACTGACCTGAGTGTCGCGCGTCAGCTCGCGCTGGCAGCGCAGGTAGTATTCCGCGAAATCGATGGCCTCAGAGACCTCGACGTCCGCCTCTTCCGCGCGCTTGCCGGCATCGAGCACCATCAGCGCGATCAGTTCCCCGCGCGCGCCGCGCAGCGCACGCGCGGCGCGACTGAGCCATTGGCCGCGCTGACCGTCGTCGTAGCGCCCCTGCCGCTGCGCGGCGCGCGCGCGCTCGAGGCATTGGTCGATCAGTTCGGGACCCGCCAAATGAATCGAGTATGGGACGTGACCGGGCCGAGACGGATCGAACCCCGGCACTTCCTGACTGCCGCTCCCAGACGTTGCTCCGCTGGACACGACCGAGAAATGTCCGGCAGAAACGCGCGCGAGCCAGTCCTGCACATAGCTTCTATTGGCGACGAGTCCGAAGTCGGTGTCGGGTTCGTTTTGAAACGGCGCGTCGGGAACGAGCTCGAGCGCAGGCTGCGCCCGATCTTGCGTCCGTCGCGCCGCGCTCGACACGCTGCTGGCCTGCACACACGCCTGCTGAAAACGCTCCTTTTGGTCTTGCCATTCCGCGCTGTCCGCGCGCAGGGAAAAGCTGTGCGCGAGGTAGTTCTGCGGCGACGTATTTTCGTCCAAGCGCCGGGTCAGGTACGCGATCGCGCTCGGGAATTCGTGTTCAGCCACGATCGGCGCATAGACCAGCACGTTGGCGCCCAATTGCGCGAGCGCGCGAAGCAACGGATTGGCCATTCCTTCGAGCAGCTCGAAGCACGTGCGCTCGGTCACTTGGCGCGCGGCACTGGTCACCAGACCAAAACAAATATCGAACAAGTTGTGACTGGCGATGCCCACGTCGGCCGCCGCAATGTTCTCCGGCTGCAGCGCTCGCGATACGAGCCGCTTATAGTTCGCGTCGACCTCGGCCTTACTCGGGTAAATCGGCGAGGGCCAACCGCGCAGTTCCGACTCGACTCGTTCCGCGGCAAGGTTCGCACCTTTGACGATGCGCACACGAATCGCTCTTCCGCCGCGCGCCACCCGCTGTCTCGCCCACTCCAATAACTGAACTTGGAAGCCGTCGGAGTCCGGAAGGTAAGCTTGAAGCACCAGCCCGGCGCGCAAACGCAAGAACTCCGGCTCGGCCAAGACGCGTTGAAACGCCGCAACCGTGAGCGGCAGATCGCGATAAGACTCCATGTCGAGTGTGACCAGCTTCGGCTGCTGATCGGCCCCAGGGTTGTCGATCGCAGCCCGGTAAATCGTCCGCAAGCGCTCGGCAATTCGCGTCACTGAGCGGTCGAACGAGAGCGGTTGGAGCTGACTGAAGATGGACGAGATCTTCACGCTGATCGTGTCGATTCCGGGGGTATTGAGGAGCTCCGCGTAGCCCTCGACGCGCCGAGCCGCCTCGTCCTCGCCGAGCACAGCCTCACCCAAGTGATTGATGTTCACGTGAATGCCGGCATTGCGACGCTGCGCCAAGTACTCGTTCAGCTCGTCTTTGCCAGCGGGCAAGATGAAGGCGGTCGTCTCTTGGCGGATGTGGTTCAACATCGCGGTGCCGCTCAGAGACGGCAGCCAGGTGCCGAGCCGCCGCAACGCGGCCAGGCTCAGGCGATCGAAGGCACCCAAGTACGCGGGTGCGCCCAAGCGCTCGAGCAAGTAACGCGCTTGCTCGACGGTGCGCTTACTCGAACTCGAGCGATAAGCGCGGTCCGCGAGCAGGGTCGTGAACACCTGCCCGCGCGCGTCCCGCATCATGCCGGCGAGCACCCGAGTTTGTTCGATGTCTCGGGGCGCGTTGAAGCGCTCGGCGAGCCCGAGCACGATCCGTGAAAGCTCGACGCTGTGCTCCCCGAGCTCGACGAGCGTCAGTGCTTTGCCGGCGACCTGACCGAGCAGTTGCTCGGCTCGTGCGACGAGCTGCCCCGTCTGGCTGTCTGCCATTCGTCCAGTATGTTCGACTTTGCTCGGCTCCGCGAGCCGCAGCCTTTGCAGCTCCAGTGTGGACGCTACACGCAGAATGTGTACTTCACCGAGCCGCGACCGGCCGGCCGCGAGGAGTAGCCCAGCGCGCTGACACAGCTCATTCGAGCTCGACTTGCAGCGAACCAAAGGTTCGCTGCCCGGTGTTCCCACCGTCAGCAGAATGAGTCATCGGTGCATCGGCAAAGCCATAGCCGACGATGTGACCGGATTGCAGTTCGACATCGTGCAGATTCCAATGACGCGCGCCGTCGCTCAGCGGGATCACGCGCGAGCGAGCGTCTGACCCATCATTCGAGAACCACGCGAAGCAAGGACTCGCTCCGCGCGTAATGCTCATGCCGCCTTGCCAACGGTCCCAGCCCGCCGCGCCGACGGCCACGATCCCCGTCGCGAGCCAACGCATGCCAGCGAGCACGTCACCATGACCAAAATCGTAGTCGTGATGTCGGATGAGTTCGCCTTCAGCGTCGTAGATCGCGATATAGCCGTCATAGTCGACGTAACCGCTCGGGTCGGGATAGGTCTTCTTACTGCCGTCGGGGAGCGTGCGCACGATTGCGCCGGTCACGGCCATTTCGCCGTTGCGCGCGGCGAGCGCGAACGCGACTTGCTCAGCGGCGTCCGCATCCGGCCACAAGATGCGCGTGCCCTTGCGCGCACCCGAAGCGTCAAAGCGAGTCACGGCCAACGGCAAGAGCTCGTTTTCTTGGGCGCCAGGCGCGCGCAGCACACAATCCATGTTCGTTGTCTCCGCGAACGCCGCGACGTTGGCCTGACAACGGGTTTGGTTCCAAGCTCGCCCGACCAAAAGCTCGTCCGTCGACTCATCGCGCGCCAAAAACGGTCGAATCGCTTGCTCGGTCCAGCGGAACTCGTCGTACGTCCAAGCGGTGGGCTCCGCAAAATGCGACCCGTCCACCACGCGCGCCCAGCGCTCGACGTAGCTCGGAGCGTTCCAATCGACGACCTCGAGTCCGAGTGCCATACGCTGCGACAACGGTCCGTCGTTCGGTGTGGCAATGAACGACAAGAACGCGACCACGAGTCCCTCGCCCTGCGGGAGCAAGCGAACCCAGCCAGCCGTCGTCGCGTCGGCCAACGCGGACTTCATGGCGAATAGCGGTTGGGGATCCTTCGCGCCGTAGTCAGTCACGGGGATGGTGAGCGGAGAAGCGAGCACGGTGGTGCTGATCGGCTGACCGTCCCGAGAGAGACGCACGAGCTCGAACGCTTTCCGCTCGGGCACGCGACGTTCGAGCGAAAGCGTGAGCGCTCCTGATGGGTGCACAGCGACGTCGCCGATCAGATCATCGGCGTCTGCCGTGAACGCCCACGCGAGTTGGCCTTGGTCGTAGGCGGCAAGCCGAAAGCGGCTGCGCCATGGCAGGGAAAACGGACCTGGTTCGACGTCGCGACGAGACTCCACCACATAGCTGCGTCCACCGTCGCTCGCGACGACCAGCGCGCCAAACGAAGGACGCGCGGTTTGCGTCACGATCGGTAGCCCACTCTCAATCAGCTCGGCAGGGTCGCGAGCGGGTTCGATCGCGCCAGCAGCGCCAGCAGCGCCCTCCGCACCGGCGGCATTGGCCTCACCCGCGGCTCCTGCGAAGTCGTCGCTTCCGGCTACGCCGCCGGTGCCGCCATCTTCCAGGTTGCCGCTCGCACCAGCGGCGCTTCGCTCGCCTGCGCTGCCGCTCGCACCCGCCGAATGGATCGCACCCGCGTCGCCGGCGCTGCCTCCGATTTTCGATTCCGGCGTATCGTCCCCGCAAGCTTGAAGGAGCACGGTCGCCAGCGCGGGCACGAGCAGACGACGAGTCCAAACGGTCATCAGACTAATAGGAAGAGATTCTCGCACCATCACCGCCATCTCCGATGCGCTGGTCTCACCCGGCGTTCAAGTCCTCTCATCGAGTTCGTCTCGCGAGCGAACGCGGACCACGGCAATCGGCGGCTGAAATCCCGGCAAACCTACATTTACACGCGCCGAGCACCGTGCTTCCCTCCCACGATGTCTTTGCACGCCATCTGGCGAAAAACGGTGCTCGGGGGAATGTTGGTTGGTTGCGCGGGGGTGACCTTGCAGTGCGGAGGCGGTTCGTCCTCCACGCCGAACTCGGAGGCAGGTGCTGCCGGCAACGGAACAGCGGGCGGTCCCGCCGCTATGGCAGGCACGGCCAACGGTAAAGCAGGCAGCGCTGGTTCGTCGCATGCGAGCGGCGGAACCGCGGGCGAAGAAGTAGGCCACAACGCGGGTTCGTCGTCGATCATGGCGGGCTCTGGCGGTAAAGACCTGGGCAGCGGCGGCGTTGGAACCGCGGGCAGCGCGGGCTCCACTGTCGGGGGTGACACCGGTCACGCTGGCGCAGGCGGCGCGACTTCAGCAGGGTTCGGTGGATTGGAAACCAACGGCGGCAGCGCTGGCGCCTTGGTGTCGGCCGGCTCCTCAGGCGCGGGCACATCCGGCAGCGGGGGAACCTCCACGGGCGGCAGCGCCGGCTCGATTGAAGTTGGCGGCGCAAGCGGTGTCAGCGGATCGGCGGGAGTTGGAGGCTTTGGTGTTGCGGGAGCGGCCGGGAGCGGCGCTGCCGGAGCCAGCGGGGCCGGTGGAACGAACGGCGCCGCGGGCGCGGCCGGGTCGGGAGGCAGCGGAGGCGCGTGCAGCAGCGGGGCCGCGTTTCACGCGCGCGCGCCGGTGGTGTTTTTCTTACTCGATCGTTCGTCGAGCATGTTCTTGCCGACTGACTATTGGAGTCCGGTCAAGGCCAGTGTCTTGGCGACGATCAGTGCCTACGCCTCACAGATCCGTTTCGGCCTTGCCGCGTACACCGGTGTCGCCTCTCAGACATGTCCGCTCGACTTGACGAATGCCGGGAGCATCGCGCTCGACAACTACGCGAACATCAATCAGGTGCTCGCGCCACTCGGATCATCAAGCACGAAGTCTGAGTCTCCCACTGCCGCCGCGCTCGCCACGCTTCGCCCAACCCTGGTCGCCCAAACCGGCACCAGCAAGACCATCTTCCTCATCACTGACGGCGGTCACGACTTCTGCAACGACGGCGTCCTCGTGTGCGGCTCGGACGCTCTCGTCGCCGAACTTCAGGGCGACTTCACCGCGGGCCTGAAGACCAGCCTGTTCGGCGTCAAGGGGTCGCCCTACTTGGATGCGACGCAGACTCAACAACATGCCAACGCCGGCAGCGGTGTGCCCGTCGTGGGCGACAGTCTCAACACTTACTACATGTGCAGCAGCGAAACGACGTGGCACGCATTGTGGACTGCCAAAGGAAGCCCGGCGAACTCCGCGCTCGGAAGCTACGTCGCGAGCGGCACGACCAACACGCCGTACACGCTACTCGATACGACGCAACCGGACACGATGACCAGCGCACTCAAGGCAGCTACCGCGGCATTGAAGAGCTGCACGTATGACGTGACGGGTGGACAAGTGAATCAAGCGCTCGCAGCTCAAGGCATCGTGCGCGTCGACGGTGTGAGTGTGCCGATGGATGCGAGCAATGGCTGGCGTTTGAATAGCTCGACCGAGCTCGAGTTGGTCGGCACGGCCTGCGCGAATTGGCGTTCCAGCACCGCACAGACCATCAGCTTCGAGTTCCCGTGCTCGATCCTGAATCCGTAACAGGCCAAATTCCGAGTCGGATTGCCGCGCACGCGAAAACCCGGTAGCCCTGATAGTCAAGAAGCGCAAAGCACCCGCCAAACGCGAATCAGCGGGCCAGCGGACGGAAATAGCCAATGAGCGAGAGTGACGAACGTTTGCTGCAGGCGGTGCGTGCTGGTGGCATTGGCATTTTCGACCACGATCACGCGACCAACGGCATCTTTTGGTCGCCCGAGCTCAGAGAGATGTACGGCTTTACCCCGGACGAAGAGGTGACCCTGCCCATGATCGTCGGCGCGTGTCATGCCGAAGATCTGGAGCGAGTTCACCTTGCCGCCCGTCGCGCGCACAGTCCGGACGGCGACGGCTCGTTCGACATCGAGTATCGAATCCACGACAGGTCGGGGCGCGTGCATTGGCTCTTCACTCGGTCGAAGACGCTGTTCGAGGGCGAAGGCGCGGAAAAGCACCCCGTTCGCACGATCGGGGCTATCCAAGACACGACCGACCGCCATCACGCCACCGCACAACTGCGCATCCTCGATACCGTCATTCGCTCCAGTGGCAGGGCCCTGGCAATTGCCGATACCAGCGGTCGGCTCACCTTTGCCAATGAAGCATTCGTGCGCTTCTGGGGGCACGACCGAGGCGAGGACGTCATCGACCGCTCGCTGTTCGACTTCTGGGAGCCGAGCGAAGGTCCCGGCGAGGCAATCGCCGAGATTTTTCGCAAAGGCACGTGGCATACCGAAACCGTGGGCCGACGGCGCAACGGTGAAGCTTTCGACGTCGAAGTGGTCGCGGAAGCCGTGTGCGACGCGCAGGGCCAACTCGCCCAAGTGCTAGCGACGTTCACCGATATCACCGCCAGCAAACGCGTCGAGCAGGCGCTGCGCCTGAAAGATCAGGCGATCCACACCTCACTCGTTGCCATAGCCATGAGTGACGCGAGCGGACGCATCGTCTACGCGAATCCCGCATTTCTCAAGCTCTGGGGCTATGCCTCCGACGATGAAGCGCTCGGACGCTCACCGCTGGAGTTTGCTGATGCGCAGCAAACTCCTCAAATCTTGGACAGCGTGCGCACTCACGGCTCCTGGGTCGGCGAGGTAGCGGGTAACCACCCCGACGGCACCGCGATGCAGCTACGGCTGTCTGCGCAGTCGATTCGAGAGCTGGACGGGCAGCTCGTGAACGTCGTGGTGACGTTCGTCGATATGACCGAGCAGAAGCGGCTCGAGGCACAACTGCTGCACGCGCAAAAAATGGAGTCCGTCGGGCGACTCGCCGGCGGGGTCGCGCACGACTTCAACAACTTGTTGACGGTGATTCTGGGCGGCATCGAACTCACCCGGCAGGAGCTGAGCGCATCACATCCGGCGCTCGAATATCTGGCTGACGCCGAAGACGCGGCGGACTCAGCGGGCACGCTGACGAAGCAGCTGCTGGCTTTCTCTCGCAAGCAAATCATCGCGCCCAAGGTGCTCAACTTGAACGACGTGATTGCTCGCGTCGAACGCATGGCGCAACGACTGTTGGGCGAAGACATCTCGCTGCGCATCATTTGCTCGCCGAACCTTGGCTTCGTGCGTTTCGATCCGGGCCAGGTCGAGCAGATCATCGTCAATCTGGCGGTGAACGCGCGCGACGCAATGCCCGAGGGCGGCAGGCTGACGATTGAGACGCGCAATGTTCGCCTCGACGGCGATTACGTCGACACGCACAACGGCGTCGAGCTCGGCGACTACGTGCTCATTGCGGTCTCCGACAGCGGCACCGGCATGAGTGAAGAAGCGCGCGCACATCTATTCGAACCCTTCTTCACCACCAAGGGCCCGGGCAAGGGCACAGGCTTGGGCCTCGCCATGGTGTACGGCGCGGTTCAACAGAATGGCGGTCGAATCGAAGTCTACTCCGAGCCCGAACACGGCACGACCTTCAAGATCTACCTGCCGCGAGTTTCGTCCGCGGAGCGAGAAACACACGCCGCGCAGCGACCCAGCCCGCGCAGTGGTGGCGAGTCGATTTTGTTGGTCGAAGACGACGAGCGAGTTCGCACGTTTGCCACGACGGTACTTTCGCGCTTCGGCTACAGGGTGCACGCCTTCGCGGCTCCCGCGCTTGCGCTCGTTGCCCTGCCGGAGCTACAGCCGCGGCCAGATCTACTGGTCACCGATGTCGTGATGCCCGGCATGAATGGACGTGCGCTCTCCGAGCGAGCCGTGCAGCTAGTCCCGACGCTGCGAGTGCTATTCGTCTCCGGCTACACCGAAAACGTGATTGTGCATCACGGCGTGCTCAAGGACGACATCGAGTTCCTGGCCAAACCATACTCCGTGGATCAGCTCGCTCTGCGCGTGCGCGAGGTGCTCGACGAGCGTCCGCGCGTGTCCTGAGCCTTCCGCCCCTGCCCTCGCTTCAAGTCGACAGACGGAAGTTCTTCACGATTGTCCCCCGGTTCATGTCATCCTTTGGGGTGATCGTGAGCAGGTAGTAAAAGATCTCGTGCGCGAGCGTATGCGCGCGCTCGTTGTTGTACAGCCAAGCGCCGTGGTTCAGGAGTTGTCCGCCCACGGAAGAGAAGATCCAAGCCGCACGCTCCGGCAAGACATCCGACAAAAGGCCGGTCAAACGCCGCACGCGGGCCCACGTACGCCAATGCTTGTCCAGGTCGTTCGTCACGTGCGCCTTGTTGTGCAAGAGCGAATTGCACAAGTCCTCCAATTCACCGAACCAATCTCCGTGCAGTCGGTCCATCGCCGCGAGCAGCAACAAGGGATATTCTTCCTCGGGTTCTGAGTCCGGCTGCGTGACGGCCACGAGTTCGCCGAGCAGCGCGACGATTTGGCGCTCGAAGCGTGCTGCGACAGCGCCCACGTCGAAGGACGCATTGAGCGCTTGCCGACGCTCGCTCAGGCTCTGGTTGAGCTCGCCGGAATCGAGCACCGTCTGCCAAGTTCGAGCCAGCCTGGCGACGTCACTCCGCGTGGGCACGCCCTTCGGCAATTGCATCAGCTCGAACGATAATCGCTTGGCCCCAGGCAGGCCGGGCTCGATGGGACTTGACGCCGGCCATGAGGTTGTCGCGAGCGCGCGCCTCAAGAACCCGAAAGATTGGCGTTTTCCGGGAGAAAATAGCCACCGACCGACCAGCTTCCAATTCTGCTCCAGCCCGCTCTGACCCAAGATTCGGCGCGCGGCAGCGCCCATGAACCAGCGGCGCCCCGTGTACGGTCCACGCAACGACAGTCGAACCACCTCGTGGAACGCGCCGCGGTGCGCAGCATCCGCGAGCAACCAAGCCTGACTGTAGACGCGAGCGGCACGCGATGCATGACGCCAATCCATGGCTTGTACTGCCGAGAATAGTTCACGGGCGTGCTCGTGATTGCCGGCCAGCGCATCGAGTTGCGCGCGCGCCGCGACCGTCGCCGCACCGATGGCGCGATCGCTCCCGAATTGATTGAACACCACGAGCTCCCGCCCGAGTTCGACGATCCGTTCTGGAGCGAGCAACCAGCCCCACCGCAGTCGCGCGCGTAGCTCATTGAAGACCGCTCGGCCACGCGGTTCACCGAAAATGGCAAACGGATACATCATCCGCGTAAAATAGTAGGCCAAATGCGGGATCCCAGCGGGGATCAGCAACAACTCGAGCACGAGACTCGGCGCCCCCCACACGACGAAAGAGATTTCCCAGCCAATGCTCAGATCTCGACGGAGCGCCCACGCGAGCACCAGGAACGCAGCTCGCACGGCGTAGCCCGTGAAGCGCACCACGAACGGCTTGTATTCGGTGGGCGGGCCTCCTCCGCCGCCCTGGCCGCCTCGCTTGCCCATCGCGTAGACGACCGCACGTACGGCGACCAGCGCAATTATTCCGTACACGGAGCTCTCCAACCAATGCTCGGGAATGCGCCAGACCAACCCGGCACTACTTGCCGGTCGCCGTCGACGTCACTCAGCCACAGTTCGTAGAGCGCGCGCTGCTCGGGATCGCGCAACGCCGAGAGCGCGATGCGAACCTTCGATTCATCGCGCTCTCGGACGCCGACCGGTGTTCGATAGCTCTTGGCGGCGGAAACCCCGATCGCCAACTGCGCGAGCAGCTTTTGCCCTGCGCGCTCAACCTCTGCTCGCGAAGCCGTCGCGCCCAGCTCCAGCACCAAAAACGGATTGTTCGCTAGTTCTTCGTCGTTCATCGCACGCCGGAATTGAAGCTCAAACCGCGCTCTTCTTGATCGACTGGGTAGAGCTGCCACAGCTCGCGCACAATTCGCTCGAGCTCCGCGCGGTTGCCCGCTTGCTCGGCCTTGCGCCCTTGGCGCACCAAGGACTGAGCTTTCACCGGATCGGTCGCGCGCTCGCTCTCGGAAGCAGCGTGGTCGAGCGAACGGCTCCAGGACTGCGGATCTCGAAAATAGGCAGACAACCGGATGCGAACCATCGACCGTAGCTGGCGCTCGATTTCACTCGCACTTCGGCTGCGGAGCGCGCGTTCAACGAGGTCCATGCACTGTGAAAGCGCGCGTTTTTCTTGCTCGTTTCCATACAAGCCAACCCAGTGACTGGCAAACGTGTGCTCCTCGTAGACTCGCGCGCTGAGTTCCGGCCAGGCATTGGCAGCTTCGACGTCGCCCAGCAGGCCGTCACACTCGATCAGCGCACGACGGGCCTTTTCCGCAGCGTCCTGATCGCCGCCGCGCGCTGCGTCGAGATCGCTGCGCACCGAGGAAATCGTGACCTCGAAATCAGCGAGCGCGGCAACCGCACGACGAGCGCCCTCACGAAACGCTTTGCCGCGCAACACCGCGGCCCTCTGTTCGAGCCCGGCCACCAGCTCGCTCATCTTTTCGGGAGAAGTGGCCGGCGCAAGGAGTTGCTCGACGCGCTCGAAGACGAGATCTTGCGCTGGCAAGAATGCCTTGGCGGAAAGCGCGCCACCGCGGTCCACCTCCAGGGTCAGCTCGATCACGGACCCCGCAGGCAGCGAACTCTTCAGCGCAGAAGCCGCGATCTCGATCACGCCGACCAACCGGCACAAGTGCGCGAACGGAAAATCGCCCTGTACGATTGGCACGCGCAGCGCGTAGTCCGCAGTCGGCGATACATTCTCCACGGTGCGGTGGGTGAACGTCTTCCGAATCGGCAGCGGTGAGCCGCGTTCGAAATAGACGGCGACGGCGTCGTCCGCGCGCGCCACGCCAATCGTGCGCGCGAGCGGAGGTTCGCCGATCGAGACACCGTGTACGAGGGTGATCTTCGCGGGATTGGCAGCAACCGTGCGCCCCTCCGCGAGCGTGACTTCGACGTTGAACGTGCTCGACGCGCGGCGTTTGAGTGCCATCATCCCGGCGAAACTGCCTTCGGCATCTAGGGGCAACCACTCTCCCTGCCACTCGCCGTCATCGCGCGAAAAGCGCACGGCTTTGATGCCATCACCGGCGTCCAGCGCTCTGCCCACGACGAACGGCGAAGTGTCCGGAGTCATTGCCGGGTATTGCAGCCAAAGGCGCGGCCCTTTGGCGACCTGCGCGGATTGCGCCGCGGCGCGCGCATCGATCCCCGCGGTGGCCGCAAACAACGCGGCCCCTTGAGCAACCAGCAGCATCGGGTCCAAACCGCTGCCGAATGGCGCGCCGAACGCCTGCTCCAATCGTCTGCGCAACGCGGGCATCATCGTGGGCCCACCAACGAGCACGATGCGGTCGAGCTGCGTCACGCCTTGAGATCGCAATAGCCGCTCGCACACGCGCACCGAGCGTTCGATCAACGGACCGCTTATCGTCTCCAGCTCGGCTCGAGTCAACGGTTGCTCGATGAGGTCGATCTCTCGATCGCCGACGCGCAGCGCCTCGATGACGATCGTCGTCTCGTTGGCGGTCCGGGAAAGCTCGATCTTGGCTTCCTCTGCGGCCACTTTGAGCTTGGCGATCGCGCTCGCATGTGCGGGCTCGGAACGCAGGATTTTTATACCGCTCGACTCCGCGACGCGAGCGATCAGCCAATCGACGACGGCAAGATCGAAGTCGCGACCGCCCAAGAAATTGTCGCCATCGTGTCCGGCGATGCGCAAGAGCCCCTCTTGCGTCTCGAGCAGTGACGCATCGAAGGTTCCGCCGCCGAGATCATAGACTAGCCACGCGCCACGCGACTCGTCGGCAGACCAGCCAGAAGCCAGCGCGGAAGCGACCGGCTCTTGAATGGTCTCGATTCGCTCGAACCCAGCCAGGCGCGCGGCCTCGCTGGTCGCTTTGATCTGCGGCAGCTCGAACAATGCGGGCACGGCAACGACGGCGCGCTGTGGACGGATGCCCAACTGGGCTTCCACGTCCTTCTGCAGCGACATCAGCACTTCCGCCCCTAGCTCCTCGGGGGAACGCTCCAGATTTGCGGCCGAAAAGCGATATCGGTTCTTCGAGCCCATCAGACGCTTGAACTCGCCACGCGTGTTGTCTGGATCTTTCTGCAAAAAGCGAAACGCGCGCGCACCGACGGAGACGTTCCCGCGCGCGTCGATGCGGACCACGCTCGGCGTCAGCGTCTCACCCCCGGCGGTGCGGATGCTTTGCAATTGTTCGCCATCGAAGACACACGCGGCCGAGTTCGTCGTCCCCAAATCGATACCCAGATAGAGTGGCCGTTCCATCAAAGTGCGATGGTAGCAATTTTATCGGCATTTTTACAGCACTACCGCCACTACGACGCGCAGTGCGCGCGCAAGGCAAATCGCTCGCGCTTCGAGACTTACATCTCCTCCACGCGCCCTCCTGAAGCGCACTCGTTGGATGGACGAGTGCGGCGTGGTGTGCTTCAACGAGGGAGATCATCATGGGCAATCGAGTCAGCGCGCTGAGCGCCTTTCTTTTGGTCTGCGCGTGCAGCAGCAATCAGAGCGCGGGCAACGGCGGAACGAGCGGCGCAAGCGCAACTCCCAGCGGGGGCAACGCGGGCACACCCAGCGCCGGCGGAGCATCGGCAGGGATGAGTGTGGTAGGCGGCTCGGGAAATGCGGTCGGGGGCTCAGCACCCAGCACGACTGGTGGCAGCAGCAGCTCGGGTGGAAGCCCGGGCGCCGCTACGGGTGGCGCGCCAGCCATCGCTGGCAGCAATGCAGGCGGAACGACGAACACCGCAGGAAGCGGCAGCGCAGGCATGGCTGGCGCTGCCGCCCTAGATGCCACCTGCGGTGGCATGAACACCTCGGCCACTACTCTGAAGGACAAGTACGCGGGCTGCTTCCCGATCGGCGCCGCGGTCGACGCGCAGTCGTACACCACGCACGGGCCGATCCTGAAGGATCACTTCAACAGCATCACCCCCGAAAACGACATGAAGTTCGATGCGCTCGAACCGAGCGAGAACAGCTTCAGCTACACCAACGCCGACAAGATCGTCGACTTTGCGCGCAGCAACAACATGAAGGTTCGTGGTCACACGCTGGTTTGGTACAGCCAGAACCCGTCCTGGTTGTTCAGCAACGGCAGCGGCGGAACGGTCTCGAAAGACACGCTGCTCGCCCGCATGAAGAACCACATCAAGAAGGTGATGCAGCACTACCAGGGCAAGCTGTACGCCTGGGACGTGGTCAACGAGGCCATGATGGATGACGGCAGCTATCGTGACGGCACCCTCGCCGACGACAAGAAGAGCCGCTGGTACGAGATCATCGGGCCGAGCTACATCGCTGAAGCCTTCCGCGCGGCGCACGAGGCGGACCCAAACGCCAAGCTCTTCTACAACGACTTCTACGACTACATCCCGGCCAAACAGCAGGGGATCTACAACATGTTGAAAGGCTTACTCGCCGACGGCGTCCCCGTGCATGGCGTCGGCATGCAATGCCATTTCAACATCGAACCGTCGCAGAAGACCGACAATCAAGCCTACTACCAGTCGGTCGAAAACATGGAGAAGGCGATCCAACTCTACTCGTCCCTCGGGCTCGAAGTGCAGGTCACCGAAATGGACGTGTCACTCTACATTCCGGGCGTCACCTACGATCAGAGTACGTTCTACACCGCTGCCACGTTCACGGAAGCCCTGCAGACACAGCAAGCCAATCGCTACCAGGCCTTCTTCGAGCTTTTCCGAAGGCACCGTGACGTGATCACCGGCGTGACCTTGTGGGGCATCGCGGACGACAATACCTGGCTCTCCGAGTTCAGCTCGGGGCGAAAGGACTTTCCGCTGCTGTTCGATACGAATCACAAGCCGAAAAAAGCCTTCGACGCGGTGATGGCGTTCTGAGCGACCGCGCACCGCAAAAGGTGGTGCGCTTGAGCGAAGCGCGGGATCTGCCTATGCTCGCGCGTAGGCATTCGCTCCTGAACTGAACACCGCTCATGCGCGCCTTCTGCTTGCTACTTGGTCTCGCTTTGTTCAGCGCGAACGCACGAGCGGAGAGCGCGCTCGAACGAGCCGCGCGCCTCGATCCGACGTTTCACTTCGCCGGCGGAGGCAGCTTGACGATCGCGCCGCTGCTTCAAGCGCGCTGGACCGCGGCCGAAACGGGCGGACAGAACCGCCGCACCGTAGAGGGCTTCAGCATCCCGCGCGCACGTCTGATCACCACCACCAAATTCTTCGAGGGTTTCCAAGTCCGCATACGCATTGGGTCGAGCTCGGCAGGCAGCGTGTCACTGCAGCAGGCCTACGCCGACGCGAAGAGTGGCGATTATCAGCTGCGTGTGGGGCAGATGCCACTGGTGATCAACAGCGCCGAAGAGCCCTCGGTGCAAGGCCTGTCTACGGCTGACTTTTCGGCATACTCGAATACTTTCGGCGGTGGAACGACGCAAGGGATCCAGGGAGCGTATCGCGGTCCAGTGCGTGTGATAGCGACGTTCGGCAACGGCGCGCGCTCGGGTTCGAGCGAGCTATTGTCGCCGCTCGTCGCCGACATCGCGGGTACGCTGCGCTTCGAGCTCCCCATCGGCGCTCAGGCCCCCTTCGAATATTTGTCGATGGCGAGTTTTCGCGATCATCGGAACGACAGTGCGCGCTTCGGATTGACGGGGCACTACCAGGTTCACGGCAAGAATCGAACCTACCCCGCCAATGTCGAGTTCGTCAGCGCGGACGCCGGCTTCCGCGGTCATGGATTTTCGCTCATGGCCTCGGCCGCATACCTACGGCTCGCGCAAGACGGCGTGGCCACGGTCGAGAGTGCGGGGCTGTGGCTGTTCGGCTCGCTATTCCCGTCGCGAATCGTCGAAGTCTTTGCGCAATTCGACGCCATCTATCCGCTCGGCGGACACACGCCATTTCCGCCCGGTTTTGCCCAAGGGCAGCCCGGCACCACGCTCTTCCGGACGTTCACTGGCGGTTCGAATTTTTACCTGATCCCAGACACGCAGAAGCTGAAACTCCAAGCCGATCTGCAGACGATGATCGACGGTCAGGTGACCAGCATCGTGCCTGCCAACGCGTCACTCGGCGTGCTCAGCGCGACGGGACTACAGATCTCGGGCCGATTGCAGTTGCTGGTCGCGCTCTAGCTCTCGTCTTCCGTCGGCTTCTCGGGCGCAGCTGGCGCAGCATGCCATGCTGATGGCGGGACCACCTTCGCCCGAGCTGGGTCCGCGAAGTAGTGAGGTGACATGATCTGAACGTCGTGCTCGTTGAAGGTGTCGATCACGTTGGCGTTCAGCGCCGCGATCGCCTCTGCGCGATGCTTTGCGGTCGTCTGACTGGCTTGGCAGACCAATTGGTATTCGATGTAAAAATCGGAGAGCGCGGTCTGAAAGACTTCGGGCGCCGGTTCTTGGGCGACGCCCGCCGTACGCCGCGCCGACGCGATCAACATAGCGTGAACCTGACGCCACGGCGTGTCGTAGCCAATCGTCACCTTGGTGCGCAGCATGAAGCCGTGCCCGCCCGCAGGCCGCGAATAGTTGCGTGTAACGGCAGCGAGCACGAGCGCGTTCGGCAGCGTGAGGTACTCGCCGAGCCCGGTCGAGATCTTCGTGGTGAAGATACCAAGCTCAGTCACGGTGCCTTCGTCTTGGCCCACTCGCACGAACTCACCGATGCGAAGCGTGCGCGAATAGAGCAGGATGAACCCGCTCGCGGCTTGGCTGAACAAGCTCGAACCGCCGAGCGTAACCATCAAGCCGACCAGCACGCTCACCCCTTTGAAGGCTTCACTGCTTGCGCCGGGGAGGTACGGATAGGCCATCACCGTGGCGAACGCCCACACGATCATCGCAAAAATTCGGCGCGTGGGCTTGGCAGTGTCCGCATCGAGCCAACTCAGTTCGAAGCGACGTTGCTCGACGCCGTCGAAAATCGGCCGCACCAACGCGATCGACCCGCGCGCGAGCAGAAAGATGACGAGCGCCACCAACAGATCCGGCAGGGCGCGCAGCACGCTGCCGCCAATCTGCTGGGCAACGCCGACCAGATAACCGTCCAGCTCTTCGCCCCACACGCGCGTATACGGAAACTGGTTCAAGACGTAGCTCGACCAGCGGTACACCGCGAGCAGCATCAAGAACATGGCGCCCCCACGCACCAGCATGCGAGAAACAGCGAAAAGCCGCGCCGGATGGAGCAATCGCACGCCCGCCGCGGTCAACCCATGCGTGCTGTCCTCCAAGAGCCGAGTCAAGTGTTTGACCGTCCAAGCGCGAGTTCGCAGCACAACCATGAGCAGCGCGAACAACAACAGCGTCGCAATGCCACTCGCCGCGACCGCATGCCACAATCGGTCGCGATCGCGCGCTTCGCGGGTCTCCGCTGCCACGCGCTCCAGCGCGGTCACCGCGATCTGTGTCGCGTGATCGAGGGTTTCACCTTCGAGCGCGTCGACGTCTCCCGACGTGAGCAGCATTCCGAGCGAGCCGTTGACCAGAATGGCGTTCGCCATTTCGGTCGAGGTGACGCTGAGTTTCATCGGACCGGGGCGTGCGAACAGCTCCTCGAGCCGAGCAGCCGCATGTCGAGCGCGCTCGGAGGGAACCACTCCGAACAGCGGCGCGCGCACCACCGCCACCGTCCGATTGAACACGACAACGGGTGCCTCGGGCAGCGACATCGTTGCGCTGGCGCTCGCGGGCGGCGTCGGTGCACCGGCGAGCGCACCTCGCGTCAGGGTCAGCAGCGCGGCGACCAATAAGACCCACAGTCCCTTGAGCGGAGAATGCCTATTCATGGCCATGGAGACGACTGACCCCGCCAGCGAAACGTCATAGCTGGGCGCTTTCCCGCCCATCGTGCGCCGGAACGCCGCGAGCTGTCAAAGCAACCAGCGACTCACTGCACCAGCGAGTGCATCACGACACCAAAACCGATGCGGTAGGTGGCGGCGTCGAACGCAGAGTTGCCCGGATACGGGCTCGGAGCCCAGAAATGATCCCAAGAAAATAGCGCCGTAAAGTCCACCAAGCGGTTCCCGAACAGCGCCGTGTAGCCGGTGAGCGCACCGAGCGGCAGCGTGAAGTCGTGGGCGTCGTTGAAGTTGGGTTTCGCGACGCCGGTCTCGAGGCCCACGAACAGGTGTGGATTGAGGTTCACGCTGGCTCGCACCGGCACGCTGAGCCCGAGCCGCCAATCGCGCGACGCAAACGGGAGCACGAGCGCGGTGTCGAGGCGGAACACGTCACCGCGGAACAAGAACGGAATGCTTGGGTTCAGTTGCCACACCCGTTCGCCTTCTGAATTCTTGTATGGAGTTTGAAACAGCAGGCGAACGCCGGTATCCCAATTCTTGAAACGGAAGCCGCGCGTGATGAACACGGTGATGCTGGAGAAAGTAACGCTTGGCGCGAAGCGAAACGGCAGAAAGAGCGCGCCTGCTTCCCAATCTTTGGTCAGACCGAAGGCCACACCGCCGCGCAGCCAGAATTCCTGTCCCGGGTTCGGGGTCGCGAGCGGCCCCAAATGGAGATAGGCCCCGCCGCCATCGACCACGCCTTGTTCCCCGAAACGCGCGCCGAGCAGCATGGGTTGGCCAGGGCCAACCAAGATGTTGAGGCTGTTCATCGGCGAGGTGAGGTGCCGGCGACTCCATTTTCCCTCGAGCCCGGGCGTGCGGTATTCCTCGGCTCGCGCGGTCCGCGCAAAGCCGACCAGCAGCAAGAACGCGAGCACGCAGGCTACGCAGCCGAAGCGTCGAGGAGTGGCGAGACGGAGCGCGTGCGCGGCGAGCATGGCGTTCATCACTGCTCGGCTGCGCGCCGCACCGCCGCAAGCTCGGCGGGGGTCAGCGCGCGACGAAAATCGTTCGTGAGCGTGATCAGCTGTTCGGCTGCTGCATCCCACGCGGGACCGACGTCGGTCAAACAGCGCTGGTAGTCTTCCGCCGATGCAGCGTACTTGCGGTCCGCTCGTTCGATGCACTCACTGATCTTGGCGGTCCGCTCTCGGTGTCGGCGGAAGGCTTTGGAGGTGCGATCCAGAGCGTCCAGAGCCTGCTGCTTTCGGCCGGCGTCCTGAACCTGCTCCTTGACCGCATCGCTTGCGCGATCGAGGAACCTGCGCAGAGCGAAGGTATCATCACCCTCGCCGGTGAGAGTCATGATGAACGCGGAGAGTGCAATCCAGAACATGGCAATTACCGAATCTTGTCCAAGCGCGCGAACTCATCCGCGGTGGTGTAGCGGCGCAACTCGAGTTGTAGTCCCATGTACCGTTCGAGAGCGCTCGCTTCAGCCTTGCTGACGGCGGCTAGTGCGGCGCGCGTTTCGGCGTCGGTGCTCGGTCGTTGTGCAGCGCCCAGTAATACGAGCTGGTGCGCTTGCGTGCGCTTGGTTTCGAGCAACAGCGAGTCCATTGCCATGTACAGCGAACGGACCTTTGCGGCGCGCGCAGGGTCTGAAATCACCATATCGACGAGCTCGATACGCGTCGCGACGCGATCGCGCGCAGCCGTGCTAGGCAGTTGGGCGGGCGGCTTGTCTCCACCGCAAGCGAGCAGACCGAGAGCAGCCAAAAGCACGGCTATCGGCAACCGAAATCTCGGTAACACCGCGAGCAGCGAGTCGCTCTTCGGTCCAATTCGCATCACGCTTCCCTCATGATCGACTCGACTAGCTGCATGCCGACGAGCCGTCAAGCACCGCTCTCGCGCTGTATTTCGAGCGAAATACGACTCGGAAATGCCACGAACCACGCCGCGCCCCCGCGTTGACTTCGAAGCATCGCCGCGTTACAGGTCCAACGCATGTCTTTGAACGCCCGTTCCTGGGCCAAGCTATCGAGTGCACTGGCGATCTTCGGGCTTTCCTTATTGATCCAACCGAGCGCAGCGCACGCGCAGGGCGCGCCGGACATTGGTGGTAAGCCTTACAAGTATGATCGCCTGTTCCCGTTCTGGGGAAAGAAGCTCGCCAACCGCGGGCTTTCCTTTCCCCTGCCCTTCGGCGTCGGCGTCAACTACGCTTACGTCAAACAGAGTATCGATATCACGGGCGTGAACATCGCGTTGAACGACCGCGAGTACAAGGACATCAGCAAGATCGTGAAGTTCGACCACGTGACGTCGAACGTGAAGGTCATCAACGGCCGGCTCGATCTGTGGTTGTTCCCATTCCTGAACGTGTACGGCCTCGGCAGCTGGGTGGTCGACTCAGACACGGACGTTCTGCTCTCGGAGCCATTCGCGCTGCGCTCGGGTGCATCGCAGTCGGGCTACGGCGGCGGCTTCGGTGGCACGGTAGCCTTCGGCTTCTGGGGCTTCTTCGGCGTGGTGGATGCCAATCTGGCCTGGACCAAGATGGAGAAGCTCGACGCCCCGGTGCGCACGTTTCTGCTCACTCCGCGCCTCGGCAAGCGCTTCAAAATTGGCGAATCGGTTTGGCTCGCCGCTTGGGGAGGTGCGATGCGCCAATCGATTCAGGCCGATACCGAAGGCGCGATCTCGCTCAAAGATGCGGTCGGTGCACCCGAGGGCAGTGTTGAATCCATGGCCGTCCGGGCCGCCCTCGGCAACGTGTTTGGTCCCAACGCGAACGACGATCGCAATCCGACCATCCACTACAAGCTGAACAAGGCCCTCACCGACCCCTGGAACATGCTGATCGGCGCTGAAGTCGATCTCCACAAGCGCGTTCAAATGCGCATGGAGTACGGCTTCCTCGGTCGCACCCAGCTGATCGCAGGCATCTGCTACCGCTTCGGCGGTTTCGCCGCAATCAACCCCGACTGAAGTCGCACTCGCCGGACGCGACGTGTAACGGCTTCTCGCGCGTCACTCGCGACAAAACAGAACCGCGGGCGATCATCGATCGCCCGCGGCCATCACCCGATTGGGTTGCACATCAGCGGGAGCGGCCCGCGGAGCCTCAGCCCTTCTTCGGGTTCACCGTCGCCCAGCCGTGCGACGGAACGCTGACTTGGTACATCGTGCCGTCGACGGAGACCACCGTGTTGGCGGCCGAAGCGCCCGAGTTGTAGAGCACGGTCACGACCTGGCCATCCGGATTCTTGAACGCGAGCGCGTTGCCGCCGGTCACCTTCAGTACGGTTGCGCCCGGCTCGACGTACTCCGCCAAGTGACGGAACACGTAGTAGGCCGCGGTGTACTTGATTGTGGTGCCATCGACGACGATCAGCGCGTTTTGCGGCCAGGGGCGTGACTTGTCGAGGTTGAAACCGCCCTTGTCGAGCACCATGTTCCAGGCGCTGTAGCCGCTGACGCCCTTGTCGATCCAGCTCTTGATCAGGTCCCAGCTCTCCTCGCCGTAGGCGTGATTGTTGGGCGCGTGATCCGCGAGGAAGTTGTCACGGGTGGCGTCGGCGTCGCTGGTGGCCTTGGCGCTCAGCCAAGGATAGTTGCCGCACTTGTGCTCGGACTGCCATGCCTTGTAACCGGCGGCGATGACCTTCGAAACCTCGACGTCCGTTGCCCACTGCAGGGCCACGCCCTTGACTAGGGTCTTGTCCGAGGGCGCGTTCGCCCAGTAGTCCGGGAACGCGCCGTCGTTCGAGAAGGTGCCGTACCAGATGTTGGTGTTCGGGGTGGCGGTCTTCATCGCCGGGGAGAGGTTGTTCTTGACGAAATCCCCCAGGTAAGCCGTGCCGTAGTGGTTCGTGCTGCCGTCGGTGTACGAACCCCACGCGCAGCTCGGATAGGCTTGCGCCCAGCCCGGCTCGTTCTGCGGCACGATGAAGTTGATCTTGATGCCCTCCGCTTCGTACGCCTTGATCCAGTTGATCAGGTACTGAGCGTAGGAGTCCAAGTTCGCCTTGGTGTTGATCATCGAGCCCTTGTCGTAGCCCATCGAATCGGACGCGGTGGACGCGTTCTCTTTCATGAACGGCGGGGGCGTCCAGGGGCTACCCCAGAACTTGATGTCGCTCTTCACCGCGAGGGCAGCTTTGATGTACTGCATGATCGGCGCCTTGCTGGTGGCGCTGACCGTCTTGTCGTGGTCGATGGAGAACGTTCCGCTCGCCGAGTCTTGGAAGCTGTAGCGAGTGAGCGCGTAGTCACTCGGACCGATTGGAATGCGACCCCAGGTGAAGCCGATGCCGTCTTTGACGTCGAACAGCTTCTTCATGACCTCGCTCTGCTTGGCAGCGTCGAGACCGAGGAGCATCTGCCAACCCTTCTCATTGAAGGTACCGCCGAAGCCGTCCCAAGCCTGTGCCGTGGCAGTGCTGGTCACGGTCACGGTGGCAGTGGTTCCGCCCTTCGTCAGTGTGCCGACCTTCCAGTAGTCGCCGTTGCCCGAGGTGATGAGCTCAGGCTCGTCAGGCGCCGGACCAGCGCCAGCGGTTGGCCCGCTGCCACCCGTGGTGCCGGTCGCCGAGCCACCAGTGCCGGTGGTGTTGCTGCCACCAGTGCCGGTGGTGTTGCTGCCACCAGTGCCGGTGGTGTTGCTGCCACCCGCGCCGGGGACATTGTTGCCGCCGGCAGCAGGACCAGGGCCAGTACCCGCGGCCTGCGTGGCTGAACCACCGGTGCCCGTCGAGCTGCTGCCACCGGCGCCGGGAGCAGACCCAGCCGTGCCCCCGCCTGGGTTGGCGGCCTTGTCAGAGCTGCAAGCAGCCGCGGTGAGCACGAGGCTCAAGCTCGTGAGCAATCCCAAATTCGCGATCGAAAAAACTCTAATCATTGTTCAACAACCTTAGTGGCCTAACGAGGAAGATCCAGGCTTACTTACCGACGAACGTAGTGACGCTCTTGGCGCCGAGCGAAGCCATCAAGACACCGCCGCTCACGGCGACTGCAGTGCCGTCCTTGAGGTTGTCCGAGGCCGAAGTCACGGTGGGGGTCATCATTGCGGGCGCGGTTCCACCGGTGATGGTGATTGGGATGGTGACGGCTGTGGCGCTCTTGTTGATGCCCACGACGACAACCGTACCGTCCGGCCCCTTGAACGCAGAGAGCAAGACGTCCGCGTTGGAGTTCCCAACGACGTCGACCATTTGGTAGGTCGGTCGCACGAACTTGCTGTATTGGCCGAGCGTGTAATAGCGCTTGGTCAGCTTCGTGCCGGATTTGCCCAACAAGAGGCCTTCGTTGTCGTCGGTGTTGTACGCGTTGTACCACCACCACAGCCACGCTGACGCTTCGCCAACCACGAGCGCGGAGTGAATCCAGCCGGCGACCGCCACGCCGTTATCGATGCTGTCCGACCCAGTCAGGCTGTTTCCAGTGCCCGTTCCCTGTTCGGGCCACCACTTCACGCCAGACATCTCGGTCTGCCAAACTTCTTTGTCTTTTTTGCCACCGCTCACGTCAGCCGGCCACGGCTCCGCGTGCTGAGTGTCGTATTCATGCACGCCGATGATGTCGATTGCCTTCCATGCGTCGGCATCTTTGTTCAGCCAGTGCCCGTAGTCGTAGCCGTCGCCATTGGTGCAGGCGGTGTTGCTGGCCGGGAACCCACACTTCAGCGGATCCGAGCTGTTCTTGTTGCCCGGCACCGAGCCCTTGGCCGATTCATTGGACCATTGGTGGATCCACTCGGATGCTTCAGGAGCGATGACCTTGACGCCGTTCGCCTGGATCTTCGGGCCGGCAATCTTGGCGAACGCGACCATCTCCTTGGCGGTGTAGAGCGTCGTGTCGTAGTTACCGTTGCAAGGCTCGTCGTTTCCGCAGGACGCAAAGTCAGGCTCATTGCCGAGGGACATGGCGTACAGACCGTTGTCCTTCGCGAACTTCGCGATCGTGTCCGACCAGGATCCGTAACAGGTGTCCTTCGTATGTCCGCCGTCCTGGGTGCTGCCGTTCGTCTTGCAGTTCGCGGGCGGACTCCACGTGGATCCGATGATCTTGGCGCCGCGGCTCTTCGCGCCAGAGATGTTGCTGGAGGTGCTGCCTGCGATGCCACCCGTCGAATTCATGCCGATGCGCAGAACTTGAAGGCCGATGCCGTCAGCGCCCTTGGTCGTGAACAGATTGTCCAACGTTTGGGCCGACCACGTCGCACTCAGCAAGGCGTCATTGAGACCGAAGCCTTGAATCGTTTGATGAACGCCATCTAGCTTGACCGTTACGCCGGTGGTGGTGCTGGTGGTGCCGCCGCTCCCAGTACCGCCGGTGCTGGTACCGCTACCACCCGTAGCGCTGCTGCCGCCAGTGGTGGTGGTGCCGCTGCCACCCGTCGCGTTTGAGCCTCCGGTGGGGGTGGTACCGTTACCACCAGTGGCAGCGATAAAGCCGCCGGCCCCCGGGTTCGAGCCGCCCGTGGTGGTCGTTGGACTTCCACCGGCCCCTGGGGAACTACTCCCGCCCGTACCAGGCGAGGCGCCCGAGCCACCTGGCGGTGTCTTGTCGCTCGAGCAAGCTGCGAAGGCCATTGTGAGGACCATGGGTCCAACTGGCATCAGGAGTGCACGACTCATACGTTCCCACAAGAAGCTACTTGTTCGCATTGGAGGACGGTGTGCCAGAAGTTACGGGAGAGTCAAGACACAAAACAAACGCGGAAAAACGCTAAAATCTAGCGACCGCGGCAATTTCGACTACCGATGACAACTGGCGATATTCGCTGTTATCGCGCATGCCATTTGCCACTTCATCGCCACGATTTCGCACCGGCAAATTGCGAGATTTCCCGGGTCACGCCGCTATTTGTGGGGGATCGTGATCAAGTCTTTGAGTTGCGGGCATGGCCCCCAACTCAGCTCGTAGTCCGGAGTCTTTTTACAGACTCGGACCGGAGGCGGCACGAACGTCGGCCGCGGGGGGCACGAGACTCCAATGCTTCGCACGGGCTTCCGAGCGGTCGGTTCGCACCGTGGGACGCCGGAATCGGAACACCAGCCGCGTTCCGCCCCCGACTTTGGTTTCCACGGAAGCCGATCCAAGCTCGGCCTCGCACGCAGCCCGCGTCGCTGCGAGCCCCACGCCACGACCGGAGAGCTCGCTCACCTCGCTGCGCGACGACAGTCCATCGGCGAAGACGAGATCGACCAAGTTTGCGCTCGAGAGTGCACGAAGGCCACGCTCCTCGGCGCTGCGCTGCAGCGCTTGCAGCTCGATGCCGCGGCCGTCGTCTTCCACCTCGATGAAGAAGGCTTCGTCCGTCTGGCGAGTGCTGAGCCGCACCGAGCCTTCTGCGGACTTGCCAGCTTCGATTCGTTCATCAGCCGACTCGACGCCATGATCCACGGCGTTGCGCACGGCATGCACCAGCGTTGGCCAGAACTTGTCGAGGTAGCCGGGAGGAATGCGCAAGTTCCCGTGCGCGACTTCGACGCGCACCGACTTGCCGAGCCGCTGTGCCACGTACTCGGTCTCTGCGCGCAGGCGCGCCAGACGTTCGGAAGTGCGCTGCCAGCTCCAGAGGTCCACCATCTTGAGGATCTCCTGATAATCCTCACGGTTTTTCAGGCTGCGGACCAAGGCGCCGAAGTCATCGCTGGCCACTTCGTGAGTGCCGCGCGCCGCACCCGTAAGGAAGGGCTCGATCCCCTTCAGCTTACTCCGAAACAGCACACTCAAACTCGCCAAGTCGGCGGTGCTCGGTAGGCTGTCCGGTTCTTCGAGCTTGGTTTCGATTTCGTGACAGCGTCGAGCCATCGATTCGAGCCCGAAGATCGCGACGTTGCCCTTCAACGTATGCAGGTACCGTCGCAGAATCTTGGCGTCCGCCTCATTCTCGAGCGCCTGAAGCAGGGCTTCGATCTCGCTCACGAACAACGCGAAGCCCTGCTTATCCGCAAGCAACTGGCGCACCAAGCCCTGCTCCTCGCGCAGGTCTCGCTCGGCTTCCTCGGAACGGACGCGCGCCGTCACGTCGCGCGCCACGAGCAACACCGAGAGCCCGTTCTTGTCGCCGACGATTTGCTTGTAGGAGAGCTCGAGCAGCAAGCCCTCACGCGCAATGCGGTGCGGCATTTGGTCGACCGATAGCTCCCAGGGCAACACATCTTCCAGCAATTGCTGCAAAGCCATGGAAAATTCGAGCTGCCGCTTCGAGTCGAATCCAAACAGGTACTCGGCGCACTGTTGCCCAGGCTTCGCCTTGCCGAACCACTGCTCGGCGGCGGCCGAGCACTCACCCAGGATCGCCCCCGACGCTCCGATACCGACGATGCCGTCACCAGTGCTGTCGAGCACGAGTCGCAAGGAGCGTTCGCGGGCGCTGAGCGCCTCGGTACGAGCGGTGACCAACGCCTCTAAGTTCGTGTTCAGCGCCAGCACTTCCTTCATGTTGCTGCGAATGCCCACGAATACGACGTAGCCGAACCCAGCCGCAAACAAGCAGGCCAAACCGGACACCGAAAGCAGCATCGTGCGCTTCGCGGTATAGACGGAGTGCGTCGCCTTGACCTGCTGGGCCAAGCGTCGCTCGTTCGCCTTCACCAGAGTGCCAATCACGGCTTCCCACGAAACCGGATCTGCCGCGTGCAGCGCGACCAAAGGCTTTGCATCGCGGCCTGAGCGAGCCGCACTGCGCACCTTTTCGTCGCGCTCGAGCCAGCGCCCGCGCACGTCGCGGATGCTTTGCACTGCGGCGGCGTCCTCCGGGTGCATGAGCGACGCATACTTGTCGAGTTGCTCGAGCAGCTCGCTCGCAGCACTGCTCATCTTCTTGTCGACGCTCGCGCGCTCCTCGGCTGAAGCGGCCAAAAGGTAGTCGCGTTCGAGCACCGTCATCGAACGGAACAAGCGGCGCGCGTGGGTGATCGCCAATAAGCGTTGCATGTCACCTTCGACGACCCCGTTCAGCGCGTCATCGAGTCTCGCGAGCGCCTGTAGACCGGAGGCGGCTCCCGCACCAAAACTCAACAAGAGCACCAACACCAGCAGCACAAACCGAAGCGTGAGTTTCATGGGCAGATCGCGGCCCGACGAACGCGAACCACCTGTGTGCCGACGAACGGCCAGCCGAAGGCGATGATTAGCTGGCGAGAGTCGTCGCTAAACTTGAATATTGAGAAAAGCAACCTACTGTCGCCCTCGGCTCAGAATGAGCACTCCGCCTTGCTTTGCCTACGTCAGCTCCACCCGAGTTGGCACAGCGGCACTTGGCACAACGCGGGTTTCGACCCTAAGAATCTCGGCAATTCCTGATTACGCAATGCGTCGTGCGCTGGGCACGCTACGTGCTTCTCCGAGCGTGCCAGTGCTTACTGTTCAGCAATTCGAAAATGCCTATCGCGCTAAGAGCCTATCCCAATAAGGAGGTGCCGACGACCAGGCCTGGCTCTAAGCCTTGGCTGCGCGCGACACTGAGCGGAACCGGGCTAATACTGACCCTAGCGTGCGGCAGCGCTCGGGATGAACGGCCAACAGCGAGCGAAAGCCCGGCAGGAGGCACGGCGAACGTCGCATCGGGCGGGCGTGACGCGATCGCCGGCAGCGCCGCGCTTGGCGGCAATCACTCCAGTGGTGGAAGCAATGGTGGTCGTAGTGGTAGTTCCGCCGGAGCGGGCACTGGGGGAATTGCCGGACAGGCGGGCACCGGCTTTGCAAACCAAGCTGGAACAAGCGGCTCAGGCGGAGCATCCGGAGGATCGGGTGGCACGCCCGCAGCGAATGGCTGCCCGGCCGCGCCTCCGCTGAGTGGTTCCCCGTGCGCGTACCCGGGCCCCTGCTTCTATCAAGACTGTGCCGGTGCGGGCCGCACGTCCGCGACGTGTGGCAACGGGGTTTGGATTATCGAGAGCGCTCCGTGTTCTGCCGTTGAATGTGGTTCCGCGCCCATTCATTGCTCCTCGGAGCAGTTTTGCTCAATCGCCGAAGGCGGCACGCTGAGCGCCATGTGCAGTCAATCCAGTTGCGGAACCGGCCTAGTCACGTGCGCATGTGCGCACGCGTGCACGGATTGCACGATCGCCGGCAATGTCCAATACGGACTAAGCGTGATCTGCAGTACCTGTCCGCATGGCGGATGCCCCTAATCAGCTTGCCGAGATCTCTCGGTCGAGCTCAGGGTGGCAGCGTCAGCGGGACACAAGGACTTGGCGCGCACGTCGACAGGAACACGCAGGGCGGCGCGTCCGGCATGAACGCGCCGCCACAGTGCCCGCGAAAACCGGTTTGGCAGCAAGACAACCCTGCGCCGCACTCGAATGAATTGACGCAAGCTGAGCCTCTAGCCTTGTTCGGTCGTTTTTGCGCCGACGCGTGCTCGAGGCGCGGAGCCTTCGCCGCAGCACCTTCGCTTGGAGGCGCCGCGGTGTGCTGCGGTGCTGTTTCGCTCACGCTCGGCGCAACGGAAGCGACCTCGTTTGGACTGCCAACCGGGGCCGCGGTGACTGTAGCGGCGATGCCCGTGCTCTCAGGACCGGGATGAGTGCGTGAACAGGCCAGCGCGAGCACGGTCAGCATCGTCAGAGCGTGAGTTGCAGTCACTCCCGCAGCATAGCCAAAGTAGCGGGCGCTTCATACGGAGCGGAAGATCGGCGCGCCAGCAGGTGCCTGCGTTGCCCCGCCGTCCACCACGAGTTCGGTACCGGTCACGTGCGTGGAGTCGTCCGAGACCAAGAACAGGACTGCACGCGCGACGTCGTCGGCTTCACCCATGCGACCGAGTGGCGTCGCCGCGCTGATGCGAGCGTCGAGTATTTCTTGTGCCTGTGCCGTCGGCGCCATCGGCGTCCAGAGCGGTGTTTTGGTCCCACCGGGGGTGACCTGGTTCACGCGGATGCGTCGCGGCGCGAGTTCGGACGCAAGCACGCGCACCATCGAGCGAATTGCGCCCTTCGCGCCACCGTAGGCCGACCAACCTGGCATCCCGAGGCTCGCCAGCACCGAACCGTTGAACACCAACGACGAACCGTCCCTCAGGTGCGGCAGGGCCGCTTGCGTCGTGAAAAACGCGCTGCTGAAGTTCGAACGAACCAGTTCCTCGAACGCCTCGGGCGTGGTTTGGCCGAGCGGCGTGACGGAAGCCGCGCCAGCGTTCACGAATACACCCTCGAACTTGCCGAAGCGTTCGGCGATCTGCGCAAACGCTCGCTGTGTGGCCCCGTAGTCGTTGCTGTCCGCCCGCAGCGCAAAGGCTGCGGGTCCGAGCGCATCCGCGGCTTGTCGCAGCGTGCTCTCGTTGCGACCGGTGACTGCCACCTTCGCCCCTTCCGCGACGAACAGTTTCGCTGCCGCGAGCCCAATTCCACTGTTACCGCCCGTCACGACCAATACCTTGTTCGATAGTCTCATCTGCTCCGTCCTTATTGCTGGATCCAACCACCACAGGATTATGACCATAATCTTCGACGTCAAGTGAGCGATGGCGCGACCGACAATTCTGGATTACGATCGACATCCGAAAGGCCGATCGCATGGGGCATTCCCAGGACAGTAAGGTTGAGACGCACACGAAAATCTTGAACGCGGCGGCCAAGCGCTTTCGAGAATCAGGGCTCGAAGGGATCGGCGTCGCCGACCTGATGCAGGAGGTCGGCCTTACCGTCGGCGGGTTCTACAAGCACTTTGCGTCACGCGGAGCGCTAGTCGCAGAAGCGCTTTCAGCGATGCAGAACGGCTGGGACACCGTGTTCGCGGCGGCACTCGAGCGTGGGCAAGCTAATCCCGCGCTGTTCGACGCGCTCGTCGATAGCTACCTGAGTCCGGATCATCGCGACCACCCTGGCGAGGGCTGCCTGTTCGCCGCCCTATCGAGCGAGCTCGGAAGAGCCGATGCCGATGCGCGAACCGTCGCGAACCACAAACTGCAAACGGTGTTGGAAAAGCTGACGCGTGTCTTCGACGATCGCCGCGCTCCCGCTGCGCGCGCAGCGGCGATCTTCACGTACTCGGCGCTGGTCGGCGCTGTAAGTCTCGCGCGGACCACGAACGACGAGGCACTCTCTCGCGAAATCCTCAGCACGGTCGGAAAAAGCCTGAAGAAGGCAGCACGTCCTGCTCGAGTCGAGCACGCGAAGCGGAAAGCAAAAGAGCCGCTCTGAACAGTGGCGGGGGCTTCTCTCGCTTTCGGACGCTCAGGGGGACAATTCTGTCCCCCGTGCCCAAATGCGCGGCTCGTGTAAAACTAGCTTCGCCGGCAAGCGACCCAGATGACCATCGAGCTGCTGATCCACGCCATTGTCCGGCAAACGACCATCCTGATCGCTCAGCTTGCCACATCGCGAGGCGTGCGCGCTCCGCTGGCCCAGATCGCCAATCAGGTATTTATCGATCTCGTGCGCGAGCTCGAACGGCAGGGTGTCAGCCGCAAAGTGAGCGCGGACATGTTCGGGCTCGGCCTTCGGACCTATCGGCGAAAAATCCAGCGCCTGAGTGAGAGCTCGACGGAACGTGGTCGATCGCTCTGGGAGGTCGTCCTGGAATACGTGAAGGCGCACCAGTTGGTCACGCGCCTCGAGATCCTGCAGCGGTTCTCGCGCGACGACGAAGCACAACTGCGCGCGGTCCTGCACGATTTGTGCGAAAGCCAGCTGATCTTCTGCTCGGGTACGGGCGCGAGCGCCTCGTATCGAGCGGCGTCCGAGGACGAGCTCACGACGCTGCAACGCAAGCAGGGGTCGGAAGGCGCCGACGAGCTGCTCGTCGCGCTGATGTATCGCGAAGGAGCCGTTACGCTGCGTGAAGTCGTAGACATGGTGCAGGGCGATGCGCTTGCCGTGGAAGCCGGCATTGCTCGACTGCTCAACGCCGGTCGCATCGAGCGCATCGAGCAGGAAGGGGTCATTCGCTACCACGCGCGCGCTTTGGTGATTCCACTCGGTGCGCCAGTGGGCTGGGAAGCGGCAGTATTCGATCACTTCAAGGCGCTCGTGACTACAATTCTCGGTCGTTTGAGTGAAAACCGCGCCGCGGCACTGGACGATATGGTCGGTGGCAGCACCTACACCATCGACGTCTGGCCCGGCCATCCACTCGCGGACGAGGCTTTCGGAACCCTCAGCCGAGTCCGCGCCATGCTGAGTGAGTTGCGGGGACGCGTCGCGGCCTTCAATGACGAGCGCGAAGTTCCGGAGAACCATACCCGCGTCGTGATGTACGTCGGGCAATGCTTGATCAATGAGGGCAGCGAGCGTGGCGACTGACGAGAACCTATTCCTTCGCCACGCGGCCCCGCGAATCGTGTGGGTCTTGGCGCTGCTGTTCGCTGCCTTCAGCTGCCAACGACAGCATGACGATCCCACGGGTGGAGAGACGCACTTTTTGGTTCGTTGCGTGCCGGGTTCGAACACTTGTGGCAGCGGGCTTTCGTGCGTGTGTGGCGTTTGCACCCTGCCGTGCAGCGAGCGAGCTGTGTGCGAGCCGCTCCCGGCGGCCGCCTGTGTCGCATCGAGCAACGACGCGGCTTGCGGCGCAGCGATGACCACCGGTCACTGCGATGTTGCTTGTTTGATTGACGCTGATTGCTCGGTGCTTTCGCAACGTCATCGCTGTCAGCTCGGTGCGTGTCGCGCCGACTCGCCGTCGGGCCAAGCCGCTGACGCGGGCGGCAGTGACGCGAGCGCTTGTATTCGAGGGGCAATTTCGGCAAATCAGCTGCTCGTGATCGGCGACAGCTTCATCGCGGCAAGCCACCAGATCACCGCCTATCTCGAGGGTCTCGCGCGCGACGCGGGCACGCTACCCGCCGGAGCACGCTATCGAGACAACTCGCGGCTCGCCGTAAACACGCTGGCCAACGGCGGCATCGCCGATGAGTACGCAGCGGCGATCGCAGAGGCGGAAGTGAAAGTCGTGATCATGAATGGCGGCGGTGCGGACGCTTTGGTCGGCGCGTGCGACACCGTGGACGCGAGTTGCCCGCCAATCGCAGCCGCCGCGACCGCCGCGCGTGAACTACTGGCGAAGATGGCTGCCGATGGCGTCAGCAACGTGGTGTACGTGTTCTATCCGGACCCCGTGAAAGACACGACCCCGAACCTGCGAGCCAAGGTGGACGCCCTGCGACCGCTGATCGAGAGTGCCTGCGAGGCGAGCAGCGTGCGCTGCAACTTCCTCGATCTTCGCCCGATTTTTGCCGATCACTACCCGGACTACATCCAAGCGGACGGCATGAATCCGACGTCCGCTGGCTCCCAAGCCGCAGCGCAAGCGATCTGGGCCTTGATGCAAAGCGAGTGCATCGCGCAGTAGCGGAGTCGCCGCGGCGTGCAACGCTCAGGGAATCGCGATTTGCTGCTGCGCGAAGGTCACGAGGCTCGCACTGCCGACAGCGACAGTCACGGTGCTCGGGATCTTCACCAAACGCCATTGCACCTTCCACGGCAGGCTCCCCGCCGCAGGAATCGAGGTGTATGGGCCCTGCACCTCGAACTCGACCCAGGTCGCGCCCGGATACAGACAGATCTCCCCTTCACCATTCGGAGCTTGTGCGCTCGTCGGTTGATCGGTGAAGCGCTTCAGGAACAGGTTGCCACCGAAAGCATACGCTTCCCAACCGTCTTTGCCGTCCGCCACCAACTTGCTGCCGTCGGAACTGGTGGCTGTCTTGGGCCCATCATCGAACCAGACCATGCCGCCGGATTGCGTAATCGTCAGCGGTCCCTTGCTCACCGATGAGCCGAGCGGGAAGAACGCGATGCCACCACGCGGAACCCGGCTCACTTCCCAAGGCGCCGCCTTTTGGGCTTTGCTGGAGTTGACGGTGTAGTTGATCGTGACCCAGCCGGAACTCGCGTCAGCCGAGTAGTCCTTCGCCATCGAGACGCCGAGCGCCGTGTCCGCGCTTCCCGTCAGCATCAAGTGCGCGCCCGCGATCGAGGCGGTGTAGGCTCCGTTGTCGATCGCGGCGGGTGGTGGCCATTCGGGCATCCAAGTGCCGGTGCGCGGGGCGGTCCAGAACACCGAACCCCACGTGGTCGCATCCGTGGCCGCCGTCATCATCATGTCCGCGCCCGCGAGCGAGTACTTCGACACGCGCGCCCCGGTCATCGCGTCGATCTCGAGAATCGTGTCGCCGAAGTTGAAGCGGTACAGACTCTTTCCCGTGACTTGAACTGGCACCACGGGGCCAGCCGCAGCGCCCGCCGAGCCGCCCGAGCCAGCGACCCCCGGTGCGCCACCGCTCACGTCAGCGGAGCCTCCGCTCGCGCTGGTCCCTGCACTGCCGCCGACGCTGGCACTGCCGCCCGAACTGGTTCCCGCGCCGCTGCTGGTCCCTGCTGCGGCAGCCACGGAACCACCACTTCCGCCGTTTTGCGAACCACCAGGCGCCGTGCCGGTGCCGCCGGTGCCCGGTGCGTTGCCCGAGCCGCCTCCGCTCGATGCAGGTGGACTCGAGGGGCTATTGCTGCTGCACGCGAAGCATAAGCAACACGCGCTCGCCGCGAAGGTCAAGCGGTGTCTTTCGATCAATTGACGAGCAACGGTCATGGTAGGTCCCAAGGTGCGCGGATGTTACGCACATGCAAGGCCAAAGGGAAACACTGGCGAGCCGCATGCACCGTTCGACCGCCCCCGGAGCCGCGTGGTCGCAATGCTGCAGCAAGGATAGATGAAGCACCCCTCCTCGCGTGCCATCGATACGCTGAGCGGGGTCGCCACGCACGGGATCTGCGCGCTGACCTACAGCGGATTCTGTGGGCGCGGCTTTCAGATCTGGGCGTCGCGGTTGGCTTGCTGCAAAGGTCGATCGAGGAGGGAACGGACGAGTTCGAACAATTGCGCGGGTTGATAAGGCTTCTGCAGGAGCGCAACACTGGCGCCGAGGTCCATCTCGGGGAGGGGTTCCGCGCTGTAACCGGTCGATAGGATCGCCTTGAGCTGCGGGTTGCTAGTGCAGACGTGCTCGAGCACATCCAAGCCTGTCATGCCGCCGGGCATCACCATGTCCGTGAGCAGGAGCGCGATCGAGTCTCGTTCGCAGTTCCAGATTTCGAGGGCTGCGGGGCCGTTCTCAGCGGTGAGAACGCGGTAGCCGCGGGCCTCGAGCAAACGGCCAACGATGACACGCAGCTGCTCTTGGTCCTCGACTAGCAGAATGGTCTCCCCTTTGCCTGGTGGTGGCGACGCCTTCAGCGCCGGGGGCCGCAGCATTGACGGATCCTCCACGGCGAGTGGCATGTAGATCGTGAACGTCGTACCTCGGCCGAGCTCACTACATAGGTCGACCCAACCACCGTGCTGCTGAAGAATTCCATACACCATCGACAGCCCAAGCCCGGTGCCTTGCCCGACGGGTTTGGTAGTGAAAAACGGCTCGAAGATTCGATCGCGTGCGTCTTCGGCAATGCCAACCCCGCTGTCGGAGACAACCAGCCGTGCGAACTCGCCCGCGCCACCTTCGAGTGCCGACCCGTCAGCTCGGTGAGCGACTTGCGCGGTGTCCAGGCAGATATGCAATCGTCCTCCGTGGGGCATGGCGTCGCGAGCATTCACGGCCAGATTCATGAGGACCTGTTCCATCATGCCGCTGTCAGCGCTAACACGAACTGGCTCGGAGCGAATCTCGACATCGAGAGAAATGTCCGCGCCGAGAATCGGTCGCAACATGTCCGTGAGTCGAGAGACGACATCACCGAGCGACAGCGTGCGCACCTGCAGCACCTTTTGGCTACTGAACAACAGGAGCTGGCGCGTGAGCGTCGCGGCACGCTCGGCTGCTCCCGAGATCTGAAGTACGGATGGCCTGAGTTCGCCCGGCAGCAACGAGCCTTCGGCCAGCAGCGGCTCGAGGTGCGCCATCTGGACGGTCAGAATATTGTTGAAGTCGTGAGCGATGCCCGCGGCGAGCCGACCGACTGACTCGAGCTTCTGTGCCTGTCGCAGGTGCATTTCCAGCTGCCGCTGCCGCTCTTCGGCTTGTACCCGTAAGCTAATGTCGATGCCCATGCCCAAGAGGCACGGGTTGCCCGCGATCTCGATTCGCTGCCCCGTGAAATAGAAGGGAACCCCGCGGCCCTCCTTCGACACGAACGTCGCCTCGGCGTCAACGTGGCCGCTCTCGAACCCAAGTGTGATGCGTGATGTGATGAATTCGTGGTCGCTTGCGCCGAAGAACTCGAGCGGGTGCATGCGACCGACCTCTTCCGCGGAGTAACCCGATACGGTCAGGAAGTTCTCGTTCCAACGTAGAAACTGGCCGCTCTGGTCGAACACGTAAAAAATTCCGGGAAGCGAGTCGAGGATGCGCTGCGAAAGATCGTGCCCCGTTGATTTGACCACCTCATGGGCCCTGTGCTCGGCGTCTTTCAGCGCTTGAATGTTCGTGCAGGTACCAAACCAGGCCACGACTTCACCGTGCTCGTCGCGCTGCGCGGCGCCCCGAACGAGATGCCGGTGATAGCTTCCGTCGGCAAGACGAATCCGATACTCGGTTTCATAGGACTGCCCGCTTTCGAGCGCGCGCTTCCAACGCCGCAGGGTCAGCGGCAAATCGTCAGGATGCACGATCTGTTGCCACTCGTCCCCGACCAGCTGCTCGTTGCTGAGCCCGCTCACATCCAAGCCGCGTCGATTGACCAACCGAATCGCACCGCTCGGCTCACCTTGCCAAATGATGTGGGGTATCGTGTCAACCAGCCCTGCTAAGCGCTGCTCGGCCAGGATGCGTGCGCCACGCTCCCGACTCAACGCTGCGCGCAGCTCCTCCAGTTCGCGCTCGACCGAGAACGAATCGCGCGGCGGTCCAGCGAACGAAGTAACCGACTCCAGCATCGACAAACAAGCGCGCGCGATGGGAGGCTCTTAACCCTCGTACTCCAAGAAATTCGGTGTTGAGAAAATGCATTCGGCGCTTGCTGCAAGAGCGCAACGACTGTGGCTAGCTCGCCTTCACAGGGTTGGATGGCGCAGGGTCGCGGCCCCGTGCGCACACGGCCTTCTCCGATGCCGCTTCCGCTGCAGAGCTACCTACGTCGATGTCTGGGTCAATTCCGCCCAATCGGGATCGCATAATGAAAAACTGAGTCGTCGTTCGTCGAGTGATACGCAGCGCCGTAAATCTCCAAGTCGGGCGCGTACGTGTGGCGGTAGTCGGATTGCGCTAGCCACGTGGCGTAGGCGTAGTTCACGGTGTGGTCGATGCGCGGGGCAGGTCCACGGTGCGCGAAGCGGGCGTAGGTGCCGGTCGGGATCTGAACGGAGACCATGCCCTCGGGCAGCGTCGCGACCGCCGTTACGGCGATCGCAGCGTGGTATTCGAGCCGGTCACTGTCAGCCTCTTCTTGACGCACGACGCCATAGCAGACGCCTGGCACCTTGTTCTCTACTTCACTCAGGCGTCCGATGAATGTCGCCCACAGCGGTGGCAGCAGCTCGCCGATGTTGTTCTTCTCCGAATCCACACTGAAGAACAACGTGCGTAGGCCGACCAGCAATAGCGGCGGCTGGTCGTAGATTTCCGGCGTCAAGGCCTCGTTGCGCGTGAGTTGCTGCAGGTACCGTTCGTCGAAGCGGGGCTTCTTGAGGAACAGGCTCTTGTCGCGCAAGGCGCGGTATTGTTGCGGGGTAAGGCCGAAGGCTTGCTTGAAGGCGCGCGCGAAGGCTTCTTGCGATTCGAAGCCGGCGAGTATGCTGATGTCGAGCACGCGCAAATCCGTGCTGATTAGCCGCTCGAGCGACGCAGCCAAGCGACGCGAACGGATGTAGGTTTTCAAAGTCTCGCCGGTGAGCGCCTTGAAAATGCGCTGGAAATGCCACTGGCTAACGCCCGCGACCTTGGCCACGTCGGTTAGCGAGACGTCTTCATCGAGCTTGGCTTCGATGTAGTCGACGCCGCGCTGAATGCGTTCGAGGTAGTAGCTCACGCTGGCTGACTTCCGGGCGGCTGGAAGAAGCCCGTCATGACGACCAACCGGTGCTGCTCGTCGTACTCGGCGTAGCTGATACCTTCGCCGAGCGACAGCCCATCCCCGCTCAGCATCTTCCAGCGGGCCACGCTGCGATCGTGGTGCGCGAAGAACTGCTCGGTGACGAAATGTCCGCCCGGGATTTGCTGGTGAAAGCTCGCCATGTAGTTGTTCAGCTCGTCCCAACCGCGCGCCTGCGTCAGTGGATCGGTATAGATGCACCCCGGTGCCAGGCAGGTGCCAAAGATCAACCGTTTCTCCGCCGGTGAAGTGACTCTCCAGGAGGCGACATAGCGTTCCCACACGGCTCTCAGCTCGTCGTTCATGGGCTGAAGGTAGGCCTGGGCAGGGCCGCCCTCCTGACATTTTGTGCGTTTCTGTACGGATTCAGTCGATGTGGCGCGGGCTCCTTCACGTGGGAATCAGGATCCAAGCATCAGTCCCTGCGCCGGCGAGGTCGTGAAACTCCAAAGTTCCTGCGTGTTTTCGCACGATCGAGTACGTAATCGACAGGCCGAGACCTGTGCCCTGCCCTACCGGCTTGGTGGTGAAGAACGGGTCCAAGATTTTGTGTCGGACCGCCTCGGGGATCCCACCTCCGGTATCAGCGACGCTGATGCGATACTGCTCGCCGTGCATGCCGGTGCGAATCGTTATCTTTCCATGATCTTGGATCGCGTCGATCGCGTTAGCGACTAAGTTCATGATCGCTTGGGTCAAGAGACCTGGGTAGCACTCGATGATATCCGGCTCACCGTAGTGCGTCTCGATCGCGATGCGATCTTTGAAGCGGTGACCGAGAATGGTCAGGAGTGATTCGACGCACTCGCGAATGCTGACTTCTTTGCGTTCGCCCTCGTCCAACCTGGAAAAGGTCCGCAATTTGAGCACCAGATCGCGCATGCGTTGCAGACCGACGTCCATCTCGCCGAGGCGATCGATTGCTTTCTGCCAAACCACGAGCAGGTCGTACGCGAGTGAGCCACGGACGGCTTCATCCACCTTGCCGGCGCTGCGCCGCACGGTACCCAGGTGACTGATGACGAACGCCAACGGGTTATTGATCTCGTGTGCCACACCCGCGACCAGCTCACCCAATGAAGCCAACTTCGCGGATTGCACGAGCTGAGACTGTGCAGTCTGCAGGTCGCGATAAGCGAGTGTGAGCTCTTGGTTCTTCCGTTCGAGCTCCTCCACCAGCTTGGCGCGCGTTTCTGCGAGCTCCCGAGCCGCGCGCGCCTCGGCCGCCTCGATCTGCGATCGGAGCAGCTTCTCGCGCACGCTGCGGTGCTCATCCTCGAACTGCTTGCGCCGCAATTGGGCACGCACCCGCGCCTTCAATACTTCGAGTTCATTCGATTTGGAGATGAAGTCGTCTGCGCCACTGCTGAGCGCCTCGATCATCGCCTTTCGATCCTCCGCAGCGGTGAGCATGATCAGCGGAATATCGCGATGCAGTGGCGAAGCTTTGATCCGACGACACGTCTCGATGCCGTCGATGCCCGGCATGAGCAGATCGAGCAGAATGCAGTCGAATGGTTGGGCGGCTAGCATCTCGATGCCCTCTTCACCCGAGCGGGCCGGAACCACGTCGTAGCCCTCGCCGCGCAAGACCGCGAGCAGCTCGTGGAGATAGGTGGTGCTGTCGTCGACGGCCAGGACCTTTTTTGGACCAAGTAGGCTAGCTGCCTGCACCGGATCCAGGGAAGTGGCCCGCAATACCGCAGAGACGCGGGCCAAGACAACCTCGAGGTCCTCCTTACGCACGAACGCGTCGGCCCCTGCCTCGAGCGCACGAAGCTCGGCGCCGCGATCTTCGGAAGCAGTGAGCAGCACACACGGTGTCGCGCGAAGCGCCGCATCCAAGCGAATGCGTCGAATCACGGTGCCGCCGTCGATGCCCGGCATCATGCTGTCCACCAGGATCGCGGTCGGGCGCAAATTATCGGCGATTCGCAAGCCTTCCTCGCCGTCGGAAGCCGTCACGACCGTGTAGTTTGCGATCTCGAGCGCGGCGCCGAGCTCGGCGCGAAACGTGGAACTATCGTCGATGATCAGGATTGTCTGCCGTGCAGGCAAATCGAGCGCCTGCCGCGAGCGCAGCAGTTCCCTCACCCGCGCGATCACGTAGTTCGTGTCGTAGGGTTTGCCCACGTAGTCGTCGGCGCCGACGCGGATGCCGCGAATTCGATCGCGCACGTCGGCTTCGGTAGAAAGCAGGAGCACGAACGGAGAGTTCGCCGTTTGCGTGGCTCGAATCTCACGCAAAAGTTCGATGCCGTCCTCGTCTGGCAAGATCACGTCCAGAATAACCGCCGACACGGCCTCTCGAGCCAGGACTCCCTTCGCTTCGGCCACCGTGCTGGCAAGCAAGGTCGAAAATCCTGCGGCCTCGAACGCATCGGACAAGTCCATGCGTACCGTCAAGCTGTCGTCGACCACCAACACCGAGGCGCCCACGGCTACTTACCACCCTTGCCAACCACACGGGTGATGGTCGCGCCGATCTCGTTGAGCGGCAGGATCCTTTCTGCGGCGCCCAGCAACGCCGCTTCACGCGGCATCCCGTAGATGACTGAAGTCGCCTCGTCTTGCGCAATCGTGTGAGCGCCCGCGCGGCGTAGCGCGAGCAACCCGTCCGCGCCGTCTCTGCCCATGCCCGTAAGCAGACAAGCGACAACGTCACGAGCGCAATCGCGAGCCAGAGTTTCGAACATCACGTCGACCGACGGCCGACACGAGTGCCGCTCGGGCGCGGACGAAAGCCACAGCTTGCCAGACGCCACGGCGAGATGCCGCCCAGGTGGCGCCATGAACACACGCCCGCGGGCATCGGGCAATGCTTCACCGCCTCGTGCGTAAGCCACGCGGTGAGAGGTCTGACTCGCTAGCCAATCCGCAAACGCAGAGCTGAAGGGTTCATCGATGTGCAACACGATCAGCATCGTCGCAGGAACTCCAACCGGGATCCCTCGCAACACGTCGACCAGCGCGCCCGGTCCTCCGGTGGAAGCGCCCAAGGCGATCACCGAATAGTCTTGTTCGGCGCCCCGCGGCGCTGGTAGCGGCAGGTCGATCCTCGGGGCTGCGGCGCGACCAGCAATACCCAATCGCGCCCGAATGTGTGTGATGACGCGAATGCGCGAGACGATCTTGACTGCAGCCAAAAACCGGCGCTCCCAAGCGCCGTCCGCCTCATCGGGCATCGGCTTCTCGAGCACATCCACCGCCCCGGCAGCCAAGGCGTCGTAGGTCTTGAACAGGTCGCCGCGATTGGTCGACGACGACACGATCAAGATCGGCGTGGGGAAATGCCCCATGATGTGCTCGGTAGCCGACACGCCGTCCAAGATCGGCAAGTGCATGTCCAAAGTGATCACATCTGGACGAAGGGCCTGGCATAGCTCGATCGCTTGCTGACCGTTCTCTCCCTCGGCGATGACCTCGAGGTCTGGGTCCGAGGTAATGACCTCGACGAGCCGCTTTCGCACCGTCAGTGAATCTTCCACAACTAGCACGCGAATCTTAGGCATGCTCACCCCACCAACTTTCGAATCCGCTCCAACAGATCAGTTTGGTTGAATTCACGCTTTTCGATGTGCGCCAGCGCGCCCACCGCGCGGCCCCGCTCCAAGTCTTCCGCCGACGCTCGTGAGGTCACCAGAATTGCGGGAATCTGCCGCAGTTCGGGATCTGCGCGCGTGCGTTCGATGAAGGTGAAGCCATCCATCCCCGGCATCTCCACATCGACCAGGAACAGCGCGTATTTTCGCAGCCGCGCCTTGTCCATTCCCTCCTCGCCCGAAACCGCGAGTTCGACCTCGTAGCCAGCCGATTCGAGAATACTCTGCTCCAGCATGCGCGTCGTGAGCGAGTCGTCAATCACCAGGATCGGAGCGCGCGACTTCGCATGAGCGCGAGGTGCTGCCGCGGTGTGACGTGCAACGTGAATTAGTCCTTCGGGGCTGAGCACAATCCTCGGGTTGCCGTCGGCGTCGAACGAAGCGCCGGAGACGATCGGCGAGAGCAAGGCGAGATCTGGCACACCACGCACCACGATGCTCTCGATGCCGAGCAAACGCTCCACCCCGACGGCCACCATCGCGCCCTCCGCAGCGACCATGACCGCGGACCGGTTCGCCTGTCGCATCGGCTCTGGCGTGTCCGGCGTGAGCAATCGGTCCAAAGCGACGTATGGAATGATCTTGCCGTCCAAAACGACCGTATCGCCCTCGGCGGTGTGAGTGACTTCGTCCTCGAGCCGTCGGGCCGTGCCCCGCACGGCGCCGAGCGGCAGGGCCACGATTCGACCTGTCACCTCGACCAATAATGCGGACAACGCCGACAGAGAAACGGGCACCGCGAGTTCAATGACCGTCCCACTTGGTGCATTGCTCCGCATCGCCACGGTCCCGCCGAGATTTTCGGCGACCTCACGGATCAGGTCGAGCCCGATGCCACGACCGGACACGGCGCTCACGCTGCTCGAGGTGCTGATCCCCCCTCGCAGTAGCAATCGAGCCAGGCCGTCGCTATCCAGCCCGGCCAACGCAGAGGGTTTGATTCCCCGTTGCTCTGCACTGCGACGCACGGCAACTTGATCGAGTCCACGCCCGTCGTCGCGACAAGAGAAAACTACCTGCTCATCACGCCGCTGAACGCCAACCTCGACGAGACCCTCCGGATTCTTTCGCGACGATTCGCGCTCGCTCGGTATCTCGATGCCATGCGCGACCGCGTTGCGAACTGCTTGCAGTAGCGCTCGTTGAACTTGCGCCAGCAGATCGGCCTCGAGCCTCACGTCGCCGCCCGTCGCCTCGAAGCGCACGCGCTTGCCCAGACCAACGGCCGCGTCGCGGGCCGTGCGTTCGAGCGCACCCCACAAGTTTGCTGCGGGTACTAGCCGAAGTCGCTCCGCAGCATCACGCACTTGCCCGAGCTCACGCGAGGCCTGTTCGACGTTGCTCGCAACCTGGCGCTCGCAAGCAGCGAGCACGGCTTCGAGTTCGTCAGCCAAAGACCGCAATCGAACGAGATCTGCATCCGACGATTGCAAACGCCGCCGCATCGCCAGCTGGTCTCGCAAGAGCTCGGCGAGGTTCCGAGCGTGCTCCAGGCCGGCGCGCGTTTCGCGCACGCCACCGAGCCGAACGTTGAGCTCGCCGATTCCGTCCATGAGGACGTCGAGCTCCTCGCTGCTGGCTTTGGCAGCCCAAAACGGCTCGTCTGCTCCCGCTGCGGACTGGAGCGGGGCAGCCACGGGCCCGGCCGAGGGCTCCGAGAGCGCTTGGAGCTGCGCACGCATCGAGTCGACATGCTGCAACGAAGCCGCAACGATACGCCCCTCGACCGCCTGTCCGCTGTCCCGGACGGGAACCCACAGATCCTCCACCAAATGCGAGAGGTCAGCGATCCGCGTTTGCTTGACGACTCGCGCCGCACCCTTGAGGGTATGCGCAAGGCGCAAGAGCTTCCCCACGATCTCGACAGGAGGCGCACCTCTCTCCAACTCGAGCAGGCTCTTTTGCAGCTGCTCCAGGATCTCCGCGGCCTCGACGCGGAAGTACCTGTAGGGATCCGCCATCGCTCAGTTGCTCGTGCTGATTCGCACGGCAGATTCGATCTGCGGTTGGACCAAACGCAGCAACTCACGCGATAGGTGGGACAGCTCGGATGCCGTGCGCAGGGTCTGCCCCGTGCTGACCTCTGTCTCCTTGGTCGCTTGAGAGACATTCGTGATGGCCACGTTGACTTGCTCTACCGCGGTCGCCTGCTGCTTGGTGGAAAGCTCAATCTCCTTGGCCGCCTCCGTGGTGGTCGACACCTGGCCACTGATTTGGCTGAAAGCGGAGGCCACGCGGCCAAACTGATCGGCGCCTGCCTCCACCGCTTTCGAGCCCGTTTCGGTCGTCATCACGGTGGTGTTCACCGCGCTGCGCACGTCGTCGATCAACCCGCGAATCTCTTTCGTCGAGCCGCCCACGCGGTCGGCGAGCTTGCGAATTTCGTCCGCAACGACGCCAAACCGCCGCCCGGCCTCACCGGCACCCGCCGCTTCGATGGTTGCGTTGATGGCTAGAATGTTGGTCTGCTCGGCGAGCTCCGACACGATCTCGAGCACGGAGCCGATTTGTTGGGACTTCTTACCGAGGTCGAGCATGTGGTGCACGATCACGTCGACCTGACGCCGAATCCCGTTGATCGAATCGCGCCCTCGCTCGACCTGAAGATCGCCGGTCTTCGCTGCGCTGGCCGTCTGGTCAGCAATCTCGGCAACTCGCCGCGCGCTCTCTGCGATTTGTCGCGAGGTTGCGAGCAGCTCGCTGATCGTCGTCGAGATCTCGCTCATCGCAGAAGCCTGTTCTTTGGCTCCTGTCGCTTGCTGGTTGGCAGCCGACTGCAGCTCTGCAGACGAGGTTTGAATGTGGTGAACTGCCGCGCCAATCTGCGAGGCCAGCGAGCGGGAGATTAAGGTGCCCGCGCCGGCGACCAGGACGATCCCGAGCAAACTTCCCCAAAGGATCACCGCCTTCGTCGATTCTGCGCTCAGCTCCGCCTCTGCGTTGCGACGCTTGAGCAGCGCAGATTCGTCGTCGTCCATTTGGCTGATGAGGTGTCGAATCTGATCCATCAACGCCTTGCCTTGGCCCGCAGCGACTTCCTTCACTGCTGGCCCCAGCCCCTCGCTTCGGCGCAGCTCGATGATCTTCTTCATTTCTAGGACCTTGCCGTCGATCATTGGCTGAAGGGTGTTCAGTCGACGCTGCTGCGCGTCGTTGTCCACGGTGAGGCGACGCAAGTCCCCCGCTAGCCGCGCGATCTCCACCAGTGAAGTCCGGTACGGCTCGAGAAACGCATCGTCGCCCGCAATGACGAAGCCCCGCGTTCCGGTCTCCGCGTCTTTGAAGGACGAGATCAAGTCAGCTAGGTTCGTACGCACTTCGTGCGTGTGCGAAACCCAACGGTCATTTTCGATCAGATGCGCGATGCTTCGGTAGCCCGAGATCCCGATCAGGATCAGCGTCAGCACCGCGATTGCAAAGCCTGTCGCCAGCTTTCTTCCGAAGGTCCAATTGATTTGCATCCCTTACCGTTCCTGCGATGGCCGAAGGGCCTTGATCCGTTGTGCGATGCCCTCGACGAGCGAGGGCAGATGGAGCAGCGGGCGCGTGATCCCGTCGCTTTGCACCGCGCCGCCGAGCGTGGCCGTACCTGCGCTCTCAGGCGCGGAAACGTTTTCCAGCGGGACACGCAGGTGAGAGCCGAAGTTCCCGAAGGCAAATGCGATCGGCAGCGCTCCCTCGGCGACTACTAGCCAGCGCGCCGCTTGTCCCGATCCGTAGCCGAGCAGCTGCGCCAAATCGTAAACGGGCGTGAGAACGCTGCGAAAGCCGCACACACCGAGCAGCTCAGGGAGCACGCTGGGAGCTGGGACCAGCTTTCGATCGGCGTGCAAACTCTGCACCTCGGAAAGGCGGATCGCATAGGTGTCCCCGGCCACTACTATCGTCAGAAAATCAAGCTGTGAAGGCAGCGGGGCGCCGGCGGCTCGGGCAAAGGATTGATCGAATTCCCGACGCAACTCGGAAAGCTTTTGCTCGATCGATGTCGATGTCGTCACACCTTCCCTCCCAAACGGCTCAGCTCGGACTGACACAGACTGATCAACCCCTCGCGACTGAAGCCCCCACCAAACAACAGCAGGCGCGACGCATCTTCTCGTTGCAGCAAGAGCACCGCCTGCGTCAGCTCGCGTAGTGCGGTGCTGCGATCACCGGTTCGTCGCGCGATCAACCCCCAGAGCAGGTGCGGCATGGCGAAAGAAGGGTCCAAATAGCAGGCAATTTGGCTGTACTCGATGGCGGTGCGGCCGTCGGCGCTTCGCTCGCGGCATAGCGAACGGAGGTAGTGAGCGCCAGCGTTGAGCCCGTCGATCCCCAAGAGCTCGGCGCAAGCGAGCTCCGCCTCCTGGAGCCGTCCGGAGTGGGTGAAGAGCGCCGCACGCAACAGCGCGGCGTCTGGGTCCTTCGAAGATGGCGTGTGCGGGAGCACCTCCAACGCCTCAGCGAACCTTTCCTGTGAGAGCAGTTCGAGTGCGTGACGGAGCTCGACCTGGGGACTTGCAGGCGGGATCGTCGACACGGTCCGGACTGGCTCGGCACTCTTGGTCGTCAGCGCGTGAATGCGGTCGGACGAGCGCTGAACTGTCTCCAGCCAAGTGCTTGCCCAGTCCAAGGCGAGCGCGGCGCGCGGCGGAGACTCAGACACCGCCGACGATTCGAGCGCGGTAGCTGTCTCGAACGCCTCCAAGGTCGGACCGAAGACCGGCTTTCTTTGATAGTAGAAGGTCGAGTGGGTGTGCCGGAGCTCGAAGTCCAACGAGAGCCCGCGCAGATTTTCGGCGTGACCGAGAAACAAATAGCCCCCTGGAGCAAGCGCACGCGCGAAGCGCTTGACCACGCGCTGTGCATTCTCTGGCGTAAAGTACATGAGTACGTTGCGGCAAAAGATCACGTCGTAGCTTTCGGGCGCCCAGGTGTCGTCAGCGACTAAGTTGTGCTCTTCGAACACGACGCTCTCGCGAATCCCCTTTGCCAGTAGGTGGTCTCGGCCGACCACCGTGAAGTGCTGTTTTTGGATTGCCTCTGGCGTCTCGCGCAGGGCCCAAGAAGAATAGCTCGCGGCGCGCGCTCGCTCGATCGCCCTGGGGTTGATGTCGACGCCGCGAATAGTGACCTCGAACGGTGGTTGAAAATCCTGGATGCGTTCGCGAGTGAGCATGCACAGCGTGTAGGCTTCCTCGCCCGACGAGCAGCCTGCCGAGAGCAACCTCAGCTGCCGGGACGCAGAACGCGCCTCGATTCGAGCCGGCAATGCAACTTCGGCAAATGCCCGAAATTGATCGCTATGACGAAAAAAGTACGTCTCTCCGACCGTCAACTCCAGCGCGATCTCGCGCAGCTCGTGCTTGATATCCGGTCGACGTTCGAGCTCGGACAAGTAACGAGTCGCGATCTCACCCTGAGCCCGCAAGCGCCGCTCCAGCACCTCCGCGAGAAATTCGAGCTTTCCGTCGTCGAACGAGAGCCCCATGCGCAGCGCGATGGCAGCGCGGAATCTTCCCACATCGACGGACGGGGACTGAATCACGCTTCTCCTTCTCGAGAGCTTGCCGAGCTGGCGTCCGGAAGCACTCTGGACGTCTCCAGCACCAAGAGCAGGCGGGCATCGAGCGACCCAATAGCGCTGATGACCTCCGAGCTCGCGCCGGCCAAAAGCGGAGGCAGCTCGCTCACCGTCGAGGAATCTAAGGACCGAACGCCTAACACCCGCTCGACCGAAAGTGCCGCGCTGCGCTCACCGACCCGCACGACCACCAGACGAGTCCGCACCTCGGCAGTCACATTTCCGAGCAGCCGTGCCAAATCAACGACGGGAACGGGCGAGCCCCGAATGATCGAGACGCCGTCGATGAAGCGCGCCGTGCCGGCGAGCGCCTCCACGGGGAGTGGCCGTAGCGTCTCCAACACGTGTTCCAAGGGCAAGGCGCACACGACTGCACCCACCTGACAGAGGACGACCGCATGCCGATGCCCAAATCTCGCCTGTTCGAGGTTCGGACGCTCACTGGCCTGCATTCGAGACCTTCTGAGTGCCAAGCAAGGCCTCTTCCACCTTTTCGTGCAGCTGTTGGCGCGAAAACGGCTTCGCCAAGAGCGTGCTCTCGTCGGACAACGACGTCGGAGCATCTTTGACGAGCGGACCACCACCCGTCATCAGCAAGACGCGAACATCTTCAGGGAGGACGGACAGCTCACGCGCGAACTCCGGACCGGTCATGCCAATGTCGGTCAACACCAAGTCGACGTAGTGCGAGTCGGCCAAGAGCTCCCGAGCATCGACCAAGTTCGAGGCCTCGACCACGGTGTGGCCTTTGGAGCGCAACATGCGAGCGGTGATTTTCCGAACTGCGTCGTCACTATCGATGAGCAGGATGTTGCCGAGGACGCTGCCTCCCGACTCGGGCAGGACGCTCGGACGATTATCTCCGCTTCTCACTGCTCGCGGCAGCAACACGCGAAACTCGGTCCCCTGCCCTGGCGCGCTATCCACCTGAATGACCCCACCGCTCTGACGAACGATCCCGTACACCGTCGAAAGTCCGAGCCCCGTGCCCTTGCTAGCGTCCTTGGTCGTGAAGAACGGCTCGAAGATTCGGCTCCGCGTTTCCTCCGACATGCCAGTTCCGGTGTCGACAACCGTCAAGCGAACGAATCGCCCCGGGGTCACTCCGAATTCAGCCGCGCGAGCTTCGCTCACGACTTCCTCGTCGGTCTCGAGCCTGAGTAACCCCCCTTCCGGCATCGCATCCCTTGCGTTCACGACCAGATTCAGCACGACTTGTTCGAGCTGACTTTGGTCGGCCTGCACCAAACTCAGCTCCTGCCCGAGGACCTCGGTCAGCTCGATCCCCGCGCCGATCAGTCGGCGCAGGACGCTATTCATGTTGGACACGATGTCATTCAGCTGCAGCGGCTTCGCCTGAACGACCTGACGGCGACTGAAGGCCAGCAATTGCTGCGTGAGCAAAGTGGCATTGCGCGCGGCCGCCAAAACCTCGACGACATTGGCGCGTCGAGCCTCCACCGAATCGAAGTCTTCGAGCGCGAGCTCGCTGCAGCCCACGATCACGGTGAGCAAGTTGTTGAAGTCGTGCGCAACGCCACCAGCGAGCTTGCCAATCGCCTCCATTTTCTGCGACTGCGCGAGCTGCTGCTCCAGATTGCGCTGCTGGGTAACGTCTCGAAGCAGCGCAATCACGCCGAGCACGTCGCCCGAGGGGTCTTTGAGGGGCGTCGCTGTAACAGCCACGATTGCGCCCGGCACCACCGCGTTTTTCACGCGCAGCTCGAGCTGGACGAGCGGGTCTCCGCTGATCGCGCGCTGCAGCGGATTCACATCCAGAGGCAGGAGGGCGCTGCCGTCCGGTAGGTACAACCCGTAAGCTTCAGGCCAGTTCGCAGCTGGGACGTCTCGCGCTGGCAGGCCGAGCACGCGCGCTGCCGCCTTGTTGATCAGCAGGGTTCGACCATCCCGGCCGATGACGACAACGCCGTCGCCCATCCCATCCAAGATGGAATTCAAGATACCCGTTTGGTGCTGGAGCAATGCCTCGCTCTCGCGCAGAGCTTCGGACGTCTTTACCCGCTCAGTAACGTCCCGCGAGATGCCCACGAGACCGAGGGCCTGCCCGGAGCGGCCCTTGATCGGCGCCTTGGTCTCGGAAGTGAAGTAGGTCTTTCCAGAAGTGCTGTGCCGGCGCACGACGTCGAGCATCGGGGTGCTCTGTTGCAAAATGCTTCGCTCCTCGTCTTCACCCGAGTCGGCCTCGTCGCCCAGGACTTCCGACAAGCGACGGCCGACGAGCGCATCTGGATTCGCGCCACCCACCGATCGAACGAACGAGGCATTTGCCCGCAAAAACCGCAGCTCGGAATCCTTGAAGTAGATACCGTCCGGACTGTTGTCCATCAGGTCCCTCAGCAGGCGCCGCTCATACTCTAGCTCCTGTGCAAGCCGGAAGTGCGCAGCTGCGGTCTGCACCTTGCTCAACAGGTCTTCCTCGTCCCAAGGTTTGGTGACGTAGGCGTAGACCTTGCCTTCATTGACCGCACGCAATACCGCCGGCAAGTCTGCGAAGCCGGAGACCATGATCCGCACCGCAAGACTATCTTCACCGATCTTGCGCAGGAATTCGTCGCCATTCATGCGCGGCATCCGTTGATCGGTGATCACGACCGCGATGTCTCGATTTTCCTCGACCAGGCTGAGCGCATTCTCGGGACTCGAGCTTTTGAATATCGTGTAGTTGTCCCCTAACAGGTCCTCGAGCGCCGTGAGGATCTGGGGCTCGTCGTCGACCAGAAGCACTCTTTGTTTCGCCGATTGCACGTTAGTTTCCCTGTTCAAAGCAACATGCGGCGCATGAACCATCCTGCAACGCTCAGACATCTGGCAAATCCAGAAAGACCGAAGTGAGCTCGCCGAACTCAATTGATCAGCAAGCTATAGATCGAAAGCAAGTGCGCACTGAAGCGAGAGATGAACGCTCGGTGCGCTCGGGTGACATCTGAACATGGTCCCACTCGACCGACGGGTTTCGCCGGTAACTTCTGCAACTGGTGCGAGCGTGAGCGAGTGTTGCAGCTCTGTAGTCGCGTACGGCCGGCCGCTTTTAGGCTGCGCCGCGCGCTGCAAATTCCCGTTCGTGCATTCCTAGAAACGGGCCCGGCCTCCCGAATAGAAACCCCTGGAGATAGTCACAACCGGCGTCCACCAACAGCAAGCGCTCCTCCTCGCGTTCGACCCCTTCCGCAATGATGGCCTTGCCGAGGCCGTGACACAGCTGGATCAGCGACGATACGATGTTTTGTTTAGTAGCATCTAGGTGGATGTCGCGAACCAAAGACATGTCGATCTTTACGAACTCAGGCTCGAGCTGAGACAACGTGGAGAGATCCGCCTGACCTGCACCCAGATCGTCAATCGCAACGCGAAACCCGAGTTCGCGAAGCCGGCTGATGCGAACGACCACATCCTTCACATCCGCCACCGGCGCGCGGTCCGTGACTTCCAGGACCACCCGTTTTGCCATGCGTGACAACGGCGCGCTAGGCAGGTACAGCAACGGATCCAAGAGATCCTCGGCATGGAGGTTCACGAAAACCAGAGAATCGTCGGCGCTCGCGTGAACCTCGGATGCGACCAAGTCGCGCACGGCGCGCCCGACATCCGGGATCCTTCGTAGCCGTTCGGCTGCCTTGAGCACGGCACCTGGGTGAGGAAGCATTGGTTCATCGCTCCGGAGAAACGCTTCACAAGCGAATACCGAACCGTCAGCGCGAACAATCGGCTGGTATGCCATCCACAAAGATCGCAGCGCGCGGTCCAGCTTGGCCTCGATGCCCGCTCGATCCCCGACGTAAAACGAGCCACTTCCGTACTCGTTCGCGCACTGCCGCTTTAGTCTCGCGATCCTGCCGAACGCGATGGCGCGCGCGACGATCGCGCGCAACTTGTCGATGGCCACGGGTTTGATCAGGTATTGAAAGGCGCCGTACTCCACCGCAGTCGCCGCCCCATTGAGGTTGGGCTGACCGGTCATCAGTACGACCGGCAGATCCAGGTCGTACTCACGAACGGCACGGAGCAATTTCAGCCCACTGATTCCGGGCATCCGAATATCGCTCACTACGGCATCGAAGGCCTCTCTGGCGAGCAGCGTGAGCGCCTCGGCGCCGGTGCTCACGCTGCTGACGCGAACACTCGCGGAAGTGAGCGCACGTTCGAGCATGTTCAGAACCTGAGTATCGTCGTCGACCAATAGGACATTCGCCAGCTTTTCGCCGGCCGCGCTCGCTTGCATATGATTTCCCCGACTCACTTTGAACGGGACACGAGCATCGCCGCCACCAATGCGAACGCGCTCGACTTCCAAGTATGCACTCACATTGAGGCGCGTGCGACTGTGTCTAAATTGTCTACTCTCGAGTTTGCCTCGGGCGTTGGCAGACTTCTCAAATCTTCGTGCCTTGGCGAGCCAAGCGTCTTCGCCATCGCTTCTTCACGGTGCGCGTGTGTCGTGTTGTTTAGGCGGGCTTCATCCACTCGTGTGATGGTCGTTTGGTGGCACCAAACGCGGCACACGGGGGTCGCGAACGGTAACAAAGTCACGAGTTTCAGGCCCAGAGCCGCCATGGGACGAACCACAGTGCCCTACACCGACGAACAGAAACGCGCGCCGCACGGCTGTCACATGTGCGCTCGGCCTGTCGGGAACCGACGCTCGACTTTCAGAGTAGATATGACTCAGACTACTCCAGCGGGTTACTCGGTTCCCTGCACCAAGGCCACGTCGAAGGTCATCACAGTGGATCATCACCGCGCACCGCGAGTCCTCCGCGCCGGACGCCGCGCGCTTTCAATACTATCGGCAGCGTGGCTGGTGGCATCCTCGGGCTTCGCACGAGCAGAAGAGTCTGCGGATAGCTCGAACCCTCTACCGATCGAGATTCACGCGTTCGTGAGCCAAGGCTTCATCAAGACCACCAGCAATAATTACCTCGCCGAAGAGTCGACGCACGGCAGCTTCGAATTCAGCGAGGTCGGCATCAACTTCAGCAAGCAACTCACCGACCGCATGCGCGTGGGCATGCAGCTCTTCACCCACGACCTCGGACCGCTCGGAAACTACCGAACACGCTTCGATTGGTTCTACTTGGACTACCGGTTCTGGGACTTTCTCGGCGTGCGCATCGGCCGGACCAAGCTGCCCTTCGGCCTGTACAACGAGACCAGCGACGTGGATGCGGCTCGCGTGCCGATCTTGTTGCCGCAGTCGGTGTACCCCGTGTCCAATCGCGACTTTCTGCTCGCGCAGACCGGCGGGGAAGCGTACGGATTCTTACCCTTGGGCGATGCGGGCGGCCTCGAGTATCGCCTCTACGGCGGCGCCATTTTCTATGACACCGCGGACGCGACCTCGACCTTGAGCAACGTTCGTGGCCCGTACATCTATGGCGCGCGGTTGATGTGGCAGAGCCCGATCGAAGGTCTTCAGCTCGGGGCCAGCGCGCAACGACTGCGCCTCGATGGTGACGCAGCGTTTTCCGCTGACCAGATCGCGCAGCTGCAGATGGCAGGACAGCTGCCGAGTGGCTTCAGCGGCCCGGTCAAGTTCCAGATCCCCGCGACGTTGGCGGTCGCGTCGATCGAGTACAGCGCTCACGACTTGTTGCTGGCGTCGGAATACTCCCGCTGGTGGGACAGCTTGAATACCAGCGTGCCTTCGTTCGCCGTCCCGCAAACGGTGAGCGGGCGCTTCTATTTGATGTCGGCTTACCACGTGACGCCGTGGTTCACCCCTGGGGTGTACTACTCGCTGCTCTTCGAAAACCTCGCTGACCGAAAGGGCAAGAACCCTCCATACGGCTCGGTGCCGGGCGCCGCGCCGCTGGGACGGGGCGCGTACCAACACGATCTCGCTTTGACCGTCAGGTACGATCTCAACGCCTTTTGGCTGCTCAAGCTCGAAGGGCATTACATGCATGGCACGGCGGGCTTGAGCCGTGAACTCAACGGCAACCAGCCCCTCTCCAGCCTGACCGAGGATTGGGGCGTGTTCTTGGTCAAGACCACCGCCTACTTCTGAGCGCGCCGGCAAAGAGATGACCCGACCGCAGCCTTGCTCACCGCACTCCGCAACACGCTCGACGCGTCGCGTGCTGCTTTGGTCGTTGCTCGGTCTAGCGACGTTCGCCGGTCGCGCGACGCACGCGGAATCCGTGCCGCCATTTCGGATCCTGATTCATCCGGAAAACCCGCTCGCGAGCCTCAACAAGGACTTCGTGATCGACGTGTTCTTGAAGCGCACGACGCGCTGGCATGATGGTGAAACGGCTCACCCCGTCGACCAGCGCGCCGACGCAGCGGTGCGCCAATCATTTTCGGACAACGTGCTTCGGCGCTCAGTGTCGGCGATCAAGCGCTACTGGCAACAGCGCATCTTCTCCGGGCGTGATTTGCCGCCTCCGGAGTTGGACGGCGACGAAGCGGTGGTCGGATACGTGCTGAAGCACCGCGGCGCCATCGGCTACGTCTCCAGCAGCGCGAAGATTGGGCGCGCCAAAGCGGTGCCGGTGCAATGACGGACTCGCGACGCTCCGTCCTCGACTCGCTGCGCGCCCGGCTATTGTTGATCGTCGGTAGCGCGGCATTGGCGCTGCTGGTCACGTTGATTGGCAGCGCGTGGATCGCAGCACAACAGACACGCGACCTGCGCGACGTCGAACAGCGCCTAATTCCCAAGCTCGAGCTCGGCCCAAAACTCGAAACCGAGTTCGACCACCTGCACCAGGCAATGCAAGACGCGGTTGCGGCGCAGGACGCCCCAGCACTTTCAGGGACTGTCAGCAAACGCAATCACCTATTCGAGTTGATCGCCGCGGCGCGCGGGGTGCTCGATCCGAGCGACGCGGCAGTGCTGCGCTTCACTATTCACGACTACTACCAGGCAGCCGAAGACGTCTCTCGGCGATTGATCGCAGGTGAGACGGGCGAAGGAGTCGTCGAGCGAATCGCGAGTATGCAAGCGCAGCAAGCCAGGGTCGAAGCACTGATCAAGCGGACCACCGGCCTCAGTCGTGGTTAGCTCGCTGCGAGCTTCGCGCTCGTCGAGCGCGGCCGTCAGCGAGCGGATCGATTCAGACTCGTGATTGGGTTGTGCGGGCTAACGCTCGTCCTGGCTCTTTCGCTGTCGGTAACGAGGAGCGTATTTCGGGGGCTGCGGGTGCTGTCGGGCGGCTTGTCTCGCTTTGCGACCGGCAACTTCGAGGAACAGCTTCCGAGCGGCGGTCTGCTCGAACTTGCGAACCTCGCGCGCGAAGCGAACCAAATGGCCGGCAACTTGCGGCAATTGGCCAGCGAACGAGACCGCGCGGATTGGCTGAAAGAGAGCCAAGCGCTGCTCTCCAAGGAGATGCGTGAAGGGGCGGAGCCAGGCGCGCTCGCCGGCTCCGTGGTGCAATGCCTGGCACGGCGTACGGGGGCCGTCGCGGCAGCCCTACATTTGTTGGAGGATGGCGGACTACGTTTACGGGGCCGCTTCGGAATCGAGCAAGGCACCGAGTTTACTCCACTCGATCCACTGCAGGGCACGACGTCCGGCGACGGTCTGCTGGTCGAGGCGATGCGATCGAAGTCCATCTTGGCGATCGACGACGTGCCCGAGACCTACTTGAAGATTCGCTCGGGCCTGGGGGAAGGCTCGCCGCGCTCGCTGCTGTTTCTGCCCTTGGCCAGGTCGAACGAGACCGTTGGTGTCCTCGAACTCGCCCTATTCAAGGCAGACACCGAGAACGTCCGCGAATTGCTCGGCTCGGTTCAAGAAATGTTGGTAATTGGGCTACAGGCGGCCCGCTCGCGAGCAGCCCTGCGCGAAGCGCTCGAACGAAGCCAACGCCAAGCAGAGCGGCTCGCCGCCCAAGAAGAAGAGCTTCGAGCCAACAACCAAGAGCTACAAAGCCAGCACGAAGAACTGCGCGTCGCCAATTCCGAGCTCGAGAACCAGCGCGCGATCCTCAGCCAGCAGAATTCGGAACTGGAAGAAGCGCGACATCGCCTGCAGGCCAAGGCGGAGGAGCTCAGCAAGATGAGCACCTATAAATCGCAGTTCCTAGCGAACATGTCGCACGAATTGCGAACTCCGCTCAACAGCATGCTGCTGCTCTCTCATCTGCTCGGACAGAACGAAGCCGGTAACTTGAGCGAGAAGCAAGTCGAATACAGCAAGACCATTCATTCCGCTGGTGAAGATCTGCTCAACCTGATCAACCAGGTGCTCGACCTTGCCAAGATCGAAGCCGGTCGTCAGGAAGTGAAGCTCGAGCGCGTTGAACTGAGCCGTTTCATGGAGCACGTACGCCGGGTGTTCGCACCACTGGCGGCCGAGAAGTCGCTCGAGCTCGAGATCTCGCTGGACGACGACTGCCCGAGCTCGATCGTGACTGATCCGCGGCGCGTCGAGCGCATCCTCACGAATCTGGTCGGCAACGCCATCAAGTTCACGGACCACGGCAGAGTTCAGCTGCGCATCACTCTGCCCTCGCCCGCGGTTCGATTCAATCGACCGGAGCTGAGCGCCCAATCTTGCCTGGCGCTCACCGTGTCCGATACGGGCATCGGCATCGCACCGGAAGCACAAGAGCGAGTCTTTGCGCCCTTCGAACAGCTCGAATCGCACGCCAACCGGCGATACTCCGGGACGGGTCTAGGGCTCGCGATCTCGCGAGAATCGGTTGCCCTGCTCGGGGGCGAGCTGCAGCTCGTGAGCAAGCCAGGCGCCGGCAGTTCATTCACTTGCTACCTGCCCATCAACGGCGAGGCGTCGGAATCGCGCCCTCCCAAACGCAAGGCGCAGGGCGGCGTTTCCGACGACCGAGACCACCTCGAGCCCGATGCACCGCATTTATTGGTAATCGAAGACGATCCAGTGCTCGCCGAGCAACTAGTCGAGCTCATCCGAGCGCGCCGGCTCAAAGCGATCGTTGCGAACACGGGAGAGGAAGGCGTGTCACTTGCCACTCGCTTTCGCCCGCAAGGCATCGTCCTCGACGTCAATCTCCCGGACGTCGACGGATGGAGCGTGATGGAGCGGTTGCGAAGCGGTCCTCGAACACGCGAAATCCCGGTTCACTTCGTGTCCGGTGTGGACTCGCCGGATCGCGGCCTGGCATTGGGCGCCATCGGCTACCTGATGAAGCCCGCCACACACACCGAGCTAGCGCTCGCCGTGCGTGCGCTCGCGCCTGCGTCGCACGGTGCAAACAGCCGAGTGCTGGTCGTCGAAGACAACGCGCACGAGGGTGATTCGCTGTGCGACCGTCTTCGTCAGGAGCAATTCGAGCCACTGCGTGTGGGCAACGCTCAGGCCGCTCTCGACACTCTCGAGAAGAACACGTTTGGGTGCATGATCTTGGATCTCGGGCTGCCCGACATGGATGGTCTCGCCGTGCTCGAAACGCTGCGCGCACGCGGACAAACCAACGCGCCGCGCGTCATCGTTCACACGGGTCGCGCGCTCGACAAGCGGGAGACGAAGCAGCTCGAAGCGTATGCCGAAGCTGTAGTCTTGAAAGAAGGCGACTCTGCCGCCCGCTTGATGGAGGAGATTCGGCTCTTCGTCAGTCACGTCAAAGACTCGCTATCCCCACGTGCACGCTCGCGAATCTCCCCGCCCCCCGCACCCATCGATCGTTCACTGCCGGGTGTGACGCTTTTGCTCGCTGAGGACGACATGCGCACCGTGTACGCTTTGTCGGCCTTGCTCACCAGCAAAGGAGCAACAGTATTAGTAGCCGATACGGGTCGTGAAGCCTTGGAGCAACTCGCGGCGCACCCCGACATCGACGTTGTGCTGATGGACATCATGATGCCCGAGATGGACGGTTACGAGGCGACCCGGCAGCTGCGCAAAGACCCGCGCTTTGGCAAGCTGCCCGTCATTGCACTCACCGCCAAGGCCATGAAAGGCGAGCGCGAGCGTTGTATCGAAGCGGGCGCGAACGATTACCTGAGCAAGCCGATCGACAGCGACAGGCTACTACAAACGCTGCAGGCCTGGCTTCCGAAGCGGGGGGCCCATGCTGGCTGAAGCTAACCTCGAGGAGCTGGAAGTTCGCCTACTGCTCCAGGCCATTCAGGAGAAGTACGGCTATCACTTCGTCGACTACGCGCAGAGCTCGATGCGGCGCAGAGTGCGCACGGCGCTCACGCGCTCGGGGTTGTCCCACCTGGGCGAGCTTCAGCACAAGATCTTGCTCGACCCAATCTTCTTCGCGTCGATCTTGGACGACCTCACCGTCCGCGTGAGCGAGATGTTCCGAGACCCGCCGTTCTTCCGCACGTTCCGCGAACGCGTCGTGCCCATCTTGCGCACCTATCCGCTGCTGAAGATCTGGCATGCCGGCTGCGCTTCGGGCGAGGAAGTGTACACGACGGCGATCCTGCTCGCCGAAGAGAACTTGTACGAGCGCGCGCAGATCTATGCCACGGACATGAGTCCGAAAGCGCTCGAGTTGGCCCGCGCGGGTGTGTATCCCGAAGAGCGCGCACCCGAGTTCGAGCGCAACTACCTGGAAGGCGGCGGTAAACAGCGCCTCGGCGCATACTTCTCGCACGCCTATGGGCGGGTGGTGGTGCGCGAAGCGCTGCGTCGCAACGTGGTTTTCTTTCAACACGATCTGGCCTCCGACCACGCTTTGGGTGAGATGCACGTGGTCTTTTGCCGCAACGTACTGATCTATTTCGGCTCGCAGCTGCGTGATCGGGTGCTCTCCACCTTCGCTGGCTGTCTGGAACGCGCTGGCTTCCTGTGCCTGGGGATGAACGAGGGACTCTCGCCGCTCGCCAGGGACAGCTTCGCGGACTTCTCGGAACGCGAACGCATTTTCAGGAGGCGGACGACATGAGGTTCAGCATCCCCTCCGAGCAGCCCAACGAGCGCGCGCGACCCGCGGTTTTGGCGGTCGACGATGTGGAAGCCAATTTGGTGGCACTCCAGGCGCTACTCGAGGACATGGATTGCGAAGTCGTCTTTGCCCGCTCGGGCAACGATGCTTTGCGTCACCTGCTGCGACGCGAATTTGCCGTGATGCTCTTGGACGTACAAATGCCGGGAATGGACGGCTACGAGGTCGCGCATCACGCGCGACGCAATCCTTCCACGCGCGACGTTCCTATCATCTTCTTGACGGCGGCCAACAACAGCGAGGGAATGGTCCTGCGCGGGTACGGCTCGGGCGCCGTCGATTTTCTGTTCAAGCCGCTGAACGCTTCGATCTTACGGAGCAAGGTGCGCGTGTTCCTGGAGCTTCACGCGGCACACCAAAAGGTCGCCACAGCGAAGGCCGCGCTCGAGCACAGCAACGCCGAACTGCGCGCCTTGGCCAGCGAGAAAGCCTCGCTGGCCGAGCAATTCCGCGCCGCGAACGTCGAACTCCAGAGCGCCTACAGCGATCTACAAACCACCCACGCTCAGCTCGTGCAATCCGCCAAGATGGCCTCGCTGGGTGAACTGGTCGCCGGCGTTGCCCACGAGATCAATAACCCCCTGGCATTCGTGCTCAGTCACTTGGACACCGTGCGCCGCAAGCTCAGTCAGCTGGAGCCGGAATTGCCCGCCCCGCTGTCGGATTCCGCGCGTGCCAAGTGGCAGCGGGCCCACGAGCGATTGGAAGAAGTCGGGCCCGGCTTGGAGCGGATTCGTGATTTGGTGATCAAGCTTCGCACCTTTTCTCGGCTGGACGAGGGCGAGCGCAAGCGCGTCAGCATGCGCGAGTGTGTCGAATCGGTGCTCACCATCCTGGGGCATCGGCTCCGAGCCGGAATCGAAGTCGAAACCGAGTTCGGATTACCTGACCAGGTGGATTGTTATGCAAGCCTACTCAACCAGGCGATCATGAATCTGGTTTCGAATTCCATCGACGCCATGCCTGGCGGCGGCGTGCTGCGCATCCGCACCGGAGCGCAGGGCGCTCTCTACTCGATCGTGGTCACCGACTCGGGACCGGGGATCCCGCCTGCGCTGCGCGAGCGCGTGCTCGAGCCTTTTTTCACGACCAAGCCCGTTGGACAGGGCACGGGGCTGGGCCTGTCCATCACCTATTCAATCGTACGTAAGCACGAAGGCACGATCGAGCTTTCCGAGCCGCCGGGCGGCGGCGCATCGATCGCAATCCGATTTCCGATCAACCAAGGTCAGACAGCAAATGCAAGCTGAGAAGCAAAGAATCCTGCTCGTAGACGATGAACCGCAAGTACTCCTCGCGCTCGAGGACCTACTGGGCGACGACTTCGCCGTGCTCAAGACGGCCTCGCCGGAGGAAGCGCTGAAGATGGTCGCGAACGACCGGGAGATTGCGGTGGTTCTGAGCGATCAACGCATGCCTCAAATGACCGGCGACGAGCTGCTCGCGCGAATCAATGGGTCATCGGATGCCAAGCGGATCTTGGTCACCGCGTTTGCCGACTTGTCGGCGGTCATCCGCGCGGTCAACAACGGCAAGCTGTTCGCATACGTCACCAAGCCGTGGAATCCCAATGACTTGATCATGATGGTTCAGAAAGCCGCTGACCACTTTCGCTTGACGCAAGAGCTGGCCCGCGAGCGACAATTGCTCACCTCGATCTTGAACAGCTTGGATGAGGGAATCGTCGCGGCGGATCGTGAAGGCAACACGCTGCTGTTCAACCCCCAAGCAGCCAAGATCTTGGGCACCGGCAAACGCCGAGTGAATCCCGAGACTTGGGCCCGAGATTTCGGGGTATTCACCACGGACCGCAAGCGAAGCTTGCCAGCCGCGACCGATCCGCTTCTTCGCGCTCTCGCGGGTGAGAAGGCGTCGGAGCTCGAAACCTGGGTAAGGAATGGCACCGCCCGGGGTGCGACGGTCGCGATCACGGGCACGCCGCTGCTGGGCGATCACGACGCTGTCATGGGCGGAGTCGCGGTGCTGCGTGACGTCACGCGCCAGCGCGATCTGGAGACGCAACTCAGCCAGTCTCAAAAGATGGAGGCCATTGGCCGACTCGCTGGCGGTGTCGCGCATGATTTCAACAATTTGTTGGTCGTCATTCAGAGCTACGCGGAACTGCTGCGCGAGGAATTCCAAGAACAAGATGGCGCGCGCGGTGACCTCGAGGAAATTCTAGCGGCGGCACGGCGCGCAGCAGCGTTGACCAAACAGCTGCTCGCCTTCAGCCGCAGTGAGCCCGTGCAACCGACGGAACTTCGCTTGAGCGACGTCGTTACCGGCATCGAAAAGATGCTGCGGCGCGTGATCGGTGAAGACATCGAGCTCAGCACTCGATTGGCTCCTTCCTTGGGGGTGGTGCGCGCGGATGCGGGCCAGCTCGATCAGGTGATCCTCAATCTGTCGATCAACGCCCGTGATGCCATGAAGGAAGGCGGGCAGTTGACCATCTCCACCCAAAACGTGAGCATCGACGGCGACTACGAAAGCGCGCACGTCGACGTCCCTCCGGGGGAATACGTGATGCTGGCCGTGGCTGACTCCGGCACGGGCATGGACCTCGAGACGCAGCGCCGCATTTTCGAGCCATTTTTCACGACAAAGGAGGTTGGTCAAGGCACCGGCCTCGGGCTTGCAACCGTTTATGGCATCGTCCAGCAAAGCGGCGGGCACATCCGCGTGCACAGTGAACTCGGGCAAGGCACGACGTTCAGGATCTACTTTCCTCGCTTGGACGAGGTGCCGGCCGCGCGTGAGCAACGGTCGGACGATACCGCCACCTGGACCGGCAGCGGCACACTGCTCATCGTCGAAGACGACACCGCCGTTCGCCAAGTCGCAGCGCGCGTTTTGAAGGAGCGTGGTTACACGGTGCTCGAGGCGCGTCGGCCGTCCGACGCACGAAAGATCTGCGCCGAGCACGGCGCGAGCATCGATCTGTTGTTGACCGACGTGATCATGCCCGAATGCACTGGAACCGAGCTCGCGCAGGAGCTGAGCACGCTGCATCCGCGCCTGCGCGTGGTCTATATGTCGGGCTATCCTGGTGGTGGAGCGTCGCGAGCCGGCGTTTTGCAGGCGGGCGCCGCCTACTTGGAAAAACCCTTCTCACCGGCCGCGTTGACCGAAAAGATCGACGCGACGATGAAAATTTCAACCTGAACTGAGGAGCTCTTTGGCAGCCGCAATGGCCGCACGCGTGCCTGCGAGCGCCAACCGATCGCCTACTATCAACACTTCTGAAGCAGTTGGCACCAGTAACCCATCGAGCCCGCGCTGAATGACCAGCACGGTAGCCCCTGTTCGGCCGCGCAGGTTCAATTGTGCAAGCGACTTGCCCACCGCGGGGCTCGCCGCATCGAGGACGAACGACGTTGGCTCGCCCATCCCGGGCAACAACGAGCGGACTTTCGCCAGCGAGTCTTGCTCGGATTCACGACGAGCCTGGGGCGGCACGCTGCCACCGGTGCGCGCCTGCTCCACGAGCACCTCCAAAATCGCCTGAGCGCCGGCGCGAACGTGGCCGTGAAGGTCGGAGGCTCCACGCCAGAGGGACGCGCCGAGCGCGAGCAACAACGCGAGCAGCAATAGCGGTGCGTACACGCCGCCGATGAACGGCTGCGTGACAGCTAACAGCGGAATGCCAATCGACAGCATGATGCCGAACTGAATCGTGATCAGCAACGCGCGCCGAGGTGCCGTTGCAAGATCCGGAGCGGCGCCTTGCGCGGCGGGTAGCGCGCGCAAGGCCAGCACCAACCCCAACTGCTGCGCCAGTCGACCGACACCGGCGAGCAACGGTAGCGCCACGCCGACAGCCAGGACGATCACGGCAATGCGGGCCACGGTCGGCGCGATCGCGAATTTGGCTTCCAGGTAGTGGCTCGAACGCTCGGCTCCGAGCGCCGCCCCGATCGCCAGGGCAGCCAGCAACAGCGCATCGAAAATCAGCAATCGAACCAGACGGCGAATCCGCGCGCCGGAGGTCTTCTCGCGCGGCACGGAGCCGAAGCTCTGTAGCCAGCTTCCATAGAGCGTCGCAAATGTCTGCAGCGGACGCGGCGCTTTTCGGTCCATGAAGTCGGCAACGGGCTCCGATGCGCGAATCAGCCAGGGGGTCGTGAGCGTGGTGAGCGCGGAAACGGCGACCGCGATCGGATACAGGAATCCACCGGTCACCTTTAGCGACAATCCGAGCCCGGCAATGATGAACGAAAATTCGCCGATCTGCGAAAGGCTCATGCCCGACTGCACTGACGTACGCACGCTATTGCCGGTCAAGAAGGCGCCCAGCGTGACGCCGATGATTTTGCCACTGACGACCACCAGCGTCAGCACCGTGATCGCGGGCCAATAGCGCACGATCACCGTCGGCTCGATCGACATACCCACGGACACGAAGAACACGGCAGCAAACATGTCTCTGACCGGATTCACCGAGTGTTCGATGGCCTTTGCTTCGCCGGATTCGGCGATCAGCGAGCCCGCGATGAACGCACCAAGCGCCACCGAATAGCCGAAGGCATGAGCCAAGAGCGAGACCGCGAAGCAGAAACCGACACTGGCGACCAACGTGGTCTCGGGACGCTCGAGACGATTGATTGCACGCACGGCGCGCGGCACGAGCAACAAACCCACGGAGATCAACACGACCAGAAAGCCGAACAATCTTCCGGTGGTCTTGGCCATATCCACTGCAGAAAGACCGGTGCCGCCAGCGACGGCCGTGAGCGTCGCCATGAGCAGGATGGCGATCAAGTCTTCTACGATCAGGATGCCGACGACCAACTCGCGCAGGGGTCCGCGCACGCCGCGTTCGTCGAACGCCTTGGCGACGATAGTCGTGCTGGAGATGGCAATGATGGAGCCTGTGAACAGACTCTCCATCGTCGACCATCCGAAGAGGCGCCCGCTGACGAAGCCGAGCCAAATCATCAAACTCGTCTCGAACAGCGCAGTGAGACTCGCACCGGCTCCCAACTTCGCCAGCTTGCCCAGGCTGAACTCGAGCCCCAACGAGAACATGAGCAAGATCACCCCTAGCTCTGAGAGCGTTTGTACGATCTGGCGATCAGCTAGGACTGGAATCGGGACGTTCGGACCGACGATGAATCCAGCCAAAACATAGCCGAGCACGACCGGCTGCCGGAGGCGCTGAAAGATCACCGTCGTGACCGCCGCTACGCCCAGAACCACCGCGAGCGCTAACAGAAAGGAATGAGCATCCATGTGATCTCGAGCTCGCCTTTCGTCGATGGTTGTCGTGAATCGAGACGCTAGCGATTCCCGTTGCTATTCCCCGAGGTTTCAGCGCAATCCGCACCACGAAGCAGAACGAAGGAAGATAGCGCGGATCCGGTGCAGCAACGAGCACCTTGCCGCTTGCTCACGTTGGTCACGGTGGTCACCTTGGCTCGCAATTTGCGACTTTCGTCGCAGAAAGCGACAGCCGCTGTAGCTTGAGCATGGAAAAAGCACGTGATAGCTTCCCGCGCGCTCAAGATGGTGAAGTTCATCGAACGGACGCTGACGCGTTTGGTCACGCTTCAGGTGGCGCGGCCGTATGTAATCTTGCTGCTGGCGCTGCTCAGCATCATTCCCGCGGCTGCGTTCGTCCGACACCTCCAAATAAAGACCGGTTTCAGCGAACTTTTGCCTGACGATACGCCGAGCGTCGTCGAAATGCGCCGTGTCAGCGGGCGGCTCTCGAGCATGTCGATCTTGGCGGTCGTGGCGCAGTCCAAGGACACGGCGCTCCTGAAACGCTTCGTCGACGAATTGGTGCCAAAGCTGCGTAAGTTGCCGCCGAACCTGATTGGCGGCGTCGAAGACGGACCGCGCGAAGCCGAAAAGTTCTTCGAGCAAAACAAGCACCTGTACGCGGGGCTGGATGAGCTGAAGGACTTGCACGACAAGATCCTCTCCCGCTACGACTGGGAAGTCGCGCGCGCGACCGACACGCTGATCGACGACGAGGAGCCGGAGCCGATCACCCCGCAGTCAGTGCGCGGTACGTTCCAAAAGAGCCTCGACAAAGCCAAAGACGCGACGCCCGGCGCCGACGGCTACTACATCGGTGAAGACGGACACATGGCGGTGATCCTGATCCGGACTCCGCTACGCGCGGCGGATCAGCAAGCGTTCGAACTCGAGGCGCAAGTCGTGCGGTTGATCGACCTCACTCCGTACCAAAGCGTCGACCCGCAGTTCAAGTACTCGTTCACCGGCAACTTGGTCACGAGCGCCGAGGAATACCGGGATATCGTCAACGACCTGACGGAGGTCGGGGTTGCGGGCGGCGTTCTAGTGCTGCTCGTGGTGTATTTGTTCTTCTTCCGCGTGCGCGCTTTGCTCGCTCTTGGCTTCAGCGTAGCGCTCGGCTTGCTGTGGACGCTGGCGTTCACCGTGGTGACGATTGGTCACCTGAACACCGCCACCGGCTTTTTGATCAGCGTGATCATCGGCAATGGCATCAATGCCATGGTCATCTACATGGCTCGCTTCCTGGAAGCGCGACGCGATCAACTGCTCAGCATGCCCGAAGCGCTGAAGACCGCCTCGCTCGATACCTGGAGCGCGACGCTCGCAGCCGTCGGCGTCTCGGTGATGTCGTACAGCGCGCTGATGACCACGCAGTTTCGCGGCTTCCGCCACTTCGGCATCATTGGCGCCGCGGGCATGTTGCTGTGTTGGGTCGCGACCTACACGGTGCTGCCCGCAATCTTGTCCTTGTTCGAGCGACTGAAGAGCTCCCAGGGTGGCTTCAGCGAGCGCCTCGGCGGCCTCTACGCGAAGCCGTTCATTTGGCTCGCAAAGCGCTACGCGGGCCCGCTGTCGCTGTTCGGTCTAGTGTCGGCGCTGGGCATGGGCGTCGCCACCGCTGCGTACTTCATCTACGACCCGATGGAGTACAACCTGACCAACATCCGCAACGAGAACAAGACCCCGAGCTCGGCGCAGGAATTGTCATCTCGCATGGCCAAGATCGTGGGCGGGGTGAATCAGGGCGGGCGCGCGGTCTTGGCAGACCGGCTCGATCAGATCGAACCGCTCGTGGCCGAGCTAGAGCGCCGTCGTGATGCCGCGCCGGAAAACGCCAAACCGTTCGGAGAAGTCGTGAGCGTTTATTCGCTCATGCCCAAAGACCAAGACCAAAAGCTCCAACTTTTGAGCGAGATCCGGGAGCGCATCGATCGCGCACGCAAACGCAACCTGGTCTCGGACGCGGATTACCAGGAAATCGAAAAGAACCTACCTTCCAAGCTGAAAAAGGTCGAGCTGAGCGATCTGCCGGAATTGGCCGTGAACCCATTCCGCGAGAAGAACGGCACAATCGGCACGATCTTGTACGTAGGCCCGACAAAGGGGCGCAGCGTCAACGACCTTCACTACTTGGAGTTGTGGGCCGATAGCATGCGCGAAATCCAACTCCCCACGGGCGAAGTGATCCGCGGCACGGGTGATCCGGTGATCTTCGCGGACATGCTCACGACGATCGCGCGTGACGCACCACGAGTGGCCTTCCTGAGCGTGCTCGGCACCGCCGCGGTCGTGCTCTTCGCGTTTCGCGGTCGCAGCGGCGGATGGGTGGCGCTCGCGACGCTATTTCTGGGGCTAACGTGGCTGATCGGCGCCCTGTACTTGATGAACTTGAAGCTGAACTTCTTGAACTTCGTGGCGTTGCCCATCGCCATCGGCGTCGGCTCGGACTACGCGATCAACGTGATGAAGCGGCGTGAAATCGAGGGCAATGAGGGCATCGAGCGCGCCTTCACGGAAACGGGCGGCGCAGTCGTGGCTTGCTCGATGACCACGCTCAGCGGCTATGCCGCGCTCATGTTCAGCGTCAACGGCGCGGTGCACAGCATGGGCATCACGGCTGCGCTCGGCGAGCTCGCCACGCAGTTTTCCGCGATGTTGGTCTTGCCCGCGGTGCTGTATTGGTTCTCACGCCGAGCGAGCAAACGTACTCTCGAGCTCGCCAGTTCCGCCGCCACCGAGTGACCGAAACCGAGTGCGCACCGCGGCGGGTTGGCCGCGGTGCTCGGGGCTAGCGACAAGCTTGCCGAGAGCGCTCTTCGAGCGCCGAGTTCGGCGAGATGTGCAAAAGCTTGCGGAGTTGCGCGTTCGCTTCTTCGGTGCGGCCGAGCGCGCACAGGGCTTGAATTCGCGCTGCCGTGCGTTCTTCGGCCAACGCACCGCGCGGAAACTTGCGCTGATGCTCGGCGAGCGCCGTGAGCGCTTTCTCTGGCCGCCCTGCGTGCAGCTCGGTCTCAGCGCGGGACAACAACGCGACCTCCTCACCCAAGCCATCACGCGCGCGGGCTGGACTCTTTTGCGTGTCGCTCGGGCGATTCGACGTATCGGGCGGCACGACCCGCGTCGAGTCGAGCGCGACATTGGGTGCGCTCGGGCTCGGCGCCAACTCCGGCGCAGCGGCAACCGGCGCAGCGACGACTGTGGGATCCGTTGCGCTCGCAACGCTGACCACACTCGCGCTCGGCGCTGGTTCGGCTTTGCCTCCGTTATCGGCCTTGTGCGCTAGGTGCGGCGCGAACCACGCGGCGGCGCCCGCAACCAGCACTGTCGAGCCGACCCAACCCCATTTGACGAGCTTCGAACGCAGGAGTTGCGCTGCATTCGTTGCCGATGGTGCTTGGGCGGCGCCTGCGAGCAGCGCTGCGTCACCCAAGCGCGCCTGGAGCGCGACCAATACGCGCTTCCGATCTGCGTCGCTCGGGCGATCGGCACGCCTGCCGGCCTGCACCAGGGCTTTGCCTCCTTCAGTCAAGTCCGACATACGTCTCCTCTCGCTTCACGACGTGCGAGCGCCTCGTTGAACGCCTGCCGCGCGGCGCGTAGCCGCGAATAGGCAGTGTTGATAGGAATATCGATCGCCTCCGAAATCTCCGGGGCCGTCATTTCCTCGAGCTCCGCGAGCACGAAGACCTCGCGCTTGTCGTCGTCCAACTCATCGAGCACGCTCCAGAGCAACTTCACCTGATCGTTTTGCTCGGCCAGGTCGAGCGGGGTCGGCTGCCGGGGACCGGGCAGCTCCGCCAGGTCGAAGGGCGATGCCGCGTCCAGCTTCGAGCGACGCGCCCGATGATGTGCACTCACGACGCGCCGCACCACGCCATAGATCCAACTGCGCAGAGCATCGGGGCGTTCGAGCGTGTGGAGTCGGGAATGGATCACGATGAACACTTCTTGGACGACGTCGTCAGTAGCCGCTGCGCCGACTCCAAGGCGCCGGGTACACGACCAAACGAAATCAAAGTAGTCGCGATAAACGGCGGCAAAATTCTGCACGAGGGCTGGTCGGTCAGAGGGGACCGGGCTGGGCCCCGAAAACGGTGCCGAAGCAACCAGGTCGTGTCCGCTCATCTGTTCTTCACCAACGGCAGTGGCGGCCACGAGCTTATGCCGTCACGAAATCCGCTTCAGACCGAGAATTATCGAGAATGTTAGGTTTTTTGCGGTCAAAGGAGCCATTCGCACCCCAGTACTACCCCCACTGCCGCTGGACCCACCTGAGAAATTTCTCCCACGCCCTCACTGACGAAGCGCGGTCTCGAGGTCGCAACTCTGCCGTTGACACCGAAAACGAGGGCTGCTTGTCGCCCCAACGACCACAGGCCTTGAAGGCCCGCGCCCACCGAAAGCCACGCAGTTCGCGGATTGCTGGATGAAATGCCGGTACCCGTACCGCGGGCAGCCACGTCATCGACCGTGAACAACAAGCACGGCGACAGCTCGAAACCGGCCACCTGAAAGCCGTGGCACCCCGAGAGCTCGCCGCTCATGCGCCCAAAGTGAGCGCCATACCCGACGAATGGCCCAGGTTGATACTCTTGGGCGAGCCAGAACGTCCCGGAAATCAAGAAACGCCAAGCGTCGTGGCGCGCCCCTGCCCCAAAGCCCAGGCCGTAGCCGGCGTTGGGCAACGCACCGATGTCCGTGCGTAGCTCGGGCGCACTCAGCACGAAGTGCCAACGGGTCGCGTTGGAGTCGCTAGCGTCGGATGCATGAGGCGAATCTTTTGGTTCGAGTTCGTCGGTCGTCGTTTTTTTTTGTGCGCCGTTTTGTGCACTGTTCTGGGCGCCCTTCTGGGCGTTTTCGGCTCGGGTCTCCGAGCCTTCAGCGTGACTATTGGCGTCGCCGGTTTGGTTTTCCGTACCCGCGGTGCGCGCGTCAGCGAGCGCGGAAGTCGAGGCTCCGCCGAGATCATGCGCAGTCAGCGGCGCGCCCGAGCTATGCTCTGCTCGAAACAAGATCGCGAGCGTCACCGCTGCCACGCCGCCCAGGTCTTCGCACGACGCGGCTTGAACCACGCGCGTGCCGTTGACCAAGTCGTAGTGAATATTCAACGTCAGTCGGAAGCGCTCACCGACCGGCTCGATCGAACCTTCAGCACGCAAACGACTTGCCGAGGCGTCGCTCGCGCTCGTCCCCAACAAGTCACGCAATTTTTGCCTGACTTGCGCCTCTTGCGGGCAATTGAGCGGCGCTTGCCAGCGCAGCTGAACGCCGCCCTGTGCGAAGCTGGGCGCGGCCGAAAACAAGGTAGCAAGGCCGACGGCAGCCGATGCGAGGCGAAGGGTCACTGACCCTCACGGATCGTGATGTCGTCGACGTAGATCGTGGACAGCGCGGGCACGAGCTTTCTCGCGTAGTTGCCGACGTACCATTGGCCCCAGTCCGTGTCGTCGGTCACCAGGTTGATCTGGTGCAACGCGGTCACGCCGTCTTGAAGGACGGTCACCTCGCCGTTGGCCGTTGCCGAGCGTTTCAGGAAAATCTCGATGTGAAACCAGCTGCCAATGGGGATTGGCGGAACACCGGAAATCGGCGGATGAGTGTTCTTGATGAAGTTCAACACGGAAAGGACCAGCGCACCGTCCGAGTCGTTGGCGAGCGAGATGTCCCACAACGGATGTGAATCAGTCTCGGAGACGCCACCCAGGAAATGAAATAGATTCCAGTTCGTGTCGCTGGTGTGCAACTCGGGCACGAAGTACCACGCGCCGTAGTAAGCCGACTCCGGCATCTTGCCTTGGCGCACGCAGCGAGCCTGGCTGCGGTCCTCGGTCATGTTCGTCGCGTTGCCGTTGACGGTGAATGCTGCTGCGAACTGTCCGCTGTGCACCGGCGAGCGAACGATCTCCATCGTCGCGTCGTGGCGCGCGTAGCAATAGCCACCTTGCGAGAAGTAGTCGCACATCCCATTCTCGAAACCGGTCGACCAGGGCACGCCCACGCTTCCATCATTGGACGACGCGGTCGCGCCCGCTTCGCCCCCAGCCCCGGCGGCGTTTGCTTGCGAGCACGTTCCGATGACGACTGTCGGCTCACACGCCAACGCGAGGCAGGCCGTGGCGAACGCCGCCGAAGCCATTGCCAAAGCACGATGATGGACCACGCCGGCCGGCATGGTGTCGACCAGCCTCGACGCTTGTCAACCGAAATTACCGACCACCGAGCCGGTGTGATCCGCTCGGAAGCCGATATTTTTGGCGTTGAAGCTCAGCGCGAGAGCGCGACCGTGACCACCGACGCTGGAGGCAAACGAACGATGCCTTCGCTCGACAGCGCGCCGAGCACTTTGTAGCGCTCAATTCCGCTAAAAACGCTGCGGATCACCCGAGAGCTCGACCAGTCACCCGGCAGCTTCAAGCGTGCACTGACCTCGACACTGTGGCTGTTGATCAACACCAAGGTCAAATCTTGGCCTGTCGGCGATTGCCAGGCGGACACCAACAGCGCGTTCGCGGCGGCACCTGCATCCACGCGCGTCCACCCTGGATCGGTGTTTTCGGCGAAATGTCGCATCGCATGGTACGGGTCTTGGATCCTGAAGCTGGCTGTATCAATGCCGATCAGGGCTTGGGTGTTGGTCAGCGGTCCCGAGACCGGACCGGTCAGCGCCGCCTGTAGGTAAGCCGAAGCGCCCTCGACCACGGTCGCGTAGTGAATCAACAGGGCGGTGTCGAAGCCATCCGCCTGCATCTCGGTCACGAACACCGGGCGATTGCTCTGTGCCGCAAGCTTGCCCATGGCGGCCAGCCCGTCCAAATCGACCGCGGCGGGATCCACCCCGTAGAGTTGGTGAGCGAAGGCATCCGTCTTGGCGACGTCGAGGCTGGTCACGTAGTCGACCGCGCTGACGAAGTCACTGCTCTCGGGGGCGAGCAGCTTGGGCCGATTGGCGAGGCCCGACAAGGCATCAACGAGCGCGGTCTGTGCTTGCGCCAAACCCGGGTACTTCGCGGTCACGGTCGTGGCCCCGCTCGGAACCATGATCGAGCCTTCAGTGGGCAAGAAGCGACAGGCTTCGTTCGACTCGGCTGAGCTAGGGATGTAGTTGGGGTTGTTCTGAATGCCGATGTAGTCCGGAACGACACCGACCTTTGCGTACGCGGCGAGCGAGCCGGTCCAATAGTCCGCGAGGCCCGCGTAGTCGAAGGCGCCTGCGGCATTCCGAATCAAGGTGCAAGTGGGCGCGTTCCCGCTACAGACCAACGCATTGTTGGCTTTGAGCGCAGCGGGCGGACTCCAGGTGCTCATGAAGACCCCGAGCGAACGCCCGAGGGCGCTATTGCCGGCGCTGACCAATTGCCCCGCGGTCTTCAAATCATCATCGCCAACGTGCTGAAAGCGATTCCGGAAGCGCAGGATATCCAAACCCAAGTCGCTGAAGATGGCTCCATACAGCTTGGCTTGTTGCGGATGAGCCGTGATCTGACCTTCGCCATACGCGACCGAAGCACCAAACCCAACCAAATCCTGATGGCGCGTGTCGACATCGACGGTCACGTCGACCGGAGCGTCAGGAAGCGGCGAGCACAGGCCGGCAACGCAAGCTTGATCTCGCCCGCACCCCTTCGCGTCGGAACATCGGATCATGCACAAGCCGGCTGTAGGTGGCGGACTGCCACCACACTGCGCAATCACGCCCTCGTCAGTCGAGACAACGCACGACCCCTGCTGTACGTCGATGCAAAGATCAGTCGGCTTGCTGACGGTCGCAACGACGCATGCGCGGGTGCACACGCCACACAGGCACTTGTTGCCTTTCGAACATTGCGAGTCGTCACGACATGCCTCGAGCCAGTTGGTCTGACTGTCGCCATCTTCCCGGCTATTCGGAGAACAGCCTATCAGCAGCGCTCCGAGCGCCAGTACCCCCAAGCCCCTTTGAAAAACGCGCGCGGTCATTCGCTCTCCTGTTCGTCCATCAGGTTCTGACCGCAGTAAAAGCTCACTTGGTACGTCGATTTCGCGCGGTGGGTTTGGTTGTACTCGGCAACTTCATCCCAGAGCGACACGACTTGGCGCCGCACGGTCGCGAGCAGCTGCCTCACCTCTCGCTCACGCGGATGTCCGGGCCAGAGATCGAACGATAGCGTGGTGCCGCCAATCTCGTCAGCAGCTGCCGAGACATGCTTACCACCCACGACCTTGGCCGCGAGCGCTTTCAACACTGCGCGGTGATGATCGACGACCGCAGCCTCCCAGCCGGATGCTTGCCCAATCGGAATCAGGCAGCGGTCAGTCACGTAGAACACCCCTTCGGGTCGGTTCTCTATTCGAATTCGTTCGTCGGCCACGAGACGTGCGACTGCGGCGTCTAGCGCGGTCTCCGATAGTGGTACGACCGACGCAAGCTTTTCCCTGCTGATGGGGCTGGCCGGGTAGAGGTGCACCCAGACCAGAGCCGCGTTGGTTTCTTCAATGTCCCCGCCGTCGCTCGCGCCGAGCTCCTCGAGCTCCTCCGCGTTGGCAGCGCGGTAGCGGGTGTCCTTGCCGCTACCGGTGCGCCTAACCAAGCCGCTCTCGACCAGGTCATTCAGGATGCTGCGGACCTTGCCCTCTTCGTCGTGCTTGAAGTGCTGGAGCAGCTCGGCCCGGCTAGCAGACTCCCGTTCGACCAAGAAGCCGTGCAACGCTCCCCAAAGCGTGATGCCACGGGCGGTCGCCGATTCGCTCAGGCGCTGAACTTTCTGCTGGTACGAGCGCAGCACCAGCCCAAACATATCGGCAATCACCTTCTTGCCGAGCTTTTGGCGTTCGAGCTCGCGGACGAGACCAACGAACACTTCGTCGGCAATGTGGGAGAGGGGCGAGCGCACGCCGTCCGCCGTCGACAACTGCGCGATTAGGACCATCGTCTGGCGCACGATGGCGTCGATTAGAATTTGTGAGTTCACGCGCTGCGACTCTCGAACATTAGGGGCAAGCAAAGCTTACGGCAATCAGCCGCCGGTTCGGGGACGAGAAAAATCTCGCGAGCACGCGCGGATGAAGCCAAATCAAGTCGGTCGACCAATTTAGCACGCTTTTTTCGAGCGGCGGCTCGCAGGCTGCGCGGCCACACGCTGCGCAGGAAGCGGCTTTGTCTCGTCGTGCTCAGCTCGGGAAACCGGGCAGGCTCGAGCTGTGTCGAACTGAAACGCGCGGCGACCAAAGAACAGCTGTACGCGACACTTTTCACTCTGCAGCAAAAGGCGCCGCGCATTGGGCGCCGGGCGAAATCGCGCTGCGCATTGGGCGCCGGGCGAAATCGCGCAGCAGGTTCAACCGCGCGCGACGCGACGCTGCGCCGCAACACCCGCGGCCCCGAGTACGCACGCGAGCGCGAAGACCGCGAACGGAGGCACGGGCGCCGGCGTTGGCTCCGATGGCACCACGACCACCTCAGGCTCCTTGCACGAGACCTGAATGCTCACGGGCAGCGGACCCACATCATGCAAGTCGAACGAGGTTGAACCCGTGCAATCGAGCGGCGCCGAACCGACACCCTTACCGCTCAGCGTCAGCGCGTAGTTGGTACCGAACGGAATGCCGCCGATGATCCCGGTCACCTTGCTGCTGTGCGAGACGTCGAGCGTGCCACCCTTCGAGTAACCCGAGCCGACGATGGCATAGCCCATCGAGTCGAGCTGCTTGCCGCCAAGCTTGAGCGAGAGATCGATCGCTCCCACCTTCTCTTCGACTACCGGGATGTCAGTCGCGGTGTCGCCGGATCCGCCGCCTTGTCCAGGCGAGAGCTCGTTGCCCGGCGTGCTGCGGGAGTTGCCGATTGGCGCTTCAGTGTCGCAAGCGGAGGCGAGCAGCGCGCAGGTGCCGAGGGCCAGAGCAAGAGTGAGTTTGTGAGCCATGATCATCCGGTGCCTTCAAGGAGCCGAGCAGCGGGCGGAGACCGAAAGAGTGTCGGCACAACCCGGCGTTATATCACCGTCAGAAACGGACAACGTGAAGTTGAAGGTGCCCGGCTGGCTGCACACAAAGTTCAAATTCGGCTGCATTTGCGGCGGAAGCGGCGCGCCGTTGATGGCCCATTTGTAACTAAGCGGCGACGGACTTGCGTCAGAATCGTGCGCGGCGCTCGTCAACGCGATGGTTCCGCCCAGTTTGACGTCGTTCGGACTCGCGCCGAGTGAGTCAATCATTGGGCAGATGTTGAGGGTGGCGCTGACGCTCACATCTCCACTCGGCACCGCACAGCTCAGGTGAACGTTCACCGACTTCGGATTGCCATCGGTAACGTCGAACACGGCGTTCCCGTTGCATACGGTCTGACCATCAGACGCCGGTGCCGTCAGACTCAGCTCGTAGCCGCTGCCTTGCGGGAGCGTGCCGACGGGCACGACCAAGTCGGCGCTCTCGCCAACCCCGACGTTGCCGGCGCTGAAGAAGTCGTTGGGCCCGCTAATCGCGTACGTGGCTTCAGTCACGGTGACGCCCGGAGCGAGTTGCAATCCACTGCCAACTTCACCCGCGGGCGTCGGGCTGCTCCCACTTGCCGATTGTCCGCACGCGGCGAGACCAATCAGCAACGTCGCCGAACCTATCCGCGCAACCGCCTGAGCAACCTTCGATCGCTTCATCTGCGACAGGCTAAGCAAGCAGCGTGCCCGGTGTGGTGCTCTCGAAATGCCGACTAAATGAGGTTTTTGTTCAAACTCAATTTCCTAATGTCGGTATGCGCCATTCGAAATCAGGAATAGGAAACCTGCCGTCACTCGATGAGCACGTCCGCGTCTCGATTCAGGGCTCGCCCGAGTCATTCCCGGCGCCGCCCTCTCCAGTCGCAACGGGCGACGTGGTGCAGGTTGCAGCGTCGTACACCAGACCCGCAAACTCTCCAGGAAAGATGCGCTGCGTGATGAAGTCAGCTTCGTCTTGCGACACGGCGTGACCCGCACGGCAATCACCCACGGTCGCCTGCTCGGAAACCACGAAGGTCAAAAGCCCACCGCGGTCGACCCTGAGCTTGTGCGCGCTGCGCAGCGGAATCAACGCGGTGGGCGACGCGCCAGCGGTCGCATCCCAGCCCGGCGCAAGCAATGCGTAGCCGTAGTCGGTCCCTTCCACGACGCGAATCGGATCGGACGTCTGCCCTGCTGGCACCGGGTCGGGGAACAGCGCGACGCTCCACCAACCCTTGTACACGGCCATCGAGTCCGCAGAACTCGCGTCGTTCGCCGGCGGATACTCATTGCTCAACACGGCGTTGGTCGGGTCGGAAGTGTTACAACCCGCGCTCAACAGCAAACCCAATGAAGCGAAGACGACCAAATTCGAGATCTTCATGACTCCCCTCAATCGAGGAACAACGTGGCCATGACGCGCAAAGTGAGGGGGTACGCGGGCGTGAAGTCCACATCTTCACAACCCCAGAAGCGACCATCCGAAACGCCCGTCGCCGGATTGCCGACCGCGCGACCGCTGGAGCCGCAGCTCGCTCCCGCTGGGACGGGCTGACCGATGCCGGGTTCGGTGCGTAAGCGACTGACGGTCGCGAATTGCGCCGAGCGGAACGCGCCGTTGAGCAGATTCTCGACGTCGAATGCCACATCGAACCAGCGATGCCGATAACCGAGGTGGGCGTCGACCTGTGTGAACCCGGGCGCCACCAACGCGCCGTCGTCCGAAGCGGGGCGATCACCGATGCCGTAGAAGCGCAAGCCCGCACGGCCCACGCCCGGACCGAGGTCGTGTCGTGCGGAGAGTCCGCCAGACCAGGTCTGTTTCGGTGCCAGCGCGAGGCCACCGCCGTTTTCGTGATCGGTGGAGAACTGCGAATGCGTGAACGTGACCGCACCGTCGACTGCGAGCCAAGGGGTGAACTCGTAACGAGACTCGAACTCGACGCCGTAGCGTCGCGTTGCGGGACCGACACTGGTCGTGCCTTCATCACCGCTCCACGTCGTCTCGCTATCGAGATCGAGTAGCCAGCCCGCCATCGCGAAGTCGAAGCGCTCCCAGAGCCGAGTGCGTGCGCCGATTTCTTCGCCGACCGCGCGCGTGAGCGGCGTCACGGACGGCTTGCTGAACACCCCGCGTACGTCGTTGGAATGAAAGCCGTGACCCCAGTTCAGGTACAGATCGAGCAGCGCGTTTTTTCGCTCGATCGGCGTGACCGCGAGGCTCGCCTTGGGACTGAATTGGTGGGCGCCGTCAACGCCGCTTTTCGGGCTACTCGGGTCGCCGTTGCCGAGCCGGTCGTCGACGGCGAAGCTGAGAAAATCCGCACGGCCACCGACGTTGGCCCTGAGCCAAGGCACCGGCGTGATCTCTTCGTTCACGTAGGCGCCGAGCAAGGTCTCGTGGACGTCATTGCCGCGAAGCTGACCGAGCTGCTGGCGCTGCAAGGAGTGCCACAGCTCTTCGTGAATGTCGTCACTGCGAACTTGGCCGCCGATCGTGGTGTCGAAGCGCACCCCGCCGATCTGATGCAGCACACGGTAAGAAACCGCGCCGCCGTAGAACGTGCGCCGATCGACTTGCTCGATCTCGTCACCCGCGTCTTGGTCGTTGAGATAGAGCGTGAAGTTGGAATAGAGATTGAAGCGATAGCTAGCGAGGTACGCTTGTGCGTTCAGCTCGCTGTTCTCGCTCGGTCGCAACTTGTAGCCCATGAACAGCTGATGGCGCGCCGTATTGCCGCCCTCGCTCGGGTCGATCGAGCCGTAGCGCGAGACCAGCCCTTGTTCGACTGCGCGAGCCGGAATTTGGCCCGAACCGTGCCAATTGCCGGCATAGCTGGACTCGCCGATGGTCAAGCTCGAAGTCGGCGATAGGGGCAGCGTGAGCTTATTGAATAGCTTGTAGCGATCCCAGCCCTCGGGGTTATCGAATGGCCCATCCTGCCGCCCCAATTCTGCGGCGAACAGCGCGTTTGCCTTGTCCCATTTGGGACTCGCGATCAGCAAACCGCGATATGCGGGCGAGCCGTGCCCAGGCGAACCGCCGAGACCGAACCCAAGCGAGCTGTGCTCGAAGCCGGTGCGCGTGACGAGATTGACGGCACCGGCGGTCGCGAAGTCGCCCTGGTTCGCGAAGTACGGCCCTTTGGAGAGCTCGACGCGCTCGACCGTCTCCGGGATGATGAAGTTGGTGTCCGCATAGCCCTGACCATGCGCATGCGACACCATGTTGATTGGGATGCCGTCGACCGACAGCGCCAAGTCCGTGCCGTGATCGGCGTCGAAACCGCGCAAAAAGTACTGATTGGCTTTGCCGCCCCCCGAGTGCTGCACCACAGTCAGGCCCGGCGTAACGCGCAAGATGTCTTGCACCGAACCGATGGGGCGCAGTGCAAAATCGCGATCGCGTACGGCAGAGGCGGAAGCCGCGCTCATCGGCCTACGGCCGAGCACGAGCGTGGTCTCGGTGTTCTTCTGCAACTCCGGCGGTGGCGGAGCTGCAACGCTCGCCTTGGAGGTTTCCACGACCACCGGCACCGCCGGAGCGCTTGCGGGAGGCTCGAACGGCAGCGCTAACTGAACCGTGGCGCGGATCGGCTGATCGTTCATGCGCGCGGGTGAGAAGGTCCACCCCTTCACTGCCGTCAGTGCCGCCTCGTCGAAGCCGTGGCCTCCGGGCTGCACGACCTTGGCGTCGACCACTTTGCCCGTCTCATCGATGACAATTTCGAGACCGACCGTGCCGGCGATGCGATCGCGCAAGGCGTCCGGTGGATAGATGGGGTCGGCGTGCTCTTGGAGTACGGGCGCCACGGCGGCAGCGCTCGCATCGCCTGACGCTGCTGGCGGCGCGCCGCCTCCGGTCGGGTCCTGCGCGAGCACCGGGTGGGCCGACAGCAGCAGCGCTACACCGATGGCTACCCTGGAAATCAAGGGGTTACGCATATCGAGCGGCCGGGCAGTAACACGCGCCTGAAAGATCGTGCTACACCAATTTGCGGCGTGCCAAAGGTGTCACGCAATTCCCTGCAAGATGTCACGGCCAGCGCCGGCTAATCACTATAATTCGCCAGCCTCGCGATGCCCCCTGCCCACCTGTTCCGAGCAATCCCCCTGAACGGGAAGAGCGCCGCTCTGTTGCTCTCTGCGTCCCTGCACGCAGCGGTGGCCCTGGCCGCGGTTCGCGGTGCCCCGCACGCTTCGCTGAACGCAAGTCTTCCGGAAGCTCCAGCACTCGAGCTCTCTCCTCTCGAACTTGCGCTCACGGATCCGCCCGTGGAACCGATTCAAGATCCAGAGCCCGTTCGCGTGGTGGCGAGTGCACCCCCTGCGCGCCACCACCATGACTATGCCGTGCCGCCGGATCACGATGCCACCGCGCACGATCCCGCGCTGCGTCACGTGTTGCCGCTCGCGAACGCGCCCGTTGCCGCACCGGTCGCGCCTGCCGCGGCGCCGAGCGTGGTTGATTCGCCGGCGCCAGCCGCTCCGCGCTTCGTCATGACCGTCGGTCCGTCAACGCACGCGTCAGCCGGAACCGCCGCGGAAAATGGCCGCGGCGAGGCCTCGGTTTCAACCGGAATCACCGCACCCGTCGCAGAAGCGTCGGTCGACACACCGGCCAAGCTGCTCGTCGGCGGCACTCCGAGCTATACCCGTGAGGCTGAAGCCGCAGGCGTCGAAGCAGACGTGCCTCTCGAGCTCGTCGTCGATGCGGGCGGTTCGGTGATCAGTGCGCGCGCGTTGGCGCACGTTGGATACGGCCTCGACGATGCCGCCCTGCGCAGTGTGCGGGGCTATCGCTTTGCGCCGGCGCGGCGTGGAGGCAAGGCGCTGCCGGTACGGATGCGTTGGCTGATGCGGTTTCAGCTGCGCTGAGCGTGCGCAGTCAGCCGAAGCTTGTCGATCAGCTTTCCGAGATAGCTCCGCTCGAGTCCCGAGACGCGGGCGGCCTCGGATTGATTCCCCCCCGCTTGCTGAAGCAAGCGCTCCAGATAGGCGCGCGTGAATCGCTGGAGAAGCTCATTCTTCTGGTCCGCATACGGCTTCGATGGATCGATGAATGCCTTGAGCGAGTCATCGTTTGCGATTTCCCCGAGCAAGACCGACCTGGGCACAGTACCGAGCGCCACGTAGGCCTCGACGGCATTGCGCAGCTCGCGAACATTGCCCGGCCAATGGTGCTGACCCAGCGCTTCGAGCGCCTCCGCCGGCAACTCGGACACGCCGAGACGTCTCGCAAAGTCACGCGCGAGCACCGCGATGTCGCCGAGCCGCTCACGCAACGGCGGCACCACGACGTGCACGACGTGAATGCGGTAGTACAGGTCTTCGCGAAAGCTACCTTCGCGAACTCGCGCAGCGAGGTCGCGATTGGTAGCCGTGATCAAGCGGACGTCCACGGGTCTGTCCTCGTGGCTGCCTACTGGCGTGATTCTGCGCTGCTCGAGTGCCCGCAGCAGCAGCGGCTGGACCTCGCACGGCAGCTCACCAATTTCGTCCAGGAACAGCGTGCCGCCATCGGCTGCTTCGAACGCTCCCTTGCGCGTGCGAAAGGCGCCCGTGAATGCGCCGCGTTCGTGCCCGAACAATTCGCTGCGGGCCAGCTGGCGGTCGAGCGCACCGCAATTGAGGGCCACGAACGGGCCATCTTGCACCAAAGAGTGCTCGTGCACGGCGCGCGCAATCAGCTCTTTTCCAGTGCCCGACTCGCCGGACACGAGCAGATTTACCTTGGAGCTCTCCAGCCGCAACAGTTGCTCGAAGAGCTCGCGCATCACGCTCGAACTTCCCAGTAAGCCGCCGTAGCGAGTTTCTTCATCGCAATCGCGAAACGTTCTCGGGTCCCGGCCCGTAGTGCACGTATTAGGTAGCAGCAGCGCGTGCTCGCCCGACTGATTAGGATCACACTGGTCGGCACCTGCCCGTGCGGCCTCGCTCGCCTTCTCCCTTCTCATGCGTAGTGAGAGAAATCTCATGGGTGTCGGTCGCAAGAGAAGCCTGAGTTTTTCAGGAGAGTAGTGATGCAACGTAACGAATCGGGCCGACCAGACGAACTACGCAAAGGCATACTATTGCGAGAGGACGATTGTGTGAGTGGCGGATCTCGCACCGGAGCGATGTGCTCGCGCTCGATGCACTCTGAGCTCGACCGCGCATGCGCGGTCAGCGACTCATAGATCGCTTCGAGTTCGCGCATGGCGTCGCCTAAATACCCCAGCATTTCGGCGCATCCTGGCGGATCTCGACCTCAGTTCGAGGGCGTTGTTCAGAGCCCGAGCGAGCCCTGCTCCTCGTAGACAGGTGACGGGAGCATGGCGGCGCTTTGGATGAACGCGACCTGATACTGCTCGTTGCGCGCCGTACCCAAGACCGTTCGAGTTCGCGCGAACACGTCATTCATCTTCGGCAAGCGCGGCGTCTCATTCAGATCTTGCGCCGCAATGAGCCGCTTCGAAAGGCTGGCGTCGAGAGAGCGCTCTCGCGCGAAGCCGACCGCGAACGTTCTCAAGAAATCTCGCGCATCGCGGAGCTCGAGCGCGCCGAGAAATCGATCGAGACCAGCAGCGTCCGGCGTGGGGAGCTCGGCCGTGAACCGCTCGATCGCCATAGGTTCGGGCTCTAAGCGCTTCGCGAAGACATAGCCGAACTCGGTGTCGACGGGATCGCGGGTGACTTCGCCGGGTCGAAGATGCGCGATCGCCAGGGTGAGTTCTGGGTTCGCCCGTCCTTCTGCCCACTGTTCGACGCTCGTCTCGAGGCTGTCGAAGCTCCCGGCATTCTTGCTCAGACGCTCGGCGACGGTCTTGGCTTTCGAGAGCGCCTCGTCACGCTGCGCGGGAGTCGGGTCTTTGGGCGCGTCGCCGTCGACGCGCGCGATCGGAATCAGATGAATCGCTGCGCGATACTGCGATCGTGCGCGCGGCATCGTGCGTTGAATGATCTCGAAACCGAGCTGCGTCTCGACGGGCTTACCCACTTGCTCCACCGTGAGCTCTGCGAGCCGCTTCGCGCGGAGCGGGAAGCCGTTCCGTTCGCGCGTCGACCAGGCGCCAAAGTCCCCATCCGCGATCGCGTCGCGATGCTCGGAGTATCGTCGCACGAGCTTGCTGAATCGTTCAGGGTGCGCCTCAGCCTGTCGGTAGATGTCGTTCGCGAGCGCGAGCGCCTCTTCGCGGCTTCGGGCTGGCCGCGGGCGGCGCGCGCACATCGCGAGCCAAGCCGCGTCGTCGTGCCCGATGACGATGTGAACACCACTGCGCTCTTCTTCGGGCGGCGGCTCCGCGCGGTAAAAGACGTGAAAGCCGTAGCGGGTCTCGATGACTCGCGAAGTTTGGCCAGACTTCAACGCCGCGAGCGCGTCGAGAACATGAGCCCAAGGCGTCAGCTGAGTCGCAGCATAGCCGCCGAGCGCTCCACCCTCATCGCGACTCGGCGGATCGTCCGAGTATTGCCGGGCGAGTTCCGCGAAGCGCGCGGGCTCGTGCGCCGCGAGCTCGGCCACATGCTCGGCCAGCGCCAACGCTTCGGCGCGGCTGCGTTGCGGTCTCACGGTCGACGTCCAGTATGCAGGACTGAAGCTCACGTCGGTTCGCACGTCTCGGTGTCGAATCACGATCTGTGAAATCCACAACACGGCGGAGCTGACCGCGTCTGGAGGTGCGACGCGCCACGCAGCGCGCGGATAAGCAGGCGCGAGCGGAGGCTCGAGCGCTGTGGGAATGTTGTCGATGGACGCCGCCGCTGATGCCAACGGAACAGCCGGCGAACTCGACGGCACTCCGGGCGCCGACGTCGCGCGCGACTGAACTGCGTCTACCCGACGCTCACGGTGACACCCCGACGCAAGCAGCGTGCATGAGGCGATGGCGACACATAGAAGCTGAAATTTCGGCATTGAGAATACCTCGCGGACTCGGGATTGGACCGAGCCCCCCGGCGGTCCCCACCCGGGGAGACCGCCGGGCAGCGCCGTAGCGCTGTCAGGCTCGTTCCGCGTCAAAGTCGACGCCGATCGAACTCAGATGTGGTCGTGATAGATGCGGATCTTGGTCGGACGGAACGAGCTTCCGCTCGGCACCTGGCAACGCGCATTCGAGCCGGGGCCGCCGCCGAGGGTGTTGTCCACCGCGCCAGGGCACTGCACGCCGTCGTTGTAGCGCGTCGCAAAGTTACCATCCCCCTTGAGCAGGTACGATCCCACGCGCGGGCTCGCCGAAGCTGCCGGGGCCGCCTTCAACTCGGCCGTGTAGTTCCAGATCAGAAAGCCATTCAGTACGTGCACGTGCGTGTACGAGCGAATGCCGTTCACCGTGCCGCTGAGCGGGCACGTGAGGTCCGTGTCCGGGAAGTTGAGCTGGCCAGTGCCGCAGATCACGGAAGCAGCGGACGCGGGGGCGACAGCAGCAAGCACAGCCGCGGCAGTAGTGAGGACAGACAGCAATCGTTTCATGATATCGGTTTCCCTTCTTTTTGTTTGTGTCTCCGCACGCCGATCAGCTCGGCGTGAGAATCTGAATGGGGCCGGCGCGTGAGCTCACTCACGTGCACCGGTCAGGCGCACGACCGCGTCGGAGCGATCGCTCTCGACCGAGTCGAGGCGGCCTTCGGTGTCCCCCCCTGAAGCCTCCAGCGTGTAACGACCGGGCACCAGCTTCGCGAGCTCGAAGCTGCCTTCGGCGTCAGTCAGCGCAGGCTCGGTCGGCCGTGCAAAACCGGACTCTTGCAGCCTCGAAGCGCGGACCCAGGCTTCCGGAACCGGGTGTCCTTCCGCGTCGATGACACGGCCCTTCAGCGTGTGCGGACGCGGCAGCGTGAGCGTGAGATTGGCAACTTCACCCTGTCGGGTGATATTCACGCGCTCGCTCGAGCCCGCGGGGAGCGAATCGCTGAACACCTCATAGCTACCGAGCGGCACCGTCGCGAACACGAACTCATCACCGCGCAGCTCGCCAGGCAGCACTGTGTTCGACCCGCGCGCGCTCACCGAGATCGTGCGCGGGTCGAAGTTTCCAGTGCTCTTCACTCGCGCACGGATCTCGCCGCTTGCAGGCAAGCGCAGTGTGACCTCGGGCGCGGTGTTCGCCTCGACGTGAACGCGCACCGCATCGCCGAGCGGGAGCGCGCCGCCAGCTTGCACGTCGTAGTCCCCTCCACTCAAGCCGGCGCACGAGAACCGCCCGTGCTCGTCAGTGGAACAGCTCGCACCACCGCGCTCGCCGCCCGACGGAGCCGGCGTCACGTCGACTCTGACGGAGGGCGCAGGCCAGTCTCCGGCGAGCACGGTGCCCCGCAAACGAGCTCCTGCCTCGAGATTCCAAACGCGCTCGACTTCGTTCGTCGCGATCTCGAGCGTCTCCTCGGAGCGGGCGGCTTCACATTCGACGCTCACTTGATAGCGTCCGAAGCGGAGCGATTCGACGACCACATCCCCCTCGGGCCCGGTCGAACCCGTCGTCATCGACGGCCCCTTCAGCGTGACAGACCCCTCCTTGCAAGTATCCCCCCCTAGTTGGATCTTGCCCGAGAGGCGCGCGGCACGACGGACGACGATCTCCGCGGACGACGCCTGAGCGACGTAGACTCGCACCTGGCGTTCGTCACTTTGCCAATGAGCGTCAATCGCGCTCAACGAGTAGCTGCCGGCTCGCAACCCGCCGAGATGAAACGTGCCGTCCTCGGCGCTCCGCGCAGAGCGCGCACCAGCCGGCCAATCTCCTGCGCCGCGCGCGATCACGAGTACATCGGCGACAGGACCTTGCGCCCCTTCACCAACGACACGCCCGTTGATCACCGAGGCAGGAGCGAGGCGGATCTCGATCCCAGAAAGCGGCGCATCGACACCGCGCATCTCCTCGGAATATCCGTCCGCTTCGGCGCGGATGCGGATCGCGCCAGCGGCTACACGCATCCGAAACGCGCCTTGCTCGTCCGAAATGCCGACGGCGAGCGGTCTCTCATCGAGATCGGTCGCACTGAGACGCGCGCCCGGAATTGGCCCCCCCGCCGCGTCGAGAACGGTGCCCGCGATCGAGGCGCCCCCTGCCTTCATGGTGAGCACGATCGGCCCGTGCTGCTCCCGATTGAAGCCACTCTCAGTGACGGGCGAGTACTCCGGGTGAGACGCGAACACGGTCAGCGGCGGAGCATCGAGCTGAATCTTGAAGTCCCCGCGCCAATCGCTCTTCACGCATCTCGGAGCAGTGCAGCAGCCCGCGTCCTCGGCGAGCGCGCAGATCTGCGCTCCGGCGATCGGTGCTCGACGCTCGTCCTCGACTCGACCGACGAGCGGGGGCAACTGCTGTGCGATCGCGATTGCGGCGCGGTCTGCCGGAGCAACTCGCTCGGTTGACTCAGTCGAATCTCGTTCGCTTCGCGCCGATTCCGCAACGCGATGCACGACGCCGCGATCTGTCGTGCGGAACGCCAATGCGTAGACGAGCAACAACGAACCAGCGATCCCAGCCAACACCAACGGCCAGTTGAAACGTCGCTTCGATTGCGCGTGCATGCAGCGCCCTTGAGCAAGACGCGTACCGCTCGGATGCCGCCTCTCACGGGTGACGCTTTCTCGAGAAATCACGGAACATTTGAAACGCGAGCCGCTGCCGCATGCGGACTCGAAGACGCAGGCGAACGACTCGAGTGCGCAGCGCGCGCGAGGTGCGTGCACGCGCGTGCCAGAAAAAGACAACGTTAGTGCAAGTTCAGACGTCTGACTCGCCGCCCATTCCCCAAATGCATCGAAGTCCATGTCCAAACTCGAATGGACGCCGAGCTGGGATGCTGCGAGCCTGTGCCCCTATCGACCGGGTGAGGGAGTTCCATGTTCTACAGGCGTCCGCGAGCTGCGCACCATCGCTCCAATTATTGGCTGATCGCGAGCATCGTGCTGATCGGCTGTGCCGGCCGCGCACAGAGCACTTGTGACAGCGGTGACCAATGCAGCACGACCTCCGGTGGTCACGGCAATACCGGTGTGTCCCATTCTTCAGGCGGCACGGCCAGCCACACGGTTGAGGCCGGCGTGAGCGGTGGTCGAATGGGCGGCGCAGGCAAAGGCGGCGCGGGCGGCAAAGGCACAGCCGTCACGGTCGATCCTCGCTCAGATGGGCAATTGCCGAGTGTTGCTGGACGCCCCAACGGTGGCGCGGACAATTCAGGTGGAGGCGAACCGAGCGCGGGCGGAGCAGCCAGCACCGGTAGCGGAGGAGCAGCCGCTCTCGGAGGGAGCGCAGGCGGCGAAGCACTAGCGACGACTGGCTGGTGCGGGACTCCCTACTGCGTATTCGGCACCACCTCGGCGGATGGCGGACTGGCTGTCGCAGTAGACGTGAACGGCAACATCTACGTTGCTGGCAGTACGAGCGGCGCGCTCGTTGGTACGAATGCGGGTGCTGCGGACGCCTTCGTGCGCAAGCTCGATGTAAATGGCGCGGTTGTGTGGACGCGACAATTTGGAACATCGAGCGACGATTGGGCCACCAGCATCGCGGTCGACAGCGGCGGCAACGTCTACGTCGCCGGAGATACGTACGGCGCACTCGAAGGCGCGAACTTGGGGTCGGCCGACAGCTTCCTACGCAAGCTCGACAAGAGCGGAACTACGCTGTGGACACGCCAGTTTGGCTCCAAAGGCCCAGAGCAGCTCGGTGCCGTTACCCTCGACGCCAGCGGCAATGCGTACGTCGCCGGCTCGACATATCCGACAGGCAATCAGTCGTCGGGCGATCCCTATGTGCGCAAGTTCGACGCCAGCGGCAGCGCGGTGTGGGCCAAGCAATTCGGCGGTGCGGACGAGGACGAAGCCGAGACAGTCGCGGTCGATGCCAGCGGCAACGTCTACGTTGCGGGCTGGACCTATGATCTGATTCCAGAATCAAAGGTGGGTTCGTGGGATGCGTTCGTACGCAAGCTCGATGCGAGTGGCGCCCCGCTGTGGACCCGCGTTTTCGGCACCACGGACGCAGACGTGCTCGAGCTCTCCGCAGTGGACAGCGAAGGCAACCTGTACGTCGCGGGCACCAGCGCCGGAGACGCCCTCGTGCGCAAGTACGACCCCTCGGGCGCAACACTCTGGACTCAGCAGGTCGGAACCTCAGGCTACGAATACGGCGCCGGGCTCGGCCTGGATGGCAGCAACAACGTCTACGTCGTTGGCTCGACGGACAGCGCCTTCAGTGGCTCGAACGCGGGGAAGCAAGACGTGTTCATTCGTAAGCTCGACAAGAGCGGCGCTACGCTGTGGACGAAGCAGATTGGGACGTCGAGCGACGAGGCTGCGCGGGGCGCGACGGCGGATGCGAGCGGCACGGTGTTTGTCGTTGGTGCTCAGGGTGATTTGGTCAACGAAGACGCTTTCTTGCTGCGAGTCGCGGCGCAGGTGCCCTAAGCTCGAAAGAGCTCACTGCCGCGTTGACTGACGGAGCGTACCTCTTCGACAAACGCATGAGCAGTTCGGCCATTCCCAAGGGAGACTGGTTGAAGGTAATGCGTGGACTCAACCCTCGAGTGCAGATACGATGAGCAGTCCGATGAAGGCGGTTCTCGATGTGCTTGTCGCGCTCGACGAACTCGAGTGGGCCAGGTGCGTCGGCGGCGACGAACCGCTACGACCGCCGTATGTCGCTTGGCGCTTCAAGATCCCCGACAAGGACGTGGAGATGAGGATTGTCGACGCGGTAAATACGTACAACGGCCCCACGGAGTGGACTATCAGCAAGGGAAGACGAAATTGGGTGATCGGCCCGCTCGCGTTCGAGAAGTTCGCGAAAGACTTCCGAGTGGATGTCGAAGCCAGTCGGCAGTTCGGTCGCAAGTTTCCGTCCGAGACTCGGAAGGCGCTTTCGGACGCGAGCGTACTAGCCGGGCATCTTCGGAAAGTGCTTCTGCCGCACTAATCCTTATGCGTCGACCTAGGCCGTCGCAAGCGGCTCGCGACGAGCTCACGCCACAATCGCCGCAATCCGCTGCCAACACCAAAACGCCGCAACGACACCCACCGCATACAACGCCGGTCGTCGCGCGCGCCCTAGCCACCCCTTGGGCCACGGCACGCTCACGACGGCAAACGCGAGCAGCACCATCATCAACTGACCCAATTCAACGCCCACGTTGAAGCTGAGCAGCGCCATCGGCAGATGACTCTGGGGCAAACCAATGCTCTTCAAAGCGCCAGCAAAGCCGAGGCCGTGCACCAAGCCGAACAAGAATGAAACCAGCGCTGGCATCCGCCGCGCGAGAGTCTGCGTATCGCGTAGGGATTCACTCGCAACGAGCACAATTGAGAGCGCGATGCACGCTTCCACCGGTGCCGAGCGCAGCGTCAACCAGCCGAAGACGCTGCACGCGAGCGTCAAGCTGTGCGCCAGCGTGAACGCGGTAATCGTGCCGATCAGCCGTCGATTGAAGCCGACCAAGAACAGCAAACTCGCGACAAACAACAAGTGGTCGATGCCGCTCAAGATGTGTTGCACCCCGAGCACGGTGTACACTCGAAAGATCTCACCCAATCCGCGGTGGTCATCCGCCGAGCCGTACAGTTCAACGGACGGCTGCGAGCCCGTGAGCGTGTAAACACGACTCTGACCATCGAGCCAAATGATCTTCACCAGCGCGGCGGAGTAGCGCTTCCCTACCCCCTCCATGGCGAACGTGCCCTTCAACCCCTCCTCGTCGCAGTGCACCACGTTGGAGTCGGATTGCACGCACTTGCCGGGCCAATGCGGCTTGAGATCGTCCCCCATTGGGCGCTTGTCGCTCGCGGCGGACCACATCCACAGGAACTCGCCGGGTGCGGTCTCGTGGATTTCCATCTCCGCCATGCTCATCTCGTGCGCGCGTGCCAACGAGGGCAGCGAGAGGATGAGACCAAGCAACAACAAGCCGAACGCGCGCACGCGAGCGGAACTCATTCGCCCCCCACCCGCTCTGGCGTCCCTGGTGCGGCCTTCTCGTACGTGATCTTGTACTTCTTGGCCAAGGTGCGCACGGCCGCGGTGCGTTGCTCAGAGGCGGTGGCGTCTTTCCAATCCTGAAGCACCATGCCGCGCACGATTTCGAACGCTGCGGGTTTGGGCGGAGTCGCGGTGTTCAAGCGCATGGCGCGCCAGCCGTCGCGCGTTTGCAGCGCTTGCCAAGTGCCGGGCGGTGCCGCCTCGAGACCCTTGGCGAAGTCTGCGCCGTAGGCTTCGACGATGTTGGAGTGCGGGCGCGCTTTGAAAACGCGCAGGCCAGCTTTTGCGTCGCCGGGGGTGCCTTTGTTCAGGTCGGCCACGAAATCTCGCACTGTGGCTTCGGTATTCGTGCCGGAAAGGGCCGCTTCTTCGAAGTCGAAGCGCGCGGGTTCGTCGTACTTGTCGCGATGAGCTTCGAACCACGCGCGCAGCGTATTCTCGTCGATCGCCGGTAGCTTCACCTGGCTGTCGACCACGCTCAGAGCTTTGAAGATCACTCGTTCGCGGATCGCCGAGTCGCCCTTGTCCACTTGCAGGGCAAGGCCTTCGCGATAGAGCACTTCGTTGTCGAGCCACACGCGGTGCAGGGCTTCGAGCTCTTCCGCGTTGGGCTCTCGACCGCGCGCCGCCTTGAACGTGTCTGTCGCTTCCTTATCGACGTCGGCGCCGACCACAATCGTGTTCGAATCATCCGTCTTTGCGGACACGAAGTGATCCACCGCAAACAGCAATCCGCCCAGTACGATGAAGTGCAGCAGCGGTTCGCGCAGCCACGAGCGCCGTGGTGAGGGAGGCTGGGCGGGCGTGACGGTTTGAGCGGCGGGTGTCGGCAGGGGCTCGGAGAGACCGAGGTTCAAAGCGGGCGTCGACATGGATTTTTCGCGGGGTTTCCGAAAAAGGCAACGGCGCCGTGCGTTTCCGCGCGGCGCCGTTTCATGCCATTCGTCGGTGACGATGGCGTCACTCGTGAGTGACAGCTGCGTCACTCATGAGTGACAGGTCTCACTCAGTTCACGCCGGCAACCGGGGTCGAGCCAGTGACCTCGATGTAGACCGGGTTGGCGTAGAACCAGAGATCCGACCAAGCGGCAACGTCGAACGACACCGCCTTCTGGCCGTTGATCGGGTTCGCAGCACCGCCAGTCGCCGTCGCCAAGTGATCCGGGCAACCGTCGAACTGGCTGCTCGCGCTGTGCGCCGTGGTGCACGGAATGCGCAGGCGCGTGGTGTCGTTGGCATTGGTCACGACGTCGGCGAGCGGGTTGCCGCTGGCGTCAGTCTCGAACGGCACGGCCGCCGGCATGTTGGTGCCACGGAGGCGGAAGTACTGCGAAGCCGTCACCGCGGAGACGCGGAACGTCATGGTCAAGAACTTCGAGCCGTCGACCGGCGAGGTGGAGGCCGTCCACGCCGAGGCGCCGCTGCCGTTGAACGTCTTGAGAATCGCAGCCGAGACGTTCTTGGCTGCGTCCGGGACCACCGAGAGATCGGCAGTCGTGCCATCCGCCTTGAGCCAGTTGGTGTTGCGCGGCCACTCACCGGAGTAGTTCGCGGCACCCGGCGTGCGGTAACCGGTGACCAAACCACCGATCACGTCAACGTGGTCGAGGACCGGTTGGTTGATCGGTTGGTTGATGTTCACCTGGGCGAGCGACGGATTGGCGAACGTGTATGGCGAGAAGTTGCTGCCCGCGGGATCGCGCACCGTGACACCGATCACGATGTCCGTGCCCGAAGCAACCACCAGCTTCTCACCCATCGTGGCGCAACCGGCCGCGCTGGGCGCGTTGTTGTTCACGGCCGCGTTGAGAGCGACCTGGCCGACGAGCGCTTCCGACTTGCCCGTGCAAGCCACGAAGCCGAGGCGGTCGATGATCTGGCCGCTGCTGGCGAAGTTGTTGCCGGTGCGCAGGCCATCGACAATCTGTTGCGGCGTGGGCTTGTTGCCGCCGGCGCGCACCATCGTGTAGTTGCGCTGGTACTCACCAGGATAGAAGTCCTGGGTCGTGCGGCGGTCATCGGGACCGAAGTTGCCGCGGTTGTGCCAGTCGGAGCTGGCGAAGAACCAGAAGTTGCGGCCTTCACCGAGCATCGCGTCCCAGACGCCGCCCATGTAGCCACCGTAAACGCCCGTGCCGCCGTAGGTCGTGCCACCCACGCTGTCGGTCTGGACGCCACCGATGTTGTTGCGCAGCACTTGGTACTCACCGCGATTCGAGGAAGCGCCGTGACCCGGTTGCGTCTCCATACCGAACGCGACGCGGGGCGCAGCGTTGTTGAAGTTGCGCAAGTGTTCGACGTTGTAGCCGTTGTTGCCATCCGGGTTGAACTGGCCAGCGCGCTCGAGGTGCGCCGGCACGTAGTACGAGCCGTTCGGGGCGTTGGCGGCCATCCACTTGAGGGCTTCGATGGTCTTGGCGTGGCCCTTGGTGCCGGTGCCTGTTCCGCCAGCCGGGATCAGCTTGGCCGCAGTGGCGTTCCAGCTCGGATCAGCTGCGTTCGCGCTGCCCGGAACCGAGCAATCCCAGTTGTTGCTCACGCCGCGGCTGGTGTCGGTGTCGCCGCGATCGAAGCAGTACTCCCACTTCGCCAAGTCGCTACCACTACCAACGGCGGTGTAGCCAGCAGTCGTCGGCAGGATTGCGCTGGCGAGGGCAGCCGGGATCTGGCCCGTGATGACGGACATCGAGCTGTGCTCGTGACCAGCAACGACGGACTCGATGCCCAAGAACAACGGCTTGTTCTTGTACGCGTTCAGGTACTCGATGAGCGGGTACTGGAACTCTTGAATCGACTGCCAGCGCCACATGTTCTTGTTCGGGCTGGTGCCGGAAGCATCACCCTTCGGGGTAACACCGGAGTTTTCCCAAGTGGTGGTCGGCCCCTTGCCCGTCACGAACGGGTAAGCGGGCGTCGAGAGCGTGGCGTCTTCGACCAAGGTGCAGTTGCGGTTGCCGTTGCCGCCGTGACCGGCTTGCACGAACCAATCCAGGCCGAACGTGCCGTCGCCCTTGTCGGTCGCCTTCGAGACCAGCTTCTGCATCGAGATCGAGCCGTCCGAGCAGGTGGTGTGGTTGTGGAAGTCACCCGCGACGTACGTGCCGGGCGCCTTCGGGGCGGCGGAGCAGGTGATCTGCACGGTCTGCGTGTCGGCGCAGGAAGCAGCCGGATCGCCGTCGCTCACGCTGAGCGTGACGGTGGCGGTGCCCGGGGTCGAACCACAGGTGAAGGTCGGATTCTGAGCCGAGGTGCTGCTCAAGGTGCCCGCGCTGGCGGCCCAGGTGTAGGTCAGGGCGCTGGGGGCGGCGTCGCTGTCGTGCGCGGCAGCCGCGAGGCCGATCGAGCCACCAACGGTCACTTCACTCGGGTTGGCAGACAGCGTGTCGATGACGGGGCACACGTTGAGCGCGCCGGAAACCAAGATGCTGCCAGTGCGCGGGGCTTCTTTACAGGTCAGCCCGACATTGACCGGCGTCGTGGTGCGCGCCGTCACGTTGAACGTGGCCGAGCCATTGCAGGTGGTCGACGAATCGGTGGTCGTACCGTTGATGGTGATCGTGTAGCCCGTGCCGACCGGGATGCCACCGATCGTGGTGCTCAGCTTGGTGGCCGAGGTCAGGTCGATGCTGCCCGTCTTGGAGTAGGCGTTCGGACCAACGATGGTGAACGTCGCGCTGTTCAGCGTGGTGCCGTTCGCGAGCGCCAGGTCGAGGCTGACTTCGCCGCTCGACGCTTCACTCGCCGTGGCAGGCGCTTTCGTGCCGCTGCCCTGATCGCCGCAGCCAACGAGCGCGGTCGCGGTGATGCCGCAAAATCCGAGGGCCAATATCGATAGTTTTTCAGTTCTCATCTTCGCTTTTCTCCGAACGGCGGCGCCGTTTTAAAAACAGGAAACGCCAGTAATCCGCTCGGGTGATTAGCAAGATGCAGGCCAGCTCAGCCCCGCTCAAAAACGTCGAAATTCCGAGCATTTCCGGCTCATTCCCGGTCACATTCGGGACACATTTCCGGATTCCGGAAATGGGCATTCGAAGTTCGAAGATCGCCACTATTTGCCGTGAAACGGCGAGGCAAACTCCGCATGACGATTCAGTGTCGAGTCGGCTCGGAATTGGCAGTCGTGGAGTCGATTACGGACAGCATCTGGCTCGCTTCGGTGCGCGATGGCTGGAGCCGTGAGAGCTCGCCGAGCAACGCACGCGCAGCGCCCGCATCTGTACGGACGAGCGCGCGCGACATCGCGAGCAATGGATCGTACGCGGGTCGAAAGTCTGGACTGATACGCAATACCGAGAGCAATGGTTCGCGCACTTGCGCGAGCATTTCTTCGACCCGAGACGAAGCATGCACGTCACGACCCGACTCGATGAACCGAGTGCGCGCCGTCCAGTATGCCGCGAGACGCGCAAGAAAGTTCAAGTCCCCCGGCGACACGAATAACTCCGCCGGGTTACCTGACAAGTCTTGAAGCAACGCGATCAGTCGATCACGCGGCAGCGAGTCGGGCGCGTACGTGATGCGTGGCGCGGCGTACATCACGACCGGGTGATCGTCGGTGTTCGCGGGGGCATTCTGCGCGAAGCGCGCGAGTGCGCTGGGGCCGGCGATCACGCCACCGAGCACGCTGAATTCGTCATCGAAGCCGAGTTCGGCGATTAGCGCAGGTGACCCAAAATGAGACAACCGTTCGCGCAGCGAGGCAATTTCCAGGCGTTTTGCGTCGTTGCGCGCAACGAGACCGAGCACCGGCGTTTCGAGGCTATTGCTCGCAAGGACCGCAAAGCCGTGCGGGTACACCGTGACGAACGAGCGCACGATGCTGCGCAGCGTTGCAATGTCGAGCTGGTGGAGCGGGAGCCATTGGCAGAACAGCCCGTCCCCGCGAAGCCGTGAGCGCACGGCCGAGAAGTGCTCGACGGTGTAGAGTGCGCCGGAACCACTGCGCGCCGGATGAAAGTTATCCGAGACGATCACGTCGTATGTGCGATCGCTCGTGCGCACGTAGCGACGAGCGTCGGCCGCCGTCACGTGAAACCGGGAGCCCGCGCCTCCGCTCAATGCCTCGCTCGTGAAGCGCGGCGACGCCGCGATCACCTCCGGCAAAAGCTCAACGACATCCACATCGAGCGTCGGATCTTCGGCAGCTGCGGAAGACGTGACGCCGGTTCCGAGGCCCAAAAACAGGGCGTGGTGCGGCGCCGGATGGAGCAGCAGCGGCAACCAGGCTTGTCGTCCATCGACTCTCCGAGTGGCACTACTCCCCTCTTGCTGTCGATTGTTGATGCGCAAGCGCGCGACGCCGCTCGCGTCCTCGACGACGCTCACTGCGGCCATCACCCCTTCTTGATAGCTGACGACGCGACCGCCTTCGGGGACATCGATGAACGTTAGTGCCGGCGTGAACAGCAACAGCCCGACCGAAGTGACTGCGGCCAATCGAAACGACCACGTTGACCACGAGCGTCGCGAGACCAAGAGCAGGTAGCCAAGCGCGATCGATAGCAGCGAAAACTTGGCACCGATCGCGGGCAGCGCGACGACGCCGAACACTGCCGGGGCGATCGCGGCTGCGAGCGTATTCACACCAAGTGCGCGCCCAAAACTGACTCCTACCGAGCTTGCCGCGCGGCTCAGGTGGCTGAACAGCGCGCCCATCACGAGTGTAGCGGGTCCAAATGCGAGCAACGCGAGCAGCGCTTCGGCAGCAATCGCACCGGTCATTTCGCCGCCGAGCGTTTGGCTCCCCCAGTCGCGCAGTTGCTCGGCCTCGTACAAGATTGCCGTGCTAGCAAGACAAGCCGCCGCAAGCGTCGCAAACAAGCGGTCGCCGAGCGTCTCTCGCTCAGGGCGCATGGCTAACCAACGCTGATACGCTGCGGCGCCCGCGGCCGTCCCAATCAGATACACGGCGAGCAGCAGCGCGAACGTGTAGACCGTGTTCTCGGTGACTTGGCTGAGCACGCGTACGACGAGCACTTCGTAGCCGATTCCGAGAAGGCCGCTAAATGCGAGGCGCGCGAGCACAGGGCGCGTCTCCGTAAACGCCGCCGCGGGCTCGGGCGTTGGTGACGTCGAGGCACCGCGAAAAACGAACAGCGCCAGCACACCGCACGCGACATTGAGCGCGACGCAAATGGCCGCGCTGCGCGCCAGTCCCAAGGCAGGTACGAGCCAGAACGCCGACGCGAGCACGCCCAGCACCGCGCCGAACGTATTCATCGCATAAAGCAGCGCGATGGAACGACCGTCAGCTCGCGCCAGCGATGTAAGTCGTTCCATCGCCGGCAATGTCGCGCCCATGGCGGCCGTGGCTGGCAAAAACAAGCAAAAACAGGCTGCAAAGACCACAAACCAATGCCAGGCGGGTGTGGGCGCGACGCCAATGATCCCCAGCACCCAACCACTGCACGGCGATGCAATCCAAAGCAGGAGCAAGCTCCAGGCGGCGATCAAGAGCTCACAGCCCGCGTACCAACGCACGGGCTGCGCGCTGCGTTCGATGCGCTCACCGAGCATCAATCCGCCCAACGCGAGCCCGCCGAAGAACGCCGCGAGCACCGCCAACACACCCGCAGACTCATGACCGAGCCAAAGCGAACACTGCTCGGTCCACACGATCTGATAGCCCAGACCCGCAAAGCCCGATGCGAGCATCATCGCCAGCGACGCCCAACGGCGCCTGCGCTCGGTGCTCGTGCTCAACCGCTGAACCTAACCAGATACCCCCAAGAGTTGAGCTCGGTGGGGATAGCATTGAACGACAGCGTGATGCGGCGCTCGCCCTGATTCGGCGGCACCGCGTGCATCAAGTAGCTCGGAAACAGCACCAAATCGCCCGGCTCTGGCGCAGGACTGATCCACTTGTCGCCACTGAACTCGTTGGGCGTCATGCCCTGATGATCGTTGCGAAACATGAACTCGGTCCCCCCCGGAGACTTCATGAACACCGTCTGCGACCCCGGATGCGTCGGCGTCAGGTAAACGACGCCCGAGATGAAACTGTTGGCATGATTGTGCATCGCTTGGCGACCGCCCTTATCCAGCACGTTCACCCACATCTCCTTGAGCATCCAACGCAGACGCTCACCGAACAGATGCACACCAAACTCGACCAACTTCGGCGTGATCAGGTTGGCCGCATCGACCAACAACGGGCTATCACTCGGCTGCAGCATCGCCGTGTGTGACAAATTCGCGGAAGAACTATTGTCGCGCGTGGCCTGAGCGGTGAAATGCTCGACCAATTGGCTAACCAATGCCTGCCCGAGCGCCCCCTGCGCTCGCATGAACGGCGTAGGAAATAAGCCGAATACCTGGTCCATGCCGGCTCCTTATCCAAAGCGCCGCCTCGCGTGTGAGGCAATCGGCATTGCCATTGGAACGTCACGCGGCTGGAACACCGCTGACGCGGGGGAGCGAACGCTTGCTTAAGACGCGCTTCACCTCTAGTAGCCTGCTGGGTCCTTATCAGCCCGAGGGCGTACCGGTGCTCCGCCAGTTCTGCGCGGCCGCTCCGGCACGATTGACTTACCGTTCTTCACGGACTTCGAACTCGGTGCGCAACTCGCGTCCGGAGCTGCACTTGCGCTCGCCGGGACCGCGACCGGTTCTGGCTCTGCGCTCGTCACGGTCGGAACACTTGGCTCCGCGCTCGCGGTGACCATGGCATCCGAGAACGCGCTACTCGAACTGGCAGCGACTCGTGTCGTCGCGACCGGCGCACCCCCTTTTCGGCCCACGTCACAACCGAGAGTCAACGCCATCGTCGCCGCCAAAACCACCGCCGCGGTCCTCGCTCCAACGCCCCCTGTCATGCCCGCGCTCTCCGCAGTGACGATGCTGGTATCGTCCCGATAGAGAAAGCTCACGCAGTCGCCCCGCGCCAGCACCTCGGCGATCTCGTCTCCGTCCAGCACGGACAGATTCCTGACGGTCTTGCCGCACTGCGCACAGTGTCGCCCGCGCTCGTCCCCCACCATGTCCTCCCAATCCACCTCGCATGGGTTCGGCACATCGACCACTACGGGCAGCCTTCGGCTCAAGCTCATGGTTCATTCGTACGCTCAACACGCCGAAAAGATCTCCTCCTGCCCCACTAGACTTGTAGGATCAGCACGGTTTGCAAGGGCGCCTGACCTCGCTCGGTCGCGGGCTCACTCGCCGTCAGTTCGCCGCCGCAATGCACGGCGAGATTCAAAACAACAACCCGAGCAGCTTCTTGGCGAGCTCTTCGAGCGGCATGATCGTGAGCAAGAGCGGGACGATGGGCGCGGCTGTCGCGAGCGCTAGGCGAATCACGGCATCACGACCGACAGGCACGCTGCGCATTGTGCGCACGCCTTCGACGCTGTTCGACAGATCGGCCAAAGATTGGATGTCAGCACTGCCGAGGAATGGCTCGTCGGGGGGCGCACCTCGCAACCATTTGGCTTCGAAGGCGCGTACGTAGCGCTCCGCGAGCGTGCCATACTCGGCGATGCCGCGCCGGCGTGTCCGCGACAGTTGTGGCGCGAACACGAGCAATGGGGCACAGACGAGCAGCAAGACCCAGAGCACCATCAGGGCGAGCTCTGGCTTGAACGCGCGAATGTCGGCTCCAGCGTAGAAGACCCGGTTGGCAAGCGTGCCCGCGAGAAGCGCGCCATGTGCGAGCGCGAGCGGGACGAAAGCAAACACCGAACCGCTCAGAAAGCCGAGTCCGCCAAGTTTGTCGGGGTGGCTCGGGACGAGGCTGAGTTCGATGCGCGAGACGTGAAACAAGAAACGCGCCCAAATGAAGATCCGCAAGTACCAACGGCACAGCAAAAACTGAAAAATGGGCAAGCTCACGTAGCCATACCAATAGCCGGCAAGCGAAAGGATCGGCCCATTGGGACCGGGCGCGCCGTACCAAGTGGCTGTGTTCAAAACCAGCCATTGACGCCAGATCAGCTGCACGCCGACGAGGTACACGAATGCGACGAGCAGGACCTCCGCGACGAGTGAATTTCGCAGCCGATACGCCGCAGCGACCACCCCTGCAAAGCGTTCGCGCTGCGACGGAGGGATCACTTCTCGATCGCTGAACAACTGCAACGTCGGTCGCAGGCGTTGATGCACGACCATCTCGGCGATCACGAGCAGCGGGAGCGCGCCCAGGAACCGCACGTGTAGCTCGAAGTCCCTCAAAAAAGGCACCGCGACCGTGTGCAGCGCGGTGCCTTGCAGCCCAGAAAGCACGAGCAGCGGCAACCACACGATGAGGGCAATGATGACCACACGCCGCCGCGCGAGCTGCAGAGCATCGCCAGCCAGGTGAGCGCGTCTGAACAATTGATAGAGCGGACCGCCGAGCACTAGCGAGAAGTCCTCCGGCGGCGTTGCGGTGGAGTTAGCCGTCGCCATGGCGGCTAGGCTATCACGGCCCCCCAAAGCTCAAGCCTCCGTGTGTTCGGGAAAAGAGGTTCATCATCACGGACAACTCAGCTCAACGATCTGCCCCGCTTCCCCGCTCGGACGCACATCGAGAAACAGCGACCCTGCCTCGCTCGGAAACGGTCCATCCGTGCCCGCCACGGTGGTGTGGGCGTCGACGGCGAACGTTTGGTCTTGGCCGTTGCTCCGCTTCACGATGGTGAGCGGCGCGTCGCTGCGGGTGGTGACCGCAAATGCAATCGACCCTCGGATGGCGAAACCTAGGGGGAAGTCGAAGAGCGCTTCCCAGAGCTCGTCGCTGGTGGTGCCGTCGCGGTCGATTCGATGCAGGTGCCAGGCGTCGTGATCCGCAGCGGTTTCGAAGGCGACTAGCGCGAAGCCGGTCGGAGTGAGAGCGAGCATCGGACAAGGCAGCGCAGATGAGTTCCATCCGGGCGGGCGAGCGCGGTGCAGCGGAAGTGTCACCTCCCAGGCGACTTCTCCCGTTGCGCTGAGCTCGAGTCGGTGAAAGACATCGAAGTCGACGCTTGCGGGCTCGAGGACCGCGAGTGCGGCAGCATTTTCGGTCGGCTGTATGCTCTGACACACTGAATAGGTAGCGGCAGTGGTCAATGCGTGGGTGCTGCCGACCGCGCTTCCATCCGCAGCGACGAGCACCAGGGTGAGCTCTGAGTCCGATCCAGCGACGAAGAGTGCCCGCTGTCCATCTAGCGCTGGAGCGGCGCCCACGAAGCCAAACCGCTGACTGAAAGCGGAGAGCTTGAGCAGAGTCGTGAAGTCGGGGAGTTCCGTAGTGCCCTCCCTCACCACGCGACTCCAGAAGTCCGCAGGGCCAGAGCCGAGCGTGCTCGACAAGAACGCGACAACTTGATTCGGAGCACCGAAATTGATGATATTGACGCCTGAAATCCCTTTCGGCGCGGCTTTGAATCGTGTCTGCTTCTCACCGCTTTCATCGATCACGAGCCAATCGATCGGTAGCGAACCGTCAGGCTGGGCTGTGCCGTACCAGGGACCAGACACGAAGCCACCCGCTTCGCGTCGAATCGGCGGGCCTGGATTGATTGAGGGCACACGAATTCGCCGAGCGATCCCGCACGTCCCAGGCGTGAGCACGGTTTGCGACGTGTTCCCCATGCCGCCCGCGCCCGCGCTAGCCGCACCGCCCGCTGACTGTCCGCCCTCAGAACTCGCAGCACCTCCCGTCGACGACTCGTCGCTACCGCCCGAGGCCAACACAGGTCCTGCACCCGCCGTGGCTCGTGAACCACCCGTGCTCGGCGCCCCCGCGGCAGCCACTACCTCCGCGCTTCCAGCCGCGCCTGCCGAGCTCGCATTCATGCTCGAACCCGGATCGGCCTTGCCACACGCAAACGCACTGAGCGCCACGAAGACAAATATTGGCGACGTCCGCACGCCGACGAGACCCACCGAGCGAGAGCAACCCATGCCGGTACGAGTCTAGTCGATTTCGATTTCGATATCGATTCGCGCCCAATGGCAGCGCGACCGGCGCATCTAGCTCCGCAGGAATAGTGCAGCCAGCGCAGGTGTGCGCCGTCTTTGCTGCGCCCGCTTGCCACGCACACCCAATCCGCGCGAGCGTTTGCCCGTCGTGCCCTCCGACAACGCTCAACCGACTCTTTTCAAGCTGCCTCCGCGCACGATAGAGCCCGCGCCACTCGATCCCGCGCTGAGCGCGCTTTCGAGGCAACTCGCAGCGGATCTGCGAATGGGCACGATGTCTTGGTCATTCCCCGGCTGGCGCGATCTCGTCTACGCAAAGGACGCGGATCCGAAGTTGCTCTCGGAAGCCGGTCTCACCGCATACACCCGGCACCCACTACTCCGCACGGTCGAAGTCGATCGCTCGTTCTACGATCCGCTGCCAGAGCGTTACTTCACTGAAATTGCCGAACAGGTGCCGGATGATTTCCGGTTCGTCGTCAAAGCACATGAAGAGTGCACGCTTGCGCGTTTTCCGAAGCACGCGCGCTACGGCAAGCGCCAAGGTGAATTGAATCCGCGCTTCCTCGACGCGAGCTACGCCGAGGGCGCGGTGGTCGCGCAATGCGTTCCTGGTCTCGGGCAGAAACTCGGCGCGCTGTTGTTTCAATTTCCGCCGCAGGAGGTCGGAGAGCCGTCCGCATTCGCTGAGCGCTTGCAGGCATTCCTCGAGCGGCTTCCGCGCGGCATCCCGTACGCCATCGAGTTACGCAATGCCGAGCTACTCACACCGGGTTATGCACGCGCGCTCGTTGCGGGCGGCGCTGTGCACGCCCACAACGCTTGGGGCACGATGCCGAGTGTGCTCGCCCAAGCACGCTTGCTCCCGCCCGCTTCGCGCAAGCCGCTGATCGTGCGCTGGCTGATGCGACGCGGGGACGAATACGAAGCCGCTCGTTCGCGCTTTTTGCCGTTCAATCGCCTGGCCGAGCCCGATCTGCCGACGCGCGCGGACATCGCTACTTTGGTCAGCAAGGCGCTGGCACACGAGGTACCTGCCTTCGTGCTGATCAACAACAAGGCCGAGGGCTGCGCGCCGGCGAGCATTTTCGAGCTTGCGCGAGCCATCGCAGGCTAGGGTGCTCTCGCGTCCGCAACTCGGCGCGTCTCGCACTGAGCCATCAGGGCAACACGTCGGTCCGAAGCACTTCCAAGGAAGGAGTCTTTCTGGAACCGTTTCCAGGAACCCGGAATTTTTCCGCGGAGCGCTGCGCAGAACTACGACCGTGAGGCAAAAACGAGCTGCACTGTTACCCGACGGAGTTACGCTGGGCGAGTGACGTCCCTTCGCTTCTCCCGTGTTCCGTCCTGCCTCCCTCTCGCCTTCCTCGCCTTCGCCTCCGCGCACTGTCAGCAATCCGCCCCCCCCGCCGACGATGTCGCGAGCGGCGGTTCGAGCGGCGGTAAGCCCCCGGTAGTTCAGCCGATTGCGGGCAGCGGTGGCAGCGCGCCGGCCGTCGCCATGGGCGGCTCGGCCACGACCACAGTCGGCGGTATGTCCACTGGCGGCTCGGGCGGCAGCGAGCCGATGGAGCCGCGTGGCCCGACACCAGCCGCAAATGGCGTGAATTTCCCCTTTCCGCAGAACCGCTTCAGCTCCAACTGCAGCTATCCCAAGTTCCGCAACGCGGACGTGAAGGCGGCCTATGACAAGTGGAAGGCGGACACGGTCACCGGGGATGGCGCGGGCGGCTTCTTGCGCGTGAAGCGTCCGAAGGATCCGGGGCTCGAGGACAACTCCACGGTCTCGGAAGGCATCGCCTACGGCATGCTGATCGCAGTCTACATGGGCGATCAGTCACTGTTCGACTCGCTCTGGAAGTACGAGCAGCTGTGGCTCGACAAGAACGGGCTGATGGACTGGTACATCAGCGGCAACGGCAAAGATCGCTTGGGTGAAGGCGCAGCGACCGATGCCGATGAAGACATGGCTTGGGCCTTGCTCATGGCTGACAAGCAATGGGGCGGAAAAGGCGGTTTGAACGACAGCTATTTCAACATTGCCAAGCATCAGATTGAGCAGGTCTACAACACGGAAATTCAGGACGATAAGCTGATCAAGCCAGGCGACACTTGGGGTGGCTGAAGCACGGTCAACCCGTCCTACTTTGCACCTTCGTACTATCGCGCCTTCGCCAAAGCGTCGGGCAACAACAAGTGGAACGACGTGCTTCAAACGTCCTATGACACGTTGGCTAAGTCATTGAATTCCCAGAACGGGAACGCAGACAATGGCCTCGTGCCGGCCTGGTGCACCAGCGACGGCGCCCCCAACCCCAACGTGTGGATGGGCAAGACCGCCCCAACCCACTACCAATACGACTCGTGCCGCACGCCCTTCCGAATCGGGCTCGATTTCTGCCAAAACGCCGAGCAGCGCGCACAAAGCTACGTCGCCAAGACGAGCCAGTTCTTCTCCAACATCGGCGCCAAGCAGATGGTCGACGGCTATGATCTCAACGGCAATCCGCGCCCCGAATTCTCCGGCGGACAATCCGCGGCGTTCTTGGGACCGGCAGCGGTCGGCGCGATGAGCAGCGCGACCTATTCGACATTTTTGCAAGACGGCTACGACAGCGTTGCAACGTTGAATCTGCTGATCGGCGGCACCTACTACGACGAGTCGTGGACGGTGATTTCACTGTTGATGATGTCCGGCAATTTCTTGGACTACACGGCGCTCACGCCTTCTTGAAGGTGTCGATGTAGGCGGGGCGCGTTCACTCGCTCACTCACGCGCTCCGTGACTGTGTCGGCTTATTTCGCCGTGGTTTCATTAATCCAATAGTCTTGCCTGCACGGATGTGCGGGACCACACTCTTCGGCATGTCCAGCGGCGATGAGGACACCGCAGTGAGTGATGTCGCGCAAGCCATCCCTGTCGCTCGCGCGAGTACTGATTGTTTGGTCGTCGTCTATCAGCGTGATGGCGGCGCGGGTCGCAGCATCAAGCTCGATCACCTGCCGCTACGCATCGGCCGAGATCCGAGCAATGAACTCGTTTTGGACGATGACGGCGTGTCACGCCGCCACGCGCGCATCGAACGACGCTCGGATCGCCTGGTGGTGATGGACGTCGGCTCCACCAACGGCACATTGCTCAATGACGCAGAGCTCAGCGGCATCGTGGAATTGCGCACCGGTGATCGCCTTCAGGTGGGTCCGACGATCTTCAAGTACTTGAGCGCGACGGATCTGGAAGCCGCGCTGCACGAGCAAATCTTCTCCAATGCAACGACTGACGCGCTCACCGGCCTGCGCAGTAAGCGCCATTTGACCTACGAGCTCGGACGCGAGTTCTCACGCGCTCGCCGCTACCATCGCGCGTTCTCACTGTTGCTGATCGACATCGATCACTTCAAGGCTGTGAACGACGACTACGGGTATCAAGTTGGCGACATCACGCTGCGCGCGGTTGCTGGCAATGTGCTTTCGTGTTTGCCTACGGATTCGTTCGCTGCACGCTATGGCGGCGAGGAGTTCGTCGTACTGCTCTTGGAGACCAAGCTCGAGGATGCCGTC